>JACCDY010631344.1_pt1 | contig 159821 bp, 153 predicted proteins | sample 7446391 | NCBI WGS metagenome assembly JACCDY01 (sample SAMN15323451, study PRJNA562643) | freshwater metagenome | isolation source: river surface water | place: USA:Blue River Watershed | collected 2017-08-18 | reverse complement strand
GTTGCAGTGGTCACCAAACCCTTTAGCTTTGAGGGCGTACGCCGAGAAAATGCCGCCGAGCATGGGCTCTCTGAGCTTGAGGGCCGTGTTGACTCTCTGATTATCGTGCTCAATGAGAAGCTCGAGGAGGTTTTAGGCGACGACATCACGCAGATTGAGGCGTTTGCCGCGGCGGATGATGTTTTAAATAATGCTGTTGCAGGGATTGCCGAGATTATCAATGTTGAGGGGCTGGTCAACGTCGATTTTGAAGACGTAAAGACTGTTATGGGTGAGCAAGGCAAAGCCATGATGGGAACTGCAATGGCTGCAGGGGGAGATCGTGCGCGCCTTGCTGCGGAGAATGCGGTGCAGAGTCCGCTACTTGAGGGGGTTGACCTCTCAGGAGCTCGTGGAATCCTTGTCAACATTACGGCGAGTCGTGAACTCAAGCTGCGTGAAACTCGTGTGGCGATGGAGACTATTCGTGCATTTGCCGCAGAAGACGCGACGATTATTCTTGGTACGGTCTACGATGACAGCCTCGGGGATCAGGTACGCGTAACTGTGGTTGCAACGGGCCTTGGCCGACACCGTAAGGCTGGGCCGACCCTCGTCCACACTGCATCGCCAGCGGCCATCCCCCGTACAGGGACCGATAACGTCGGATTTCCTCCTGGAACGGCTGCGGTCGGAGGTTTTGGCGCCCAGATCGGCGGGGCCTTAGCGGGTCAGGGTGCCTCCCCGGTGATGCCCTCAACGGATTACAGTCAATATGATCAGCCAACCGTATGGCGTGATCCGAGAAGTCAGGCGGCTGCTCGCGTCGAGGCAATGACGGAGAGTGGCATTGATCGACTTGATATCCCCGCCTTCTTGCGCAAGCAAGCGGATTAAGTGGGGGGACGAACTTAGTCTTCTAAGTCAGTTGGCGGTTGCGGCAGGTCGATCATGCGGCCTGATCAGCGCGGATCTCTGCTGCAGCTGAGGTTTTTTGCCTCGAGAAAAGGCCCGATGCCCCCGGGCCTTTCTTTTTTTGGCATAGTCTTAGGTTTTCAACAAGGAGTAAACGAATGCCTATCCAAATCGGTCAAGCCTTACCCAACGCAACCTTGTACGAGTTTTTTGATGAAGAAACTGGTGGCTGCAGTATTGGCCCGAATGCGTTTCAGGTTGCAGATCTCATCAAAGGCAAGAAAGTCGTGATTTTTGGTCTTCCAGGCGCCTACACCCCGACGTGCTCAGCAAAACATGTACCCGGCTTTGTGGCTCATCGGGATCAGCTAAAGGCAAAAGGTGTCGACGAAGTCTGGTGCGTTAGTGTTAACGATGCTTTTGTGATGGGCTCTTGGGGCCGTGAACTTGGTGCAAAAGGTAAGGTACGCATGATGGGGGACGGTAACGCAGAGTTCTCTAAAGCTGTCGACCTCATTTTGGATCTCACTGCCCGCGGAATGGGTGTGCGCTCTAATCGCTACGCCATGATTGTAGACAACGGCATCGTCAAGCACCTGGCAGTCGAGGCGCCAGGACAGTTCGAGGTGAGTAGCGCGGAAGCGGTCTTGGCTAAACTCTAACGATGTTGCGGCAAAGGACGCTTGGCCAAACGGTCAGCGCGCGGGGTATTGGCTTACACAGTGGCGTCCCAGTGACTCTTTCTCTAAAGCCTGCCCCTTACGATCACGGGATTGTATTTCGTAGGATCGATGTCGCTCCAGCACGAGACATTCGCTCTCGTGCGGCCGCAGTCGGAGATACCCGTCTTGCATCAACGCTCTCCGATGGCGATTTAAAAGTAGCTACCGTAGAGCACCTGATGTCTGCGCTATCTGGGCTCGGAATTGATAACGCTATTGTTGAGGTTGATGCCCCGGAAATCCCGATCATGGACGGAAGCGCGGCGACCTTTGTCTATCTGCTTCATGCTGCCGGCGTCGAGGAGCAGCGGGCGCCCAAACGATTTGTTGAAGTGTTGTCCTGCATTGAGGTGCGCCAGGGAGAAAAGTGGGCTCGTCTTGAGCCATTCTTCGGGTTTCGATTAGAATTTACGATTGATTTTAATCACGCGGCCGTCGACACCACGGGACAGCAGGTGGCCATTGATTTTGCAGATACATCGTTTGTTGATGACATTGCCCGGGCGCGCACCTTCGGCTTTGTCAGTGATGTCGATCTTCTGCGATCGAAGGGGTTGGCGCTCGGCGGCAGTCTCGACAATGCAATTGTGATGGATGAGGTACGGGTATTGAATGCGGGCGCACTGCGACAACCCAATGAGTTTGCAATGCACAAGGCACTTGATGCGATTGGCGATCTCTACCTCTTGGGCAATCCCTTGATGGCCCGCTATACCGCCTACAAATCTGGTCATGCGTTAAATAATTTACTGCTTCGAAAGCTTATGGAAACACCGAGTGCCTGGCGTGAGAGAACCTTTGAAGACTTAGAGCATGCACCTGTGGCGTGGTCGAGGCAGTGGAGCTGGGCCTAGAGGGCTTTTCCCCGACGAGAGATTCGAGACAATGCCGCGCGTAGGGGTTCGCTCGATACCTCTGACGAGAGCTGCGCAAACCCTTGTTTTACGACTGCCGGGATAGGCGCCCGATTGGGCCGAACCTTATCGGGGTGGGCAATGTCTTGAATTCGTTGTGCCAGCACACGCACGCTCTGGATTCCCCAACCTTCCCGCCTTAATTCGTTGGGCCAGTCTGCAAGGGTTAGCCGAATTTTTGCGGCAGCAGACGCGGTGGTGGTCACGACCGTCACCTGGCTGCCACGAATGCCTTGCGCGGGGTCGCTGCGACGAATCTGCAGTACCTGCTCTATCATCGGGGGCGGCAGCTGTTTTTCAAGGGCCTCCCGAAGGCCTTCACTCTCCCGCCAGCCCCGATCCAGGGCGGCCCAGTCGGGCGATCCGGTGAGGGCATCGCGCAGGGTTTTGAAGAAAGGGGCATTCATACCCCCCATGCTAAGATCTTTTGCCCATGATTGACCAATTCCTTAAGAAAATGTTCGGCAGCCGAAACGATCGGCTTGTCAAAGCGTACGGCCAGCGCGTCGCCGCGATTAACGCACTGGAGCCAGGGCTCCAGTCCTTATCCGATCAGGCACTACGCGCAAAGACTCAGGAATTCAAAACTCGTCTTCAGCAAGGTCAGGCGTTAGATAGCCTTCTTGTTGAAGCCTTTGCTGTCTGCCGTGAGGCAGGCAGACGGACGCTGGCAATGCGGCACTTTGATGTACAGCTCATCGGTGCAATGGTCCTCAATGACGGCAAGATTTCTGAGATGCGAACCGGCGAGGGTAAGACCTTGGTGGCCACGTTGCCGGCCTATCTCAATGCGCTGGTGGGTAAGGGAGTTCACGTGGTGACGGTGAACGATTACCTCGCAGAGCGCGATGCAACCTGGATGGGAAAGCTCTACGAATTTCTTGGCCTAACGGTTGGAACGAATCTCTCACGGCTTGAACATTCGGAGAAGCAGGCTGCCTATGCCTGCGACATCACATACGGAACAAATAACGAATTTGGGTTTGATTACCTTCGCGACAATATGGTGGTGGACAAGGCCAATCGTGTCCAGCGGGGACTCGGATTTGCGATCGTCGATGAGGTGGATTCAATTCTGATTGACGAGGCCCGCACTCCGTTGATTATTTCCGGTCACGCCGATGATCAGATTGACCTCTATCAGGTTCTAAACTCGGTACCGGCAGCGCTCCAGCCGCAGGCCTCAGAGGAGTCACCCGGCCACTACTGGGTTGACGAGAAGGCCCGACAGGTGTTTCTCTCAGAGCTGGGATTTGAGCGCTGTGAGGAGCTATTAGCAGAAATGGGGCTGCTGGCAGCGGGAGCGAGTCTCTATGATCCGGCCCATATTTCACTACTCCATCACTTAACCTCCGCACTGCGGGCACACACCTTATTTTTCAAAGATCAGCACTATGTTGTTCAGGGCGGCAAGGTCATTATTGTCGACGAATTCACAGGCCGTTTGATGCCGGGTCGGCGTTGGTCAGAGGGGTTACATCAATCAATTGAGGCGAAAGAGTCCGTAGAGATTGAGGCGGAGAATCAGACACTCGCCTCGATTACCTTTCAGAATTATTTCCGCATGTACGAAAAGCTATCGGGTATGACGGGAACGGCCGATACCGAGGCCTACGAGTTTCAGCAGATCTATGGTTTAGAGACCGTCGTCATTCCGACCCATCGGCCGATGGTGAGGCTCGATTTACAGGATCAGATCTACAAATCAGAAGAGGAAAAGTTTGAGGCAATTCTGAGAGATATTCAGGAGCGCCATGGCCATGGACAGCCAATCCTGGTAGGGACCACCTCAATTGAGAATTCCGAGCGTCTGTCGGGAATGCTCAATAAGGAAAAGCTCGCCCACCAGGTGCTCAATGCAAAGCAGCATGAACGTGAGGCCCAGATTGTTGCGCAGGCGGGCCGGCCGGGGATGATCACCATCGCGACTAATATGGCGGGCCGTGGTACGGATATTGTTCTCGGGGGTAATGTTGAAAAGCAAGTGGATTTTCTCAATGCGACTGAGGCCCTAACAGCCTCAGACCGACAGGCCCAAACGGAGCAGCTGAGGGCCGAGTGGCATGCGCTTCATGCACAAGTGATTTCTGCCGGAGGCCTTCATATCATTGGTACTGAGCGTCACGAGTCCCGGCGGATTGATAATCAGCTGCGCGGCCGCTCAGGCCGACAGGGCGACCCTGGGTCGTCGCGCTTTTACCTCTCCATGGACGACCCCTTGCTGCGGATTTTTGCGGGCGACAGGATGAAGGCCATCATGAATCGGCTGGGCGTCCCGCATGGCGAACCGATTGAGGCCGGCATGGTGTCTCGTTCGATTGAATCAGCGCAGCGTAAGGTAGAAAACCGAAACTTTGATATGCGCAAGCAGCTCTTGGAGTATGACGACGTCGCCAATGAGCAGAGAAAAATTATTTACAGTCAACGCAATGAGATTTTAGAGAGTAGCGATCTCTCGGGTCTCGTTCAGAATTTGCGTCACGGCATGATGCAGGCGGTCGTCCGGGAATATGTTCCGGCAGAAAGCGTTGAAGAGCAGTGGGATCTGCCTGGCCTTGAACAGGCCTTGCAGTCAGACTGGCGTTTGTCCGTTGATGTTCAGTCGAGAGCTGCAGCCGATCAGTCGCTTGATGATGAAGGAATTCTAGCGGCCGTGCTTCAGGCCGCTGATCAAGCCTATGCCGATAAAGTCTCTCCGGTAGGCCGTGAGCCCTTTAATCAGTTCGAGCGCTCGGTTTTGTTGCAGTCAATTGATTCGACATGGCGTGAACATCTGGCAGCCCTTGACCATCTGCGGCAGGGTATTCATCTGCGTGGCTACGCTCAGAAAAATCCTAAACAAGAGTATAAGCGCGAGGCATTCGCATTGTTTGAGCAGACTCTCGATCGAATTCGTCTAGACGTCACGAAGGTGCTCATGAATGTTGAGATTCAGAGTCCGGAGCAGGTTGCTGATATCGTTCCGCAGGCGGCCCAGCTAACTGGCGTTCAGTATCAGCATGCGGATTTCGACGCGCAAGCAGCCCTCGCGGGCGCGGATCCTGAGGCGTTGGCGTTGGCGGCTCAGACACCGACAGGAGCGAGCAGGCCGGGGCCAGCTGAGTCTGGAGACTCGGGAGACTCGGCCGTAATGCCCGTTCGGCGAACTGAGCCAAAAGTTGGGCGTAATGATCCCTGTCCGTGTGGCTCAGGAAAGAAATTCAAGAGTTGCCACGGCAGACTCTCATGAACGGTTTGCGCTGACGACCCATGCCGGTTAACCTGCCTTTGCCTGTCGCAGAGCAGTTGTACCCCGTCGAAGGTGTATCAATCGGCGTCGCGAGCGCAGGGATTCGTAAGGGCGGGCGCAAGGACTTTCTCATCGTCGCGCTCGCTGAGGGCAGCGAAGTCGCAGGGGTGTTTACGCAAAACGCCTTTTGTGCTGCCCCAGTCCAAGTCTGTAAGCGACATCTCGAGACGCGGGCAGGAATTCGTGCCTGGGTCGTGAATACGGGGTGTGCCAATGCGGGCACAGGAGCACTCGGTCTTAAGAATGCAGAGCAGACTACCCAAGCGGTTGCGAATCGTTTTGGTCTGAGGCCGCAACAGGTGTTGCCATTTTCGACAGGGGTAATTCTTGAGCATCTGCCAATGGAAAAAGTTGCAGATGGAATCAGGATCGCATCCGACAACCTTGGTCAGGCCGGTTGGCTCGAGGCAGCACAGGCCATCATGACAACCGATACCCAACCAAAAGCATCATCGCGTCGATTATTCCTTAACGGTAAAACCGTTACGATTTCCGGAATCTCTAAAGGTGCCGGAATGATCCGGCCGAATATGGCAACGATGTTGGGCTACGTGGCGACTGATGCGGGTATTTCTAAGCCACTTCTTGCGCAGCTCGTCCGCGATGCTGCCGATGAGTCGTTTAATGCGATCACGATTGATGGCGACACCTCAACGAATGATTCGTTTGTGGTGGCTGCGACCGGCAAAAGCGGTGTTTTATTTGATTCTGATCAAGACGCAGGCTGGAGTATTTTCCGTGAAGCGATGATTGAGCAATGCCGGCTCTTAGCCCAAGCCATTGTCCGTGATGGGGAGGGGGCCACAAAGTTTATTGTGATTCACGTCGCACACGCCTTGTCCCGAGCCGAGGCCCGTCAGGTAGGATATTCAATCGCGCACTCTCCGCTAGTAAAAACCGCCTTCTTTGCGAGCGACCCTAATCTTGGCCGTATCCTTGCGGCCATTGGGTACAGCGGTGTGCCAGATTTAGATGTGCAAAGAATCCGTGTGTTTCTTGATGACGTGTTGGTCGCAGAAAAGGGCGGTAGGGCTGCAAGCTACACAGAGGCGGAGGGTCAGCGGGTGATGCAGCAATCCGAGATTAGAATTGGTGTGGATCTTGCCCGGGGGGATGCGCAAGCCAGTATCTACACCTGTGATTTATCGCATGATTACGTCTCGATTAATGCTGACTATCGGTCGTAGTTGCGAGCGGATAGCGGATGCTGAGATCCATCAAAGCGCTTTAGAATCGAAAGCGAGATAAGTAATGCCGAATTCCTCGATCGATCAGTTGATCGCAAAGCTGAATATCTATCTTCCGGAGATTCCCGGGTCGCCCGATTTCGTTCGGCAGACGGCATGTCGTTGGGTACGCCAACAGACCCTTCTGGGGCATATCTCCTACCTTGAATCGATTGTGCAACTTGCAGAGATTCGGTTTTCAGATTTGCAGCATTTGGAACGTCAGCAGGTATTGATTAAGCAAAATACCCGACAGTTTCTTGATAAAAGACCCGCCAATAATGTCTTGATGACCGGAGCCAGGGGCACCGGAAAATCCTCGCTTGTTCGCGCCTGCTTGACAGAGTATGCCGACCAAGGCCTGAGGCTCATCGAAGTCGATAAGCAGGACCTGCTTGATCTACCTCGTTTGGTTGCGGCAGTCGCCCATCAGCCCTATCGATTTATTGTCTTCTGCGATGACCTCTCATTTGAGGCAGGAGATTCAGGTTACAAGGCATTAAAGACGGTTCTTGACGGCTCTGTCGCTGCTCAATCTGAGAACATCTTAATTTATGCGACATCGAATCGGCGACATTTAATGCCAGAACAGATGCGAGAGAATCTTGAAACTCGGTATGAGGCCGATGGAGAAATCCATCCCAGCGAGAGTATCGAGGAGAAAATCTCGCTCTCGGAGCGCTTTGGGTTGTGGATCTCTTTCTATAGTTTTAATCAACAAGATTACCTCGATATTGTCGGCTATTGGCTCTCCCAGTATGGGTGTGATGCAACCGCAATAGCCAAGGCTCGCCAGCCTGCGCTGCAGTGGGCGCTGGAGCGGGGATCCCGATCGGGACGCGTCGCTTTACACTTTGCGCGGGACTGGGCTGGCCGACATTGACGCAGTCAGCACTCGTAGATGTCGCGGTCGGAATTATTCGCCGGCCAGATGGTGCCGTGCTGATGACCTCACGGCCACTCGGAAAGCCTTACGCGGGCTATTGGGAGTTTCCGGGTGGCAAGCTCGAGACCAAAGAGAGTTCCACGCAGGCACTAAGCCGCGAGTTGTCTGAGGAAATCGGAATTAGTATTCAACGCAGCTCGCCGGTCGCCTGGCAAATCGAGCACAACTACGCCCATGCAAAAGTCCGACTGTTTTTTCATTGGGTAACGCAGTGGTCGGGTGAACCAAAGTCTCTCGAAAAACAGCAGACTCTCTGGGTCTCATTAGGGGATGCCTGGCCTTACCCAGTCCTTCCGGCGACCTTACCGCTCTTGGATAAAATCAAAAATTACAGAGCGTCAGCTGAAATGGAATATCTTGTTCGATAGCTTTGAGATGCATAGAGCTGTCGGGCTGACGAAATCGTACCGATACGACATATTTGTTGGCGCTGATTTCGGCTGCAACCTCAGGCTGCCTCGGCGCCGATGCTCGAATAATCTGAATCTGCCGTCCATCCATCGAGAGCTCAAAGTAACCTTTGGTCGCGAGATAGGAGTCTGGCTGTGTGCCCTCGCGAAGAAGACGCAAGACAATCTGAACCCCGTCGAATACGGGTTGAAGAGTGGAAAGCCATGCATTGAGCATCCCTTGCCGGATCTCTGCTGGCCGATTCAGCCAGACATGGAGTGAGGGCACATCAAACTCACAGATACCGCCGGGTATCCCAAAGCGCCCCTTCAGAGTCTGCAGCCATTCATACTCGAGAATATGTTGCCCCAAGCGGGTCTGCACCATCGAGAGTTCATTGAAGATCTCCTGTATCTGAGTTAAGAGATCCTCAAGCGCATCGTTGGATACTCCCGGTTTGCCAGCGAATTGATTCAGGCGACTGCGTTGGCGTTCAAGTTCTTGAAGCAACTCGGATTTAATGTCGCCCCGGCTTCCCACGAGGTCGAAGAGTTCGAACAGCGACCACAGCGCAGCCTGATGCTCGTGTGCAGAAGTCTGGCTTGTAAACGCTCGGCAACGCTTAAATAAACTCTCAATTCTAAGTAATGAGCGAATCCGCTCGTTACAGGGGAACTCAAAGGTCATCCAGCCCGGAGGGGCCGCCACAGCGGCGGTTATGGGATCGCTCATTGCCGAATTATGAATGAATTATTTTGTCATGGAGGGTCTGGACCTGCTCAACCAGTGACTCGAGGGGTCCGTCGTTTTGAATGACGAAGTCGGCCATACCAAGGCGGACTGCTCGTGAGGCCTGGCTCGCGATGATGGCCGACACCTCTTTGTCTGAAAGCCCGCTTCGTGCCTGCACTCGTTTTATCTGGGTCGCTTCTGGGCAGTCCACCACGACAACGGCAAAGGGTCTAAATCCCGGGTCCTGCGCTAAGCCCCGATGATGGGCTGACTCTGTGGTCGATTTCCCATACTTCTCACACCATAACGGCACCACATAGACGACGACAGGCCCCCTCGCGTGCGCCAGCTGCAGTGCGGCTTCCCGCTGTATCAGGGGGTGCAGGATTGCCTCGAGTGTCATTTTTTCCTGGGGGTTAGAAAAGATCTTTTTACGCAGTGCTGTTCGATCGAGTTGGCCGTCGGCCAGGAAGACCCCCCGCCCAAACGCGGCTTGGATCTCGGGCAGAGCGCTGCCTTCTGGGCCTGTGAGCTCATGGGAAATGCGATCAGCATCGACAACAGGCAGGCCAAGCCCTGCGAGTTGGTCAGCGACTAGACTTTTACCGCAGCCGATCCCGCCGGTGATCACAACAATGCGATCAGCCAATCTGGACCCAAGCGAGAATGAACCCCACTGCGAGCGCCGGTCCGAAGGGGATCTCATGGTTTAGAAATGAGGCCCGCGAGAGATCTTCGGGCTGTCCGTGTTGGGGGGGTAATCGCCAGAGTTGTCTCTGAACCAAGACCATCACCAGGCCGGAGATACAGGCAAGCGAGAGGGCAAAAGGGAGAAGCTGCCAGCCAAGCCATGCGCCCAGGGCTGCTGTCATTGCAAAGTCGCCCCGGCCCATCGCGCAAAGGCCCCGCAATTTTTTATAGGCTGCGGCCATGGCCCATAAGAGCCCATACCCGATTGCCGCCCCGAGCACTGCATGAATGAGATAGTCGGGATTGAGTAAGTAATGAAAGAGTAAGCCCGAGGTGATCATTGCTAAGGTAAGTGGGTCAGGCAGTAGTTGAGATAACCAATCGATCCGAACCAGTGCGGTTAAGAGGGCCGCAAGTAGCCCGACCAATAGAATCGCAATGACGATGCTGATCACCCCATCAATCGATGGATTGGAAGAAGTAATTCGATCGAAGAGGGGCGCTCGACTAGCGGCGCTACCCCAGAGAATAAGCGCCGTTGCCCCGCTGGCGATGCGCCACCGAGAAGGGAGATCTTGAATCGCGTCTCCGACGGGCACAGTGATCCAGCGTGACACGCTGCGGCAACCGATCCGCACCACGAGGGGCGTGATCAGAATATTAATCAGAAGCGCAAGTGCGGCTGTGGCCAGGAGAGGGCCGGCGGTCATGTTGGAAGATCAGTCAATGCACGGGAGGGTTTACGCAACCGAACCCGGCGAATTAGCCGGCCCTGGGTCTGGAGTATTTCCATGGGTACCTCTGAAATCTTTACAGAGACGTTGGCATCGGGAAGATCTTCGAGCGTTTCGAGCAATAGTCCATTGAGCGTGCGGGGGCCGTCTGAGGGCAAGGAGAGGCCGAGGAGTCGATTGATTTCTCGGATTGGTGAAGTGCCATCGACCACTGCGGTGTTGTCAGCATTCCAATGCAGCCCACTCTGCTGTGGTCCGGGAGCACCGGTTGTAAATTTACCAACGAGTTCTTCGATAATGTCTTCGAGGGTAATGAGGCCCTCAATTTCGCCATACTCGTCCACCACCAGGCCGATTCGTTGTTTGTTTTCTTGAAAATATTGCATCTGAGTGAATAAGGGTGTGCCGCTCGGCACAAAATAGGGTTCGATTAAGACCTCTTTAATGGTCTCTCGCGACAACGATTCACGCGAGACCATCGATAGGGCTTTGCGAACGTGAAGCACACCGACAATATTGTGTATGTCGCTCTCGTAGACCGGTATCTTGTTGTGAAAGCATGTGGTGAGCTGCTCCATCAGGGCCTGGGGATCTCCATCGAGATCAAGCGCCTCAATCCGATTCCTGGGGATCATGATGTCATCAACCGACAGGTCTTCAATATCAAATAAGTTCAGCATGATGCTGCGGTGCTTGGCAGGAATCATTCGAGTGGATTCCAAGATAGCAGTTCGAAGTTCCTGCGGTGACATGGCCTGGTTAGCCGGGTTGTCCGTCAGCTTTTTAAGCCTCAGCAATCGCAGCAGGCTTGAAACAAAAAAATTAACAATGACAACGAGTGGGTAACCAATTCTTACCAGAGGCGTTAAGACATAACTGGCGGCTATCGCGATTGGCTCGGGGTTGCTCGCGCCGATGATTTTTGGCGTGATCTCAGAAAAAATAATGATGGCGAACGCAACAGCTGCCGTAGCGATCGCAAGTACGGTGTCGTTATTGCCGAACGATTGGATCGCCATCGCCGTCACGAGGGCTGTCAGTGCCGCGTTGACCAGATTATTACCCAGTAAAATTGTGGCTAATAGGCGATCGGTCTGATTCAGAAGCGCGATCACACGCTTTGCGCCCCCCTTGCCCTGGGCGGCAAGGTGCCGAATCCGGTAACGATTGATAGCCATCAGGCTGGTCTCTGAAATTGAGAAAAAGCCAGACAGCAAGAGCAGTACGATCACTGCGGTGAGATGGGTCCAGAGCGGTAATTCGTTCAAAGCGGGTCGCGATGGGCGGGGTTATTCAGATCGCTTAAGAGATCCTTGTCGCCGAGGATCCTCAAGCGCTGATGACTCGCCGCGAGAGTTGGTAATGACAATAGACTAGCGAAGAAAACCTAAAAAGTCTGTGGTCGGGGTGAGAGGATTCGAACCTCCGACTCCTGCGTCCCGAACGCAGTACTCTACCAGGCTGAGCTACACCCCGAAATGAAGGCCGAAGTCTAGCAGGGAACCCCCGTTTTCGGATCCTTAGCCTCTGCGATCGACGACAAACGTCAGCAGATCAAGTAGGGCGGATTTGCAGTCTGATTCCCTAAGTCCGGAGATGGCGCTCGCTGCCAATTGGCATTCTCGCTGGGCACAATCAAGGGTGTATTGCATAGCGCCGGTCCGCGTAATGACGCCTACGACCTGATTAAAGTCTGCCGCCTCGGGCTGCAGGATGGCCTCGCGAATCATCTCCCGTTCCTGGGCTGAACCGGTGGCCATGGCGTAAATCAAGGGCAGTGTTGGTTTGCCTTCGCGAAGGTCGTCCCCCACCCGTTTACCAATTTCCGCCTCTAGTCCAGCGTAGTCCAAGGCATCATCGACAAGCTGAAAAGCAGTTCCGAGGTGCCGGCCATAAGCCGCACAGGCCTGCGTCAGGTCTGTGTCGAGATTCGCTAAGACCCCCGGAACCTTGGCGGCAGCCTCGAAGAGCTTGGCCGTTTTAAAACGGATGACCGTGAGATAACGCTCTTCGGTGACGTCGGGATCTTGGCAGTTCATGAGTTGCAAGACTTCCCCCTCAGAGATCACATTCGTGCTTTGCGCCATGACCGCCATGACCTCTGGTGAGCCCACCTCGACCATCATCTGAAAAGCCCGGGAGTAGAGGAAGTCGCCAACCAATACGCTGGCCGCATTTCCGAAGAGAACATTGGCCGTTGGCCGCCCCCTTCGTAATCCGGATTCATCGACGACATCGTCGTGAAGGAGGGTAGCGGTGTGGATAAATTCAACGACAGCCGCCATAGAGGAGACTCGGTCATCGGTGAGCAGACCCATTGACCGGGAAGATTTTTGTAAGTGAGCACTTATTGCACCAGAGACCATCAAAAGTAAGGCGGGACGAACTCTCTTGCCGCCACTTTGAATAATGTATTCCGCGACCTGCCCGATCAGGGCCACCTCGGAGCCTAGTCGGCAACGGATGACCTGGTCGACGGCCGCCATCTGCTGGGCGACGATGGCCTGAGGGCTAGGCCGCCCTAGGGCCTGCTGGAGGGCTGGAGAAGCAATGTCATTCACCCCTGAATTATGACATTTCTACCTCGCCGGACGGCTGATTTGTTTGACAAAACAGCCACTTAGCCCTACATTTGCGGGTTCCGTGAAGAGAATTAGTCTTCTCGCTTAAGACGACACACTTTATTTTTAAGGCAAGAAATACTATGTATGCCGTGATCAAAACCGGTGGCAAGCAGTACCGTGTTACCGCTGGGATGAAACTAAAAGTTGAACAATTGGCTGCCGAGGTCGGCAGCGAGGTCACACTATCGGAGGTCCTCGCCGTTGGTGAGGGAGCGGCTGTTGTCGTTGGAGCGCCGCGGGTGAAGGGTGCCTCGGTGAAAGCAACCGTCGTCTCTCAGGGCCGTCACGACAAAGTCCGCATCTTTAAGCATCGTCGCCGTAAGCACTATGCAAAGACCCAGGGCCATCGGCAGAACTTCACTGAACTCAGTATTGATCAGATCAATAAAGGTTAATTAGCACCATGGCACAGAAAAAAGGCGGCGGCAGTACGCGTAATGGTCGTGATTCAGAGTCGAAGCGCTTAGGCGTTAAGGTGTTTGGTGGCGAGCAGATTGCGGCAGGTAGCATCATTATTCGTCAGCGTGGCACCCAGTTTCACGCCGGCCACAACGTTGGTATGGGCAAGGACCACACGCTATTTGCCCTCTCAAATGGCAGGGTTGAGTTTTCGGTTCGGGGCCCTCTGAACCGTTCAACAGTAAGTGTGGTGGGCGAATAATCAGAAGGGTATCCAACTTCTGAAATCAATCAGGAACCCCGCCACCATGCGGGGTTTTTTGTTTGTGTAAATTATGAAATTCATTGACGAAGCGACGATTGAGATTCACGCGGGCAACGGTGGCAACGGCATCGTTGCCTTTCGTCGTGAAAAATTTATACCGAAGGGCGGCCCGAGTGGCGGAGATGGCGGTAGAGGGGGCTCAATCTTTGCAATTGCCGATCGCAATATTAATACGCTCATCGACTATCGCTACGCTCGTTTGCATCGGGCCAAAGGGGGCGAGCATGGCCAAGGCTCTGATCGTTATGGCGCGGCCGCTAACGACATTGTGTTGCGATTCCCGGTTGGTACCGTTATTACGGATGCCGAGACCGGGGCATTGATTGCTGACCTCGCCTCAGATGCCCAGAAGATTGTGCTGGCGAAAGGTGGGCAAGGTGGGTTAGGTAACCTGCACTTTAAATCGAGCACTAATCGTGCGCCTCGTCAGGCGACGAAGGGCTCAGAGGGAGAGCATCGGAGGGTCAAACTAGAACTGAAAGTCTTGGCGGATGTTGGGCTATTAGGGCTTCCGAACGCGGGCAAGTCAACGCTCATCACAGCGTGTTCGAACGCCCGCCCTAAGATCGCGGACTATCCGTTTACAACTCTACACCCTAACCTTGGAGTGGTTCGCACTGGGCCTGCGAAAAGCTTTGTGATGGCCGATATTCCTGGGCTGATCGCGGGAGCCGCTCAGGGTGCTGGGCTTGGACACCAGTTTCTTCGGCATCTGCAGCGGACTCGGCTGTTACTCCACCTGGTCGATATGCAGCCGCCGGGTTGGGTGGTTGGGGATGCGCAATCGTTAACCGCGCTTGCACGACATCTCGCTGGGGAAATTAAGGGACTCGTTGCTGAACTCAAAGCGTATGACGCTGACCTTGCGAAAAAACCAAGATGGCTGGTGCTCAATAAATCAGATCTTATTACTGAGGCACAACAACGGGAGATTGCCGATGCAGTCGTGGGGGCCCTGCGGACCAAAATACCGGTCTACATTGTGTCTGGATTTTCGCGGCACGGCTGCGTAGAGCTCATGCGGGAGATCCAGCAGTGGCTTGACGCACAGCGTATCGCCGAGATTGAGTCCGCGACACCCGATGTTCGATTTGAACAAGGAGGGCCTGCCGACTCTCAGAGAGATCAACATCAGGGTGATCAGATTGAGGGCGAGCAGGGTCAGGGTGGATCCGTCTATGGGTAACCCGGTGCACGATCGTCGCATGATTCGCTCTGCCCAGCGTTGGGTCGTCAAGATTGGTTCGAGCCTTGTCACGGATGAGGGCCGTGGAATTGATCCACAGGCGATCGCCCGCTGGGCAGCGCAGATCGCAGCTTTAAGGGCGGAAGCACGCGAAGTCGTGCTGGTCTCAAGCGGCGCGATTGCAGAGGGCATGAAACGCCTTGGATGGACCTCGCGCCCCCATGAAATTCATGAGCTACAGGCGGCTGCTGCGGTGGGCCAGATGGGACTTGCGCAGGCCTATGAATCCGGCTTTTCGAAGTGGCATCTGAAAACTGCACAGATATTACTGACCCATGAGGACATCGCCGACCGGACCCGTTATCTCAACGCACGGACGACATTAACGACACTGCTACGGCTGGGTGTGGTCCCGATCATTAACGAGAACGATAGCGTCGTCACCGATGAAATCAAACTCGGCGATAACGATACCCTGGCTGCTCTGGTGGCTAACCTGTTGGAGGCAGACGTTCTGGTTATTCTGACTGACCAGGCGGGCCTTTACACCGCCGATCCACGTGAAGATCCGACGGCGGTCTTAATTCATTCTGGCCGCGCCTCCGATCCCGCCATCACGGCAATGGCGGGGGGTGCGGGCAGCGGGATTGGCACAGGCGGAATGCTGACGAAAGTTAGCGCGGCAAAGCGGGCGGCGAGCAGTGGCGCTACAACGCTCATCGCCAGTGGCCGCGAGAAGGATGTTTTGTTGCGCCTTGCCGCAGGTGAGGTGATTGGTTCCTGTCTCGTCGCCGACATTGCGCCGATGGCGGCCAAGAAGCAGTGGCTTGCAGACCAGCTTCAGGTGCGAGGCCAGCTCACTCTTGATGCAGGTGCGGTGATGGTTTTAACAGCGCAAGGTAAGAGCTTGCTGCCGATTGGGGTCACGCAGGTCGAGGGGGAGTTCGTCCGTGGAGATGTCGTCGCCTGCATCTCGCCCGATGGCAAAACGATTGCACGCGGGCTTACTAACTATGGGGCTACGGATGCCCGGCGGCTCTGCCGCAGACCCTCCTCTGAGATTGAATCAATCCTGGGCTTTGTCGAGGAGCCCGAACTTATTCATCGAGACAATCTTATTTTGGTTGCCCGTTAGCGGGATTGCGGGGTGCTGGGCCTTGGTCGTCGGTGGCTGTTGTCACGTTGACGCCGCCCAACATCGCCGTAGCTATTTTTAAGCCTGCCCCCACGCTTTCATGAACCGCTTGCGTAAAGTTTGCAGTGACCTGTCGGTGTGCCCGCACCAACTCGTCTTCCGTAAATACAAACTGTGCAAGCTCACTCAAGGCCAATTTATAGACATCTCGCTTGAACTCGATAACAGAATCAAGTGGAACCCAGAATTCATGCCAGCGCCAGGCATCGAACTCTGGTTTTTCAAAATCACAGCGTAGGGTGACATCAGAGTCTTGGCCTAGCATTCGCAGCAAAAACCAGATCTGTTTCTGCCCTTTGTAGTGGCCCCGCCATTCGCGCCGAACCCAGCGATCTGGAACATCGTAGTGTAGCCAGTCGCGCGTTCGACCAATGATTTCAACGTGATGGGGCCTAAGACCAGTCTCCTCCTCAAGCTCGCGGTACATCGCCTGGACAGGGTCTTCTCCGGCCTTGATTCCGCCTTGGGGGAACTGCCAGGCGTGTTCGCGGACGCGTTTGCCCCAAAAGACCTGACGACGATCGTTTATCAAAATGATGCCGACATTAGGCCGGTAGCCGTGCTCGTCTAGCATGGGGTTAGGGCTCGTCTTTTTTTAGATGGTTTAATCATAGAATTAGGCTGATTATAAGAGTCGAACAATATAAAGGCGTTCATGCGCATCTCCCAGTTTCATTTTCAGACCCTCAAGGAAGACCCGTCAGACGCTGAGGTGATAAGCCACAAGCTGATGCTTCGCGCGTCGATGATTCGCCGGCTTGGCGCAGGCATCTACAACTATATGCCCCTCGGGCTACGAGTGATTCGCAAGGTTGAGAACATCATTCGGGAGGAAATGAATCGGGCGGGGGCTATCGAGCTTTTGATGCCCCTGGTGCAGCCGGCCGAGCTATGGCAGGAAACCGGCCGATGGGAGAAGATGGGCCCGGAGTTACTGAGGGTGAAGGATCGGCATGGCCGGGAGTTTGCAATCCAGCCAACCTCCGAGGAGGTCATCACGGATATCGCACGACAGGAGCTGAAAAGCTGGCGGCAACTGCCTAAGAATTTCTACCATATTCAAACGAAATTTCGCGATGAGCGTCGACCGCGTTTTGGCGTCATGCGCGGCCGTGAGTTCACGATGAAAGATGCCTACTCCTTTGATCGCGATGTTGCTGGCGCAGAGCGAAGCTACGATGCAATGTTTGCCTGCTATCGTCAGATCTTTAATCGTCTGGGCTTACGTTATCGGGCGGTTGCGGCGGACACAGGCGCGATTGGTGGCTCCCGTTCCCACGAGTTCCAAGTCATAGCGGAGACCGGAGAGGACGCAATCGTTTACTGCCCCAGTTCAGATTTCGCGGCCAACATGGAGCTGGCCGAGGCGGTGGCCCTACTGTCGGAGCGCGCTTTGCCCAATGAGCCCATGCAGCAGGTGGCAACCCCTGGGAAGTCGACATGCGCTGAGGTAGCGGCTCTGATCGGCGTGCCGCTTAACCGCACCGTTAAATCAATTGTGCTGGCAACGGATAGTACAAACGAGCAAGGCGCAGCAGCTGTGACTCAGCTCTGGCTTTTGTTGCTTCGTGGCGACCATGATTTAAATGAAGTGAAAGTCGGAAAAATCGAGGGTCTCAATCAAGGCTTTCGTTTTGCTAATGTGGATGAGATTGATCATCACTTTGGCTGTAAGCCCGGCTATCTTGGCCCCGTGAATCTGAAGGGATCGGTACGGGTGATCGCTGATCGAACAGTTGCACAAATGAGCGATTTTGTGACGGGCGCGAATCAATGGGATCACCATCTCCGCGGGGTCAACTGGGGACGTGATCTGCCAGAGCCCGCCTGCATAGTCGATATTCGAAATGTGGTCGAGGGCGATCCCTCGCCGGACGGCATGGGAGTGCTGGCGATTCAACGCGGTATTGAAGTGGGCCACATCTTCTATCTGGGAACGAAGTACTCAGAGGCGATGAAGGCGACCTATCTTGATGAAACCGGAAAGCCTGCGTTGATGCAGATGGGCTGCTATGGCATTGGTGTTACTCGAATTGTTGGCGCGGCCATTGAACAAAATCATGATGACCGGGGCATTGCCTGGCCTGCAGCGATCGCGCCCTTTGAGGCGGTGATCTGTCCAGTCGGTGCGGCCAAATCAGAACTTGTCAGGGCCGAGAGTGAGGCCATCTATCAGACGCTTCTGGCGGCAGGGGTCGATGTCGCCCTTGATGACCGCGACGAGCGACCAGGAGCGATGTTCGCGGACTGGGAGCTAATCGGTGTACCGGTGCGTATTACCGTGGGGGAGCGATCGCTGAAGGAAGGAAAGCTCGAATTACTTCGCCGCACGGGCATGGTGAGTTCAATCTGCGATCGGGACCAGGTCGGTGCTGCGGTCAAGACGCTGCTAGCCGCGACGGCCTAAGCCGCCAAACCCGCCGCCACCCATTCCCTTCAAGGCGCCTACGGTGCGCATCATCTTTGCGAGCCCGCCTTTTTGCATCTTCTTCATCATGTCTTGCATCTGCTCAAACTGATTGAGCATCCGGTTAACCTCCTGCACCGAGACCCCGGCACCTGCAGCGATCCGTCTTTTACGGCTCGCTTTGAGCACCTCCGGCTGAGAACGCTCCTTCGGGGTCATCGCATTGATGATGCCCTCCATGCGCGGAATAGATTTTTCCGCCTGTGAGAGATCGGCCCCTTTTGCGGCCTGCTGCATCTGTGCGGGCAGCTTGTCAACCAACGAAGAGAGCCCGCCCATGCTTCGCATCTGCCCGATCTGCATCTTGAAATCATTTAAATCAAACCGGGCGCCCGATTTGAATTTATCCGCCATCTGCTGAGCGGATTTCAGATCGACGGATTTCTGTGCCTGCTCAACAATGGCGAGTATGTCGCCCATGCCAAGAATGCGGTTAGCCATTCGCTCAGCGTCAAAGGCTTCAAGGCCATCAATTTTTTCGGCGGTGCCCACAAACTTAATCGGGCAGCCCGTTACGGCCCTTACCGAGAGTACTGCGCCACCTCGTGAGTCGCCATCCACCTTCGTCAAAACGATCCCGGTGAGCGCAATCGTCTCTTTGAAAGCGGACGCGGTTCGCACCGCGTCCTGGCCCTGCATTGCATCAACGGTGAATAGGGTCTCAATGGGCTGGAGCACGCGATGGAGCTGCGCGATTTCCCGCATCATCTCCTCGTCGATTGCAAGCCGTCCGGCCGTATCCACGAGGAGTACATCATGGAGATGCCGCTTCGAGAATTCCATCGCCTGGCGGGCAATCTCAACAGGCGGCGTACCCTGAGCGGAGGGAAAAAAATCTGCTCCCGCCTGCGCACTCACGAGACGCAACTGCTCAATCGCTGCAGGTCTGTAGATGTCACAGGAGACGGTCAACACCTTTTTTCTCTGGGTATCGACTAGCCACTTGGCGAGTTTCCCCACCGTCGTCGTCTTGCCGGCACCTTGAAGGCCGGCCATTAAGATCACCGCTGGGGGCGTAGTCGCGAGGTTTAGACCCATTCGGGCAGATTCGTTAGCCTCGCCTGCCATGAGATGAACAAGCTCTTGGTTGACCACTGAAACGAGGGCTTGGCCTGGAGTCAGGCTCGTTTGGACATCCCGCCCCATCGCTTTTTCTTTGACCCTTGCAATGAACTCTTTGACGACATGCAGGGCCACATCGGCATCGAGCAATGCAAGCCGAACCTCGCGGAGCATCTCCTGGGTATTGGATTCGGTCAGGCGGGCCTCGCCCTTGATCGTTTTTACAACCCTGGCTAAGCGTTCGGTTAGGTTTTCAAGCATGCTGCGCTACACTGCTTTCTCTATGGAGCTCTCATTCTACGGTGCTGCAGCAGGTCTTGCAGCGATTGGATATCTCGGCCTTGCGTGGGCTCATCGGCGTCCGAGCGCGGGGTCGCAGCAGATGTTGTCGTCGGCAGCAGGCCAGTTCGCCTTGCTGTCGATCATTGGCCTGCATGGGGCGTCACTGTTGCCGAATTGGTTCTCGCGCGATGGGCTTCATTTCGGATTTGCGACCTCTATCTCGTGGACTTTATGGCTCGCTGTGCTGTTGTTATGGATTGAATCCTGGTTTCAGCGTCTGCCCTCCATCACACAAGGGATCTTTGTGGCCGCTGCGGTGGCAGCAGGTCTGCCATTGGTGTTTCCCGGGTTTCTTCTCACGAGCGCAGTCGATGCGGTCTTCCGAACCCATATGCTGCTTGCGATGTTGGCCTACAGCACGTTTACACTAGCCGCTGCGAGCGCATTAGTGATGATCGCGATGGAGAGGTCACTCCACCGAACCAAGAAGATAGTGATCGACCAACCGGGCTGGTGGCAGGGACTACCCTCCTTGCTTGGGCTCGACCAAATGTTGATGCGTGTGGTACTGGTCGGTTTTCTATTGATTACCTTAACGCTCATCTCGGGTGTAATGGTCAGCATTAATTTTGGCTACGGTCTCATGCGGGTTGACCACAAAACGGTCTTCACGATCGCGGCCTGGATACTTGCGCTGACCCTTCTGGTGGGCCGTCGTTGGTTTGGATGGCGCGGCAAGGTGGCGGCACGTTGGACACTCGCGGGCTTCGCCGCATTGCTGATGGCCTATGTGGGGTCGCGGTTTGTATTGGAAGTTGTATTGCATCGGGCAGGTTAACCCGCTGACCAGGAGAGAGTGACCATGCTTGGACGTATCTTGATCATTATGGTGCTGGTGGGCCTTGGACTTTGGCTACTCAAAAAGACAATGGGCTCTCGCAAGCCGCCTCCCACAAACCCAAATCCAGAGCAGGCGAAGTTAATCGTGTGTGCGCATTGTGGGGCCCGCGTACCAGCGACAGACGCCCTGTGGAAAGAAGGCCAAGGTTATTGCAGCATGACGCACCGACACCTTGGTCCAAAGGCGTGACGCTGGCAGCTTAGTGATGCTCGAAATACGCCATCGATGAACGCTAGTTTCGAGATGAACTTTAACGCTGAAGGCTGGCTGACACGAGGGGCCAGGAAGCGAGGTTCTCCGCACCATGATCAGCGCCCAGCGCAGCGAACACCCGAGTTAATCGTGATCCACAGTATTAGCCTTCCCGCAGGGCTTTACGGTGGCCCGTACATTGAAGACTTGTTCCAGGGAACCTTAGATTGCAGCGCGCACCCAAGCTTTCAGGCGCTTGCGGGTCTGCGAGTCTCGGCCCATTTTTTAATCGATCGTTCGGGTGAGGTGACACAGTTTGTCAGCGTCTGTGATCGGGCCTGGCATGCGGGTGTCTCTGAGTTTCAGGGTGAGCCGGCCTGTAACGATTTCTCAATCGGCATCGAGTTAGAAGGCTGCGATACCGATAGGTTTACTGAGGCCCAGTTGAGCTGCCTTAAAGCACTGTGTATCCATTGCCAGAGGTTTTATCCAAGTCTCTGTTGGATTGCGGGACATTCTGATATTGCCCCGGGGCGCAAAACTGATCCTGGCCCTTACTTTCCATGGAAAAATTTTCTGAGCGAGTTATCGGTTGAGGGCATCTCGCTTACCCGACCTTTTGACAGACGAGCCTGAGGGTTTCAGAGTCTGGGTTGGTCTCCTATGAGGCCGAAATATCAGTCTGTCCGAGACGGTTTTGATTGGAACTGCGCGTCAAACGGGCTTTTAAAATTTTATTTGAGATGAGCACTCGGTCTTGGGCCGAGATAAGTCATGTCGTCGGGTTTCTCCTAAAAAAAGACCTTGCCCTTGCTTTCTGATCCCTACTAGAATTAGGTTCCTTCAGGCTAAAAAATACTAGATATAGTGTTTTTGGGGCGGACTTTAGAGCCAGCCCCCGAGCGGGGTTGACCTTAAAACCAAACCTGCAGAGCAGCCTATGCAAGGTGCAAACAAAGTAAAAACAGTGAAAAAGGGAGATCGTTCATGATGCAGTGGGGCGCAGAATCACAGTCCATGTCCAGCACACCAACCCATCCAGCGGGGGTGGTTGGCCAGCCGGGGTCACAGCCTGAGGGCCTTTCTGCGCAAGCCGGTGTATCGGATATCAAAATCATTCGTCGCAATGGGGCGGTGGTCGGTTTTGAACCCAGCAAGATTCAAGTTGCCATGACGAAGGCATTTCTGGCGGTTCAGGGCAATCAGGGCGCGGCGTCTGCCCGGGTCCGTGAGATCACAGAGACCCTCACCAAGCAAGTTGTGATGGCGCTCCTGCGTCGATTGCCTGCGGGGGGCACGCTCCATATTGAGGATATTCAGGACCAGGTCGAACTTGGCTTGATGCGTTCCGGTGAGCATGAGGTTGCCCGAGCCTATGTCCTGTATCGGGAGCGTCGCGCACAAGAGCGTGCGCTCGAGCGAGCCGCCAAGCAGAAGTCGGATCCCGCAGCGGCACAGGCACCGACGATCCATATTCTTGTCGACGGCGTTGCGCAGCCGCTCAATATCCAATGGCTAACCGACATCGTATCTGCCGCCTGTGCGAACCTTGGTCAGGCGGTGAGTATCGACGCCGTAATGGACGACACCCTGAAGAATATCTATGACGGTGTTCCCCTTGAAGAGGTCTACAAGTCCAGCATTCTCTCGGCCCGCGCCCTTATTGAAAAGGATCCCGCTTATGCAAAAGTTAGTGCCCGCCTGCTGCTGCACACGATTCGCAAGGAAATCATGCAGACCGAGGTCTCGCAGGGCCAAATGGCGAGCCAATACCGCCAGTACTTTCCTCGATTCATCAAGAAGGGCATCGAGATTGGCCTTCTAAATGAGGAGTTATCGCGTTTCGATCTCGAGAAGCTAGCCCAGGCCCTAGACCCCGAGCGTGACCTACAGTTCGATTACCTGGGCCTTCAAACCCTGTATGACCGCTACTTTCTGATTGATCGCAATGACAATTACAGTGGCGAGGGTCGAAGAATCGAGATGCCACAGGCATTTTTCATGCGGGTTGCCATGGGCCTGGCCCTCAATGAATTGAACCGGGAGGCGCGGGCGATTGAGTTTTATCAGCTTCTATCGAGCTTTGACTTCATGAGTTCAACCCCTACGCTCTTTAATGCGGGAACCACCCATTCGCAACTCTCCTCGTGCTACCTATCAACGGTTGCTGATGACTTAGATGGGATCTACGAGGCAATAAAAGAAAATGCACTCTTGGCGAAGTATGCCGGCGGGCTTGGCAACGATTGGACGCCTGTGCGGGCCTTGGGCAGCCATATCAAAGGCACTAACGGGAAAAGCCAAGGGGTTGTGCCGTTTCTAAAGGTCGTCAATGACACGGCGGTGGCCGTTAATCAGGGCGGCAAGCGCAAGGGTGCAGTGTGTACCTATCTCGAATCCTGGCACCTTGATGTTGAGGAATTTCTTGAACTGAGGAAAAACACCGGGGACGATCGGCGCCGTACCCACGACATGAATACGGCCAATTGGATCCCAGACCTATTCATGAAGCGGGTGATGGAGTCTGGGGAGTGGACGCTGTTTTCGCCCTCTGATGTCCCCGATCTTCATGACAAGTTTGGCAAAGCCTTTGAGCAGGCCTACACCGCCTACGAGGCGAAGGCGGACCGCGGCGACATTAAACATTTCAAGCGTCTCCCCGCGCTATCACTGTGGCGCAAGATGCTGAGTATGTTGTTTGAGACGGGCCATCCTTGGATCACCTTTAAGGATCCCTGCAATATTCGCAGCCCGCAGCAGCATGTCGGCGTGGTCCATTCCTCTAATCTCTGCACGGAAATCACGCTGAATACAAACGACACTGAGATTGCGGTTTGCAATCTTGGGTCAGTCAACCTCGTCAACCATCTGAAGCCCGCGGCGTCTAGCCAAGACAGACCTGATCTGGACTTAGAGAAACTGCACAGGACCATCCGAACCGCGATGCGGATGCTGGATAACGTTATCGACATCAATTACTACGCAGTAGCGAAGGCGAGAAATTCCAACATTCGCCATCGCCCAGTCGGTCTGGGCATCATGGGGTTCCAAGAGGCCTTGCACGCCATGCGGGTCCCCTATGCGAGTCAGGAGGCGGTGGAGTTCGCAGACCGATCGATGGAGGCTGTTTGCTATAACGCGTATTGGGCATCAACTGACCTCGCTGAAGAGCGCGGCGCATACTCGTCGTTTCGTGGTTCTCTCTGGGACCAGGGCGTTTTGCCGCTCGATACCCTCAAGCTGCTGGCCCAGGAACGCGGGGGCTATGTTGAGGTAGACATGTCGTCCACTCTCGACTGGGAGGCCTTACGCGCAAGAATTAAGGCGCACGGGATGCGTAATTCCAACTGTGTGGCTATCGCACCCACGGCAACAATCTCGAATATCGTGGGGATCTCCGCCTCAATTGAGCCGACCTACCAGAACCTCTACGTCAAATCCAACCTCTCCGGTGAGTTCACCATGGTCAACGAGTATCTAGTCCAGGACCTCAAGCGCCTTGGGCTCTGGGACGAGGTGATGGTGTCGGATCTGAAGTATTTCGATGGCAGCTTAGCCAAGATCGATCGGGTTCCTGCCGAGCTTCGCCAGCTCTATGCAACAGCCTTCGAGGTCGATACCAGCTGGATGGTGGAGTGTGCCGCGCGCCGTCAGAAGTGGATCGATCAGGCGCAGTCGCTCAATATTTACATGGCTGGCGCATCCGGAAAGAAGCTCGACGAGACTTACAAGCTCGCCTGGTTACGCGGACTGAAGACAACCTACTACCTGCGGACGATGGGCGCGACGCACGCAGAGAAATCCACCATCAGCACAGGACAGTTAAATGCAGTCCCAGTGCAAGGCGGAGCAATGGTGGGCGGTTCTCTGGCGGCCGCAGCTTCCTCATCGGAAATCGTAGCCGCGGGAAGTGATGTGAAATTCTGCTCGATCGACAATCCGGAGTGCGAAGCCTGCCAGTAAAAAACTGATTGTCAGAGAGTGGCAAGAATGCGACAGGAACACTGTCGCATTCCCCAATTTAATAATTTTTTAAAAAAATGATTGCATCGTGAAAAATGTTCTTGCATTATTCGCGCTGTGTACAACAACCGAATCTCACGTTGCTTTCATTTGCCGGTTATGTTTTTTGGAATTTAATCGTCATCTGCACCTTGTAAAAAGGTGAGAAAGTAAAGTGAGAGTCGAAATGCTGAACTGGGAAGATAGCTCTACCACCGTCGCGCAAGTTCCACCCGGAGTCGCTGGGATGGATTCCGTCGCCCTGAATGTGCCACCCGTTATGGGGACGGCAGTGGCGCCGTCCGCATCGCCGCCCGCCCCTACTGCCTCGACTGTCTCGTCAACAACGCGGGCCACGTCCTCCTCAGGCCTTATGGCCAGCCAAGAGCCTTCTACAGCCCGCCGAGTTCGGGTAGAAGATAAGCGGGTCATCAATGCTGGCACCGATGTCAACCAGTTGGTGCCCTTTAAATATAAGTGGGCCTGGGAGAAGTATTTGTCGGGGTGTGCCAACCACTGGATGCCTCAAGAGATCAATATGTCCCGGGACATCGCGACCTGGAAGGACCCGAACGGGCTGACAGACGATGAACGTCGTTTGATTAAGCGCAATCTCGGGTTCTTTGTGACTGCCGACTCTCTGGCGGCTAATAATATTGTTCTCGGCACGTATCGCCACATTACCGCCCCAGAGTGCCGCCAGTACTTGCTGCGACAGGCCTTCGAAGAGGCAATTCATACCCATGCCTATCAATATATTGTTGAGTCACTGGGGCTAGACGAGGGCGAGATTTTCAACGCCTACCACGAGGTCGCGTCAATCCGGGACAAGGACGAGTTTCTGATCCCGTTTATCGATACCTTGACCGACCCCAACTTCAAGACCGGAACTCCTGAGGCAGACCAGCAGTTATTAAAGTCTTTGATCGTTTTTGCCTGCCTCATGGAAGGCCTCTTTTTCTACGTTGGGTTCGTTCAGATCCTGGCGCTCGGCCGCCAAAACAAGATGACAGGGGCTGCCGAGCAGTACCAGTACATCCTGCGTGACGAGTCCATGCACTGTAATTTTGGTATTGATCTGATTAACACTATTAAGCTTGAGAACCCTCATCTCTGGACTCCAGAGTTCCGGGAAGAACTCAAGGTAATTTTCCAAAAAGCGGTAGATCTTGAGTACCGCTATGCCGAAGATACGATGCCCCGGGGCGTTTTGGGCCTGAATGCATCTATGTTTAAGTCATACCTCCGCTACATTGCGAATCGTCGCTGCCAACAGATCGGCCTAGAGCAGATTTTCGGCAACGAGGAGAACCCGTTCCCCTGGATGGCCGAAATGGTCGATCTTAAAAAGGAGCGGAATTTCTTTGAAACCCGTGTGATTGAATATCAAACGGGTGGGGCGCTGTCCTGGGAATGAGCCAAAGGGTGAATCCGGGTCTGCGCCAAACAGTATTCATTAGCGTTGGGGGATGGTCCTCTTGCGCGAATGAATGGTTCGGACCACCCGGTGCGAATCCCCTTTTGTTCAAGCTTGAAGGAGTTTTCCATGGCTGAAGAAGCAAAGAAGAAAGCAAAGAAGAAGCCCGCCGCTAAGCGTAAACCCGCAGCGAAGCGTAAACCCGCAGCGAAGAAGAAAGCCGCTGCTAAGAGGCCCGCTGCTAAAAAGCGCGCCGCTAAAAAGCCTGCTGCTAAGAAGCGCGCCGCTAAAAAAGGCGCCAAGAAAGCCGCTAAAAAGCCTGCTGCTAAGAAGCGCGCCGCTAAAAAAGGCGCCAAGAAAGCCGCTAAAAAAGGTGCTAAAAAAGCGGGTGGTAAGAAGCGCGCCGCTAAAAAAGGCGCAAGAAAAGCTGCTAAAAAGCCTGCTGCAAAAAAAGCGGGTGGCAAGAAGCGTAAAGCAGGCAAGAAGCGGGCTAAGAAAGCCGCTGCTGCACCCGCTGCTGCTGCGACATTGTCAAGCACATGGCCATTCCCAACGGGTAGCCGTCCTTAAGTCTTTTGGTTGGGGTTCTGCCCTGATCCAAGACAATAAAAGTCCCGCCTTGGCGGGACTTTTTTTATGGCCGTATCATTTGGCCCTATGACAATTATCTGGTTGGCCGTTAAGACCCTGGGTAGCCTATTTGTGATGGCCTGCGCGTTGAGGGCCTACCTTCAGGCGGTCCGACTCCATTCGCAAAATCCCTTGAGTCGTCTGACTTTTCAAATGACGGATTGGGTGGTCTTGCCGATCCGCCGCCTGGTGCCTGGATTTGGGGGGGTTGATTGGGCCAGTGTTTTGGCGAGCTTATTGATCTCCATTGCGCTGGCAACTATTTTTTATCTTTTAACGGTCTGGGGCCTGCTACAGGATTCATCAGGGTCGACCGGCAAGCCTGTTCGACCCTTTGGCTGGCTCGTGCTGCTTGCCGCTCTCTGGGCCAGCAAATGGTGTCTTCAGCTGGCTGTAGTTATTCTGATCGCGAATGCGCTGATGTCTTGGATCAATCCAATGCATCCGATGAAACCCGTGCTTGAGTTGCTTGCCTCCCCGATGCTGAAACCCTTTCGCCGGCTGATGGGCCGTAATGATTCGTTAGAGCACACGAAAGTGTCTTCGATCGGCAGACGGCATCAAGGGCGGGGATTCGATCTCACCCCGATCGCTGCCTTTCTTGTGCTTCAGATTCTCGCTGCCGTTGTCACGGAACTCGAAACAGTCGTCATACGCCATTTGTTCTAACGGGCGACGCGAGTTACCCCATTGACGGAGGTGACCCGTACGCGGTCTCCTGCTTTAAGTTCAATATCAGCTTCCTGGACAATGACGCGGGTCTCACCCGAGTCGTACTTGAGCGTGATCTCGAGCCCTTCCCGGAGATTGGCTTTATCTTCGAGCGCCTGCCCAGCGACGGTACCTGCAATCGCCCCAAGCACAGTGGCAATGTCTTGGCCCTTGCCGCCACCGACCGAGCTGCCTGCAATTCCGCCCACGACCGCCCCGCCAATCATCCCAATACCCTTGCTGTCACGCTGTATCACCACTTTGCGTACCGACTCGACGGTTGCCCAGCGCAATGTCTGCTCTCGTTGAGTATCACTTGATCGATAGACTCCCGCCGAACTGCTCTGCGTTGCGCAGCCCGTCGCGACTAGGGCGGCCATCGCAGTCAGCAACACAAGGAGTGGGGACAGTTTTGAATCAACGCGCATGTTGGATCTCCGATGCTTTAAATAATGAGCCGTGAGGCTGTATCTGGATAAAGGTCCCGCAAGAGCCCTTGAACTGTAATTCGATCAATGTTGTGATTCTGCGCGCCACGATGGACCACTTTTAGTGCACCCATAATGTTTCCCAGTCGAGCGCTATCCAAGAGCGATGCCTGCCGAGACAGACCAAACAGCAGCCCACCCCGAAAGGCGTCGCCACAACCTGTCGGATCAACAGCCTGCGCGTTTAAATGCCGCCCTATATCAACCCCTTCGACACGCGTGGTTTGTGAATGTTCCATGATATCGACCCCCTCCGCACCACGCGTCACGATGAGACCACCAGGAATCTTTTGACATAGTTCGGTTAAGGTCCAGCCCAATTTCTCGGCAAGCATATGCCCTTCGTAGTCGTTCACAGCAATCCAGGTCGCCTGGCCCACAAGTTGCACTAGGTCCGTGGCATCGAAAATAGGCATCGCCTGCCCAGGGTCGAAGATGAAAGGAATCTTCTGGGCAGAGAATTCCTTTGCGTGGCGGATCATGGCGTCCTTGCCATTAGGCGACACAATTCCAATGGTGGCGTGGGACTGGCCAATTCCAACCTCACCCGCGCGATTCATTGCACCGGGATGAAAAGCGGTGATCTGATTGTCATCCAGATCGGTTGTAATGAAGGCCTGCGCGCTGAAACAATCCTCGGCAGTCAACACCTGAGAAGTCTCAATGCCAAGCCCGCGAAGCCGTTCAAGATATTGGGCACCATCTCTGCCAATGGCTCCGAGGAGGCTGCAGTCTTGGCCAAGGCCCTTCAGGGTATAGGCGATGTTGGCGGCACAGCCACCGTACTCCTGCCGCATCTCAGGCGCAAGAAATGCGACATTGAGCATGTGCACCTGGTCAGGCAGGATATGTTCACGAAAACGGCCTTGAAACACCATGATCGTATCGAATGCAATTGAACCACTAATTTTTACTGACATAGCACTCTCTCTAAAAAAGTTCCTATTCGCGGGTACCGATACAGACCCAGCCTTCACGTTCTTGTAAAACCCCGAGGGGGTTGAGGTGTTGCACGCTCGGCCGATAGGCCTCGAGGATCTCTTCGGCCTGACGGGCAAGAATGCCTGACAGCAAGAGGCTTCCCTTGGGCCGCACTAGCCTTGCCAGCGCAGGTGCCAACACCTTGAGCGGTTGCGACAGGATGTTGGCCACCACGATATCAAAAGGCCCGACAATCGGCTCAGCGGCCGCCTGCGTGGTGATCTCTGCCTGATTGGCTATTGCATTATCTCGGGTTGTTGTAACCGCAATGGGGTCAATATCGACCGCAAGCACGTCGTCCGCGCCAAGTTTTTTACAGGAAATTGCGAGAATTCCTGAGCCGCACCCCATATCAAGAACTCGTAGACGTTCATCGCGCCGTCGATCAATTGCGTGAATCAGTTGTTCTAAACAGAGCTGCGTTGTTGCGTGGCTTCCTGTTCCAAATGCCATCCCAGGGTCTAGTCGTATGACTAGCGCATCGGCTGCGAGCCCGGCATCAGGTGTTGCCCAGTGGGGCCCGACCCAGAGGCGTGACCCAATGGTGAGCGGACTGAATTGCCGTTGGGTCTCAGCGACCCAATCCTGATCGCAGAGCTTCCGAATCTCGACGATCGCTGTCGTGAAACGCTCATCTTCCGAACAAAACCGCTGCCATAGGTCAGCGGGGTCCGTTGTGTCATCCAATAGGACAATCACCTTAGATCTGGGCCAGGCCTGAATGTCGAGTGGCATTCCAGGCTCACCGAAGATTGGCTGTTCGGATAGGGCATTGGAGTGCGCGTCCTCTACCGTGACCGATAGGGCACCGAGATTAATTAGATCGTCGGAGATCTCATCGGTATCGGCCGCGTTCGTCTCAAAAACAAGTTCGTGCATTCGAGCTGAGATTACTGATCTCGCTCGCGCGCAGCCAGCATATGCTCAAGGTAGTGAATGGAGGTTCCGCCATCAACGAAATGTGTATCCCGCATGAGTTCTCGGTGCAACGCTACATTAGTCTGAATCCCTTCGACAATCGTCTCAGATAGTGCAATCTGCATTCGGGCGATTGCTTGGTTCCTCGTATCTCCATAGACAATCAGCTTCGCAATCATGGAGTCATAGTGGGAAGGAACAACATAGCCACTGTAGGCGTGGGAATCAACCCGTACACCTGGCCCCCCAGGTGCATGCCAATTCAGGATCTTTCCGGGTGAAGGCGTAAATTTATAGGGGTCCTCTGCATTGATTCGGCATTCAATAGCGTGGCCTTTAAAGGTCACATCTTTTTGCTTAAATCGCAGCCGCTGGCCACTGGCGACCCGAATCTGCTCCTGCACGATATCGATGCCGGTGATCAGTTCAGTAACGGGGTGCTCCACCTGAACCCGGGTGTTCATTTCAATAAAGTAGAACTCATTATTCTCGAATAAGAACTCGATCGTGCCAGCGCCCCGATAGCCGATTCGTCGGCAGGCCTCGGCGCATCGCTCGCCGGTTTTGTCCCGCAACTTAACGGGTAATTTCGGCGCAGGTGCCTCCTCAAGGACCTTCTGATGTCGTCGCTGCATTGAGCAGTCTCGCTCACCGAGATGCACCACATTTCCGAAATGGTCCGCAAGGATTTGAATTTCAATATGGCGAGGGTTCTCGAGGAATTTCTCCATGTAGACCTCGGGATTATTGAAGGCGGCGGCGGCCTCAGCCCTGGTGGTCGATACGGCGTTAATGAGCGCTGCCTCCGTATGAACTACCCGCATACCGCGCCCTCCACCCCCGCCTGAGGCCTTAATAATTACGGGGTAACCAACGCTGCGTGCGATTCGCACAATCTCTTTGGGATCGTCAGGCAGCGCGCCATCGGATCCCGGAACGCAGGGGACACCTGCGGCGATCATCGATTTCTTTGCCGCGACCTTGTCGCCCATAATCCGGATCACGTCTGCGGTTGGGCCGATAAATTTAAAGCCGCTTCGCTCAACACGCTCAGCGAAATCTGCGTTTTCTGACAGAAATCCGTAGCCAGGATGAATTGCTTCGGCGTCGGTGACCTCGGCCGCCGCAATGATTGCGGGCACATTGAGATAGCTCAGCCGAGACGGCGCAGGCCCGATGCAGACCGATTCATCCGCGAGTTTTACGTATTTGGCGTCGGTGTCGGCCTCAGAGTGAACGACAACGGTCTTAATCCCGAGCTCGCGGCAGGCGCGCTGAATCCGCAGGGCAATCTCACCGCGATTGGCAATCAAAACTTTTTCAAAAAGGGCCATGAATGGATCCCTTGACTAGGCGAGAACGAACAGGGGTTGGCCGAACTCAACGGGCTCGCCGTTCTCGACCAGAATTTCCTTCACAACGCCTGCAAATTCAGAGGGAATTTCGTTCATGAGTTTCATGGCTTCAATGACACAGAGGGTCTGGCCTTCTGCGACTGTGGAGCCAAGAGAAGCAAAGGGCTCTGCGCCCGGTGACGATGACCGATAAAACGTGCCCACCATCGGGGATTTAACAATCTTCCCTTCCGGGATTGGCGCCAAAGCCTCGGTGGGAGAGGCTGGCGCGGCAGCGATTTGAGCCGGCACCGCCGTCTGGGTTGTCGCGGTGGGTGCAGCATAAACGTGGCTGACATGGGAAGTCTGCGGTGTACCGCTCGATTTGACGATTCGGACTTTGTCGTCGCCTTCCGTGATTTCTAGCTCTGCAATGCCGGATTCGGCGACCAGGTCAATGAGTGTCTTTAGTTTTCTCAGGTCCATACTCGATCGTTCCTTTGGTTCTTTGTTCAAGGGTTTCTTCGCTGGAGTTTCTTTCACTGGGCGGCTCGCGGGTTCTTTTCTAGGCACTCGGTGCGCCCGGTGCGGAGGGCTCGCGGCCATCAAGTTGACCGGCCGCAAAACGAAGGGCTGCGCTATAGCCCGACGGGCCTAAGCCGCAGATAACGGCCTGGGCGAGATCTGAAAAATAGGACTGATGGCGAAAGGCCTCACGTCGATGGACATTTGTGAGGTGAACCTCAATGAAGGGAATCGCGACCGAGGCCAATGCATCCCGAATCGCAACGCTGGTGTGGGTAAAGGCCGCAGGGTTAATCAAGATGTAGCGAACGCCCCTGCCGGGAGCCTGATGAATGTGGTCGATCATGGCGCCTTCGTGGTTCGACTGGAATGTCTCGATTTTGACGCCGAGGGCGTTGCCCTCAGATTGCAGCAGGCCATTGATTTCAGAGAGTGTGGTGGCACCGTAGATCTCCGGTTCCCGCATTCCCAGCCTATTTAGATTTGGGCCATGAAGCACCCAGATCAAAGAAGATGACGACATTGAGTCGACTCCATCGTGATTCGATGAAGGAGATTCTAGCGCACTTCAGAAATCCATGATCTGAGCTCTTCTTCGCGTATTCTGCCGGCTTTTTTCCTTAAAACAATCCCTTTGTCATCAATTAGAGCGGTGTAGGGGAGCCCATCAATGCTATTTCCAAGCCTTTTTGCGAGTTCCGTTCCAGACGCTCCCGCGACGAGCAGGGGGTAGGAGAATTTATGCTTTTCTGCGAACTCCCTGACATTGCTCGGGGAGTCAACGGCTAATCCTATTACTTTAATGCCTTTTGGTGACATTTCGGCATGAATTAGCGACAGTTCTGGCATTTCTTCGACGCAGGGAGGGCACCAGGTTGCCCAGAAATTAACCACCGTTAGCCGGCCTCGAAGAGAGGCCATCTCGGTGGCTCCCCCCTTGGGATCTGGAAAACTCAAGTCAAAGATCCATTGGGCTGGCGCAACCGAGACACTGGGCTGGATTCGCCAGGCTCCAATTGCGACGCCAATAATCAGCGTGACAAGGCCGGTAATAGCGATCAGCGATCGCTGAGAGTTTTTTGTCATCGTGTCTCTTGTTCTTCTGGGGCTCGCTCGCATGCGGGCTGCGGCGAGATCTTCTGTTGGAGGAGTTCTTGAAGGCCCAGGCAATCGAGTCGTTGCAGGCGTCCTTTTGCATCAGGCCTCAGAGCACCGCGAGCATCGACCTCTGGGTAGACGGCAATGACGGCGAGCTCCCCCATCCATTGAATTGCGAGGGCCTCAACGGGGGGATGCCCTGCCCGATGGTGGGGCAGGCAGGCCGCATCGCTCCTGATGTTTTGATTTAGAAGAAAGATCCCCAACGCTTTGGCGTTATCAGCGAAGCACTGTAGGTGAATATCAGAGTGTTCTCCTGCGGTTCCATTAGCGATTGCTCCGGTCACCATGGGTGAGAAATCGGCAAGAAGACGCATCAAGCTGAGTGCTTTTTCCCGAAGGGCCCGACATCGAGCCGGCTGATGCTCGGACTGGAAAATCAATTGATAGTCTCTTACTGCATTCTCAAGCTCTTCATTTGAGGGCAAGGCCTCTTTTGAGATTCTGTGGCCCTTGCCGCCGGTCACCCGGGCGTAGGCCTTGCGCTTTGCGCTTGCGTAGTCGAGCCCCTCCTCGGCAATGAGGCAGGCCGCCGCTGCCGCGACCTCCGCCTTCAGCCCGCCTTTGTTTGGTGTGGGCCAGGCGTTGCTGGGATATCGATCTCTTTCCATTCTCGTCATTATGCCGGTCGCTACAATGCCTGCTATGCACGTACATATTATTGGAATTTGCGGCACCTTCATGGGGGGGCTTGCTCAGATTGCCCGAGCCCGCGGATTCCGGGTGACAGGCTGTGACGCGAATGTCTATCCACCCATGAGCACGCAGCTTGAGCTCGCAGGAATCGAATTGATTGAAGGTTTCTCGGCGGACCAGATTCGGCTAGCACCGGATGTCTGGGTCGTTGGCAATGTTGCGACTCGAGGATTGCCTCTCGTAGAGGCCCTACTGAATAAAAAAGCACGGATTGTTTCGGGGCCGCAGTGGTTGGCAGAAAACATTTTGAACGAGCACCGGGTTCTTGCGGTGGCGGGGACACATGGCAAAACGACGACGAGCTCGATCTTGGCCTGGTGTTTAGAGGATGCGGGACTCAGCCCCTCATTTCTGATTGGCGGGGTACCAGAAAATTTTGGCGTGTCTGCCCGACTACAACAATCCAGTGTGCAATCGAAGGATCTGCGCGGCCCACCATTTGTAATTGAGGCCGATGAATATGACACTGCTTTTTTCGATAAACGCTCTAAATTTCTTCATTACCGAGCCGAGGTCGCAGTGATGAATAACCTAGAGTTTGATCATGCCGATATTTTCTCCGATCTTGCCGCAATTGAGACACAGTTTTATCACTGGGTGAGAACGCTGCCGAAAGAGGGTCGCCTAATTATCAATGCCACTGAGCCCGCTCTGGGCCGCGTCATTAGCCGGGGGCATTACACTCCGATTGACTACTTCCATCATGCAGACGGGTGGGCGATAGCGTCGCCTTCTTCCGCCAGCGACGCGAGCCCGATAGGAGGCATTTCGGCAGATTCGTCGCATAGAGATTCCTTCGAGATTCTCTACCAAGGCCGCCCGGTTGGCAGAGTATCGAGTCCGATGCATGGGGCACACAATCGTAGCAATGTCCTTGCTGCAGTAGCCGCTGCGGCCGCATTCGGTGTGTCTGCTGAACAGTCGTGCGCGGCGATCGCCCGCTTTCAGGGGGTCCAGCGCCGGATGCAAATTCGCGGCGAGGTCGATGGCATTCAGGTCCTCGATGACTTTGCTCACCATCCCACTGCAATCGCAACAACAGTCGAGGGATTGAAGCGGCAACAGCAGCAGTCCGGACATCCCGGGAGAATTCTTGCGGTCATTGAACCCCGATCAAATACGATGAAGCTGGGTGTAATGTCTGCGCGGCTTGCAGATAGCCTGCGTGAAGCCGATCTCGTGTTCGGCTTTGCAGGCGGTATTGACTGGGATCTCGGCCTAGCGCTATCGCCACTCCAATCCCGGGCATCGGTCCATCGAGACTTAAATGACTTGGTACATGGCATTGTGGCGCAGGCACGTGCGGGCGATCGAATTCTTGTGATGAGCAACGGCAGCTTTGGCGGAATTCATGACAAGTTAATCACTGCACTCCGAACAAATTCCTCTCATTGAGCCCAAGACCTGATCCTATGTTTGTACTTTTTGAAGAGGATGGTGGATTCAAAGTAGGAACGCTATTTTCAGAGTCTGAGACCAGTATTCAGGTTGAGATGCCCACGGGTAAACGCTCCAAGGTGAAGCGCAATGCGGTCTTACTAGAGTTTAGTCAGCCCGCGAGAGACCAGCTACTACCTGCTGCCAAGGCGACTGCAGACGAGCTTGATAGCAAGTTCTTGTGGGAGTGCGCCCCGGCGGACGAATTTGATTTTCAGGATTTTGCTAGAGAAGTGTTCTCCGAGAAACCGAGTGCCACCGAAGTCGCTGGCTTGCTTCTCGCGCTTCATCAGGCACCCATGTATTTCTATCGTAAGGGCCGTGGACGTTTTCGCCGTGCACCAGAGGACGCATTGCAGGCGGCGCTCGCTGGCGCAGAGCGCAAACGCCTAGCCGCGCAGGCACAACAGGCGTTGCATGAGACGATGGTGGCAGGAGAAATACCAGAGGAGATTCGTGGGCAGGCACTCCAACTCCTTACTCGGCCAGACAAGCAGTCGATCGCGTTTAAGGCGCTGGAGTCCGCGTCTTCTTACTTACAGACGACGCCTGCGCGCTTGTTGCTGGATCGGGGAGCCCTGCCGTCGGCCTACAGCCTGCATTACGCACGTTTTTTGCAGCAATGTTTTCCACAAGGAACCGGGTTTTCTGCAACAGAAGATGAAGTTAAGGCAGTGATCCTTAGCGCAGAAAAGCAGCAACTGAGTCTAGCGCCGGGTGTCGCGTATTCGATTGATGATGCAACAACCGATGAAATTGATGATGCATTCTCGTTAGAGCCGCTGCCTGAATCCGGCTGGCGCGTCGGTGTGCATATTGCGGCACCTGGCACTGCGATTGAGCCGGGAAGTCCCGTTGGACTGATGGCGAGAGACCGCGCCTCAACCGTCTATTTTCCAGGCGACAAGATCACGATGCTGCCACAACCACTGATCAAAGCATTCTCGCTTGATGAGGGCTATGCGCGGCCGACCTTGTCTTTATATATTGATTTCAATGCCCAGGGAGAACGGATTGCAAGTCAATCTCGGCTTGAGAGCATTTATATTGAAAAAAATATTCGGCTTGGGCCATGGGAATCGGAGTTAGATCAGCCCTTCGAGGCGATTTCGCCCGATCGGCTACCTTGGAGTGGAATTAAGCCCCTTCTCTTTTTGGCCAAACAACTACGGGCGCAGCGAGAGTTGGCTCGAGGCAAGCCGGAGGCCTCTGGACGCCTCGACTTTAATTTCTATGTTGATTGGAATTCTGAAAACCCATCCGCTAAACGAGACGGTGACGGAAGCCCCCGCATCACGACCCGACAACGGGGCTCCCCGGTCGATATCTTAGTTTCAGAATTTATGATTCTTGCGAATACGGCCTGGGGCGATACCTTGGCATTAGCGAGACTGCCAGGCATTTATCGGGTTCAGACAATGGGCCGCGTGCGAATGCAGACTCAGCCGGGGCCCCATCAAGGGCTCGGGGTTAATAACTACGCCTGGTCGACGTCACCCCTGCGCCGTTACAGCGATCTTGTTAATCAGTGGCAGATTCTCTCCGTGCTCGGCCAGCGCCTTGCGGCGTTCAAGGGCAATGACGCGGAACTCTTCTCAGCCGTGACGCAGTTCGATACCCTCTACAACCAGTACGGGGATTTCCAAGATACCCTTGAGCGGTATTGGTCTCTGCGCTGGATTGGGGTCCAGTATGGAATCGGACACGCTGAGTCCTGGTCGGCCATTGATCGGGGGGTTCGAATTCGCGAAAAGGCTGTGGCCTTGCGCGAGGGTGCCTTCAGGCTGCGCAGCGCGCCGTGCATCCTGCGTTGTGCCGATGCCCCGGAGCTCACGCCAGGCGTGGAAGTTGAGGTGGAGCTTCTGGCTAGCGATGCACTGGATTTACGGCTTCAGGCAAGATTCGTTTCGGTGATCTCGACAACGCCTGTGCAGGAGGAGGACCTCTTGGAGTCAGACCATCTCGGTCAGCAGTACGCAGTTCTAGGCGACCCTATCGCCCACTCGAAATCTCCATGGATACATGCGCAATTTGCTGCCCAGACCGGACAGCAGATGCACTACTCGGCGCTACAAGTGAGCGCTGAGAATCTGCCGGCTGAGATTGAGCGTCTTGCGGCCGAGGGTTATGGGGGTGTCAATCTCACCGTACCCCTTAAAGAGCATGCATTTGTAATGGCCCAGTCAAGGGAATGGGAAATCTCTAATCGCGCGATGAGAGCAGCTGCAATCAACACACTGCGCTTTGATGAAGGCGGTCTTGTCGTGGCGGACAATACGGATGGTTACGGTCTTGTTCGAGACATCGAGCGCCTTCTGGGCGGCGAAGGGTCGATTTCAGGACAACGCATACTGCTAATCGGGGCTGGCGGAGCTGCCCAGGGGGTTATCGGGGCTCTTCGAGAGGCCGGCGCTGAACATATTCGAGTCGCGAACAGAAGCCTGGAAAAAGCGCAGTCAGTCGCGCAGCGATGGGCACAGTTTGATGGGACATCAGCCCAATGGCTCTCTGTGATTCCGTTTGAGATGCTGAATTCGCCCGACACGACAGACGATGATGACCCACGAACGATCGATGATATTTTGATCAATGCAACATCGGCGAGCCTTACCGGTATCGGCATTGCGATACACCCAACCCGATTTTCCCGGGCTCGGCTTGTGATTGACATGATGTACGGAGCGCAGCCAACACCGCTGATGGAACAGGCAATTGTTGGCGGCGCGCCTCTCGTTGCGGATGGTCTCGGAATGCTAATCGAGCAGGCCGCAGAGGCCTTCATGGTCTGGCGTGGTGTTCGGCCCGAAACTGCTTCTGTGCTTGCCCAATGTCGTTTAGAGTTGTCGTCACCGCTAACCCCTCGTCCTAGCCCGTGACGGAAACTAAGCACTCGCGCTCTATACGCGACCCAGAGGCCGCTCAGCTTGCACTTGTGGAAGTGCAAGAGATCCTTGCGCGCCAGAAGCTTGAATTGAATCTTCTGCACCGTGAGCATCATGGGGTGGATTCAGATCGCCAGAGCCTGGTGAAGCAGCTTGTGGTGAAGCAGCAGTCGGCGGCCTTACAGGCACGGCTCGATCATTTACACCCCGCCGACATTGCCTACATTCTCGAAGCCCTTCCCCGAGAGGAACGCTTAGTCATCTGGGAGCTCGTTCGAGCCGAGCGTGATGGCGAAATTCTGGTGGAGGTCTCAGACGCAGTTCGCGAAACGCTGATTGCGTCGATGGATCGCGATGAATTGGTAGCCGCTGCTGAAACCCTGGACACGGATGACCTCGCGGCGCTCGCTCAGGATCTTCCAGAGGAGGTTGTTGAGGAGATTAGTGAGGGCTTATCGATTCCCGAGCGGGAGCAGTTGCGCACTGCGATGTCTTATCCGGAGGGCAGCGTCGGTGCTCGAATGGACTTTGAGATGGTAACGATTCGGGATGATGTGACTCTGGAAGTGGTCCTGCGCTATCTGCGTCGGTTTGATGCACTTCCAGACCATACCGATCAGGTCTTCGTCTTGAATCACAGCCAAAAGTTAATTGGAGCACTACCGATATCCAAGCTCCTCGTGCACGAGCCCGATACCTTGGTGCGGGATGTGATGGTCGAGGAGGTGATGAACCTCCATCCCCACGATGATGTCAGCGAGGCGGCCCAGGCCTTCGAGCGCTATGACTTGGTGTCTGCCCCGGTCTTGGACCAGCGCGGGGGCCTTCTTGGCCGTCTGACTGTTGATGAAGTCGTTGATGTGATTCGGGAAGAGGGTGAGCAGGATGTCTTTGCTCAGGCCGGCTTACGAGAGGAAGAGGATTTGTTCGCCTCGGTTTGGGAGTCCGCTAAAAACCGTTGGCTCTGGTTGGCGTTAAATCTCTGCACCGCATTCTTTGCGTCTCGAGTGATTGGCGCGTTTGAGGGAACGATCGAAAAGGTGGTTGCACTCGCCGCCTTGATGCCAATTGTGGCCGGAATTGCTGGTAATTCAAGCAACCAGACGATGACGCTGTTCATCCGTTCAATTGCGCTCGGACAAGTTAATGCAAAAAATGCTCCCCGCCTGTTCGCCAAAGAGTTCGGTATTGCAGGCCTTAACGGAGTCGTCTGGGGGTCGATCGCTGGTTTGTTTGCCTGGTGGCTTTATAGAGAGTCTGATCAAGGATTAACGCTTGGTCTGACGATGATGCTGGCGATGCTCTTAAATCTACTTCTTGGCGCACTCATTGGAATTCTCGTGCCGCTCACCTTGCAGCGGATGGGCCGAGACCCTGCAATCGGATCCTCTGTGTTGCTCACCTTTAGCACCGACTCAATGGGGTTTTTCTTGTTCCTTGGGCTTGCGACCTTGTTTTTTACTTAGCCAAGAGCCGTAGTCTCATAATCGATAACTTAGATGGTTGGGAATTAATATGGACTTTCTTGGCGGGCCGATCGGCTGGATTATTACTTTTGTAGTGGGAGTAGTGCTGGGAGCGGCTTTTGTGAATTGGCGAATGTTGGGCGCGCAGCGGGCAATCGCTGAGGAGCTTGCCGCTGCAAGGGCCCGAATTGAGGAGCGCGAAGCCGCCGGCACAGAGATTGAGATGCGCGCCAAGCTATTCGCCCAGGAGTTACTCAAGGATCAGGCCCAACAACTTGCTCAAACAAATCAGATCAATTTAAGCGGCCTGCTGACACCCCTCAAAATTCAGTTTGAGCAGTTCACGAAAGAGGTGAGCGGACTAAAAGAGACGAGCCAGAAGGATAGCTCTGCCCTCGCCGAGCGTATCAAGCTGCTGCTCGAGGCCCAGCAGAAGATCTCCCACGATGCTCAGAATCTCGCCTCGGCTTTAAAAGGCGACAACAAGATGATGGGTGACTGGGGGGAGGTCATTCTTGAGCGTGTGCTTGAGGTGTCGGGCCTTACTAAAGATCGTGAATTCTTTGTGCAGCAGACGCATGCATCGGCCGAAGATCAGTCGCGCGCTCGCAAACCAGATGTGGTGATTCAACTCCCTGAGGACCGCTTTCTTATTGTGGATTCTAAAGTCTCTCTAAAAGCCTACGAGGAATATTTCAATTGCGATGATGAGGCTAGAAAACAGACGAAGTTGAAGGAGCATCTTGCATCGATCCGGGCGCATATGGAGGGCTTATCGAAGAAGAACTATCAGGGCATCCACGGCGATCGTTCCCCTGATTTTGTGATGATGTTTATTCCGGTGGAGCCCGCCTTCTTGTTAGCAACCGGTAATGACGAGCGTTTATGGCTAGAGGGCTGGAACCGCCATGTGTTATTGGTGAGTCCGAATACGTTGCTCTTCGTCTTACGTACGGTTGAATATTTATGGCGGCAGGAGCGTGTTGGAAGAAATGCCGTTGAAATCGCCAATCGCGGTGCATTGCTCTATGACAAATTTCGTGGGTTTGTAGAGTCGATGCTGTCTGTTCGAAAAAACTTAGACGCTGCGAGTAAGAGCCATGAGGCTGCGATGCGTCAGCTCTCTGAGGGGCCTGGAAACGTCATTCGACAGGTTGAGATGATGCGCGATTTAGGCGTGAAGCCCGACAAAAGCCTGCCGGAAGATCTCTTAAAGATTGCAATGCCGGATAAAGACTAGAGCATCTTGTGCATGTGCCGATGGGCGATTCCTTCCTCATCGAAGACAGCGCCTGTTGCAACGAACCCCTGTTTCTCATAAAAGCCAAGCGCATGGCACTGCGCGTGAAGGATAACGGTCTCGTAGCCTTTAACTCTTGCCGAATTAATGAGTGCCGTGATGATCGATCGGCCCAGCCCCTGGTTTCTGAACTGGGCCAGAACCGCCATGCGGCCGATTCTTCCATCGGGACAGAGGCGGCCGGTTGCTACGGGTTCATGATGAATGCGAATGACTGCATGGAGCGATTGCGGATCAAGCGCGTCAAGCTCATGCTCGGCGCAGACTCCCTGTTCGGCCACGAATACGGCGAAGCGAACAGTGGTTGCGTCGTTACCATGCGTTTCCCAGTTACCGATGCTGAGTTGGGGTTGCAACATACGTCGAGCAGGGTTAGAGATCCGTAAGCCAGGCCGCGCCTCTTACCCCGGAGGCGTCTCCGTGGGCAGCAGGACATAGCCTTGTCTTGGTGGGGGTATCGGAAAAGATCCATTCACCCCACCGATTCGGTACTTCGGTATAGATTTCATCGACCTGACTGAGACCTCCACCAATCACGATGACCTCCGGATCGATGATATTGATCACCATGGCCAGCGCGCAGGCGAGATGATTGAAGAACTGAGTAACCGCGGCATGTGCAGCAGGCTCCGATGCGCGATAACGCTCGATCAGTTGTGATGCGCAGACCACGGTCGGGTCCGACTGGGGAGTCTGGTGATAGGCACGAACAAGTGCTGGGCCGCTCAGGTGGGTCTCGATACAGCCGTACTTGCCACACCAACAGGGTTCTTGGGCTAGAACCCCAGAGGCTTTCCCTCCAAGCAGAGTGTGACCCCACTCGCCCGCAATCCCATTAGCTCCCGTGATGATCTTTCCATTGACACAGAGTCCGCCGCCGACACCTGTCCCTAGAATAACTGCAAACATTGTTGAGGCGTTCTGGCCAGCGCCATCCACAGATTCAGAAAGCGCAAGGCAGTTTGCGTCATTTGCGAGGCTCACGGGTTGGCCTAGAATCGCTTCGAGGTCCTTGCCAAGTGGCTGCCCATTTAACCAGGTGGAGTTTGCATTACGAATTCGTCCGCTAAGCGGAGAGACGGAGCCCGGAATTCCCATGCCGACCGTGCATCCCAATGATTCAGGTACTTCATGCCGTACGTCATGGATCAGACTAATGATTGCTGCAATCGTCTGATCGTAATCATTGCGCGGTGTTGGGATACGTTTGCGCCAACAGACATTATTGTCTCGGTCAAGCAGTGCTGCCTCAATCTTGGTGCCGCCGAGATCAATGCCAAGCCTCGGGTTTATTGAGCGTGTCGCCACTTGCCTGCGTGAGATCGGATGGGTGGCTGCTCTAAACCCATCACTCCACGGCTTTAACCATATCTTCGACGACCTTTTTAGCGTCGCCAAAGACCATCATGGTGCGGTCCATGTAAAAGAGGTCGTTATCAAGGCCCGCGTAGCCTGCGGCCATGGAGCGTTTGTTGACGATGACGGTCTTGGCTTTATACGCCTCGAGGATGGGCATCCCAAAGATGGGCGAGCCGGGGGTGCGGGCTGCGGGGTTTACGACGTCGTTGGCCCCTAAGACCAAGACCACATCGGTCTGACCAAACTCGGAGTTGATGTCCTCCATCTCAAAGACCTGGTCATAGGGGACCTCGGCCTCGGCTAAGAGCACATTCATGTGGCCGGGCATGCGGCCCGCCACGGGGTGGATGGCGTACTTGACGCTGATGCCCTTGTGGGTGAGCTTCTCGGTGAGCTCTTTTAAGGCGTGCTGAGCGCGGGCAACGGCCAAGCCGTAGCCCGGAACGATGACCACGGTCTCGGCGTTGGTGAGCATGAAGGCGGCGTCATCGGGCGAGCCAGACTTGACGGGCTTTTGCTCGCCCCCGGCCCCAGCCGTTGTTGCCTCGCCCCCAAAGCCGCCCAAGATCACGTTAAAAAAGGACCGGTTCATGGCCTTACACATGATGTAGGAGAGGATCGCGCCGCTTGAGCCCACGAGCGAGCCCGCAATGATGAGCATGGAGTTGTTAAGACTAAAGCCGATACCGGCTGCGGCCCACCCCGAGTAGGAGTTAAGCATCGAGACCACGACCGGCATGTCGGCCCCGCCAATCGGGATGATGATGAGCACGCCCAGCACGAAGGCCAAGGCCAGCATCAAGAAAAACGCCTCCCAGCTCTCGGTGAGCATAAAGGCCACGCCCAGCCCCACGGTGGCAATGCCTAGTGCGAGGTTGATCATGTGTTGGCCGCTAAAGGTGACCGGTGCGCCTTGAAAGAGCCGAAACTTGTACTTCCCCGAGAGCTTGCCAAAGGCGATGACTGAGCCGCTAAAGGTGATCGCCCCTATAGCTGCGCCCAAAAAGAGCTCTAATCGGTTGCCCACGGGGATGGCTGCGCCCTTGGGGGTGATGTTTAAGGCGTAGGGCTCGGCCACGGCTGCGATGGCGATAAAGACCGCAGACAGGCCGATCATGGAGTGCATGAAGGCAACGAGCTCGGGCATCTTGGTCATCTCGACCTTTTTGGCCATGATGGCGCCAATTAACCCGCCCACGAGGATGCCGCCGGCAACGAGGCCCAGGCCCGAGTAGAGGGCCGGGGGGATAGAAGAGGTGGTGGCAGCAGCAGCGGCAGAGGCACTTTGCGATATGCCCTGCGCCATCGTGGAGATCAGCCCCACGGTGGTGGCCATCGCAATGGCCATACCCGTCATGCCAAAGAGGTTGCCTCGGATCGAGGTCGTGGGGTGTGAGAGACCTTTTAAGGCTTGGATAAAGCAGACCGATGCGATCAGATAAAGCAGCGTGACGGTGTTGATCGAGAGGCTTAGCATGGCTATGCGGCCTCCTTGGTGACAGCAATCTTTTTATCCTTCTTTTTAAACATCTCAAGCATGCGCCGGGTGACCAAGAACCCACCAAAGACGTTGACCGCGGCAAGGGCCACGGCCAAGACACCCATCGTCATCCCAAGGACGGTCTCCGTTAGGGCGGCTGCCAACATCGCCCCCACGATCACGATCGCAGAGATGGCGTTGGTCACAGCCATGAGCGGCGTGTGCAGCGCCGGTGTGACGTTCCAGACCACGTGATAGCCCACGTAGATGGCCAACACAAAGATGATCAGATTAACGAGGGTCGGACTGATGGCTTCCATGGCGTTTGGGTTCCTAGCTAGAGGGGGGGGATGTAATGTTGGCAGTGATTGTGCGGTGATTGTGTGGTGTTGGTGGTGCGGCTGTGGTGCGTCTGTTGATCTGAGTTGGTGTTGAGTGTTGTGAGGCGTTATTGGTCTGCTGTGGTTTGCTGTGGTCTGCATTACGCCCGCAGCACCGCCCCGTCGCGGGTCACCAAGGTGGCAGCCACGATGTCGTCGTCTGCGGGGATTGCGACCCCACCGTCTTGGGTGAGGATGAGCTTTAAAAAGTCGAGCAGGTTTCTGGCGTACAGTGCGCTTGCGTCCGTGGGCAGCAGTGCCGCCAAGTTAGGCTCGCCCACTAGGATCACGCCGTGCTTGGTGGTCGTTGCCCCAAGCTCGGTAAGCGGGCAGTTGCCCCCTTGCTCGATGGCCATATCCACGATCACCGAGCCAGGCCGCATCGACTTGACCATCTCCTCGGTAATGAGCGTGGGCGCCTTGCGCCCCGGGATTAGGGCCGTAGAGATCACAATGTCAGCACCCGCCACCCGCTTAGCCACCTCTGCCGCCTGGCGTCGCATCCACCCCTCGGGCATGGGCCGCGCATAGCCCCCCACCCCTTGGGCGATCTCTCGCTCCTCTTCTGTCTCAAAGGGCACATCAATAAACTTGGCCCCCAAGGACTCGATCTGCTCTTTGACCGCGGGCCGCACGTCCGAGGCCTCCACCACGGCCCCCAACCGCTTGGCGGTCGCAATCGCTTGGAGCCCCGCTACCCCGGCTCCTAGGATCACCACCCGGGCAGCCTTAATCGTTCCTGCGGCCGTCATCAGCATCGGGAAGATCTTCGGATAGGCGTTGGCTGCCAACATCACCGCCTTATAGCCCGCAAGGTTGGCCTGAGACGACAACACATCCATGCTCTGGGCCCGCGTCGTGCGCGGAGCGGCCTCCATCGCAAAGGCCGTCACCTGCGCCTTGGCTAGCCGCTCAAGGCCCGCGCGGTCAAAGGGGTTAAGCATCCCCACAAGGAGGGCTCCCGCCTTCACCGACCCCACCTCATCAGCCGTGAGGTTGCGCACCTTTAAGACCACCTGCGCCCCAAGCGCCTGGGCCTGAGACGAAAGCGTTGCCCCTGCCGCCTCGTAGGCACCGTCTGGGTAATTAGCACCCACCCCCGCACCCTTGGCCACCAACACCGTGTGGCCCAAGGCCACCAACTTCTTGACCGTCTCAGGCGTTGCCGCGACCCGCGTCTCACCTAATAACGACTCCTGGGGAATGCCAAGTTGCATAGTGACTCCGATCGGACGAGGAAAATAAGTATTGAGCTACGACGCTACAGTTGGCAGCGATTTCGCATCCTCAAGTGCCGCTTTTTTCAGTTTTCGGTCTGCATAGAGCTGCATCCCAACAAATACAACGATCAAGATATAGAGCGTTACAGCCAGAGGTGATGTGAAGAATACCGAATAGTCGTTTTCCGAGAGAATCATTGCCGTTCGGAACTCTTTTTCGAGCGTTGGGCCAAGCACCAGACCAAGCACGACAGGTGTAACGGGGATTTTCGCAAGCAATAAGAGATAACCAAAAAGCCCGATGATGATCATTGTGTACACATCAAAAAAAGAATTCCGAATTGCATAGGTTCCAATAACGCACATGATCATGATCCCCACCATCAGATACTGGGGCGGTATCTTTAAGAGCTTGATGAAGAATTTAACACCATAGGCTTGCAGAAGCATCACCACTACGGTGGCGACAAAAAAAGTAATGTAGATCAAATAGACTAGGGACTTATTTTCAGTAAACAGTGCGGGTCCAGGGGTTACGCCGTGGATTAATAGGCCGCCCAAGATAACAGCAGTTGCTGCGTCACCGGGAATGCCGAGCGACAGCAAAGGAATAATGGCGCCACCGGATACCGCATTATTGGCAGCTTCCGGCGCTAGAACGCCTTGAACAGACCCTTTGCCAAACTGTTCTTTTGCTTTTCCTTTCGCCAGTCGCTTGGCTTGGTCATAGGCAGCAAATGCGGCAATGGGCCCGCCGGTTCCCGGGATGGCGCCGATGACGGTTCCAATGAGAGACGAGTATGAGAGTAGACCTACATTATCCTTGACCGTCTTGAACTTCGGCATGCGTGTTTTAACGTCATTTAACTCGTGGCTCTGAATTCTGCGCAGTCGGAAATCGACTAGCGTTTTAATAAGGTGAGGAACCGCAAAGAGTCCGACCATCGCCACCACCAGATTGACGCCTTGCAAGAGCGGTGTCCAACCAAAAGTCAGCCGCTGGACTCCCTCAATATCATCAACCCCGATAGTCATGATCATTAGGCCAATCGTTCCCGCAATCAAACCCTTAATGATTGATCCCTCAGACAGCCCGCAAATAAGAGACATTCCAAATAACACCAGGGAGAAGAGTTCAACAGGCCCGAAATGAACCGCGGCCTTTGCTACAAAATCAACCGCGAAAACCATGACCAGCAGACTGAAAATGCTTCCGAACGCCGAGGCCATGATCACCAGCCCAAGGGAGAGGCCCGCCTGACCTTTTCTCACCATTGCATAGCCATCAACAACAGTAGCGGCGGCGGACGGAGTTCCAGGAATTCCAATAAGACACGCTGTGAGGGAGCCGCCGGTAAGCCCTCCGATATAGGTGCTCAGCAGCATGCAGATGGCTGCACTGGGAGAAATCCCAAACGTGAGCGGCAAGACCATCGACAAGGCCATTGTGTAGGTTAGGCCTGGTATTGCCCCGAAGATAATGCCGATAACTGACCCAATAAAAATAGCGATGATGGACGCAGGTTCTAGCATCATTAATGATGCGGCAATAAAGTCGTTCATAGTTTTCTTAGGTCTGAGTCCAGCGCATTACATGCCGATGTCAAGAAGTTGGCCTAAAGGTAGATAGATGCCGAGAAGCTTTCCAAAAATCAGGTAGGTGCCAATTGAGATGCCAAGCGTGATGGCAATTAACTGCTTTGGCCGGTACACCTTTAGCGCGCCAACCAAGATTAAAAGTACCGAGACAAGGGTTGCGAGCATAAATCCGAAAAGACTCATGATGTAGCCATAGAAAACCAGGCAGCCGAGCATCCAGGATGCGCAGCGAAACTCTGCCCAGAAATTCTCCCTTGGCTCGTCGCTTGTGGGTGCTTTCTTCGTGACGCTGCCTTGAATGATTGAGCGTGCAATTAACAGAAGCGAAAAAGCACCCAGTAGAAAGCCGAAGAAGAGAGGGAAGGTCCTAGAATCTGGACCCTCTTCAACACTACTGGGCACCTCAATGAAGTTGGTTACCAATCCATACCAGACCATCGAAAAAATTAGTAGACCAAGTCCAATCCACTTTTCGTGTTTCGCATTGTCCAATCAGATCTCCTTACTTCTTTAAACCAATTTCAGTAAGGAGTGTTGCGATTTCAGCATCGTCTTTGGCAATGAGATCTCCAAACTCCTTTGCGGGCAGGTAACCAATCTCAAAGCCGATTCGCTCAGCAGCGCTTTTAAACGCTGGTGATTCAGCAGCAGCCTTTGCGGCTGTTTGAAGTCGTTCGATGACTGCGGGTGGCGTTCCTGCTGGCGCCGCAAGACCGCGCCACATTGTTAGGTCAAGGCCTTTTGCGCCCGAATCAGAGCATGTGGGGACGTCCGGCAGAATCGAGCTTTTTTTCCCGCTTGAGACGCAGAGGATCTTGATGGTTCCCGCTTTAACGTGAGAGACAAATTGTCCGGGCCACTGCACGGCGATATCAACACGGTTGCCGAGCAATTCAACAGGGGCTTTACCTTCGTCGTAAGGCGCGTAGATGATTCGATCGTTGATTCCCATCCGCTTAAACATCGAGAACGTTGCCATGTGGGTGAATGACCCCTTGCCGGAGGCCCCGATACGGACCTTGCTTTTTCCGGATTTCACCGCATTCGCAATATCGTTGAGCGAGTTCCAGCCTGAGTCTGCCCGAACCGCAACAACGACAGGCTCTAGGCTGATGCGTGCAATCGGGGTAAACGCTTTGTAGTCAACTTTGAGCGCTCCAGTATGGAAAGCCGTACTAATAGAGTTCGAGTTCCATACGATGTTGTAGCCATCGGGTTTCATGCCATTGACATGGGTATAGCCGATAGCACCGCCACCCCCCGTGCGACTCACCGGAACAACCGGCTGAGGCAGGCTTTTCGACATCTGGTCTGCAAGCACCTGGCTGATAGTTTGTGCTGTGGTTCCAAAGAGGACGGTCATTTCAACGGGTTTTGTGGGAAAGCCCTGCGCGGCGGCCTGGCCAATAAAGCCCAGACCCGCAGCGATTAAGGCAAAGCGCGCCATTATCAGAGGACTCTTTTTGGAGTTGCTGAGGCCTGAAAGTTTCGTGGTACCCATTTGTGGTCTCCTGTACGTGGTGTGAGTTTGTACTCAATCTAATGAGCCCCTATCATGGCAGTCATCGAAGGGGCTTGGTGGGCTTTTAGATTCACCTCACGGTAAATTGAAAAAGATTCCCTGAAATGTCCAAGCTTTTACGCACCAATAAACCTCTTTTTATTGCACATTAAATTTGCAGGATAATTAGGGTTTTCACTGGAAATGCGGGTGCCCTGTACCCTGTACCTCCTGGTTCCTCTTTTGATTTAAATAGACTGAAGATAGCAATGAACTACATCATTTATGTAAGCACTGCCGCAAAACCGATGTCGGATAGCGAACTCTCGGATATTTTGTCGGCAAGCCGAAAAAATAACGTGTCACGAGGTATTACGGGCATCTTGATCTATCGTTATTCGGCAGAAGAGGACATGGGCTCCTTTATCCAGCTATTGGAGGGCGACAAGGCGGCCGTGATGGACACTTACCACCATATCGTCAAAGACTCCCGGCACCACTCGAAAATCATCATCGAAGAGGGGCAAACAGAGGGCCGGCAATTTCCAGACTGGGCAATGGGATTTAAGAACATTGACGCCGTGGACCTAAGGGCTGTCCCTGGGTTTACAAACCTCGGTAAAGACTCGTTTGATTCCGATTACTTCAAAAACAGTAGTCGTACTGCTCGGGAAACGCTTGAGTTTTTCTACGACGCCGACTAACGCTCAGTAAAAGACATCGGGGCAAAGCCCTAAGAGTTTTAGGGTTCATAAAGAGTTTTTGGATGATTTAAAGAACTTGTTTCAGGGCTGAAAGAAGTAAGGTTTTATTGATTGTCTGGGGTGTGAACCCTCCTTAGAATGAGAAGCAGCAAGCAAGTACATGTCTGATTTGTTGCTGACTTGAACAAATTCTTCCCAAGGAGACCGCCTCATGAACACCGTTGTTGAAAAACCGTTTCAGCAAAAAAGCTTCAAAATCCCTGAAAAAATGAAGGCCTGGGTCCTGGGTGACCCCAACCAGCTGACGCTCGTCGAGAAGCCCGTGCCCACGCCAGGTCCGGCCGAGGTATTAGTGCGTATTGATGCGATCGCCGTCTGCGCAACCGATATCGAGATTATTCACCGCGGTCCGCCCGCAATGATTCAGGGCGGGTTGCCGTTTAATAAGAATTTCACACCAGGCCATGAGTACATGGGAACCGTTGTGAAATTGGGCCCGGGTGTTGATGAATTCAGAATTGGCGATCGGGTTGCTGTTGAAATCCATGCCGGCTGTGGCCGTTGCGAACGTTGTCGCGAAGGGATGTACACCTCCTGCCTCAACTATGGAAAAAACTACGGCGATGTAAATAAAGGTCACCGTGCCAATGGATTTACAACAGATGGCGGCTTTTTGGAATACGCCGTGAACAATGTCAATACACTCGTTCACGTTGCTGACGATATGAGCGATGAAGAGGCGACCTTGATCGTGACTGCAGGCACTGCGATGTATGGCCTTGATGTCACCGCTGGCCTTATTGCAGGTCAATCGGTGGTCGTGATGGGCCCCGGCCCGATCGGGCTAATGGGGGTTGGTGTCGCAAAGGCCCTTGGTGCGAGCGAAGTGATCCTGACTGGCACGCGAGACAACCGTCTCGAGATCGGCAAGAAGCTTGGTGCGGATTACACCATCAATGTGACAAAAGAAGACGCAGTTCAGAAGGTTCGCGAGTACACCAATGGTGGCGCGCACTATGTGCTGGAGTGTTCTGGCGCCCCAAATGCAATTAATGATGCGGCCATGATGCTTCGTCGGGGCGGCCGAATTTGTTTGGCCGCATTTCCCGGGGAGCCAACAACAGTCGATGTCGCAAACCTAGTCCGCAATAACATCTATATGTATGGAATTCGTGGCGAGGGACGCAGCGCAACCCACCGTGCCGCCTCACTGATGGCGCAGAAACGGTTTCCTGCAAAACTTGTCCACACCCACACGTTTACCCTCGACGAGGTGCCTACCGCTCTGAAATATGCGCGCGAACGCATTGAGGATGCGATTAAGGTCGTCGTCAAGATGCCGCACGCTGAAGGTTATTAATTCGGAGATCACCGGTGCTCACCTATAACAGTTATCTAACGCCGCGTTCGCTTCCTGAGGCGCTGAATGTATTAATCAGCGCGAAGGGGTCGGTCGTGCGGCTGATTGCAGGCGGAACAGACATTCTGCCCTGGGCCCGTCAGGGGCGCGCCGGTGATGTACATCTTGATACGCTCATTGATATCTCATCCCTGAGTGAACTCAGGGGCGTTACCTTGCGAGACGGTACCCTGCATATTGGCGCCGCGACGCCGATTGCAGATTTTATTCGCAACCCGTTATTACGCGAGCATGCGCCCGTCCTGTCCCGATGTGCAGTCTGGTTTGCGGATGACCAGATCCGGGCACAGGCCACCGTTGGTGGAAATCTGGTGAATGCATCGCCGGCGGGTGATTCCCAGCCGGCATTGTTGTTGCATGATTGTCGTGCCACCTTATCCACGCTTCAAAATCAGAAGCTGGTTGAGCGGCAAATGCCGTTGTCTGAGTTCATTCTCGGCCCTAGCAAGACCGCATGCCAGCCCAATGAGGTGCTCGTTAAGATCGAAATGGATTCTCTAAAAGGGTATGGGTGTGCATTCGAGAAGGTTGGCCACCGTCGTTCTCTCGTCATTTCAACGGTCTGTCTGGCGGTGGCGGTAAAGATCAACTGGTCCTCAAAGAAGATTGAGGATTTTCGTCTGGCGATCGGAGCTGTCGGGCCCGTACCGACACGGATTACCGAAATCGAGAAGTTCTTGGTCGGTAAGGTTCCGGATGGCAAGCTCCTAAGAGATGCAGCCCAGATGGTGGCGGATTATGTTCGGTCGCGATCACGCCAGGAATACCGACGTGAAGTGCTGGTTAATTTTGTTGAGCGCGGGGCGGTTGAGGCGTTGTCTCGCGCTGGTATTTCTATTGAGCGTGTCGCCAAGGAGCTTTCATGACTGATCTGTCCGAATTGAATCAGACGGGTGTGCATCACACGGTTGATATTTCAGCAACCGTGAATGGACGTAAAGTCTCTCGGAGGGTGCCGATTCACTATCGTGTGATCGACTTCGTACGCGAAGAATTAAAACTTACGGGCAATAAAGAAGGCTGCGGCGCAGGAGAGTGTGGGACCTGCTCAATGTTTGTTGACGGCGAGCTCATGAAGAGCTGCCTGCTGCCTGTTCAGAAAATTAATGGTCGTTCGCTTGAAACCGTCGAGAGCCTAGACCAACAAGGAACGATGTCGATCCTGCAGCAGGCCTTTCACAAGGCCGGCAGCAGTCAGTGTGGGTACTGTATTCCAGGCATGGTCATGGCGGCGACATCGCTCCTTCGGTCAAATCCAGATCCAACGATTGACCAGATTAAAGAGGGCCTTGGCGGCAATATCTGTCGGTGTACGGGATACCAGAAAATTCTTGACGCAGTCGAATTGGCGCGCGATGTGATCAATGGGAAGTCTGATTTATCGGTTCTCGAAGAGGAAAAAGCAGAGAGTTTTATCGGTCACAAGACTCGCCGCCTAGATACGCCGGGCAAGGTCACGGGCGCAATCAAGTATGCGGCGGATATGTGGATGCCCAATATGCTGCACATGGCGGTTCATCGTAGTCCCCATCCCTATGCACGGATTATTAAGATTGATGCCTCTGCTGCCCTTGCGATGGAGGGTGTGGAGGGTGTGATTACCGCCGATGATGTGCCGGGCATTGATAACTTCGGTGTTTTTATTGAAGATCAGCCCGTCATGGCACGCGGCGTCGTTCGTTATGTTGGCGAGGCCGTTGCGGCCGTCTCTGCTGAGACGGAGGAGATTGCGCATGAAGCCGCCAAAAAAATTGTCGTGCATTATGAAATCTTAAATGGTGTGTTTGATCCTTTTGAAGCAATGCGTGGCTCGGCACCACAGCTTCACGATTTTGCAGAAAATAATATCTGCAAACATACGAAGATTCGCAAGGGAGATGTCGACGCCGCACTCTTGAAGGCAGACCTCGTCGTGAAAGAGACCTACAAGACGGCCGCCGTGGAGCACGCCTATCTAGAACCTGAAGCAGGTCTCGCGCATGTGGAGGCCGACGGTACTGTCACGGTGGTTTCGCCAAGTCAGAACCTTACCCATCATCGTCACATGCTCGCAAAGATCATTGCAAAGCCGATCCACAAGGTCCGCATGATCATGAGCACAGTTGGCGGCGGTTTCGGTGGCAAAGAAGACATGATCTATCAAGGCATGCTCGCCTTGATGACGATGAAAACCCGTCGTCCGGTACGTTATGTGTTTACCCGGGAGGAGAGTTTTGTCACTACTGCAAAGCGACACCCCTTTACGATTAACTACACCATGGGGTTAAGTGCTGACGGCAAGATTCTTGCGAGTAAGCTTGAGATGGTGGCCGATGGCGGCGCCTATGCGATGTCGAGCCCAGGCGTGATGAATAAGGCGGCGATTCTTGGGCCGGGACCCTACTCGATTCCTAATGTCTGGGTGGATTCCATCGCGGTCTACACCAACAACACGCCGCGTGGTGCATTTAGGTCTTTTGGTGCTTTTCAGTCCGAGTTTGCAACCGAGAGCCATCTTGATTTGTGTGCGAGCCGATTAGGAATGGATCCAGTCCAGCTCAGGCTCAAGAACCTCATGACAGACGGGGCTCAGACCCACACGGGCCAGCAACTTGATCAGGTGTTAGCGACGCGTTGTGTTGAAGAACTTATTCGGGCTGCGGGTTGGTCACCTGGCGTGCCGAATCGTCAAGGCCAAAATAAGCCTGCCCGCACTGATCTTGGCCAGCCCTCAGGGGTTCGTGCGTCCTGCACCCTAGGGGCGAATCTCGATTCACCCCTAGACGCTGCGTAAATGATCAGAGGAGATTGACATGAAACATATCGGACGAGGAATCGCATGTGGCTGGTACGGTATTGCGCGAACTGCGGCGATGGATCGGGCTGCGGTCTGGGTTGAGCTCGACGATGGTGGCAGCGTCAAAGTTGCGACAGGCGTTACCGAAATCGGCGAGGGGGTATTGACGGGTTTGTGTCAGATTGCAGCCCAGGAGATGGGGGTCCGCCCTGAAGACATTGTGCTCGGTGATAACGATACCGCTCGGGTACCCGAGGCGGCACATGCTGGCGCAACCCGCATGACCTACATGATTGGTAATGCAACAGCCATTGCCTGTCGCGAGGCGTTTGGCAAATTCCGTGATGCGATGGGTGCCTACTGGCAGGTGTCTCCGACAAGTATTCAGGCCTTTGCCGGCAATGTCTGGGTAGAGGGAAGCCCATCAAAAAAAATGACGATGGCCCATGCTGTTCATGTGCTGAAGAAGGAGCGTGGAGTCGTAGTTGTCGGCAGCGGATTGTTTACATCCCAACACACGCCGCTGGACCCAGAAACCGGGCAGGCAACGCCTTGGCAGAGTTACGTATTTGGCGCCCAGATTGCAGAGGTAGAGGTGGATGACGACACGGGTGAGGTCCAGGTGCTTGGGGTGTGGGCCTCGCATGATGTGGGTCGGGTTGTGAACCCACAGCAGATTGAAGGCCAGATTGAGGGCTCCGTCGTGATGGGATTAGGCCATGCATTAATGGAGGATTACATCGAAGAGACGGGATTTACGAAGACGCCTGGCTTTGCGAAATATATCCTCCCAACGACGCTTGATATTCCGAAAATTACATCGATCATTGTTGAAGAGCCTGATCCCAAAACCCCCTTAGGCGTTAAGGGGATTGGTGAGCCTGCCATGGTGCAAACGGCACCGGCCATTATTAACGCCATTTATGACGCGGTTGGCGTTCGAATGACTCAGCTGCCCGCAACACCTGAACGGGTGTTGGCGGCCTTGATGGCCAAGAAAGGCCAGCGGGAGCGGGCTCAGCCAAAGGCTGCGTGATTACCGGCGCGCAAGTTCGGTACTCATGGAATAGAACCGACAGTGCAGAGCTGCCGGTTCTTTTTGTTAAAACCTAAGCAACCACGGGAGAAAGTAAATTGTCCATTGAAACAATCGCAACGACTCAGGGTATTGCACAACGTGCGGCCCTTGTTGCGCGACTGGGCGGTCTCGCCACGCGTGCGCAGACGGATGCATTTCCAGAGCAGGTGGACGTTACGTGTTCAGAAGGTCTTGTGTTGGGGCTCTTACGCCAAGGTGTCTCCAAGTTCTTAGTGATCTTTGGCCATGGATCAACCGATCTCGGAGAGGTGTTGCGGCTCTATGAGGCAGCAGGGGCTGTAAAGGTGTTCAATTTTCGTAATGAAGTAGAGATGGCCCATACGGCGACTGCATTGTCATGGGCTTTTGCAGAGCCCTGCGCGGTTGTCACCTCCATCGGTCCCGGTGGCCTGCAGGCCATGGCGGGGTCTTTAACAGCGGCCAGTAACGGCGTTGGGGTTTATCACATCTATGGCGATGAAACCACGCACGGTGAGGGCTACAACATGCAGCAGGTACCCAAGCCTCAGCAAGGTCTCTATGGGCAGATCACGGGTTTAATGGGGCAATCCTATGTGTTGCATACGCCAATGGCCCTTCGAGATGCGATGCGCCGCGGCACACAGACTGTGCACCATCCGAGCAAGGCGGGACCATTTTTTCTGATGTTTCCCATTAACACGCAGCCTCAGGTTATCTCGAAGCTGCGGATCTCAAGCCTCCCTGACCGACTTAATTCAGCACCCACGATGGTTGCTGACTCGGCTACGTTGACGCAGGCCGCTAGCCTCTTAAAGTCTTCTTCAAAAGTAGCATTTAAGCTTGGCGGAGGGGCACGTCGTTTCGGCTCCGGAATTACAGAATTGGCTGAAAAAGTAGGTGCGGCTGTTGTCTTGTCGCCAGGCGCTAGCGGCGTATTGCCGGATCAGCATCCTCAGAACATGCATGTGGGTGGCAGCAAAGGCTCAATCAGTGGCAACTTCGCTATGACTGAGGCCACAACCCTGGTCGTGATCGGTTCTCGTGCTGTCTGCCAGTCGGATTGTTCAGGGATTGGATATCCGAATGTGACGCAGGTGGTCAACATCAACGCAGACCTCATCGATGCCCATCACTACAACCAGACGATTGCACTCTGCGGCGACATCGGTGCAGTGGTTGGCCAGTTAAACCAGATCATCGACCGTTCTGCTGCAACAGTCGGGGACAAGCAGGCCTGGCTAAGGGCTTGCCATCAAAAGAAAATGGAATGGCGGGGGTTCTTAACGGCACGCCAGGCGCAGGCACCACTTCAGGATCCTGTCTGGGGAAAGCCCGTTCTTACGCAGCCTGCAGCCATTAAAGAGGTTTGTGATTTTGCAAAAGCGGTAGACGGCATCAAGTTTTTCGATGCGGGTGATGTACAGGCAAATGGATTTCAAACCGTTGAGGACGAGCACGTCGGCGACACCTTCACGGACACGGGCGCTTCTTATATGGGCTTCGCAACATCCGCTGTGACAGCGGCCGGGCTTGCTGATTCCCCACGATATGCCATCGCCTTAGTGGGCGATGGCTCTTTCATGATGAACCCGCAGGCACTGATCAGTGCGGTGGAGCATCGAGCCCATGCATTGATCGTTATTTTCGATAACCGCCGTATGGCTGCAATTACTGGCCTTCAGCATGCACAGTACGGGCAAGAGTTTCGAACTAATGATTCGGTCGCTGTGGACTATGTCATGTTGGCCGGTAGCGTCCGGGGCGTGAACGCACTTTCTGGCGGAGTCAGTCGCGAGAGCTTTCGCGAAGCATTAAAGAGTGCTCATGCCTATAAAGGCCTGTCCGTCATCCATCTGCCAGTCTATGCGGGAACTCAACCCGAGGGCGGTCTTGGTGCTTATGGGTCTTGGAATGTCGGAAACTGGTGTGATCGGGTGCAAGAGATCTACCAGGCAACAAAAATTTAAAAAGGTAAGAGTCTTATGAAACGAGATGCGATTAACTTATATGATCGGTACGGCGTGTATATCGATCGCAGTTGGAAGCCAGCGGTATCTGGAAAAACAAAAGAGATTTTTAATCCCGCCAATGGTGAGCCGATTGGCTCAATCCCAGTTGTCGGGCAGGAGGACATCGCGCATGCGATCCGCTCTGCCAAGACAGGCTTTGCAACCTGGCGACAGACTGCACCCTGGAAGCGCGCAGAGATTCTGCGTGAGGCAGCCCGTTTAATCCGCGAGCGAAGTCCGGCGATTGCGGCAATGATGTCAACAGAGACGGGAAAACCAATTGCCCAGGCAGCCGGTGAGATCTCAGATGCTGCTGATCAGTTCGACTGGTATGCCGGAGAAACCCAGCGAATCTATGGCCAGACGATTGAGGCCCGCCTGCCTGACGTTCGAAGCTATGTTCGCTATGACCCCGTAGGCGTTGTTGCCGCGTTTTCAGCCTGGAATTTCCCAGCCCTATTGCCATCAAGAAAAATTGCAGCGGCGCTTGCGGCTGGGTGTGCGGTAATTGTGAAGCCCGCCGGTGAAGCAGCGGGTAGCGCGATGGCGATTGTGCAAGCCTTGCACGATGCCAACCTGCCCGAGGGGGCCGTTTCGCTGCTGACTGGAGAGTCATCAACAATCTCTGAGGCCTTGTTGAGGTCATCGGTTGTTGCAAAGATTTCATTTACTGGCTCAACTGACGTTGGCAAGAAGCTACTGAAGCTCGCGGCTGAGGGCGTTAAGCGAATTTCAATGGAACTCGGCGGCCATGCGCCTGTGCTGATATTTGAGGATGCTGATCCGGAGTATGCCGGTGAGATGTGTGCACGATTTAAATTTAGGAATTGTGGACAAGTCTGTGCATCACCCTCACGGTTCTATGTCCACGAATCGATCTATGAGGCGTTTTGCCGCCAGTTTGCAAAGACCGCCTCTAGCCTTAAGGTGGGACCTGGCCTGGATCCAGATACGCAGGTTGGGCCGATGGCGAACGCCCGTGGGCTTGCACATGCGCAGCACCTGATTGCAGACGCGGTTGATCAAGGAGCAACCCTCCTGTGTGGCGGTAAGCGTCCAGATTACATTCCAGGTGATAAAGGGTTTTATATTGAACCTACGGTTTTATCCAATGTGCCGGATTCGGCTGCCATTACCCAGCTAGAACCCTTTGCGCCGGTGGCTCCCATCACCGCGTTTAAGACCTTTGATGAGGCGATTGAAAAGGCAAACAGCACGCCTTACGGCCTTGCCTCTTACGTATTTACGCGGTCACTAAAGACAGCAACCCTAGCCAGTGAGCAGATCGAAGCCGGTATGGTGGGCGTCAACGACATGGCAATCGCGGCAGCCGAGATGCCATTTGGTGGCGTAAAAGAGAGTGGAATGGGGCGCGAAGGGGGTGCCTTTGGGATTCACGAGTATCTCGAGCCCAAGTATGTTCGGCTTAAACTGATGTAATTCTTTTATTTCACGACAACCAGAGACTCTCATGGCACAGGCCCAAGGCATTACCCGCGGACTCACGAATTATGGCGATCAAGGATTTGCAGCGTATTTGAGGCGGTCGTTTATTAAATCGATGGGCTATACCGACGAGAGTCTCGCCAAGCCAATTGTAGGTATTGCCTCTACCGCATCTGGATTTAATAATTGCCATCGGATGATGCCGGAGCTCGTCGATGCCGTGAAGCGCGGTGTTTTGGCAGCCGGTGGATTGCCGGTTGAGTTTCCGAGCATGTCTCTCGGAGAGGTCTTCTTGTCGCCAACGAGCTTGATGTTTAGAAACCTCATGAGTATGGTCACCGAGGAGATGATCCGTGCGCAGCCGATGGATTCGGTCGTACTCATCGGCGGATGCGATAAGACAGTGCCCGCTCAGTTAATGGGCGCCGTATCGGCTAATCTGCCGGCTGTCCAGCTGGTGACTGGGCCGATGATGACCGGCCGCTATCAAGGCGAGCGCTTAGGGGCGTGTACGGACTGTCGACGATTCTGGGCGCAATATCGTGCGGGTAAGGTCTCAGATCAGCAGATTAAAGAAATTGAAGGATCGCTCGCGACGACAGCGGGGACCTGTGCTGTTATGGGTACTGCCAGTACCATGGCCTGTATTGCTGAGGCCATTGGAATGATGTTGCCAGGAACAGCGGCGATACCAGCAGTCCATGCGGATCGTTTGCGTGCGGCTGAGCGGTCGGGGACTTTGGCTGTAGCGCTCATCGGTAGACCAATTACCCCAAAACAGGTCATTACCGAGAAATCTGTTGAAAATGCCATGCGGGTATTGCTGGCACTAGGCGGATCAACGAATGCAATTATTCATCTCACCGCAATCGCAGGTCGAGCTGGCCATCGCATCTCGCTTAAGCGCCTCAATGAACTGAGCGACACCACGCCCGTGCTGGTCGATTTGAAGCCTACCGGCAGCCATTACATGGAGGATTTCTTTGCCGCAGGCGGCATGACCGCAGTGCTGCGTGAGCTCAGACCCCTTTTGCACCTTGACTGTATGACCATTACTGGCGAGACATTGGGCCAGCGGATTGAGGCTGAGAATGCATGTTGGGTCGATTCATCGGTGATTCGTCCGTTCGCCAATCCGATTGATCCGATGGGTGGACTCGTTGCGCTGTTTGGATCCTTAGCGCCAAACGGTGCAATTATGAAACGTTCGGCAGCAGATAAAACTCTTTTTGAGTCTGAGGGTCGAGCGGTTGTATTTGAATCGCTTGAGGACCTCTCCAATCGGGTAGACGATCCAGACCTTGATATTCAGGCCAACGATTTTATGGTCTTGAAAAATGCAGGCCCGGTCAGTGGTACGGGTATGCCGGAGGCCGGCTATCTGCCGATCCCCAAGAAGCTGGCCGCAGCCGGTGTGAAGGATCTGGTACGCATCTCAGATGCCCGAATGAGCGGAACTGCGTACGGAACGATTGTGCTGCATGTCTCGCCCGAGGCAGCGGCAGGCGGTCCCTTGAGTCTCGTGAAGAATGGCGATCGAATCAAGATCAGTATTGCAAACAAACGGATCGATCTCCTGGTGTCGCCCGAAGAGCTTGCCTCGCGACAGGCGGAGTTTTTAGAGAAATCGAAGAACCGTCAGCGGGCTACACGCGGTTATGAGGCGTTGTATGCAAACCATGTCCAGCAGGCTGAACTCGGCTGCGACTTTGATTTTCTTGTGGCGGACAAATGAGCGGTTATAGGCTGTTGATGTCTCAACGAACTATTGATTGAGGCTGCTTTTCATGATCTTGCGGTACTTTAAGGGCGATACAGACACGCGCTCGGTGAACCGCCGACTAAAGTAGGCGTGGTCGTCAAAACCTACCCGGCCCGCAATTTCAAATACTTTTAGGGTGGTATGGGCCAAGAGTTCTTGTGCGCGCTCAATACGTCGGGCGGTAAGCCACTCGACAAATGCCATTCCGGTTTGTTTTTTGAGGAGTTGCGAGAGGTAATTGGGCGAGATAAAGGCCGCATCTGCGACGTGCTTGAGCGTAATTTCCCTGTGGAGCTCTTTGTCAATGAACTTGACCGCCCGAGACAGTGCCTCGGTACGGGTTTCGAGAAAAACCTGACGATTCGAGAGACTCTGAAAAGCCTCTTGATGCAGTTCGGTTGTAAATCCAATCAGATCTAAGATCGCGCCTCGGATACGTTCGGTGGTGCCGAGCCGACGATTGCCGTGAAGAGATTGGAGGCGACTGAGAATCTCGCGAATGTAGGAGAACTGCTGATTTGAAAACTGGAAGTTCACATGGCCTTGAAACATAAATGGTGCGAGTTCTGGGAATTCCTTGATCGGAACCTCTTCCATTTCAAGCGGCGACATATAGAGTTCTGGCCTCAGGAATCCGGCAGCGAAGTTGATCACAAAATACTCGGTGGGGGTTGGAAGCGGCGTGTAATGGATTCGGTAGGGCAGAATAAAGACCAACGAGTTCCTCGTGAAGGGCTGCACTGTACCGCCAATAATATGGTTGCCATCGCCTCGGATATTGGCGTGAATCTGAAAGAATTCATGGCGATGCGGCTTGGTAATCGCCTCTTTGGCATCCTGATCCCGAATTTCAAAGTCAAAGCTCTTGGAGACCTCTGACATTCGATACGTGTGAACGCCTTGGCTCTCGTAGAGCTCGTTAGCCTCATCACGCTCTGATCGGTCGGTTTTTCTGATGGTTTCCATGGCTACTTGCCCGTCAGTGGGTGCTTCATAAAGCCATCGCGGGTTTGCGGAAGTTTCGCGCCAAGCAGAGCCCCCGCCACCTGTGTGCGAAGAATCTGCGCGGTACCACCCGCAATTGTGAACATCCGAGCATCTCTGACGTGTCTTTCCATCGGAAGTTCACGGGAGTAACCCGAGGACCCATAGAGTTGTAGTGCATCGTTTGTGACTTTAATCGCCGTTTCTGCCGCGTAGATTTTCGCCTGCGCTGCCTGTTTGACGTCCGGGAAACTGCCCAATGGCACATTGGCCGCCCGATGAATCAGAAGGCGTGAGGCATCAAGCTGAATCGACATATCGGCAAGCATCCATTGCAGGCCCTGGAATTCGGCAATGGGACGGCCAAACTGACGGCGCTGTTTTACATAGTCAAGCGCTTCGTCAAAGGCCCCCTGTGCAATTCCAAGTGCAACCGTACCCGCGCCAACACGCTGTGCGTTATAAGCGTTCATCAGCCCGGAGAATCCTTTTCGAAGATCGCCCATGGGCTTTAAGAGCATGGATTCGTGAACCTCAAGATCTCTGAAGACGACGTGGGTCTCGGGAATACCACGGACGCCCATGGCGGGTGTGCGCTCTGCAATAATGAGTCCGGGGTGCTGGTCATCGTCACGAATTACGATAAACCCGCCAATTCCTTGCTCTACACCCTGGTCGAAGACCCGGGCAAAAATAAGGTGCAGGCGGGATACGCCGCCCCCGGTAATCCAGTACTTATGGCCATTGAGTCGGTAGGTGTCGCCATGCTTATCAGCTCGGGTTGTCATTTCACTGGCCGCACTTCCCGCATTGGGCTCCGAGATACAGATCGCTGGTTTGTCCCCCTCCAGCACGCAGGCTGCTGCAAGTTTTTTCTGAGGCTCGCTACCGTAGGCCATGATCGCACCAATCGCCCCCATATTTGCCTCGACCGTAATACGGCCCATCGTTGCGCAGGCCTTGGCCATTTCTTCAATGACCAAGACAGTCTCCAAATAACCTAGGCCCTGACCACCGTAGGCCTTCGGGATTGTCATTCCCATGAAGCCAGCAGCATTTAATTTTTTAATATTCTGCCAAGGGTAGGCCTCGGTGGCATCAATCTCTGCGGCCATGGGTGCGAATTCTTGCTGTGCAAGCGTTCTCGCCTTTAACTGCAAAGCGGTTTGATTGGTGGTGAGCATATGCTTATCTCATTTTGAGTGTCGCCCTAACCAATCATGAAGAATCTCTTTCTCATGCTGGTTTCGGACAGGGGGGGCGAATCGATATTGAACCGGGGTTGCGGAGAGCTTTAATGGGTTTGCAATAACACTTACTTTTCCTGACTGTGCAATTGGGTGGTCAAGCGCGACCTCAGCCTGACGGTGACGAATCTGCGGATCTGCGAAGACTTGCTCGAGGGTATTCACTGGGCCGCACGGTACCCCCACTTTTTCAAACACAGAGACCCAGTGGTCTCGGGTTTGTTGGCGCAGGGCTTCTGATATTTTCTCTATCAAACGATCTCGGTTCTTAACCCTTGCGACATTGGTTGCGTAATCGGGATCGTCTGCGACCCCGATCATTGCGCTGTATTCACAGAATTTTCGAAACTGATTGTCGTTACCGACTGCGATGATGATCGGGAAATCAGCTGTTGGAAAGACCTGATAAGGGACGATATTGGGATGGCCGTTTCCCAGCCGTTGTGGGTTTTTCCGTGATGTTAGGTAACTCGTGCCTGCGTTAATTAACCAGGAGACCTGAGTATCAAGCAACGCGAGGTCAATGTACTGGCCTTCTCCAGTCTGATCTCGGTGTCGAAGTGCTGCCAGGATCCCAACCGTCGCATACATTCCGGTCATCACATCAGCAATCCCAACGCCAACTTTCATGGGGTCGCCGTCCGGAGCGCCCGTGACACTCATAATGCCGCCCATTGCCTGAATTAAAAAATCATAGCCGGCGCGATTCGCGTAGGGTCCGGTCTGTCCGAAGCCGGTGATTGAACAGTACACGAGCTTTGGGTAGAGGCTTTTGATTTGTGCGTAGGCTAAGCCATAGGCCTGCAGACCACCGACTTTATAGTTTTCAATAAAGACATCGGCCTTCGCAAGAAGCGCATGAATGAGCGCCTGTCCCTCTGCGGTGGTAATGTCGATCTCAATCGAGCGCTTATTGCGATTTGCGCAGAGGTAATAGGCGCTCTCAGAGCTTGGCCTGCCCTCTTGGTCAGGCACGAACGGTGGCCCCCATTTTCGAGTGTCATCCCCTTCGCCCGGTTTTTCAATCTTGACCACGTCTGCACCGAGATCTCCGAGCAGCTGTGTCGCAGAGGGTCCTGCCAGAATCCGGGAGAGATCGAGTACCCGCAATCCAGCGAGCGCCATGGGTGTATGAGCAGTCACGGAGGGCCCAGCGTCGAACACGCTGCAGGAGAGTCTTTCATCACTAAGGCCTGACAAAACTACCTGATTTTCCGCCGTGTTTTTCCAACAGTTGGATATCGGTTAGCGTCATGGCACGGTCAATCGCTTTGCACATGTCATAAATAGTCAGTAGCCCGACACTGACTGCAGTGAGGGCCTCCATCTCGACGCCTGTTTTCCCGGTAACTTCCACGGTGGCTGTGCATCGAACACTCGGTGGACTTTCAATTGTTTCGAAGTCAACCGCTACCCGGCTGAGCATTAAGGGGTGGCAAAGCGGGATCAAATCAGATGTTTTTTTTGCCGATTGAATTGCAGCGATCCGGGCAATGCCGATGACATCCCCCTTTTTCGCATCACCCTGACGGATGCGGGCTAGGGTCTCGGGCGCCATCTGAATAACTCCGCTTGCAATCGCAACCCGATGGGTGTCGGTTTTCTCGGCGACATTGACCATGTGGGCCTGGCCTGAGGAATCAAAGTGGGACAATTGAGTCATAGACCCTATGATAGAACGTATGCATTGTAAAAAAGCCGTTTCACCCAAGACCGGTATTTACCCGAGGCTTGCTGCCGCTTGTCTCGTACCGGTTTTTCTGGGGGGGCTTGCATCGGGCGGTCATGCGCAGTTGCGCCCTGGAAGTATTGATAACCTGCCCGCACTCGGTGAGGCCTCCGTCGATGAGCTCTCCCCGGCCGCTGAGCAGCGTCTTGGCGACCAGATCTATCAGGAATTCCTTCGTATAGGTGTTGTCCATGATGATCCGGAGACCACCGATGCCCTGAGTCGTCAGGCCAACCGATTACTCTCTGCCGCAGGCGCCTTGGGGCATCTCGAGGCCCAACGGCCGTTTCGATTCTTTATCGTAAAAGACCCCTCGATCAATGCATTTGCATTGCCAGGCGGATACATCGGTATCCATTCCGGCTTAATAACGGCATCGGACCGCGAGAGTGAGGTGATGTCGGTTCTGGCCCACGAGATTGGCCACGTGACACAGCGACACATCGCGCGAATGTTTGGTCAGCAGCGTCAGAGCTCGGCGGTGATGATTGCTGCTGCTGTGTTAGCCGCGATGGCGGCGCGCGCGAGTCCTGACGCGGCGATGGGCGTGATGTCTCTCGGGCAGACTGTTGCGATTCGGGATCAACTGTCATTTTCCCGGGATGCTGAACGAGAGGCCGATCGTGTTGGAGTTCAGATACTGACGGAATCAGGGTTTGACCCAGCGGGCATGGCCTCTATGTTTGAGCGTTTAAGCCAGGCGGGGCGGCTTTATGACAATAACGCCCCAGCCTATCTTCGAACCCACCCATTGTCGACTGAGCGAATTGCAGATATCCAGGGCCGACTGCAAAGTGGTGCTTATCAATCGCGTGGCCAGCAGGGAAATCTTAGACCCTTAATCACGGCGAATTCAACGGCCTATGATTGGATTAGGGTAAAACTAATTGCCTCGGCAGACCTGAAGGTCGATGGCCTGCGTGCTGCGCGCCAACGCCTTGAGCTCCAGCTCAAAGACCCGAAGAAGTCCGGACCGGCGACGCTGGGCCCTCTGCATTTCGGGGTGTCCTGGGCCGCACTGTTGCAGCGTGATTTTGTAGCGGTCGCCCATCATCTGCGTTTGGCAAGAGAGCAGGCAGAGATTGGCGGCTTTGTGCAAGAGGTGGCCCCTTTTCTGGCCCACTTGCAGATCCAGTGGGCGATTGCGGCCAATGAATCGCAGTTGATCGATACCTTGTCTCAGCAATTCTTTAAAGAATTTGGGGCCCATCGCGCGATGGTCCGGGCCTTGATTGAAGCGCGCCTGCTCGCGAAGCAACCGCTCGAGACAACTGCCCGATTTGCTCGTATCGCAACACAACAGTGGCCTCACGATCCTCAGGTCTGGGCACTATTGGCACGCACCGAACTGGCCTCGGGCCGACGTGCGGCACAGCATGCGGCCATTGCTGAACAGTATGTGTTGTCGGGGGCTTACGCTGCGGCAATTGAGCAGTTAAGCCTGGCGCGCACCGCAGGCGATGCTGATTTTGTTGCGATGTCAAAAATTGATGCACGGCTTACAACGATTCGCGCTATTTTGCGTCGCGAACAACTCGAGCGTCAGCAATCAAATCGCTAGACGAGGCATATCGTTTAATTGTGTGACGTGATCGTCTCGGCAGGAAGGTTCAAACGCTCAATCACACGCTCAGAGGGCAGATCCTTCAGACAGGCCGTTGTACCCAGCGGACAGACCCGTTTAAAGCATGGGCTGCACTTCAGGTTAAGGCTGAGTACGACTGCTTTTTGAGAGTGGGGTGGTGTGTGATGGGGATCTGTGGACCCAAATAGTGCAATGACAGGAACCCCTAATGCCGCCGCTGCATGCATCAGGCCAGAGTCATTGCTGATAACCTGAGGGGCATGGGCAATGATCGCAAAAGCTTCCATGAGTGTCGTTTTCCCGCAGAGATTTTCTATCCTTGGGTTGGAATTTTTCTGGGTGGGCGTCGTTGCAGAGACGTAATTTAAAATCGTTTCGCCAGCCGCAAAATCCCTTGGTCCGCCCACGATAATTACTCGGTGTTCGATTGACGTATCAAGCCAGGCCAGGGCAACCCTGGCGAAGTGTTCTAGCGGCCATTGCTTGGCTGGACCATACTCCGCACCCGGGCACAGGATTAAAGCGCCGGCGGTGTCGACTCGCGGCTGGGCAGGGGAATTCAGGCGCGGCTGATGAGCGCCGAATCCATCAATGCGTTCGGGCAGTGGCGGGTCATCGGCGAGTGCAAGGTATTGATGCAGCATCGAGGGCCTTCGGCCTGCCGGAGCGCTTGGAGGCGGGCGACGTTCATTCAGTAATCCGTAACGAAACTCACCCGTAAAGCCGCGTCGCCGCGGGATTTCCGCAAGAAAAGGGATAAGCGCTGATTTCAGTGAATTCGGACAGATAACGGCAAGTCCATAATGCCCTCGAAGTCTTGCTGCAATCTGCTGTCGTAACCGGAGTTGAAGCTGGCCATGCTGAAGATTCTCAACAATTACACGGGATACCGTATCCGCGCACTCATAGACTGCGCCAACCGCTGGAGTGGCGAGAACATCTACTGCATCGTATTGATTCGCAAGTGCATCAACTAACGCAAGCGAGACGATTGCATCGCCAACCCAATTGGGTGCGATGACGAGGACGCGGGATTTAGTGGCCGTGGACAACCGCGCCGGCTTCAAGTTGGTACCTGGTGCCACAGTAAGGGCAGCGGGCATGACCTTCATGGCTGACATCAAGAAAAACCCGCGGATGGTGGTTCCAGAGAGGCATTCTCGGGTTCGGACAGAAGGCGGGTAACTCATCCGCTTTGAGAATAACGGACTGGCCCTGAGGCGGTGGTTGTGTTGTGTTCGCTGACTTAGACATGCACGACTCCGATGGAGCTAGAGATTAGACGGGATAGATCCAATGCTTATACTGGGAGGCGCGTCCAGCAACAATATCAAAAAATAGCGACTGGAGTTTCTCAGTAATTGGGCCACGCTTGCCATTTCCGATGGCTCGGTCGTCGAGTTCGCGGATTGGAGTGATCTCTGCGGCAGTACCCGTAAAGAAAGCTTCGTCCGCGCAATACATCTCATCGCGCGTGATCCGTTTCTCGATCGTTTGAATTCCAAGATCATGGGCCATTGTCATGACAGCATCGCGCGTAATGCCATCAAGGCATGAGGCGAGATCAGGCGTATAAATCTTTCCATTTTTAACAATAAAAACGTTTTCACCTGAGCCTTCGGAGACATAGCCATCGGTATCGAGTAAGAGGGCTTCATCATAGCCATGCACGGTGACTTCTTGATTAGCCAGAATGGAATTGATGTAGTAGCCGCAGGCCTTTGCGCGCACCAGCGAGACATTAACGTGGTGCCGAGAGAACGAGGATGTTTTTACACGAATCCCATTGTTTAGGCCGTCCTCTCCGAGGTAGGCGCCCCATGGCCAGGCGGAGATCGACGCGTGGATTTTATTGTCGCGCGCACCGATGCCCAATTTCTCAGATCCAATCCAGATCAGCGGACGGATATAACAGGACTCGAGTTGATTGCGCTTAACAACCTCGCGCTGGGCTTGCTCTAGCGTGTCGGCATCGAACGGCACCCGCATTTGAAAAATCTTTGCTGAGTTTAATAACCGCTGGGTGTGCTCTTTGAGGCGAAATATTGCGGGCCCAGCCCCCGTCTTATAGGCTCTTACCCCTTCAAATACGCCCATTCCGTAATGGAGGGTGTGGGTCAGTACGTGGATCTTGGCGTCTCGCCAGGGTACGAATTCACCATCCATCCAGATCCAGCCATCTCGGTCGGCCATTGACATGTCGTGCCCCTGCTATTTAATAGAATCCCCTATTTTAGCGGACGGCTGGCTCTACAATTCAAGTTATGTCAGCGCTTAAATCAGCGGTCGTTTTCTTTCGAAGTCCTCCCGCGGTGCAGGGGATACAAGACACCTTGCCGGCAGCCATTGCCATGGCGATCTGGGGGGCGGTCACCGGTGTTGCGATGGTGCAGTCGGGGCTCTCGACTGCGCAGGCCATCGGCATGTCGTTGTTGGTGTATGCGGGTTCCGCGCAACTGGCAAGCCTGCCACTTTTTGCGGCAGGTGCGCCCTGGCCCATTATCTGGGCGAGTGCATTGATCGTGAACCTCCGATTCGTTATTTATTCCGTCGCTGCGAAGCCATTTTTTCAACAGTTTTCTTGGCCGAAGCGGCTGCTGCACGGCGTCGGCATGACGGATGCGTTGGCGGCCGAGTTTCTGCGTCGGTTTGATCCGACCAAGTTACAGAGGTCAGGTCTGCTTCAGACGGAATCTCTGCGGCTCACCCGCGAGCCGATTCACTACTACCGCGCCGCTTCGATTTTTATTTGGCTCGTCTGGCAATCGAGTTCGATTGCGGGAATTGTTCTCGCCCAGGAAATACCCGCCACCTGGGGGCTCGAATTTATCGCCACCATTGCGCTCATTGCCATGCTATTGCCGATGATGGTAGATCGGGCAGGGATCGTCTGTGTTGTGGTCGCAGGCGGCGTTGCCGTTTTGTCGATCACGCTGCCCCTTAACCTAGGCCTTCTCGTTTCCGTGCTTGCTGGGGTTCTTGCTGCGATTCTGGCCGATCGGCCGCAGATAGAAAAAACCAGGCTATCGTCATGACTGAACACGAGGCCTATATCTGGATTGGCATTGTTGGGCTGATGGGTGCCACCGTGATCTCGAGAACATTACTGATGTTGTGGCCTCGAGAATTTAGTCTGCCCTTTCGATTACAACGTGCGCTGCGCTTTGCGCCAATGGCCGCAATCGCGGCCATTATTGTTCCTAGCGTTTTACTCGAGCCGGGTAGTAGTTTTATTGGGCTGAGCCATCCGAAATCAATCGCGGTGTTGGCGAGCCTTATTGGGTGGTTTCTAACGCGACAGATGGTCGTGTCTATGGCTGGCGGCGTTTCGTTTTACCTTGCTGCCAAATTCCTGATCTGATTGCCTATCGCCCGGCGCTGTGGATTTCTTGTAAGGTTCTGCAGACTCTGGGCGCACCTAAAAAGACAGTCTCCCAGAGCGCGGCCACCGCAGCCCGTTCATTTGTTAATTCCGCTGGCGATACCCTTGCCGACTGAGCGCCGCAGAGACGCTCTGCGTGTTGTCGGCGGCGATACTCTCGATAGGCATTGCCCACGCGTTCGGCAAGGGCCTCGTCGATGAGTCGCAGGGCGCCTGCCAACCGAAGTAGCGCAATATTTCCGAGGTTTCCCGTCAATTCCGGGTAGTCGTGCGCAAAACGCAGAATGAGGGTCTGCACGATGAACTCAATATCCACCATGCCGCCCCGATCATGTTTGATGTCGAACTGTGCGGTTGTGTTAGGGTGGCCCTCGTGCATTTTTTCCCGCATAGCGAGAACCTCTTCGAGTAGTTCAGTGACAGGCCGCTCAAGCTGCAGAATTCGGTTTCGCTCCGCCTCAAAAGCCATACCGATTCTGGTGTCTCCAGCGCAAAAGCGCGCGCGCGTTAGGGCCTGATGCTCCCAGATCCAGGCATGTTGCGTCTGGTATTCGATGAAGCCTCTGAGGGCGGTCACCAACAACCCGGCATTTCCATTCGGGCGAAGTCGTAAATCAATATCAAAGAGGCTCCCCGCTGCCGTTGCGGTCGACAGCCAGACATTGACCCGTTGTGCGAATCGGGCATAGATTTCGGGGGCTAACTCGTGGTCATCGTCGTAGAGAAAAATCAGATCAAGGTCGGAGGCATAGCCAAGCTCTTTGCCGCCGAGGCGGCCGTACGCTATCACGGCGAAGCACGGTTTTTCCCGGTGCCGTTTAGCAAGCGTGCCCCAGACCGTATCGAGCGTCACTTGCAAAACAGCATCAGCCATTGCCGAGAGGTGATCTGAGAGTGTCTCGACCTGCCATCGACCGTCGAGGTCTTGGACCAAAAGCCTAAAGAGATGTGCGTGGTGCACTTCTCGTAACGCGTCCATCTGGAGTTCGATATCAGGAACCCCATTATGCTGTGCATCACGAACACGGGATTCGAGTTCGGCACGAAAAGCCTGGTGGTCGGGCTCTGCGTGCATTGACCGGTTATCCAAGAGTTCATCTAAGACAATCGGGTGCTTCCTAAGATAATCGGAGGCCCAGGCGGAGGCGCTCATGACGTGAGCGACTCTTGACAATGCGACTGGGTATTCATCAAAAAGTGCGAGGTAAGAGGCCCGGCGACTTATCGCTTCTAAAAGCTCGGTCAGCCGACTTAGAGTCTGTTCTGGGTTCGAGGTCTCCGATGCAATCTCTTTTGCTTTAATGAGAAGTCGGTCAAATTTTGTCTCCTTACTGGCGGCCTGGGGGGAGGGGTCTGCAGCGACACCGGCGAATAATCTCTCGAAAGATCCCCGAACTCGGTCCTGTGTCGTCTCAAGCGCCTTTATAAAACTCTCAGAATTCAGAAACCCCATTGAATCTGCAATATGCGCAATGGTCTCAGCTCTACCCGGAAGAACATGGGTCTGTGCATCATCGAGATATTGCAACCGATGCTCGAGGTTGCGCCAGAATTGGTAGGCCTCTTGCAGCATGGCCACCTCTTCTATGTCGAGTCGGCCGGAGGTGGAGAGATAGGTTAAGACCTCTCGGGTTCCTCGAGCCCTCAGTGGTTCTTCCTTGCCCCCTCGAATAAGCTGAAACAGCTGTGCAATAAATTCCACCTCTCGGATTCCGCCGGGACCAAGTTTGATATCGACCGGTGGGTATTGCCCTCCCATATGAGACTCTCGTCCCAGTGCGCGACGCGCGGCCTCTTGGCGGATCTGCGAGTGCAACTCTCTTAGCGCAGCGAGGACATTAAAATCGAGGTAGCGACGGAATACAAAAGGCCTGACCACGTCGTGCAGACCGCGGACGGATTGTTTAAACGATTCGGGGCTTTGTGCATGTGCCTGGTTAACAACCCGCGCCTTGATCCAGGCATAACGCTCCCATTCCCGGCCTTGCACGATGAAATATTCTTCAAGCATCCCAAGGCTCACCGCCAGCGGGCCCACATCACCATTAGGCCGCAGCCGCAAATCGACCCGAAATACAATTCCATCGCCCGTGACCTCACCGAGGAGAGCGGCAATTCTTCGGCCGACCTTCGTAAAGAAGGTGCTCGTATCAATTGATCGGCTGCCTGGAGTGCTGGCGTCGGTCTGGCCCTCTTCAGAGAACACATAGATTAAATCCACATCAGAGGAGACATTGAGCTCTTCGCCGCCGAGCTTTCCCATGCCGACGATCATGAGATCTTGGGGCCGTCCACTTGCATCACGGGCAAGGCCGTGTTGGCGGATGGCGGCCGCCATGGCGGTCTGGTAAGCCATGTCGATGGTCAGATCAGCGAGGGCAGTAATGCTCTTAAGAGTCTCGTCAAACGTTGCCTTGCCCGTGAGATCTCGGGCCATGATGGCGATCACAACGCTGTTTCGAAACTGTCTCAGTGCGCTCGGCAGACGATCCATCGCGTCTGGTGCATGGGGGTCTGCCGTCGGCCAGCAGGCCTTGAAATGCTCGGTAAGCCGCTGGGCATCAATCGGCTGATCCGAGGCCATCATCTGATCGCGGGCCATTACCCCAGGGAGCGTATGCCTCACGAAATGGGAGTGGGCGAGCGCTGCCTGGATCTGTGGCGAAGGGCTTTGGAGGCTGTGAGCCGGAGACATTACTTTAATTTTCTAATTACCAATGGGTTCAATAGTGAAACACAAGGGTCCTGTGCAAGAATTCCGATCATGCTAACGCAAGCGCTCGCGCGCTATAAACCCCAGTTACGGCTGATTCTTCGAGGCCTTGCCATTGCGGTTGCGGGCGTGGTGGTGATGGCTGCGGCCAGTTTGTTGGTCATTCGATTCTGGCTCTGGCCCAGCATGCCTCAGTGGCAAGAGGGGATCGTCTCGTCGGCTCAGGCGGAGTTGTCAAAGCAAGGCCTTGTCTTAACAGTCGGGCCAGTCACTGCGGATTGGGAGAGTTGGATCGCACCTCGGTTGCGGGTTGGCAGCCTTGAGATGACGGATGCGGCTGGCCAACGGGTGCTTTCTGTGGGCGAAATTACTGCAACCTTGGGGCCCCGGTCTCTCGCGATGTTGTGGCATTGGCAGCCGATTTTTTCCGAGATTCGACTGCGCAACCCATGGGTCAAGGCCCAGCGAGGAGCAACGGGTGAGATCACGGTTGCAGGCCTGTCGATGGACCAGGATACACACCAGCCCACAGCGATTGATTGGCTCTTGCGGCAGGGGCGTCTGCGTATCGATGCCGGTGAGATGGTCTGGCACGATGTCGGCCGTGAGCGCTCGATCCAGATGTCTGAGATCACCTTAGCGTTAAACAACCTCGGGCAGCACCACTCGTGGGCCCTACGTGCCAGCCTGCCTGCTGCGTTGGGCGAGGGCTTCGTGCTGCAGGGGAATTTCCGGCACCCCCTGTTTGGAGCGCCGTCCTTGGTGAGTCAGTGGCACGGCGAGGCCTTTGTCCAGTTCGATCGCGTCAATCTGCAGGAGTTATTTCGTTTCGTTCATCTGCCGCAGCAAGCACCACTCCAGGTCAATGCGGGCCAGGGCGCAATGCGGGCCTGGGTGAAGCTGGCCGCAACGGAGCTTGAGGATCTGACGGTGGATCTCGATCTATCTGGAGCCTCACTGCAGTGGGGGAGCAGCGGGCGAAAGCCAATGACGCTTGAAACACTAACGGGCCGTGTAAAAACAAAGTTATCGGATCGTCAGCAGCATGTCACGCTAGAGGATGTCCATCTCAGGTCCACGCAGCTTGCCCAGCCCGTGTCGATCCCGTCTGCGGTCGTGGCGATCGAGCAGGACCCAACCGGTACAGCGCTTGCCACCAGAATCTCTTCAAAGTCGGTCGATATCACCGCTGCGATGTGGTTAGCAGAACACCTACCGATACCGGAGCAGTGGAAAAAGCATGTCACAGAGCTGCAACCCCGCGGCCGCCTCAATGATCTCGAATTTCGATGGCAAGAGTCTGACAGCCAGACCAAGGGCTTTCTTGTCGAGGCGCGTTTTGAAGACCTGTCTCTTGCCCCGGGCCAGAAGCGCCCTGGTTTCGCGCGTTTGTCGGGCCGAATGAAGGCCCATGAGAAGGGGGGGGAGCTCTCTCTCGAGAGTCGATCCGCCAAGTTGATTTTCCCGGGAATTTTTCCCGAGGCCGCTCTGGAATTTGATCGGCTGTTATCGCAGGCGACATGGACATCAAAGAACCTCCTTGCAGCCGAGGGGGCGAAAACGGGGCCAGAAGTTTTTTTTGAAATCAAAAAGGCCTTCTTCGAGAATAAAGATGTCGCGGCAGAGGCTGTCGGAACCTATCAGTGGACCGGCGAGGGCCTTGGCCGCACCGCCCTGACGGGAAAAGTGACCCGGGCAAATCCGACCCAGATTTATCGTTACATTCCGCTCACCGTTGGCAAGGACACTCGGACCTGGGTGCAAGAGGCCCTGCAGAATGGAAAGCCGTATACCGCTGAGTTTGAGTTGGATGGGCCGCTGGCAAGTTTCCCCTTTCGCGATCCGACAGCGGGTCGATTCATCCTCAAGGCGCAGGCTGAGGGTGCCGCGCTTCGGCCGGCACCCGGCTGGCCGCTGATATCGGGAATCCGAGCAGGGGTTGTTTTTGATCGGCACCAGTTTCGAATTGATACGACAGGCGCGAGGATTAATGATTTGGCCTTAACCCCTGTACAGGGCCGTATTGATGATCTTGAATCGGATCGACCACAGCTGGTTATTAATGGCGGCTTGAGTGGTGAGTTGCAGCGGTTGATCGAGGCTGTCAATCAGTCGCCCCTGAGATCAGCCCTTAAGGAGTCAACGGTCGCGATGACAGCGAAGGCGCCTGCTAATTTATCGCTCTCAATGCAGCTCGACCTGGATAACGGTGACCGCTCAGTAGTGGAAGGTAAGCTCGGGGTTGGCCGTGGCACGTTTCGTTTCTCGCCGACACTGCCCGAGGTCACAATTAATTCGGGTGATTTAAGTTTCAACCGAGAGGGCATTCAACAGCTTGATTTTCGGGGCCAGGCGATGGGTGGCCCCTTACGTGTTCGAAGTCTTGCTAGCCCAACGGCTAGCCGTGTAACGGGAACTACTGCCGGTAAAAGCATGGCCTTTAATTTCGAAGGGCAGGCCACCGCGGCTGGCCTAGAGACGTGGGCGGAGCAGGCCTCGGGATTTGGATTTAAAAATTCTCTACAGGGATCGACACGCTATGCAGCGACTTTAACGCTTCGCGAGGGTGTGGCCCAGCTCGTCCTGAATACCTCTCTCGAGGGATTGGGAAGTCAGCTGTTTGGGCCATTTAAAAAATTAGCGCGGGATGATTGGGGCGCACGATTAGAGTTGATACAGACTGAGGCAAAGACAGGCTCTTTGGCACAGCAAGTCTGGACAATCCAGTCGGCGAGCCAGAAAATTAATGTTCGGCTGAATCGACAATTGAATCAACGGCGTGAAACTCTAGTTGAGCTGGACACCCCATCGCTCGCAGGCCAGCTGAAGTGGGTTCCCGCTCCGACTCGTGGGCCAGCAAGGCCGCCGCTGCTGCAGGCGAAATTAACAAAGCTCTGGCTTGATAAGCCAAAGCCCGTTGAGGATTCGGGATCGTCAAAGCCGTCGGATGACGCCGCACAGAATTGGCCGACTGTTGATTTGACGGTTGATGATTTTCGCGTTGGAGAGCGTCGCTGGGGAAAGCTCGAGGCTCAGGCATCACCGGTCATCGCAACCCGAAGTTGGGAGATCCTGCGATTTGCAATGACAAATCCCGATGCTGAGCTCACAGGTCAGGGTCAATGGTCAATGCTCGCTGGTGGGCCGCGTGGCCGTGCATCGTCGCGAACGACATTGGACGTTGAGCTCGCACTAAAAAATGGCGGCGCATTGCTCGCGCGATCCGGGTATCCGGGGGTTGTAAAAGATACGCAAGGAAAACTAGAGGGCCGATTACATTGGCCGGGCTCCCCGCTTGACTTTTCAGGATCGATTCTCAGTGGCAATCTCAGCTTAAATCTTCAGCAGGGGCAGTTCCTCAAGACCGAGCCAGGAATTGCAAGACTGGTCGGCGTTTTAAATCTACAGTCATTGCCAAGGCGCATTAAATTAGACTTTCGGGATGTTTTCTCTGAGGGGTTCACCTACGAGAGAATTCGTGGAGATCTGCAGTTCCAAAATGGACAGGCTGCGACCCAGAATTTGAGAATCATTGGCGTTCAGGCCTCGGTCATGCTCGAGGGCTCGGCCGATATTCGGCGTGAAACCCAGAATCTGCGGGTCTTGGTCTTGCCAGAGGTGAACGCTGGTCTTGCATCGCTGGGCTATGCCGCTCTGGTTAATCCCGCAGTCGGCCTTGGAGCATTCATCGCACAATATGTGTTGCGTAACCCCGTGAGGGAATTGTTGTCATACGAATACAAGGTCACGGGTGGCTGGGATGATCCTATTGTCGAGCCGGTGAAACGCGAGATGCGAAGCGATCCTCCCGAGATCCGTTCATCAGAAAAGTGAGCAAGGCATGACCGCCAATTCCGAGATTGACTTTCAGGGGCCCATTGTGACGGCATCCGTTCAGATGGTAAGCACACCCCGCGTCGATGAGAATATTGCTCGAATGAACTATTGGGTGGGGCAGGCAGCAGAGCGGGGTGCTCAGCTGGTGTTGTTGCCGGAGTATTTCTGCCTGATGGGAGACGATGGAGACAAAGTCCGGATACGAGAGCCCCATGGGACAGGAGCGGGCTCGCCAATCCAGCGCGCCTTGTCTCAGGCTGCATCGCGTTACGGGGTATGGTTAATCGGGGGTACGGTGCCCCTCGTGGCGAGCACGCCAGATCGCGTGCGCAACGCCGTCTTGGTGTACGGACCAGATGGCATAGAACGCGCGCGCTACGACAAGATTCATTTATTTGCATTCACAAAAGGAAGCGAAAGCTATAACGAAGCAAAGACTATCGAGCCAGGTGAGACGCCAATTGTCTGCCAGACAATCGCAGGCCGAACGGGGCTCTCGGTCTGTTATGACCTTAGATTTCCTGAGCTTTATCGGCGGCTCGCACCCTTAAATCTAATCGTGATGCCTGCTGCATTCACCTACACGACCGGCAAGGTTCACTGGGAACTCCTGATCCGCGCCCGTGCCGTTGAAAATCAGTGTTATGTCCTGGCGAGCGCTCAGGGCGGCCTGCACGAGAATGGGCGCAGAACCTGGGGCCAAAGTATGCTTGTGGATCCCTGGGGGGAGATTCTCGCGCAGCTTCCCACGGGCGAGGGCCTGGTGTTGGGCAAGATGGAGCCTGAACGACTCCGTGAGATTCGGACCAATTTACCTGCTTTGAATCATCGACAATTTAACTAACACTGAAAGTCACTATGAAACCCGCTGATACCGCCATTGCCTCTCTCGCGACTGCGCAGTCTCTGCTGCTTGAGCCCTATGGCCTAAATGAGCAACACCTTCACCGCGCACTGAGAGACATTTTTCAGCATCGGGTGGATTACGCAGACCTCTACTTTCAATACACCCGCTCGGAGGCTTGGAGCCTTGACGAGGGGATCGTTAAAAGCGGGAGTTTTTCAATTGATCAAGGCGTTGGTGTTCGGGCGGTCAGCGGGGAGAAAACGGCGTTCGCGTATTCGGATGTGTTGAGCCCCGAGGCCTTGCAGGAGGCCGCGATCACAACGCGGGCCATTGCGAGGGCGGGGCAATCCACACGAAAAAAGCTTGTCACCGCCCCCGCGTTATCGATACCGCCGAAGGTGCTCTACGGCGATCGCGATCCCTTGGCTGCATTAACAGCCCAAGAGAAGGTGGACTTGCTCGGCCGTGTTGAAACAATGGCTCGGGCGAAAGATCCCAGAGTGATCCAGGTCATGGCGTCTCTTGCGGGTGAGTACGACGTGGTGATGGTCCTGCGTAGTGATGGTGTGATGGCGGCCGACATCCGACCCTTGGTTCGGCTCTCGGTAACCGTGATTGCGGAGCAGGGAGGTCGGCGAGAGCAGGGTTCAAGTGGCGGTGGTGGTCGACAAGACCTCTCGATGTTCTCCGATGATCTGATTCGGCACTATGTTGATGAGGCCGTCCGACAAGCATTAATCAATCTTGAATCCCGACCCGCGCCTGCGGGCTCGATGGCCGTTGTCCTTGGGCCCGGCTGGCCCGGCGTTCTCTTGCATGAGGCCATTGGCCATGGTCTCGAGGGCGACTTTAACCGCAAGGGGTCCTCTGCATTCGCGGGAAGAATCGGACAGCAGGTCGCCGCTAAGGGAGTTACGGTTGTCGATGACGGCACACTTGCCGATCGCCGTGGATCGCTTAACGTGGATGACGAAGGCCATGCGACCCAATGCAATGTGTTAATCGAGGATGGCGTTTTGAGGGGCTACATCCAAGACTCATTGAATGCGAGGCTCATGAAAGTGCCGCCAACGGGCAACGGTCGGCGTGAGTCTTATGCTCATCTCCCGATGCCAAGAATGACCAATACCTACATGCTCTCGGGCAAGGAGGATCCGCAGGCGATTGTCGCATCGTTAGATCGTGGGCTCTATGCGGTGAACTTTGGCGGCGGGCAGGTCGACATCACAAGCGGAAAGTTTGTGTTTTCGGCTTCTGAGGCCTATTGGGTTGAGAACGGAAAGATTCAATATCCCGTTAAAGGCGCGACCATTATCGGCAATGGACCAGACGCGCTCACCCGGGTGACGATGATCGGAAACGATTTGGCGCTCGATTCGGGGGTGGGGACCTGCGGCAAAGAAGGCCAGAGCGTCCCCGTAGGCGTTGGCCAGCCAACGCTGCGAATCGAGTCGCTCACCGTCGGGGGGACCGCAGGCTAAAATAACGGGATGGAACCCAAAGCACAGAAAAAATCCCTCTCCCAGACCGACGACCTGCGAATTCGGGAGATTAAAGAGCTCGCGCCGCCCTCGCAGGTCATTCGCGATTTTCCAATCTCAGCCTCTGCAGCAGAGGTTGTGAGCACCACCCGCCAGGCGATACACCGAATTATTCATGAGATGGATGATCGGCTATTGGTGATTATCGGCCCGTGTTCGATTCACGACCCTAAGGCCGCCCTCGAATACGCAACGCGACTAGCCGCGCAGCGACAGCATTACGCGCAGGATCTCGAGATTGTAATGCGGGTGTATTTTGAAAAGCCTCGTACAACCGTCGGCTGGAAAGGTCTGATTAACGATCCCGCGTTGGACAACAGTTTTGATATTAATCGGGGGCTCAAGACTGCACGGCAGGTGTTGCTCAATATTAATGAGCTCGGTCTGCCCGCGGGAACCGAATTCCTAGACATGATCTCGCCCCAGTACATTGCTGATCTCGTCTCATGGGGTGCAATCGGAGCCCGGACAACAGAGTCGCAGGTGCATCGAGAGTTGGCATCAGGCTTGTCTTGCCCTGTTGGTTTTAAAAATGGTACCGACGGTAATCTGCGGATTGCCCTCGATGCCATCAAAGCCGCCGCCCATCCCCATCACTTCTTATCGGTGACCAAAGGCGGGGTCTCGGCAATCGTATCGACAGGTGGAAATGAGGATTGCCACGTGATTTTGCGTGGCGGTAAGGCGCCTAACTATGATGCGGCAAGTGTTGAGGCCGCCTGCAAGGAGTCGACGACCGCCAATATAGCCTGCAGGCTCATGGTGGATATGAGCCACGCGAACAGTAGTAAGAAGCCAGAAAATCAGTTGCCTGTATCGCAGAACATTGCGGCACAGGTAGCAGGTGGTGAGCAGAGAATTTTTGGCGTAATGGTCGAGAGCCATCTCGTGGGAGGGCGGCAAGACTTAGTGCCCGGCCAGCCCCTTACCTACGGGCAAAGCATCACGGATGGCTGCATCGATTGGGACCAGAGCCTACAAATACTTGAAACCCTTGCTAACGCCGTTCGTGTGCGTCGTCTGGTACTAGCCGATACCACCTGATCGATCGCGCCTCCAGAGTACGTCGGCTCCAGGTCCGCCGCATTCGGCAGAGCGGTTTAATGTGCGGGCCAAAATAAAAAGCAGATCGGATAATCGGTTGAGGTAGTAGCCGATCTCATCGCGTATCGGTGCCCCGGCCCGGAGGTGAATCAGGCTGCGTTCTGCCCGCCGGGCCACCGTGCGACAGATATGGGCGAGAGCCGACGCGCGACAACCGCCTGGCAATATGAATTCTTGTAGACGGGAAAGGTGCTGATTCCAGACCTCAATCTCTGCGTCGAGGGCTTCGACCCGGGACATCGGGAGCAGGGCATAGCCGGGTATCGAGAGCTCTCCGCCGATATCAAATAAATCGTGTTGAATATCGATCAACCTGTCGTGTATCGATCGCGGCATGGGCTCGGCCAGAAGCACTCCGAGGGCGCTGTTGAGTTCGTCGATATCGCCCATCGCACAGATGCGGGCATCTGTTTTTGAGACACGGGATCCATCACCAAGACCCGTGGTGCCGTCATCGCCAGTGCGGGTTGTAATTGTAGAGAGTCGATTTGCCATTTAAAAAATTCTACTCCTAAGGTCTTGGGATTGGCCCGAATTCAGCCTTTCCAGCCCGCCATGTGTGGGCTATCGGCGATCGGCGATTGATTCCTCTACAATCAGTTACACCCCCACTTATTCCCCAACTCTCTATGAACGCGCCACGCGAACTGCACCTAGGCGAACTCCGCTTCTCTGACTATACCCAGCCAATGGATAGCGAAAAGCGCAATGCCTTAATTCAGGCGCTATCGGCCATTGTCCCCTCAGCGAGTCTGTTGACGGCGCCTGAGGCCTTGCGCCCCTATGAGTGTGATGGACTGGCGGGTTACCGGCAGCTTCCCGCGGTGGTTGTCTTGCCAACCGAAGAGTCTCAGGTGGTGGCAATTCTTAGGGCTGCTCATCGAATGGATGTGCCAGTTGTCGCGCGCGGCGCAGGAACTGGACTCTCGGGGGGGGCGATGCCCCATCGTGGCGGTATTGTGCTGTCGCTAGCGCGATTTAAAAGCATTCTCTCAATTGATCCCGTATCGAGAACGGCGCGAGTTCAGCCCGGCGTTCGTAACGCTGCAATTTCCGAGGCCGCAGCGCCTTTTGGTCTGTACTATGCCCCGGATCCCTCCTCACAGATCGCCTGTTCAATCGGCGGCAATGTGGCCGAAAACTCAGGGGGCGTTCATTGCCTCAAATATGGATTAACGGTTCATAACGTGCTGCGTGTCCGAGCAATCACTATCGAAGGCGATGTGATTGAGTTGGGCTCAGAGGCATTGGATAGCCCAGGGCTCGATTGTTTGTCCACCATGATTGGGTCGGAGGGGATGCTGGCCGTCACCACGGAGGTCACCGTAAGGCTTATTCCGAAGCCACAACTTGCACGTGTCATCATGGCGTCGTTTGACGACGTCGAGAAATCAGGCGCGGCGGTGGCTAACCTCATCGCAGCGGGCATCATTCCTGCTGGGCTTGAGATGATGGATCAGAAAACGACGGCCGCTGTCGAAGAGTTTGTACACGCTGGATATGACTTAAATGCGCAGGCCATTCTGCTGTGTGAGTCGGACGGTACCCCTGAAGAGGTTGAAGAAGAAATCGGTCGTATGAAAGAGGTTCTCGCGCAGAACGGCGCGACAGATATGCGAGTCTCAGAAAGCGAAGACGAACGACTGCGATTTTGGTCGGGAAGAAAGAATGCATTTCCTGCAGCAGGGCGTGTTGCAGCAGATTACTACTGCATGGATGGCACGATTCCGCGCAGACGACTTGGGGAAATGCTGAAACGCATTTCAGAGATGGAGAAAAAATATAACCTTGGGTGCATGAATGTATTTCATGCGGGGGATGGCAACCTACATCCATTAATTCTTTTTGATGTGTCTAATCCCGGAGAGTTTCACCGTGCGGAGCTATTTGGTGCGGAAATTCTTGAGCTCTGCGTTGAGTTTGGCGGAACCGTGACCGGTGAACATGGTGTCGGAATCGAAAAGATAAACAGTATGTGCGTGCAGTTCTCCCCTGAGGAGCGCATAGGGTTCTTTGCGGTGAAGCGCGCCTTTGATCCGGTTGGGTTACTCAACCCTGGCAAGGCCATACCAACCCTATCCCGTTGCGCCGAATATGGTCGTATGCATGTCCACCATGGGGCTCTCAAATTTAAAGAACTCCCGCGCTTTTAACTGCCCATGGAACCGACAGTGCCTCCGCAGAACGATTGGCTTGCCCAGTCCATAGAGATGATTCGCGAGGCAAAAGCGACGGGTCAATCACTGCGGTTTGAGGGTTTTGGGTCGAAGAATTTCTATGGCCAGCCCCCCAATCCTGCCTCTCGGCTCCTCTCCACGCGCGCATACTCGGGGATCGTGGATTACGACCCAACCGAATTGGTGGTTGTGGTCAAATCGGGCACGCCGATAACCGAACTTGAGTCGGTTCTGTCGCAGTCGGGGCAGATGTTGGCCTTTGAGCCTCCGCGATTTGGCGGGCTTGGGTCGGCTGGTGGAATGATCGCCACGGGGCTGTCCGGGCCGCGACGGCTTAGCGCAGGGGCAGCGAAAGATTTCATCTTGGGAGTCACTATGGTCGACACCCAGTGCGTGCAATTACGGTTCGGTGGCACGGTGATGAAGAACGTTGCCGGCTATGACTTGTCTCGGTTAAACACTGGCGCAATGGGAATATTAGGCCTGTTGGTAGACCTCTCGTTGAAGGTTCTTCCAAAACCACCCGCAGAGGAAACCATCGAATTCGAGGTGAGTGCCGATGAGTCAATCGATTGGGTGAATGCCTGGGGTGGTAAGCCGTATCCGATCTCTGCAACATGTTGGATTTCTGGCCGTTTATTTGTTCGCTTATCGGGGGCATTTGCGGCTGTACGCGCGGCAAAAGAAAAGCTGGGCGGGCAGTTGCTCTCCGATTCAAAAGCCAATCCTTTCTGGGTGAGCATACGAGACCACTCGGACGGTTTCTTTTCTCTCGACTCGGATGATCCAGAAACAGCACTCTGGCGAATCTCGGTGCCGACTGCATCGGCACATATTACTGGCCTAATGGATGCGCAGTGCATCGAGTGGGGAGGCGGTTTGCGTTGGATAAAAACAAGTGCGCCTGCCCAACAGATTCGTGAGATCGCCCGGGCTCTTGGCGGGCACGCAACCTTATTTCGAACGGTGCATCCTGAGATGCGAGCCAGGATTGGTGCATTTTCGGAGATTTCGCCTGCGATCATGAAAATTCATCAACGCCTCAAGCAAGAACTCGACCCCAACTCGATTTTCAATCCCGGCCGCCTAATCGCTGGCCTCTGAGCCCGATTTTTTAATCAAACTGCGCTAGAGAGTTTATGGAAACCACCCTTGCACCTGAATTCGCAAACACCTCGCGAGGGCTTGCTGCGCAGGAGATTCTCAGGCGCTGCGTCCACTGTGGTTTTTGTACGGCGACCTGCCCCACCTATCAGATTCTCGGTGATGAACGAGATGGGCCGCGCGGTCGAATTTATATGATCAAACAGATGGTGGAGGGTGCTCAGGTCACACGGGAGACCCAGATTCATCTTGATCGCTGCCTCACCTGCAGAAACTGCGAAACCACCTGCCCCTCGGGGGTGGCCTATGGTCAATTGGTCGATATTGGCCGAACGATGATTGAGGAGCGTATCTCGCGGCCCTGGGGTGAGCGCCTGTTGCGCCAAGCACTCAAAGTGGGATTGACGTCGCCTGCTTTTGCGCCAGCCATGCGACTTGGTCAGGCCCTGCGCGGTGTTTTACCTGCGACGCTACGGGCGAAAGTGCCGCAGTTTCGGCCGCCGGGACCGATTCCGACCCGACAGCACGCACGATCTGTCATTTTGCTTAAGGGATGCGTGCAGCCTGCCATGCTTCCCGGTATTGACGCGGCAACACGGCGTGTACTGGATACGCTCGGCGTCTCCTCAGTTCAGATTCCGGGGTCGGGTTGCTGTGGTGCGATCAAAACGCATCTTGCAGACCCCGCCGGCGGGGCGCAGGACGCTCGGCGCAATATTGATGCCTGGTGGCCTGAAATCGATGCCGGCCGTTGTGAGGCGATCGTGGTCAATGCGAGTGGCTGCGCAGTGATGGTGAAAGAGTATGGGCATTTGTTAGCAGATGATCCGCATTACGCAGAGAAGGCAAGACGTATCAGCAGCCTCGCAAAAGATCCGATCGAATTTCTAGAGTCCTTGCTACCCGAGTTGCAGGCGGTTGTTCAGCAACATCGAACAGAGGTCCCGGCTGACCGGGTTGCGTTCCACCCTCCCTGCACACTTCAGCATGGCTTAAAGATTCGTGGTGCGGTTGAAGCCCTCCTTAGCGCGCTGGGGGCAAAGCTCGTACCCGTCGCGGATAGCCATTTGTGCTGTGGATCGGCGGGCACCTACTCGGTATTGCAGCCGGCCCTCTCTTGCGAATTGAAACTGCGCAAACTCGATGCCCTGGGTGAGCATCGACCCGACATTATTTTGTCAGCTAACGTTGGTTGCATTACGCATTTGCAGTCAGGAACGCAGACGCCGGTTCGTCACTGGCTCGAGTGGGTCGATATGCAACTGCAATCGACTTAGGCTGGCGTGATCGTACCGAGAATGCGCTCGCCGATTGCGCCAGTCACGCTTGGCGTGTTGCCCGCTAGGCCATCAATCGTTCGGCTTGCGAGCCAGGCAAACGCTGCGGCCTCAATCACCTGAGGGTCCCAGCCCAAGACCTTTGTCGATTCAACAGGGATTGCACGCTCGAGGATCGCTGCCAATTCATGTCCAATAGCCTCTAGTAGGTGGCCATTTCTTGCGCCCCCGCCGCAGACAAGAAGTCGATCGCACTGCCGTTTTTTGCTTCCATCGACCGACCGTTCAAGCCGTTGAATCTCCAGGGCGATACTTCTCGCCGTGAGATGCAAAAGCGTGGCCTGCACATCATGGGCCTGAAGATTTGCAAACCTAGCCTGCGACAGAAAAGTATTGAGCCAGTTCGCTGAGAATAAGTCCCGGCCTGTGCTTCTTGGGGGCTCGACAGAGAAAAATGGATCGCTGAGCATCGCGTGCAGAAGTGGTGTGTGGAGATTACCTGTTGATGCCCACAGGCCGTTGTTATCGTAGTCATGTCCTTGGTGGCGGCGTATCCAATAATCCAGTAAGAGATTTCCAGGCCCTGTGTCATAGCCGAGCGTCGGCTGCCCGAGCCAGCTGATGTTGGCGATTCCGCCGATATTGATCACAGCCCGATGTTCGCTCTCCGACTGGAAAATTGCCTGATGAAACGCTGGGACTAGGGGCGCCCCCTGACCCCCTGCCGCAATATCTCTACTGCGAAAGTCAGACACTACCGTGATGCCAGTAATCTCAGCGATTCGTGCAGGCGAATTCAATTGAATCGAGTACCCCAGTTGCGGCTGATGCCGAACGGTCTGACCATGGACACCGATCGCATCGATAGCGCGGCGTGAGATGCCGTGGCTGGTGAGTGCCTCGAGAACCGTTCTCGCGATCGAATCCGAGAAACTATTCGCGATGAGTGCTGCCCGATGGAGTTCGTTTTCTGATGGCGACTGAAGGCTCATGAGCGCATCGACTAGCGAACGATCCATTGGCCGTGAGAAAAAATGCGCAAGCTCAAGCGCGGGTCTGACATGACCGAGTGTGACCTGACTCCCAATTTCCAAGATAGCAACATCGATCCCGTCGAGGCTTGTTCCCGTCATCACACCTGCGAAATAGCGTTTCTTTTCTGAAACTGTTCCTGCGACCACGGCGCTATTGAACCTTGGCGGTGTTAACGTTATCGAGCAGGGTCAGGCGTGCGCGGAGATCGTTGGCTACTTTTTCAAACTGCCGGAGTTGCGCGCCAACGAGCGTTGGGACTTGAGGGTTCTCGGCAAGTATTCGACTTGGGTCCATATGTCGGCCGTTGACAAGAAATTCATAGTGAAGGTGCGGCCCGGTTGCCCAGCCGGTCGAGCCCACAAAACCGATGACCTCACCCATCTGGACTGTCTTGCCACGCGCCAACGTGGGGGAGTAGCCGCTGAGGTGTGCGTAGAGGGTTGAGTAGCGTTCATTATGTTTAATTTCAACCGTATTGCCATAGCCTGTGCTCCAGCCTTTTGAAACGACCACACCATCAGCAACTGAGCGCACGGGCGTTCCATGCGGGGCCGCATAATCCACGCCGCGATGGGCCCTTGGGTCACCAAACAGAGGATGTAGGCGATAGCTTGTAAACCCTGATGACATTCGGGTGTAACGCAGGGGCTCGGCTAAGAAGCCCCGCTTAACCGATTTGCCTTGCGCATCATAGAAATTTCCTTTGCCGCTCTCCGGGTTCTCAAAATAGAGCGCCTCGTAGGTTTTCTGGCCAGCCTCAAACCGCACAGCACTTAACTTGTACGCACCGATATCTTTCCCGCCCACGAGCTGATTCTCGTAAATCACGCGGACAATGTCGCCGGCATTGACCTGACGACGGAAGTCAAGGTCCGATTCAAAGAGCGTGACGACCTGCTCGGTGATGGCCTCCGGCACACCGGCCTCATCCATTGCGCCGAAAAATGATCGCCCGACTTGTACCGAACGGTGTTCAATGCGTGTCTCAGATCCAAGCCGTGCGGTGCGGGTGAGGAACTGACCCTCACCGGTGCGTTCGACGATCCATGCATCGAGCTTATTGAGGAGCTGCAGTCGCAGCAATTTACCCTCAAGGTCGGTGCGGACCAGCGCCGTTTGCCCGACGTTACTTCTGAGTACCGCGTTGGTCCGAGAGTCACGTCTTAGGTAGGCCCGCGCTGCCGGGTCCTCGACACCAAGCCGCTCGAGCAATGCCTCTACAGAGTCGTTTTTTCGGACCTCATCTTCACGGGTGAGCTCTAGGCCATGGGCCGACAAGGCAGAGGCCTGTTCGGTCAGCCCTGTGGGCTTTAGTTCGACAGCGACACTGGCGAGCAGCATCTTGGATTCCGCCTCCGATACCCCTGAAACGCCTAGGGCTGTAATCAGTGCCATCATCAGCCCGAAAACGGCTGGACCGACCGTCCAGAGGCGTTCGGGGTTCTGAATGGAGAAGCGTCGCATAAGGGCTAAAATTCTAGCCTCTTATCGGAGTGCCGTCCTACCAAATGGCCGGATCCGTTAGATCGTGTTGTTCCCCTAATCTAAATGAGTCATGGCGTGCGTCAGAACCCAATAACCCAGAGTGCCGTTGAGCAGCCCGCGCCGGTCGCTGTCTCGGCAGGCGTCGAGCAGGCCATGGCGGTTGCGATGCGCGGCTGTGATGAACTCCTGGTCGCTCAAGAGTTCATCAATAAACTTGTGCGTTCCGAGAAAACCCAGAAACCTCTGCGCATCAAGCTCGGCTTAGATCCCACCGCGCCTGATCTGCACCTTGGCCATACCGTCGTGCTCAATAAGCTGCGCCAGCTTCAAGATTTGGGACACACCGTGATTTTTCTCATTGGGGACTTCACGGCGCTGATCGGTGATCCTACAGGCAGGAATGCGACGCGCCCGCCCCTATCGACCGAGGAAATAAAAGCCAACGCGGAGACTTATTTCAAGCAGGCAGCGCTTGTGCTGGACGCTGACAAAACCGAGATCCGTTATAACTCGGAGTGGTGCGACGCCCTTGGGGCACGGGGCATGATTCAACTGGCGGCACGCTACACCGTGGCCAGGATGCTCGAGCGGGATGATTTCACAAAGCGTTATAAGGGCGGGGTCCCCATCTCGGTCCATGAGTTTCTCTACCCCTTGGTCCAGGGTTATGACTCAGTCGCCTTAGAGGCAGATTTAGAACTTGGCGGTACTGATCAGAAATTTAATCTCCTGATGGGCCGTGAGTTACAGCGCGAGTATGGGCAGGAGCCCCAATGCATTCTGACAATGCCGCTTCTGGTTGGACTTGATGGTGTCGAGAAGATGTCCAAGAGTAAGGGTAACTATGTCGGCATTTCTGAAAAGCCCTCAGAAATATTTGGCAAACTCATGTCGATTTCTGATGTGTTGATGTGGAACTACTTTGAACTGCTCTCTTCGCGGCCGATGACCCATATTGCCGCCCTAAAGGCGGAGGTCGAGGCAGGCCGAAACCCGCGCGATATTAAAGTTGATCTCGCCGTTGAAATCGTTGCTCGTTTCCACGGAGATGCGGCTGCGCATCGCGCTGTTGAGGATTTTGAAGCGCGTGTCAAGCAAGGCGCAATCCCGGACGACATTGCGGAGATCACCTGCACGGCAACAGGGACTGATGGTTTGGGCTTAGTTGCGGTTCTCAAGCAGGCCGGCCTTGTTCCCTCATCTTCGGAGGGCATTCGCAATATCGAGCAAGGAGGCGTCCGCGTTGACGGCCAGAGGATTGAGGATCGGCAGTGCATGCTCAGCCCAGGGGTCTATGTGGTCCAGGTGGGCAAGCGCAAATTCTCGAGGGTGACGATCACATGACGATCCGAAGGAGTCCCGACCCGGTTGCGCAGATGCCCAATAGCTCGGCACGTGAGCCGGCCGGCTCGCTGCAGACCTTAGGCTGGGTGGCCATCACCGCAGTCTATTTTCTGATTCTGGTGGGAGGGACGGTGCGGGCGACGGGGGCGGGTATGGGATGCCCCGACTGGCCTTTGTGTTTCGGCCAGTGGATTCCGCCCGTCCATGAGAGTCAGCTGCCCAGCAATTGGCGGGAAATCTACGCGAATCGTGGATACGCGACAGCACCCTTTGACGCAACGAAAACCTGGATCGAATACATCAACCGTCTCGTTGGGGCATCAATAGGTCTGCTGATCATCGCCTTCGTAGCGGTGTGCAGTCGTTATCGCCGTATTGATCCGCCCGTTTTCTGGGTGGCGGTGATTGCGCTAATCGCGGTCGGTTTTAATGGATGGCTGGGGTCGCAGGTCGTGTCATCCAATCTCAAGCCTGTCGTGATTTCATTGCATATGGCAGGCGCATTTTTTGTTCAGATGGCTCTCATCTATGCCACGACGCGTGCGAGTCGTGCAGGCTTTGTGGCTGAGGTCCGTGGGGTCCTGCCGACCTGGTTTCGTAATCTCTTACTCTTTACGATGGGCGCCTTGATTGTGCAGATCATACTGGGGCTGCAGATTCGCGAGAGTATTGACTGGATTAGCAGAAGCATGACGGGGGCCGAGCGCGATCAATGGATTGCGCTCGTTCCACAGATTTTTTATGTCCATCGCTCATTTTCTTGGGTGATTCTTGGCCTGGCCTGTCTACTGGTTTGGAAGATTTTCAAAAGCCGTCTTCGCGGAACCCTGCTGGGCCGATCCGCCATGGTGTTGGTAGGCCTGATAGTTTTTGAGATGCTTCTTGGGGGCGCTTTGAATCATCTTGATTTCCCCGCCGTGGCGCAGCCGCTTCATCTGCTTGCCGCGCACCTTATTTTCGGTGTGTTGTGGTTTCAATGGTGTGTCTTGTCGGTGAGTCGAGACCCCGCCGGCACCGTATTTTCTTCTCCAACGACGAATAGGAACTCTTATGTTTGATCGCCACACGCACCTTGACCAACTTGATACGGATGTCGCCCGCGCGATTACTGACGAGAATGCACGGCAGGAGGCGCACATTGAACTCATTGCCTCTGAAAACTACGCAAGCCCAGCGGTGATGGAAGCGCAGGGCTCGCAGCTGACAAACAAATATGCTGAAGGCTATCCGGGTAGACGTTACTACGGGGGCTGCGAGCATGTTGACACCGTCGAGCAGATTGCGATTGACCGATTAAAAAAAATCTATGGAGCCGAGGCTGCAAACGTTCAGCCACACTCTGGGGCTCAGGCGAATCAGGCGGTATTTCTGGCATTTCTAAAGCCGGGCGACACGATCATGGGTTTGTCGCTGGCAGAGGGTGGCCACCTGACCCATGGGATGCCGCTCAATATGTCAGGCAAGTGGTTCAATGTAGTCGCCTATGGCCTAAATTCTAAAGAGGAAATTGACTATGACCAGATGGAGGCATTGGCCCATACCCACAAGCCGAAGCTGCTGATTGCAGGCGCATCGGCCTATTCCTTGAAAACCGACTGGGCACGGTTTTCGAGAGTGGCCAAGGATATCGGCGCAATTTTTATGGTGGATATGGCGCATTACTCGGGGCTGATCGCGGGTGGTGTGTATCCGAATCCGGTCCCCCATGCGGACATCGTCACATCAACCACGCACAAGAGTCTTCGTGGGCCACGCGGTGGAATTATTCTAATGAAGTCGGTGCACGAAAAAGCTATTAATAGTGCTGTATTTCCTGGCCTGCAGGGCGGGCCGCTGATGCATGTGATTGCAGCAAAAGCTGTTGCTTTTGGCGAAGCACTAAAACCGGAATTTAAAATTTATTCGCAGAAGATTCTCGATAACGCGCAGGCCCTGTCTGAGGCACTTGTTGCCCGAGGATTGCGGATTGTATCGGGCCGAACGGAGAGCCATCTGATGCTCGTCGATCTTCGTGCAAAGTCGATTACGGGTAAGGCCGCGGAAGCGGCGCTCGGTGCAGCGCATATCACGGTTAATAAAAATGCAATTCCGAATGATCCTGAAAAGCCGATGGTCACCAGCGGTATTCGGCTTGGAACTCCTGCCTGCACCACTCGGGGGTTTGGCGCCACAGAGATGACCCTTGTGGGCAATCTGATTGCGGATGTCCTTGAGGCGCCCGCCGATGATCAGGTGATCGCGAAAGTTCGCACCCAGGTCGGCAACCTGACAGCAAAGTTTCCGGTGTATCGCTAGTCGGTACAGTCGCCATGCGTTGTCCCGCTTGTGGATCAGAAGACACCCAGGTTACCGAGACCCGGGTCTCGGAAGATGGTGTCGAGATTCGCCGCCGCCGGCGATGCCTTGCCTGCAGCCGTCGATTTAAGACTGTTGAGCGAATTGAGCTGTCACTACCCTATGTTGTCAAGAAAAATGGCGCACGGCTTGAGTTTGACGAGAAACGACTGCGCGCGAGTTTCTTGCTGGCCTTACGTAAGCGGCCAGTACCCGCCGAGATTGTTGATGCGGCGGTCCGGCGTGTTGAAGAGCAGCTCGCAGCCAGCGGCGAGCGTGAAGTCTCAACACAGCGTATTGGTGAACTTGTGATGCTTGAGCTTAAGAGGCTAGATAAAGTCGCCTATATCCGTTTTGCTTCGGTCTACCGAAGCTTCCAGGATGTGGCTGAATTCCAAGAGCTAGTCGCTGAAGTGAGTCCCCGGCAGGGTTCGAAATCCAGCCTTAAGATCCCCCGAAAATCGGACAAGAAGAGATAGATGTATACCCCCGACGATGAACAGTTAATGCGTCATGCACTTGGTCTAGCATCTCGGGGGCTCTTCACCACTACGCCAAACCCAAGAGTTGGCTGCGTATTGGTGAAAGATGGAATTGTAGTGGGTGAGGGCTGGCATCGTCGGGCGGGCGAATCCCATGCAGAGGTTCTGGCGATTGCAGACGCTGGCCCCCACCGTGCGCTGGGTGCAACTGCCTATGTCACGCTCGAGCCTTGTAATCATGTTGGCCGGACACCGCCTTGCGTCGATGCGCTTCAGCAGGCAGGAATCAGCCGGCTGATCGTCGCGATGCAAGATCCGAATCCACTGGTTTCGGGCCAGGGCTTACAGCGATGTCGGGAGCTCGGCATTGATGTCCGGTGTGGGCTCTTATCCGACGACGCGATGGATTTAAATCCGGGATTCTTTAAACGCATGACGACGGGCCTGCCATGGGTTCGGGTGAAAACAGCGATTTCTGTGGACGGGCGTACCGCCCTTTCTAACGGCGACAGTCAGTGGATCACCAGCAGACTGGCCCGTGATGATGGCCATGCCTGGCGTGCGCGGGCCTGCGCAGTGTTAACCGGGATTGGTACGGTTCGGCATGACAACCCGCAGATGAATGTACGGGCTGTGGAAACCACGCGCCAGCCCCTGCGTGTGGTGGTTGACGCACGATTTGAAATTGACCTGCAGTCCGCGGTACTTGCAGGAGGGCATGCGCTTGTGGTGATTGCGGTTGACCCTCGAAAGCCTGTCTACGCGGAAAAGTTTCTGTCATTAAAAGAGCGCGGTGTGGAGGTGATTGAACTGCCGCCTACACAGGAGGGCAAGGTGGATCTTGCTCTACTGTTGCAGGTATTGGGTGAGCGCGCGATGAATGAAGTGCATGTTGAAGCGGGTGCCCAGCTCACCGGCGCGATGATGCAGCAGGGGCTGATCGATGAGTGGTTGGTGTACATGGCCCCCACGTTTCTCGGGGAGGGCCTGCCACTTGCCGCAGGTATTGGGCCTTGGTCGACGCCCGATCAGGCCCCGCGTTGGCGCTGGAAGCAGCCAACAGTGGTCGGCGATGCCATTCGCGCCCAGTTGGTAAAGGCCTAGGCGAAACGGCTAGACTGAGGCTATGTTTACTGGAATTGTTCAGGCCATCGGTGAGATTACTGCGGTTGCACGACAGGGTCGTGACAGTCGTCTAACAGTCGCCTTTCGGGACTTGGACTGTGCTGATGTCCGGATCGGCGACTCGATTGCAATGAATGGCGCCTGTATGACGGTTGTTGCCTTGACGCCGCTGTCGTTTCAGGTCGACATGTCTCAAGAAAGCCTCCAGCGCACGACAAGGCTTGATCAGATTGGGCCGGTTAATCTCGAGAAGGCGATGGCTGCCTCTGATCGATTCGGCGGTCACCTGGTCAGTGGCCATATTGATGGAGTCGCTCATGTCAAAACAGTAGCGCCTATCGGAGAGTCCTGGGAAATGGTGGTGGCATTACCTGCGCGTTGGTCGCCGTATGTGTCCGAAAAGGGCTCAATTGCGCTTGATGGTGTTAGTCTGACGATCAATTCCGTACACGATCATGGGTCAACGACCGATATCTCGGTCAATCTAATTCCGCATACCTGGCGGCAAACCACGCTACATCATCGTCAGCCAGGCGATGCAATTAATGTTGAGATCGATTCGATCGCAAAACAGATCGCCCGCGTCGTTGAGCGGCTTCAATTAAAAAAGTGATGTATGACGACACGTTTTCTTTCTGAGCCGGCCGCATTGATCGACGAGATTCGTGCGGGACGTATGGTTGTGCTTGTGGACGACGAAGACCGCGAAAATGAGGGCGATCTTGTGATGGCCGCTTCGACAGTTACCGCTGACGCGATTAACTTTATGGCCAAGCATGGCCGAGGCTTAATCTGTCTTACCCTGACACAGGCCCGCTGCGAGCAGTTAAATCTTCAGTTGATGGTCAATGACAATCGCTCATCGCACGGCACTGCGTTTACGATTTCAATTGAAGCCGCCCAGGGCGTCACCACGGGCATCAGCGCATCGGATCGGGCCACAACAATCGCGGCGGCGGTTGCGCAGAATGCGAGGCCTCAAGATCTCGTGCAGCCAGGCCATATTTTCCCCCTAAAAGCCCAGCCCGGCGGCGTGCTGGCCAGGGCGGGGCATACGGAGGCCGGCTGCGACCTCGCCCAGCTCGCAGGCCTTGAGCCAGCCTCAGTGATTTGCGAGATTTTAAAAGATGACGGATCGATGGCACGGCTACCTGATCTGATCGAGTTTGCAAGAGTCCACGGCTTAAAAATTGGAACGATCGCAGACCTCATTAAGTACCGAAGTGCGAATGAGAGCCTTGTCACGCGCTTAGCTGATCGCCCAATACGCACGGCTCATGGTGAGTTCCGCCTGGTGGTGTATGAAGACCGGGCAGCCCACCAACCCCACCTGGCCCTGGTGATGGGCAGCCCCGCGCCTGCGCGTGAGAGCTTAGTCCGAGTCCACGAGCCCTTTACCGTTCTTGATGCGATTGACGCGGATAGCGGTACCCACAGCTGGAGCCTTGCCCGGGCCCTTGAGGCGGTCCGGGTTCATGGGGAGGGGGTCGTCGTGATGCTCAATTGCGCGCCTCCCGCTGGGGTACTACTTGAGAAATTACGGGCCACTAGCCCCCGGGAATCATCCGGTGGGTCAAGCGCACAATTGCGTAACTATGGGATTGGGGCAGCAATCTTGCGGGATTTGGGAGTGGGCAAGATGCGGGTATTGTCGCAACCCAGAAAAATGCCCAGCATGATGGGCTTCGGTTTGGAAGTGGTGGGGTATCGAGGTGGAGATCATGATGAATGAGTTAAAGGTCGACTCTGATGGTGAAGGCCTTCGGATTGCAATTGTTCAAGCCCGGTTTAATGAGTCGATCGGTGAGGCGCAGCGCGAGGCCTGTCTAAAGGAATTATTAGCACTCGGCGTTGATCTCAACGATATTGTTGCGATTACGGTCCCCGGCGCTCTCGAAATCCCATTGGCCCTGTCGCAGCTTGCAGAGACAGGGCGCTTCGATGCCCTAATCGCGCTTGGCGCTGTGATTCGTGGGGAGACCTATCACTTCGAAATTGTTTCTAATGAATCAGCCGCAGGAATTGGGCGCGTTGCAATGGAATTTCATATTCCGATTGCCAACGGTGTCTTGACAACCGACACCGATGAACAGGCAGCCGTCCGGGCGACTGACAAAGGCCGGGATTGCGCCCGGGTCGCGGTCGAGATGGCCAACCTTCTGTTTGCGATCGATGATCAGCTGAGCAGTGACGATGAGTAAGGCCCCAGGGGCTGCGGGCCGTGTTGATCGGGTTGCCCGAGGAACGCGCCGCGCGTCTCGTGGGCTGGTGGTACAGGGGATTTATCAGTGGCTCGTTGCCAGCGAAGAGCCTGAGGCGATTGATGCGTTTCTGCGCGAGCAGGAGGCTTTTGAGCGTTGCGATCAGGAGTATTTTTCAACGCTTCTGCATGGCGTCTTGCGCGATCCAACAGCACTCCGAGAGGCATTTTCATCTCAGCTTGATCGGCCAATTCAGGAGCTATCTCCGGTCGAGCACGCCATTTTGTTGCTCGCAAGCTATGAGTTCTTGCATGTTCCAGAGGTTCCATATCGTGTGATCATCAATGAGGCAATTGAGCTGGGAAAGTCGTTTGGCGGGACTGACGGCCATAAGTACATTAACGGCGTCCTCGATAAGCTAGCGATCCAACTTCGTCCGCATGGCTAAGCTCGGTGAATTTGATTTTATTGACCAATTTCTGAAGGCCCAGTCGGCGCAGGCACAATCGTTTCATCGCCAGCCCCACGCGCTTGGGATTGGCGACGATGCGGCACTCGTCCCACCGGCTGCGTTGGGCCCAGACGAGCAGTTTGTCGTCTCAACCGATATGCTCATCGAAGGTCGTCATTACGCGGCCAATGTCGACCCTCGGTCGCTTGGCCACAAGGTGCTTGCGGTCAACCTCTCGGATCTTGCAGCAATGGGCGCTCGGCCAGTTGGATGCACTCTCGCTGCCGCGTTGCGGTCCATTGATGAGGCCTGGCTAAGAGAATTTCTAGAGGGATTTTTTGCGCTGTCTCGGCGTTTCCAGTGTCCCCTCATTGGTGGTGATACAACGGGGCTACCCGCCAAGGCTCCCCAGGTCTTTTCGGTCACCGTTATGGGCGCAGTTCCGATCGGGCAAGCCCTGAGGCGCGATGGCGTTCGTGTCGGTGATGACCTCTGGGTCTCGGGCAGGCTGGGGGGCCCAGCCTATGCCCTAAGTCAAGAGTCCAGCCATGAGAAGTTGAATTGGCCGTCACCGAGACTCGCCTTGGGCGAGCAACTCCGCGGTATCGCTTCGGCAGCGATTGATGTTTCGGATGGTCTGTGCTCTGAGATCGGACATCTCTTAAGCGCGTCGGGAGCGGTCTACCACCAGAGCGGAGAATTCCCCGCGCTTTCAGCGGTGATGAACTGGGAGGCGATTGCGCTGAGTCGGGATCTGCTGAGTGCGGTTGATGCCAAACAACTCGATCCTACTGATGCACGGATTTTTGCCGTTACGGGCGGCGACGAGTACGAACTCGCCTTTACTGCGCCCGTTCAGCACCGCGAGGCAATTCTGGGCCTAATGCAACCCCTCGGTCTCGAACTCACCCGCATCGGATCAATCCAGGGATCGAATTCTCAACAGATTGTCTGGCAGACCGCCGATGGCGTCGCCATTGATCGTGCAGCTGAGGCAAGATGTCAACAACCTGGGTTTACTCATTTCTAATTTGACCGCCCCAACCTCTATGAAAACGCCAGCATCAGAGATCTGGATGCAGCATCCGGCGCATCTTATTGCGCTTGGTTTTGGTAGCGGCCTATTTCCAGTTGCACCTGGAACTATTGCGACACTCTGGGCCTGGGTCGTTTTCATCATGATCGATCCCTTCTTGTCCGATTTATCTTGGGCGGCACTGCTGTGCGCGGGTCTATTCATTGGGGTCTGGGCCTGCTCGATAACCGGGCGTGCCATGGGGGAGCCCGATTCGTCTGCGATGGTCTGGGATGAAATCATTGCATTCTGGTTTGTGCTTTGGGTGCTGCCTAAGGCGACCGATCCTGCGGGATTTGTCGCGATGGGCGGAGTGCCGGAGTGGCTAATTCAGCTCGTTGGCTTCGCCTTGTTTCGGTTTTTCGATATCGTTAAGCCCCCGCCTGTTCGAACGATTGATCGCCTCAGTCATGACGGCTGGGGTGTGATGCTTGATGACTTTTTTGCGGCAGGCTATACCCTCATCGTCTGCGCGCTATTGCTACGCTTAGCCCATCTAATCGGTTTTTAATGTCAGCCGTGCGACACGATACGACCCCGCTGTTGTTTGGCCTTGCTATCGGATTTGCACTGACTCGAATCGGCGGCCGTCTAATGACCGCAGAGTCTTGTACCGGTGGTTTAGTGAGCCATTGGGTCACCGCAGTTCCTGGAACGAGCGCATGGTTCGATGGTGGCGTTGTGACCTACGCCAACGCGGCAAAGGTAGGATTTTTGCAAGTCAGTGAGACAACGCTCACGCGCTGGGGGGCGGTGAGCGCAGAGACAGCCGCTGAGATGGCGCAGGGATTGCAAAGACAGCACCGGCAGTGTCTCGGCAGTTCGGTCCAGGCCACTGCAGAGGGCTTATTTGCAATCTCAGTGACCGGTATTGCAGGCCCAGAGGGAGCGCTGCCGGGTAAGCCCATTGGAACGGTCTTCTTTGGCTGGGCTACGCCTCAGGGTGTCACCACCGGCCGACGGGTCTTTGCCGGCGGGCGCGGGGAAATCCAGCGGCAGGCGGCGCTCTGGGCTCTTTCGGGCTTGTTTGCTCGACTAAGCGCCTAGACTTTTTTCTAATAGCCGCCCAGGGGTGGGGCCCGTAGAATCAAAAAATGCTTGTAACCTGTTTTTTTGTACAGTAGTATTTCGTCCAAGCGGCAGCGCTGGTCACTTCAGGGATCCCACTGCTTTGGCCCCACGACTTCTCAAAGGAAAAAATAATGCAAGATAAACAAGACAAAAACCGTGCAGAAAAGGCCAAAGCCTTAGCGGCTGCCCTGTCTCAAATTGAAAAGCAGTTCGGCAAAGGGTCGGTCATGCGAATGGGTGAAAACGAGATCGCACCCGACATCCAGGTGGTCTCCACGGGCTCTCTCGGTCTCGATATCGCATTAGGTGTCGGTGGTCTGCCCCGGGGTCGGGTTGTTGAGATTTACGGGCCAGAGTCGTCTGGAAAAACCACACTCACCCTGCAGGTCATCGCCGAGATGCAGAAAATCGGTGGCACCTGCGCCTTTATCGATGCCGAGCACGCGCTAGATACCCAGTACGCTCAGAAGCTTGGCGTCACCCTCAGCGATTTGCTCATCTCTCAGCCCGACACAGGTGAGCAGGCGCTTGAAATTGTGGACGCCTTGGTGCGTTCCAGCTCGGTCGATCTCATTGTTATCGATTCAGTCGCAGCACTGACACCCAAAGCCGAAATCGAGGGCGAGATGGGCGACTCGCTTCCAGGCCTGCAGGCACGGCTCATGTCGCAGGCGCTGCGTAAACTAACTGGCACAATCAATCGTACCAATACCTTAGTAATCTTTATCAATCAGATTCGTATGAAGATTGGTGTGATGTTTGGAAATCCTGAGACCACAACGGGTGGTAATGCACTGAAGTTCTATTCGTCAGTCCGTCTCGATATTCGTCGAACGGGTTCCATCAAGAAGGGCGATGAAGTCACGGGGTCTGAAACCAAGGTCAAGGTGGTCAAGAATAAAGTTGCGCCCCCATTTAAAGCGGCAACCTTCGACATCCTCTACGGCGAAGGCATTTCACGTCTTGGCGAGATCATCGATCTTGGCTCTGAGGCCGATATCGTCGAGAAGTCGGGCGCGTGGTATAGCTATAACGGCGAGCGTATTGGTCAGGGTAAAGATAATGCGCGAGAGTTTCTGAAACAGAATCCTGATATGGCCATTGAGATTGAAAATAAACTCCGTGAAAAATTCGGGGTTAATGCGCGTCAGATTGGTGAAGCCCAGTCGGTCACTGAAGACGAGGCCTAGAATAAATCACGGCCTTGAATTCTCCGGTTGAGCCACTCTCTTTGGCCGCGCTTCGGGTTAGGGCTATCGCAGCACTAACCCGAAGAGAGTTCTCCCGGTCAGAGCTTTTTAAAAAACTTTCACCGCTTGCGGCGAGTCCAGATCACGTCAATCAGGTGCTCGATGTATTGATTCAAGAGGGCCTCCTGTCCGATGAGCGGTTTGCCGGCTCAGTCAGTCGATTGCGCGGCGCAAAGTACGGCACTGCGCGGGTACGTTATGAGTTGCAGCAGAAAGGAATCAGCGGCGATACACTCGATGCCGCGGTTAGACAATTAAAAGTTACAGAATCTGAGCGACTTGAAGCCGTCTGGGAGCGAAAGTTTGGCAATCCTCCTTTAGGGCCTGAAGAATCCGCCCGACAGCAACGATTTCTGGCCCAACGGGGCTTTACCACGGAGTCGATCGGGCAGCTCTTTCGACGCCTGAGATCCCGCTAGAGTCCTTGTTTTCCAGAGTTTTCTCCAAAAGTCGGCTGTACGCTGCGTGATAAACTTTGTCGGTTACCAGGGGGCTTAAGACATGAAAATTCATGAATACCAAGGCAAAGAAATTCTGCGCAAATATGGAGTTGCTGTTCCGCGTGGCACACCGTGTTTCACGGTTGATGAAGCGGTTAAGGCGGCTCAGGGCCTCGGTGGCTCAGTCTGGGTTGTTAAGGCGCAGATTCATGCGGGTGGGCGTGGCAAAGGGGGTGGCGTAAAGGTGGCGAAATCGCTCGACGACGTCAAAAACTACGCCTCCAACATCCTTGGAATGCAGCTGGTGACTCACCAAACGGGTACGGGCGGCCAGAAAGTACGTCGGCTCCTAATCGAAGAGGGTGCCGACATAAAAAAAGAGCTCTATGTCGCGGTGGTCACCGATCGGGTAACGCAGCGCGTCTGCGTGATGGGTTCGAGCGAAGGCGGCATGGATATCGAAGAGGTGGCCGCAACCCATCCAGAAAAAATTCACAAGGTCTTTGTTGATCCCGCGAAAGGCTTGACCGATTCAGAGGCAGATACGCTATCGACAAAGATTGGTGTGCCCGCTACATCCCTACCGCAGGCCAGAACAATCTTGAAGGGCCTATACCAGGCATTTTGGGATACTGACGCATCCCTGGCGGAGATCAATCCACTGATCCTTACCGGTGACGGGAAGGTTATTGCATTAGATGCCAAGTGGAACTTTGATTCCAACGCACTCTTTCGGCATCCCGAGATTGTTGAAATGCGCGATCTCGACGAGGAAGATCCTGCCGAGATTGAGGCATCAAAATTTGATCTAGCCTATATCCAGCTCGACGGAAATATTGGTTGCCTGGTCAATGGTGCGGGCCTTGCAATGGCCACAATGGATACCATCAAATTGTTTGGTGGCGAGCCCGCAAACTTTCTAGATGTGGGTGGTGGCGCAACCACCGAAAAAGTGACAGAAGCCTTCAAGATTATGCTGGGCAACCCAAAGGTCAAGGCAATCCTTGTCAACATATTCGGCGGCATCATGCGCTGCGATGTGATCGCAGAAGGCGTTGTCGCCGCCTCGCGTGCTGTTGGTTTAAAAGTACCGCTGGTCGTTCGGATGAAGGGCACCAACGAGGATCAGGGCAAAAAGATTCTTGCCGACTCTGGGCTTCCCATCATCACCGCAGATACGATGGCCGATGCTGCAAAGCAGGTTGTTGACGCCGCTAAAAAAGCTTGAGGCCAAGGAGAAACTCACACCATGTCAATTCTGATTAACAAAGATACGAAGGTTATTACCCAGGGCATCACGGGCAAGACTGGCCAGTTTCATACCCGGATGTGTCGCGATTATGCGAACGGTAAAAATTGTTTTGTCGCGGGCGTCAACCCAAAAAAAGCCGGAGAAGACTTTGAGGGTATCCCGATTTATGCCTCAGTCAAGGATGCCAAGGCCGCCACCGGCGCAACCGTATCCGTGATCTATGTTCCGCCAGCGGGTGCTGCTGATGCGATCTGGGAGGCGGTCGAGGCCGATCTCGATCTGGCCATTTGTATTACCGAGGGTATTCCGGTCCGCGACATGATGGTGGTTCGCAACAAAATGAAAGCCCATAACAAGCGCACCCTGCTCTTGGGACCAAACTGCCCGGGCCTAATTACGCCAGAGGAAATCAAGATCGGCATCATGCCGGGCCATATCCATCGAAAAGGCAGGATCGGGATTGTCTCCCGGTCGGGCACCTTAACCTATGAGGCGGTTGGCCAGGTCACCGAGATGGGTCTTGGCCAGTCCTCGGCCGTGGGCATTGGCGGCGATCCCATTAACGGGCTCAAGCATATCGATATTCTGAAGCTCTTTAATGATGATCCTGACACTGACGCGGTGATCATGATTGGGGAGATTGGTGGCCCCGATGAAGTCAATGCGGCGGAGTGGGCAAAGACCAATATGAAAAAGCCTATCGTGGGCTTTATCGCGGGGGTGACTGCCCCGCCTGGAAAACGAATGGGTCATGCGGGCGCCTTGATATCGGGAGGCGCCGACACGGCGCAGGCGAAACTCGAGATCATGGAGGCCTGCGGTATTCGAACGACGAAAAACCCGTCAGAAATGGGAAAATTATTAAAGTCTGTGCTGTAAAGTCTTAGCCTTGACCATGCAAGGGGCCTTGCCGAGGATGGGATGGCAGCGGCCCTTTGTTTTTGTATTGCATTCGACCTAGGGGTACTGATGGAATTTGGAAGCCCAGCGTTTTGGATCGCACTCCTGCAGATTGTCTGGATTGATCTACTTCTGTCCGGAGATAACGCAATTGTTATCGCATTGGCCTGCCGTAATCTGCCCGAAAAACAGCGGCGTCTTGGAATATTCTGGGGTGTATTCGCTGCTGTTGCGTTGCGTGTAGTTCTAACGGCCTTCGCGGTGCAGTTACTGGAGATTCCCTATCTCAAAAGTTTCGGTGGTCTGCTCTTGGTTTGGATTGGCGTAAAACTCGTCATGCCGCAGGCTGACGATACAGGCCACGAGATCGAGGCCAAAGATAAACTCTGGGCGGCTATTAAAACCATTGTGATTGCGGATTTTGCAATGTCGCTGGATAACGTGATTGCGGTGGCTGGGGCAGCAAAAGGCAGCATGTTCCTCTTAATTTTTGGTCTTGCCCTATCGATCCCCTTGGTGGTCTGGGGCTCGAAGATTGTGCTTGCGCTCATGAGCCGCTTCTCTTGGATCGTTGTCGCTGGCGGCGGCCTGCTCGGTTATCTCGCTGGTGAGATGATTCAGACCGATCCGGGTCTTCGAGACCTATGGAATGTATCTCTCGGTCTTCCGGCCCACGTCCTTTCCTGGGTCGGAATCGTGGTGGTCATTGGTCTTGGTAAGTGGTTGACCGCGAGACAGCAAAAGAAAGAAGCGGCCGCATGAATCCCCCTGACAAGAACTCGAAGACCCTATTGAAAACCATGGGCCTGATCGCCCTGCTCGCCTTTATTGTGGCGGTTCTGATTCGCTAGGAATTTTTTAGATTTCTAGATTGTCAATCAATCGTGTGGCGCCGAGTCTGGCGGCACCGAGCACGACAAGGTCGACCGCTTGGTCAAGCTCCTCGCTTGTGGGCGGCTTCAGGTCGCTGCGGCGCCTTACCGATAGATAGTCTGTTTTCCAGCCGCGCTGATTAAGAATCTGGGTTGCGGCTAACTCCAACTCCTCCAGGTCGTGCGGCGTTAACGGCGTTGTGCCTCTTACCTCCCGAATCCGAGAGGCAACCTGCTGCAGTGTTCTGGAGAGCCAGACCGCCTCGATTCGCTCATCTCGGCTGAGGTAACGATTCCTTGATGACATCGCGAGACCATCGACTTCCCGCACTGTTTCGGCTGGAATAATCTCGGTAGGGATCGTGAATTGATTACACATGCGCCGAATAATCATGAGCTGTTGATAATCTTTCTTGCCGAATACCGAGACCTGTGGCTGTACACATTGGAATAATTTCATGACAACGGTGGTGACGCCAACGAAGAACCCAGGCCTGAATTCGCCCTCCAGAATATCGCCGAGATCGTGGGGCGGGCTAATGCGATACTCCTGGGGCACGGGATACATCTCTCGCTCGTTTGGGGCAAACAGCACATAGACCCCTTCTTGCTCAAGCTTGGCGATATCTTCATCAAGCGTACGCGGGTAGGAATCGAAATCCTCATTTGGGCCAAACTGCAGCCGGTTCACAAAAATCGATGCAACCACTGGATCTCCGTGGTGCGCCGCGAGTCGCATCAGTGAGAGGTGGCCCTCATGGAGATTACCCATGGTTGGGACGAATGCGGTTCGCAGCTGTCCACGGAGTTGGGACCGTAATTCTGTAATGGAATGAATAACCTTCATTGGTTAATTCTTCTGGGCGTTAGTCATGCAGCGCATTAAAAAATGATCGGCGTCCACGATAGTTCGCAATCTGCTGAATCAGTGCATCAAAATCCTTCTCGCGATCAATTGGGTTGAGCTGATCCGTGTTAACAATCAACAGCGGTGATTGATCATAGTGATGGAAATAATTGGTATAAGCCTCAGAAAGGCTGCGCAGATAATCCTCGGACATTGATTGCTCCATTGGAACCCCACGCTGTCGAATACGCTCGATAAGGCTGTCGGCTGAGGCCTGGAGCACCACCACCAGATCAGCGGCGGGCGCCTGTGGGCGTTGGACTTCATAGATCTTCCGATAGAGCGATAACTCCTCATCTGACAGTGTCAGACTCGCAAAGAGCGGATCTTTTTCAATCATAAAATCGCTGACAACGAGTTCTGAAAACAAGTCACGTTGCGTTATTTCGCGAAGCTGGTCTATGCGCTGAAATAAGAAAAATAGCTGAGTGGGTAGCGCGTAACGCGCACTATCACGATAGAACTTTGAAAGAAATGGATTCTCCTCGGGCGCCTCGAGTAGGGGGGCATACCCAAATCGATTTGCAAACTTCATTGCGAGGCTGCTCTTGCCGACGCCGATTGGGCCCTCAATCACAATCGAGCGAAAACGATCGGTCCAGGCAGGCTTCTGATTCGACGACGGTATTGAGGTGCTCATTGGGGCTATTGTCTCACCATGCGATCACCTGTTTGCGATGCTCTGAGCTGAGTCGATCACGCCAGAAGCCGGCTGTACGTAATGCTTGCGACTCCGGGGGGCCAAGCAATACGGCCTCATTGAGCTCACACAGCGGGATGAGCACAAAGGCCCGACCGTGCGCTCGGGGATGCGGCAGAGTCAGGGATTCGCTCTCAACCCGTTGGCCCTCGTGCGCAATGAGATCTAGGTCAAGCGTTCGCGGCGCATGACGCGCTAGCCTTGTTCGGCCAAATTCCGACTCGAGGTGAAGCAGGGCTTTTAGGAGCGCCAGCGGGTTCATGCCAGTGACGATTTCGATCACTGCATTACAGAAGTCAGGTCCCGCCGCGTCAATGGGGACCGTTCGGTACAGCCTAGAGCGTTGCCTTAGTCGAATATCGGCGGTCGCTGAGAGCCGATTGATTGCGCGCTCAAGTGTGATGTTAGGTTCACTCAGATTAGCGCCAAGCGCGATATAGGCAGATCCCAACATCTCTGGCGGTTTATTGATCAATGGCGGGATCGGGCAGGCGCTGGACCCCCTCTGGCGAGGTCCTCTTGCGCCGCCGTCGAGAGGACTTCCCAGGAGATCCGTTACCGCCTGCGCTGGCGGCCTGGGATTGCAGGCGAGCCCGCTCGCTGGAATCGCCTTCGATATAGTGCGTCCACCATTGTGCGAGGTCTGCCCCACATTGGCCAGCTTCGGCCCGCAGCAAGAGAAAGTCATACCCTGCGCGGAATCGAATATGCTCCATAAGACGGGCCACACTAGCGGCCTGCCGCCTCTCGAAACGGGGCTGCATCAACCAGATCTCCCGCATGTCGGCCACGTACCGACGCTGAATTGCTAGGGCATCAAGATGTTGGTCAATAACCTCGTCGATAGCCTGATTAAGTGCGGGGATTAAATGCTCGCCCTTTTGGTGCAGTTGCTGCCATCGAACACGAACAAGGTTCCACAGCAATGCGGCAAACAAGAATCCGGCGGAGACAGGCTTGCCATTATGGATTCGGTCATCAGTTGCGTGCAGCGCAAGCGCTATGAACTGAACAGCACTGGGCTCGCTCTCTTCAAAAACAAGATCAAGCAGCGGTAGGCAGCCGTGATGTAATCCCTGTTCTCGGAGCTGCCTGAGGCCTTCATACGAGTTGCCGGAGTATAAGAGTTTCAGCATCTCGTCGAAAAGCCGAGCACTTGGGATATTGTGAATCAGACTCGCGAGTTGGCGAATTGGCTGACTCGTGCTGGACTCAATTCTAAAATCAAGTTTTGTGGCTAGCCGAACGGCGCGCAGCATCCGAACAGGATCCTCGCGGTATCGGTGCTCTGCATTACCGATCATGCGAAGAATGCGGTCTTTTAAATCTTTTACACCATGGTGATAGTCAAGCACCTTGTCACTAATCGGGTCGTAATACAAGGCATTGACAGTAAAGTCGCGTCGCGTCGCGTCTTCATGCTGCTCACCAAATACATTGTCGCGTAATACGCGACCATGTTCGTCAATGTCAGTATCTTCGGCCTGCAGAGCGCGAAACGTGGACACCTCAATGGTGTCTGGGCCAAACATGACATGGACCAATCGAAATCGTCTGCCAATAATTCGGGCGCGCCGAAAACATCGTTGAACCTGTTCGGGCTCCGCATTCGTGGCGACATCAAAATCCTTGGGCCGTATGCCCAGCACTAGATCGCGAACTGCGCCGCCCACCACAAACGCCTGAAACCCAGCCTTCTGAAGCCCCTCGATGGTTCGCATGGCTGCCTGGGAGACGAGGCGCTGATCAATTCCGATCCGGCTGCCTTTAAATATCTCTGGTTCATGGGGGGTCCGTTCGTTGCTGCGACGGATGGCTTTGGACGACAGTTTTCCGGGGGCAAGTCTCGCAAGAGTCTTAAATATCTTTCGAATCATGTCGTGGCTAGTCGTCCGTCGTGGCGGTACGATCAAACAGCTCAAGCACCTGCCAGCCTGCAGCAACTGCGTGATCTCGGAGTCGTTGATCGGGGTTGACGGCAATCGGGTCGGTAACCGCTGCCAATAGCGGTAGGTCATTAAAAGAGTCGCTATAGAACAGTGATGATGAGAACTCGCTCAGTGTCAGTCCTTGCAGGGCAAGCCATTGATTCACACGGGTGACTTTTCCCTCTCGAAAGCTTGGTAGCCCTCGGGGCTTTCCGGTGAAATTTCCATCTGCGCCGACTTCAATCTCGGTCGCAATGAGGTGCTCAATACCAAATTCGCGCGCAATCGGACCCGTGATGAAGGAGTTGGTCGCAGTAACAATCGCGCAGAGCGCGCCAACGTTTTGGTGTTGACGCACGAGCGCCTTGGCATTGGGGTGTAGGTTTGGACGGATCACTTCTCTAATAAACTGTTCTCGCCAGGCAAGGAGTTGTTCTCTTGGATGTTGGGCCAGAGGTGTGAGTTGGAAGTCCAAGAATTCGTCGATATCAAGCGTTCCCGCACAGTACTGGCCATAGAAGTAATCATTGCGCTTCGAGTACCAGTCGGCGTTAACGACTTTGAGTCTCACAAGAAAATTGGCCCATGAGACATCACTGTCAATGGGCAGGAGGGTGTTATCAAGATCAAAGAGTGCGAGTTGCTGCATGCAGAGGATCCAGGAGTTCTTTTAGAAGTGGAATGGTGGCGGGCCTTTGTCGCGACAGCGACAATTCATTTAAGCCGTCTAACACGCCGATGAGCAGACCAAGGTCACGCGGAAGGCGAGTCAGCAAATAGCCTAAGAGTTCATCTGTAATCGGGAGCCCCAGTCTGAGAGCCCTTTCCCGAAGCGCCTCTTTTTTTTCATCGTCGTTGAGTTCATGCAGTTCAAAAATTAGGCTCTGACCAATCCGGGTTCTCAGGTCGTCTCTTAGCTGAAGGTGATGGGGCGCACAAGATGCGGAGGACACAATTCGATCTCCGACCTCCCGCGCCGCATTGTAAAGGCGAAATAAAGCCTCTGCGGTTTTCTCGCCGGCAGTCTCAAGGTTGTCGATAAGCCAGATCGAGGGGCCCGCACCGGGATGCTCCGTCTTGTCTTCGATACCCCTATAGATCACTTCTGCCCCGCGGCGGTCGTCTGTCCGGTCCAGACCTATGAGTTCAGCCTCCTTGCCCAGGTGATTGGCCCATGCCTTGAGCCAGAAGCTCTTTCCGGCCCCCGGGGCTCCCCAGAGGTGCATCGTCGTATAGCGCCCCTTCGCATCGGACGAAAAGAGGGCCGATAAGGCCGCTAAGGCCGCCGTATTTCGACCCACGACACCGTTATCGAGGCTGGGTACGGGCGGGTCGATGAGATTTAAGGGTAACTGCATGGCCTCCAGGTGTCCGCGGCGGGAGCGTAAGTTCAATAAAATGGCGATTTTAGAAAGAAACCCGCCATGAGTTCAGTAAAGCCAAGCCCAACATCGGTAACGCCGATGACCTATCGAGATGCCGGCGTTGATATCGATGCGGGCGATGCCTTAGTCGATCGTATCAAGCCTTTAGCAAAACGTACGATTCGGCCTGAGGTTTTAGCTGGAATTGGCGGGTTCGGGGCCTTATTTGAGGTGCCGAAAAAATATCAGGCCCCAGTTTTAGTCTCGGGTACCGATGGCGTGGGCACTAAGTTAAAGCTTGCATTTTCGTTGAATCGCCACGATACCGTGGGTATTGATTTAGTCGCCATGAGTGTAAACGACATCCTCGTGCAGGGAGCGGAACCACTTTTCTTCCTTGACTACTTTGCGTGTGGCCGTCTCTCGGTTGATATCGCTGAGCGTGTCGTAGGAGGAATCGCGAGAGGCTGTGAGCTCTCGGGTTGCGCACTGATCGGTGGAGAGACCGCCGAAATGCCGGGTATGTACCCTGAAGGCGAGTACGACCTTGCTGGATTTGCGGTTGGGGTTGTAGAAAAAAACGAAATCCTTAATGGGCAGTATGTTGCGGCGGGTAATGTTGTGCTCGGCCTCGCGTCGAGTGGCTTTCATAGCAATGGGTATTCATTAGTTCGCAGAGTTTTAGTCCATGCGTGTGGAGAACTCTCGATAGAAGCGCTCAATCAGGTCCAGGTTCCGAACGTCTCTGAATCACTTGCAGATCTTGTGATGCAGCCTACGAAACTCTATGTGAAATCAATATTATCGGCCCTGCATCAGTATCGAGGCGCAATCAAGGCAATGGCCCATATTACTGGCGGTGGGCTTATTGGCAATCTACCCCGGGTATGTCCTGAACACCTCGTCGTCTGTCTGGACAAGAACTCGTGGACGCTACCGCCTCTGATGAAATGGGTTCAGGCTCAGGGCAGCATCCCTGAGGAAGAGATGCATCGAGTCTTTAACTGCGGAATTGGTATGGCAGTCATTGTTGACGCAATCCAGGCGGAGGCTGTTGCTGCCCACCTGACTTCGCATGGGGAGACGGTCTATCGGATTGGAGAGGTCCGCGAGCGCCGGGGTTCTGAGGCTCAGACCCAGATTGTCTAAGCAGACTGTCGTCATCGACACAAACATTCTGTTGGAACTCTTTGTGTTTCAAGACCCGGCAGTGGAGAAACTTCGAGAACAGATGCAGACCCATCAGGTCATCGTTGCAGTATGCCAGCGTATGGAGGATGAATTCTCCAGCGTGATTGCCCGAGACAAGTTTGGGCCGCAAACGCGTTTTGGGTTGTCTGCAGAGCGTCAAGGCGAGCTTTTGGGGTTGTGGCGATCGTTCACCACACAGGTTTCCTCTGAATCGATTGAGCGGTCACCGTGGCGATGCAAAGATCAAGATGATCAGATATTTCTTGATCTTGCCTTTACTTTAAAGCCCGCCTGGTTAATCTCTAAGGATCATCAGGTCTTGAAATTTCGCAAACGTGCAGCCCGTGACGGGGTGATCATCACGTCCGTCTATACAGGTCAATGAATTAGGCTCTCACAGAGTCTGGGTAGTTGGAGCAGACTATTTTGATCAAAGGGATCAATTCGCGTTACCGATTCAAAGCTCCGCATCCACGTCAATTGACGCTTGGCGAGTTGACGGGTTGCAGCCAGCCCAGCCTCTAGGAATTCTTGAGTGTTGGTGCGGCCCTCTAAATGCTCCCAGGCTTGTCGATAGCCAACGCATCGCATGCTGGGGAGATCGGGCCTGAGGGTGCCCTGCGCCATGAGTCGAGTGACCTCGTCAAGAAAGCCGTCCTTGATCATCTGGTTAAACCGCTGTGCGATTCGCGCGTGCAGGATCGAGCGGTCAGTGGGTTCCAGTGCAATAACCTCGAGGGCTTCGCGGGCGCCTGGGCCAGGTCGAGACCGAGGGGCACTCTGGGCGATGAGTGCGCTCATTGTTTTGCCCGTGAGTTCGAAGAGTTCTAACGCCCGTGAAATCCGTTGCGCATCGGTGGGCTTCAGTCGGGCCGCAGTATTGGGGTCAATCTGGGCGAGCTCGCGATGCAGGGCAGGCCAGCCCTGGCCCGCAGCCCGTGCAGAGATTGCATCACGCAGGGTTTGTGGAGCGCTCGGCAGGTCATCTAGGCCATCTCTGTAGGCCTTGAAGTACAGCATCGTTCCCCCGACAAGGATTGGGATTTTCTGTCGTGATCTGACCTTCTCGCACGCCTCGTGTGCGTCACGAACAAATCGGGCAGCTGAATAAGTCTCGCTCGGAGCGATTAGATCGAGCAGGTGGTGTGGAACAGCCAGCTGGTCCTGCGAGGAGGGCTTCGCAGTTCCGATATCCATTCCCTTGTAGACCAAGGCGGAATCCATACTGACAATTTCAATACGGGAGTCATGCTGCGCCAGAGCCATCGCGAGTGAGGACTTGCCGCTTGCGGTAGGCCCAAGTATGCATAACATTACTGGCCCCGCATAAAGAGTCTATCGAGATCTGATATCGGAAAAGAGATCCAGGTGGGCCTGCCGTGGTTGCACTGGTCTGCCCGTTCTGTTTTCTCCATGTCTCGAAGTAAGGCGTTCATCTCCGGGATGCTCAGTTGTCGATTGGCGCGTACCGCAGCATGACAGGCCATTCGTGAAAGGAGTTCATTACGCCGATGTTCAATGTCCGTTGTATTGCCATGCTGGGCTAGCTCGGAAAGCGTATCGCGCACCAAGGTTATTGGATTTGATCGCACCAACAACGCGGGAAGCCCACGTATCGCAATCTGGTTTCCTCCGAGAGGGCTCAACATGAATCCGAGTTCGTCGATCAACTCGGCATACTGCCCGAGGAGTTCTTGCTCAAGTGGTGTGGCTTGGAATGAAACGGGCGTGAGTAGGGATTGGCAGGTATTCGTCTGGTTTTTTAAGGCCTCATACACAACCCGTTCATGCGCCGCATGCATATCGACCAGAATTAGTCCGGCCTTGTTTTGCGCGAGAATATAAATTCCATGTAACTGGGCCAGTGCAAAGCCCAGTGGGTGCTCGTCATTGCCCGGGGCTTGGGTGTAGATCGCACTTGGCTCTCGCATAAAGAGTGGGCCTAGAGCCGATTGCGCAGGGGGCTGATGGCTGTTATTTAAAAGATATTGAATCGGAGGATGTGCGTTGAACTGAGTCGCTCGCGGTTGCCCCGTTACGAATTGGTCGATCGGCGAATTGGGCGTTACTGCGTTATCGTTAGAGCGGTGCCCCAGGGTTGTACCAAGGGCGTCGCGTACGGCACGAAATACCGCCTGATGGACGGCCTGCCCATCACGGAAACGCACCTCGGTCTTCGCCGGGTGTACGTTGACGTCAACCAGCTCCGGGTCTAGATCAAGGGCCAGCAGAAATGCTGGCTGTCGATCCCCGTGAAGTACGTCGCTATAAGCGCTTCGAACAGCATGCTGAAGTACCCGGTCACGAACAGATCGGCCATTAACATAAAAGTATTGATCGTCTGCCCGTGTGCGTGATTGCGTCGGCGGTACGAGCCAGGCACGAATACGCATCGGACCGGCTGTTATTTGAATGATTCTTAGGCTGCTAGCATCTGTCCCAAGGCATTGCGCGATTCGACTCTCTGCGGAGCCTGCAGCGTAACGAATGATGGACTTTCCTTGATGGGAGAGGAGCCATTGAATAGAGGGCCGGATTAGTGCGATCCGTGTAAATGCATCCTTGCAGTAGTTGAGTTCTGTGGCGGGCGATTTAAGAAATCGTTTTCTTGCCGGAACCTGATCAAATAGCCCAGCCACTTCGATCTGTGTTCCCGTAGGTCCCGAAGCAGGGCTCGCAGACCACTGCCCTGAATGATTATCGAGCCTCTGAGCGTGGGTCATCGCCGAGGTTTTGCTCGTTATCGAGCATCGCGATACTGAGCCTATCGCCGCCAGGGCCTCGCCCCTAAACCCGTGGGTCAATACTCGGGCTAAATCCTCAAGCGAGCTGATCTTGCTGGTGGCATGACGCTGGACAGCTAAAGGCAGTTCCTCTGCCGCAATCCCGTCGCCATCATCCCGAATACGAATCGCTCGAATTCCACCATCTTCTAGTTCAACCTGAATAACCTTTGCGTTCGCATCGACTGAGTTCTCGAGCAGTTCCTTCACAACAGAGGCGGGACGCTCCACCACTTCTCCGGCAGCAATCTGGCTAATCAATGCATCAGGTAATAATCGAATGGTCATAGTGAGCGGGGTGGTTTCCGGTTACATCATTTTTGATTTTGATAACGGCGGATTTGCAAGGAAATAACGTCGAATCCCTGCGGTTAGGGCGACTGCCATCTGGTCCTGGTAGGCCTCGTCTTTGAGCCGCAGTTCTTCGTCCGGGTTACTGATAAAGGCTGTTTCAACCAAGATCGACGGAATCTCGGGTGCGCGCAGGACCGCGAACCCGGCCTGCTCAACCTTGGCTTTATGTAAGGCGTTGATCCCGCCTATTTCTTTCAGTACTGATTGGCCAAGTTTTAGAGAATCTTTAATCTGGGCAGTCGTTGACATATCGAGTAACGTCTCTGCAACGGTACGATCCTTGTGGCGGATATTGAGACCGCCAATTAAATCCGCACTATTTTCCTTGTTAGCCATCCAGCGGGCAGCGCTGCTCGAGGCACCTTTCTCAGACAGCGCATAGACCGACGAACCTCGGGCGGTTGGCGACACCCATGCGTCGGCATGAATCGATACAAAGAGATCGGCCTGGACTCGACGGGCCTTTTGCACCCGTGTATGAAGAGGGACGAAGTAATCCCCATCCCGCGTGAGATAGGCGCGCATATTAGGCTCCTGATCAATCAACTTTTTGATTCGCCTAGCAATCGAGAGCACGATATCTTTTTCGTAGGTCCCTCGTTTCCCAATCGCACCCGGGTCTTCACCGCCGTGTCCCGCATCAAGTGCGATTGTGACAAGGCGATTAACGACTGCCTGCCGTATCTCTCTGGGGGCGGAGGGATCTGTCATGTCGGGTGCCCGCGTGACCGAGGGTGAGATCGCCCGCTCTTTCTCATAGGTTGCGAGAAAAGACATCAATGGATCTTGCTCAGTGGCGGGATAGAGGTCCAGCACAAGACGATTCTGATATTGGGCAATTGCAGGCAGGCTGAAGACCTGTGGCTGGATATCTTGTTTTAGTTCGAAGACGATTCGTATGACTCTCGGCTGGTACTGGCCTACACGAACGGTTCTAATATAGGGATCATTCGGTGTGACACGAGCAATTAACTCGCGCAAAGCATCGTTCAGGAGGGCCCCTTCAATATCCAGTACGAAGCGCAGCGGATTCTCAAGGCGCTGGGTTTTATAGACCAGGCCTTCGGTGTCGTGCTCGATGGTGATGCGTGTGTAGTCCTTGGCTGGCCAGATACGGACTGCAAGCATTTTCGCGGCATAAGATGGCGCTGATCGAACGCCCAAAAGTAGAGCCACTCCCAGTGATAGCATGAGCTGACGGCGTTCCCCCGACTTCGGCAGCAGTGCATCTCGCCAGGCCTGGAGGTGAGGACGGAAATTAATCGTGTCGGCGCAATCGTTAATGCTGATGCGCAGGCAGCGGGGCGCCTGCGCATCGATATTGTCTGGCCAGTTGATGTGGATCTGGATATGGGCGGGCGTAAGCCCGTGCGCGCGCTGCGGCCACTCAATTAAGTGTATTGCAGGTTCTGACAAGAGATCCCTTAGGCCGCCGCCCTGCCAGGCCGCGGGATCGGCCTGACGATAAAAATCAAAATGGTGCATCTGAAGGCCGTTCGCCTCATAGGATTCCACCACACTAAAACTCGGGCTCTTGATTCGTCCGGTAATGCCAAGCGCCTGCAAAAAGCTGCGCACCCAGGTGGTCTTGCCTGCGCCAAGCCCGCCTTCTAGCGTGATCCGAATTCCGGCGGATGGGTCGGTTCTGTGTGCCATTGTCGCCTGCACAAGGGTGGCTGTCGCCCGGGCGATTTGAGCCGATAAAGCCTCATCCACGGCAGCAAATTCATGTTGCAGCAGTGGCGGTGGTTTTTGGCTCATACTTTTATGCATGGTTCTTGACTCAGATGACCTCATTCTAAGTGCCAAGTCGCTTGGTTTTTCCAGGCTCGGCGTCGTTGCGCTCGATGCGAAGGACAGCCTGCATGAGGAAATGGTTCATTTCAAGGACTGGCTCGATGCGGGCTATGGGGGTGAGATGGGGTATCTGGCGCGCCACCAGGAATTGCGCGCCAATCCAAAGGGGCTCTTTGCTAAGCCTGCAAACTGTTGTCGCGCCATTGTGGTGACGATGGATTACCTCCCCACCACAGCGCATCCAGGCTGGCGTGACTACGATACCTCTGCGCTTGAGCAGCCTGATCGTGCAGTGATTTCTGTTTATGCGCAGGGCCGGGACTATCACAAAATTCTGCGGAGACGATTGGTCTCACTGGCACGCCTGCTGTCTGAGCAGGCGGGACGCGCGGACACCGTCTATCAATTTCGCGCCTGTGTTGATTCCGCCCCTGTCTTAGAGATTGCTCTGGCGCAGAGATGCGGCCTTGGGTGGCGAGGCAAGCACACCTTATTGCTCAATCGGGAGCAAGGGTCCATGTTCTTTCTCGGTGTGTTGCTTACCGATATGCCCATCTCAGAAATCCGCCATGAGCCTACTCTTCCCGAGTCGCCGCAGGGCCATTGCGGAACCTGTCAGCAATGCATCTCGGTCTGCCCCACCCAGGCGTTTGTTGCACCCTACCAACTCGATGCGCGCCGATGTATTTCTTATCTCACGATCGAGCACTCGGGGGCAATTCCGGTTCCGCTTCGGGGCCTCATGGGTAATCGAGTCTATGGCTGCGACGATTGCCAGCAGGCATGCCCATGGAATCGGTTTGCTCGGGTGGCTACTGTGCAGGATTTTGAGGTACGAAACGGCCTCGATCAGGCCCAGTTAATCGAATTATTTTCCTGGAGCGAAACGGAGTTTGCTCACCGGCATCAGGGCAGCGCGATTCTTCGAATTGGTTATCTGCAGTGGCTTAGAAATATCGCAGTTGCAATTGGAAATAGCCTCGCCCGGCCCGATTGCCTACGTTCGTTGAGGGAAGACTTATTGGCGGCCCTCGCCACGCGGGCAGACTGTGAGTCTGAAATGCTTCGTGAGCATATCCATTGGGCGATTGCGCAGGCTAATGTGAGGACCTAATGTTCAGGTCTAACGCTCAGGGGCATCGGGGCATTATGAGACCCCCTTTAGAACTGCATACCAGGCTGTGATCGTGGCCATTGACGCAAGAGTCGATAGCGAGACCATGCTCGCCGCAAGCGGTCCGTTGCCCCCCATGCGAACAGCCAAAATATAAGCGCTAGTTGCCGTTGGCATGGTTGCAAACAGAATTGCAATATCGCGCTGAATGCCGCTTAACCCCATGGCGCTGCATAGCCCCCAGGTCATCATGGGTACCGCAAGCAGCTTGATAGCAGTGACCGTACCTGCCTGCCATTTTGCCGTCGCGCTTCGGATTCCTTCAAAGTTCAAGCCAGCCCCCACACACATTAATCCAAGTGCGAGCGATGCTGAGCTCGCACGATCAAGAACCCCGTAGATTAATTCCGGAGGATGAAGGCTAAGAAGATTGGCAACAATACCCGCGACGGTTGCGAGCAGCAGAGGATTTCGGGAAAGTTCTTTTAAGAGCTTAACGGGATGAAAAGTATTGGCAAGAAATGACACGGCAAAGAGGTTTGCTACCGGAACCGTAAACCCGACAATCACGGCCATCAGCGCCAGGCCCTCACTTCCCGCGGCGCGTGCCGCGATGGCAAAACCAACATAGGTATTGAAGCGAAAAGCACACTGAACCCCAGAGGCCCAGTCCATGCGGGTCAACCCCGGTATCCAGCGTGTGAGCACACCCAGGGCAGCTGCACCCAGCATGGCCAATAGCGAGATCTGGACCATCAACGCCGTCTGGTCTGAGCCAAGATTACTCCGGGTGATTGCCGCGAACAGCAGTGCGGGGAACAACACGAAGTAAACGAGTTTCTCGCAGCCCTCCCAGAAGGGACGGCTCAGCCACTGCGTTCGCATCATGAGGTACCCTGCGGCAATCATGGCGAAGTCTGGAAAAAGAAGTGAAAATCCGTTCATGGACCCTCAGAAAAGACTCGAGTCTACCGTGACTAATCACTTGGCAACCTCGACAGCGTCCTCACTGAGCCCGCAGGACCGGGCAGAGATTGATCGTTTCTGTGATGGACTATGGCTCGAAGATGGCCTCTCGAGGAATACGCTGGCAGCCTATCGGCAGGATTTGCTCGATCTAGCAGCCTGGCTGTCCGAGCAGCAGTTGGAGGGTCTGGCGCAGTTATCCCGTGAGCAAGTCAGCCGATATTTTTCTGAACGATTCTCGACGGTTCGTGCAACCACTGCCAATCGACGACTGTCTTCGCTACGTCGCTATTTTGGCTGGCTGATGCGGCACGGTCGTCGTGATGATGATCCTTGCCTACTGCTCAAGAGCGCCCGACGGCCGAATCGCTTTCCTAAGGCGCCCATCGAATCGCAGGTCGAACGGCTTTTAAATGCGCCGGATTCTATGAAGGATCTCGGATTACGTGATCGAGCAATGCTCGAAATGATGTATGCCGCAGGATTACGTGTGAGCGAGTTGATTACTCTGAAAAGTATCGATGTATCGCTATCAGATGGTGTTGTTCGTGTCCTTGGCAAAGGAGATAAAGAGCGCCTGGTTCCGATTGGTGAAGAGGCGATGCAGTGGCTTGCCCGTTATATGAAGACGGCACGGCCAGCGCTATTGCATGGCCGCCAATGCGATAGTCTCTTTGTGACAGAGCGTGCAGAGCCCATGAGCCGCCAGCGCTTCTGGAGAATTATTAAGAACTATGGCCTTATCGCGGGACTTGAACTGCCACTCTCGCCGCACACGCTTCGTCATGCGTTTGCAACACACCTCTTAAATCATGGGGCCGATCTCCGGGCCGTTCAGATGCTGTTGGGACATGCGGATATATCAACCACTCAGGTCTACACCCATGTCGCCAATGATCGGCTGAAAGCAATTCACGCAAAGCATCATCCCCGGGCATAGAATATGCTGATGTCATTCGAACCACTCTTGGTGCTCTATGCACTTATTGCTTACCTGATTGGCTCGATATCGTTTGCAATCGTGGTAAGTCGTTTGCGCGGTATCGCAGACCCGCGCTCTTATGGCTCACACAATCCAGGTGCGACGAATGTATTGCGTAGCGGCGATAAGATTGCGGCCGCACTCACATTACTCGGGGATGCGGCAAAGGGGTTTCTCGTTGTTCTCATGGCGGGTGTCATCGCGCCCCGAGTGTTACCCGAGCCGCTGATACCGGCTGCGGTTGCCGTCTGCGGTGTGGCTGTTTTTCTGGGGCATTTGTACCCCATTTATTTTCGTTTTCAAGGCGGCAAAGGCGTGGCGACTGCATTCGGCGTCCTGCTTGGCTTTATGCCTGCAATTGGGCTTCTCACGGGTTTGGTCTGGCTGGTCGTTGCCCGCGTGGGCCGCATTTCGTCTCTGGCGGCCTTAAGCGCAGCGGGGGCAGCCCCAGTAATTACATTATTTTTAAAAGGGCTTGATCTAACGTTTTGGGCAACGCTGTCCATTGCCGTGCTACTGGTAATTCGTCACAAGAAAAATATCGCTCAGCTGCTGTCTGGCCAAGAACAAGCGTTTCGCGATAGATCTCAACCCTGATCGACTTACCTTATCAGCTCAAGGGCCAGCGAGGTTTTACGCCAAACGCGCCCGCATTGACGGGTCGTGCGCCAGAAAATAGCCGTAATCCGCCTGCCCAGGCAATCATGACGCCATTGTCAGTACAGAGGGAGGGGGCGGGGAAAAGGATTTCAATCCCGTCTGTTTTTTCTAATCGATAGAGCTTCGATCGCAGTTCTTGATTGGCGCTTACACCACCGGCAATAACGAGCCGGGCAATGCCCGTCTGATCGATCGCACGCTGACACTTGGCGATCAAAACATCGACGATGGCCGCTTGCAGGCTCGCCGCCATATCTGCCTTAGTCTGGTCGTCAAGCCCGTTGGCGCCTTGGAGTTTTTGAACCTGAGTCAATACGGCGGTCTTTAATCCTGCGAAGCTAAAGTCTAGGGTTTCCCGCTTCATGAGGGGTCGTGGCAAATCAAATCGTTTTGGGTTGCCCTGCCTGGCCCATTGGCTAATCGCGGGCCCGCCCGGGTAGCCAAGCCCGAGAAGCTGCGCCGATTTGTCAAATGCCTCACCCGCCGCATCGTCGATGGTTTCACCAAGAAGCGCATAGTCGCCGACGCCACGAACTTCCATAATCTGTGTATGACCCCCGCTCACGAGCAAGGCGAGGAAGGGGAAGGCCAGCGCAGCAGCATCCCGATCTAGTAAGGGCGAAAGGAGATGCCCCTCAAGATGGTGTACCCCGAGGGTCGGCCGATTAATTGCCGCTGCAAGGCCGTGTGCTGTGCTTGCGCCAACCAAGAGGGCGCCCGCGAGACCCGGCCCTTCGGTATAAGCGATTGCGTCAATATCTGACCAGCTTAATCTGGCCTCTCTCAGTACCGCTCGAGCCAGGTGAGGCAGCCGAAGAATGTGATCTCGGGAGGCTAATTCAGGGACAACCCCACCGTAGTGGGCATGCATTGCAATCTGACTATGGAGGGCCTGCCCTAAAATTTCTCCGGTTGGAAGGCCTGACCTATTCGGGGTAAGCCGTACCAGGGCCACACCCGTCTCATCGCAGGAGGTCTCGATCCCTAAGATCACCCTGCCTGCATGCCCCAAGGCGGATTTCCGCCAAGAGCGCCAAATTTCGTCGGGGTGGGGGGGGTCTTGGGTTGATAGGGGGGGAGACACTTGCCAGAAAGCCTTTAGTCCGCGATACTTATGGGTTCTCGATTAACAATTTTGTTCGGACGAAATTCATAATGCCTCTTGTACGTCTAAAAGAAAATGAGCCCTTTGAGGCAGCACTTCGCCGCTTTAAGCGCACCATTGAAAAAATTGGTCTCTTAACCGAACTGCGGGCCCGCGAATTCTACGAAAAGCCAACCGCCGAGCGCAAACGTAAGAAAGCTGCCGCAGTCAAACGGCACTATAAGCGTGTTCGCAGCATGATGCTTCCCAAGCGGAAGTACTAAAAGCCGGTCAGGAAGTCCGGCAGCTGGGGAATTGATGTCCCTAAAAGAAAAACTCCAAGACGATATCAAGGCGGCCATGCGGGCCAAGGAGGGCGACAAGCTCACAACCTTGCGCCTCATCACTGCCGCAATCAAACAGAAAGAAGTTGATGAGCGGATTGAATTGACCGATCCGGCGGTGTTGTCGATCTTAGAGAAGATGATCAAGCAGCGTAAGGATTCGATTGCGCAGTTTCAGCTGGGTGGTCGGCAAGACCTTGTGGACAAGGAGCAGGCAGAACTCGCGCTCTTGATGGCCTACATGCCCGCTCAGATGTCTGAGGCAGAAATCGCGCAGGTTATCGAGACTGCGGTCTTACAAGCGAATGCCACCGGTCTTCAGGATATGGGCAAGGTGATGGCGTTGATCAAACCACTTCTTGCGGGCAAGGCCGACATGGGCCTCGTATCCCAGATGCTTAAAACCAGGCTAGCCCAATAAGTTGCGATGGGTTGCTTAGCAATTGATTCCACAGCAATTTATTGATGAATTAATTCGACGCGTCGATGTTGTTGAGGTAGTTGGTCAATATGTGCCCCTTAAACGTTCAGGGGCAAATTATTCGGGGCTCTGCCCGTTTCACACAGAAAAATCCCCATCATTTTCGGTAAGCCCATCGAAACAGTTTTATCACTGCTTCGGGTGTGGGGCGCACGGTACTGCGCTTGGTTTTTTAATCGAACACCTAGGCCTTCCGTTTCCCCAGGCGGTTGAAGATCTTGCACGGCGGGTTGGCCTAGAGGTTCCCAAACAAGCGCCGGAGATTAATCCCGAGGCGAAGAAAAAAGAAACCGACTACCGGGCACGGCTGCGTGATTTGCTCTTAGACGCGGCCAGGTTTTATCAACGCCGTCTTAAGGACTCTCCTCAGGCGGTCTCTTACCTTAAACAGCGCGGTCTGTCGGGTGAGATTGCTGCGAAGTATCACCTTGGCTACGCCCCTGAGGGTTGGCAGCCTCTGCAATCTGTATTTGCGGATTACACGAATCAAGATCTTATTGAAGCAGGCCTGGTCATTGAGGGCGATTCTGGGAAACGGTATGACCGTTTCCGAGACCGCATCATGTTCCCGATATTGAGTGGCCGCGGTGAGGTGCTGGGCTTTGGTGCAAGAACCATTGCGGATGCCGAGCCGAAGTATCTGAATTCCCCGGAGACCCCGGTGTTCTCGAAAGGATATGAGCTCTATGGTGGTTTCGAGGCTCGGCCACTGATTCGTTCGGCGGGTCAGGTCTGGGTGGTTGAGGGGTATATGGATGTAGTGGCCTTAGCGCAACATGGCCTTGGCCACGTGGTGGCGACTCTTGGAACGGCAACCACACCGCAACATGTCCAGCAATTGCTGCGATTAAGTGATCACATTGTCTTCATGTTTGATGGCGATACGGCGGGGCGTCGAGCGGCTGCGCGCGCGCTCGAGACCTCACTGCCCTTCGCATCGGAGAAAAACCGAATTGATTTTGTGTTTTTACCCCAAGACCATGACCCTGACAGTTTTGTTCGGGAGTTTGGGCAAGACGCTCTAACGCAGCGCGCGAACGAGGCCAAGCCTCTCTCTGCCTTACTAATTGAAATGGCGTGTGAAGGCCAAGACCTTGGGTATGCAGAGGGCCGTGCGGCTGCGGGCAGTCAGGCGCAGCGGCTTTTAAAACTCATGTCTGCTAACGGATTGCGCTCGCAGATTCTGCGAGAGGCCGCCCGTCGACTCGATATGCATGAGGCGAGCTTACAGGCGGCCATCAACGCTGGACCCGTCGCCCGAGAAGCGAGCAGCATTGCGCAGTCCAAGCCCGATGGCGCGGCAGGCAATGTCTCAACCAAAAGGAATGGGTACAAGAACTATTCGGCACCAGCACCGATTAGGCTGCCCCGTCCGGTGATCCGGCCTCTGGCAGAGCGGGCCTTACAGATTCTGGTGCGTCAGCCGGATTGGGTGATTGATCTTGATCCCGATTTTTTTGAGTATCTTGAGCAGTCTCAGGCCGATTTACTCCAGTGGATCCAAGAGAAGACCGCGGGTAAGCCGGGGGCAACTTTTGCGTTGCTTCATGAGGCGGCCCTCGCTGAGGGACGGGAGCGGGGTTCGGACGTTATCAAACTCTTCCTAAGGCTCGCCAAGCCAGACCCCGCGTTGGATGATCTGATGGAGGCCCATCCCGAGACCCTTAAGAAAGAACTTTATCTGGCCGTTAGGCGTCTGAAGGTGAGGGCGCTCGAAGAGGAGGCTGCCCGACTTGCTGTCCGAGTATCCAGCGACCCTGGGGCCCTTTCAACGTTGCAAGACGTCCGTTTGAAGATTCAGCAGCTAAAACTCGACCCCGAAACCCCGAGTAACTAAGCCCTAATTTTCTTGTAAGGCATTGATTTTTAATAGCTATTTTTGTATAATGGAAGGTTCCGCTTAGATTGATGTGGGCAGCCCAATTGCCCGCCACCAAAGGATTCGATCCCCGTGACAAAGACTCAAAAATCAACCTCCAAAATCGCCGCCAAGCCGGTAACTAAGCCCTCTGTCAAATCAACGCCAAAGTCAGCAACCCAGACAAAGAAGGTCGTTGCGTCCAAGGCAGCGAAGGTCGTCAAGCCGTCCCCAGCGTCAAAGAAAGCTGTTGTGAAGACACCCGCCAAGAAGGCCACCGCCCCCGCTAAGCCCAAACCAGTAGCAAAGGCAATGACGAAAGCCTCCTCTAAGCCTGCATCAAAAATAAAGCAGGGGCCCAAGTCCCCTGTGAAACCCACAGCAAAGTCAGCAGTAAAGGCTGCCCCCAAGGGTACCAATGCCAAGAAAGCTTCGGGTAAAAAACTGCCCCCCAAAGCACTTGCCAAGAATTCCCCAAAGAGCAAGCCCTCTGCTCAACCGAAGGCATTGGCCAAGCAGCCCACATCAAAAGCGTCGGTCAGAGTTTCGGATAAATCTAAAGGCAAGCCCGCTGTCAAAACGGCAAAGGAGCCCGCCCCGAAATCCCTAGCGAAGGCGCAGCCGAAAAAGGCCAACCCAAAGCAGCCCGAAGTTAAGAAGCCTGAGGTGAAAAAGTCCTTAGCGAAGGCTCCAGTTGAAAAAACCAAACCTATTGCCGAAAAAAAGATCGCTGAGCCAAAGCCAATCAAGCCAAAGGGCAAGCCTGGGCGGCCCGCGAAAAAATCGCCTGAACAACTCGAGGCAGAAGCGAGTGGCCTAGACGACACCGTAATGGATGACGACGCCGTCGACGCTGCGATGGAGCCCCCGCCGCCGCCGAAAAAAGGAAGCGCTCGTCGGGCGCGAGATCGGGTTCTCAAGGAGTTTCTTCCTGCCGGGGGTGCGGTCACCCCAGAGGAGTTGGAGGCCAGAAAAACAAAGCTCAAAACCCTATTCAAGCTTGGCAAAGAGCGTGGCTATCTCACCTATGCAGAGATTAACGACCACCTGCCAGAAAATGTGGTTGAGGCTGAGCAGATTGAATCAATCGTATCGACCTTTAACGACATGGGTATTGCGATCTACGAGCAGGCCCCTGACACTGAGACCCTACTGCTCACCAGCAACGCGCCGGCAGCGGATGACGATGATGCTGAAGAGCAGGCAGAGGCCGCGCTGCAGACCGTTGATTCCGAGTTCGGTCGCACAACCGATCCGGTTCGCATGTACATGCGCGAAATGGGTACCGTCGAGCTTCTGACCCGTGAGGGTGAAATCGTTATTGCCAAGAAGATTGAGGAAGGTCTTCGCGACATTGTGATGGCAATTTCAGCCTGCCCCGTAACGATCGCAGAAGTCCTTGATTGCGCAACTAAAATCCGTGAAGGAACGATGCCCATCAACGACATGGTCGATGGCATTGTTGACCCGAACGCCCCAGAGGAAGACCTCTTATCCTCGACCGAGGCAGAGTTCGCCGCTATTGAGGCCACCGAAGAGGTCGATGACGATGGCGCTGCGGCTGCGGCAGCCAATACAGCGCGGCTTGAAGAACGTAAGGTTGCAGCCCTAGAGAAATTTGAGGTGATTCAAAAAGCCTTCGACAAAATGCGTAAAGCGGTCGATGGGGATGGCTATAAATCGCCAGCATATGCAAAGGCGCAGCAGGCGATTAGTAACGAATTTATGAGCCTGCGCTTTACCGCCAAGATGGTCGAAAGGCTGGCCGATACACTGCGGGCTCAGGTCGAAGATGTTCGTAGGATTGAACGTAAGATTCGTTCAATCGCAGTTGATAAAGTTGGGCTAAGCCAAGAGTGGTTTATTAAAGAGTTTCCTGGTAATGAAATCAATCTGGAACTCTTTGCAAAGAAGATCCCTTCGGCGGGCCCATCAACACCGCTACTTCAGCGTAATCTGCCGGCCCTGCAGGAGGAGCAGCAGAAACTAATCGCGATGCAGACCAAGGTTGTGTTGCCCCTGGTAGATCTTCGGGATATTCATAAGCAGATGACGGCTGGTGAACGCAAGGCGCGCGCAGCCAAGAAAGAAATGACCGAGGCCAACCTGCGGCTCGTGATTTCAATTGCAAAGAAATATACAAACCGGGGCCTTCAGTTTCTCGACTTGATTCAGGAGGGCAATATTGGCCTCATGAAGGCAGTCGATAAGTTTGAATATCGCCGGGGTTATAAGTTTTCAACATACGCCACGTGGTGGATTCGTCAGGCGATTACGCGTTCAATTGCAGATCAGGCACGTACAATTCGAATTCCGGTTCATATGATTGAAACGATTAATAAGATGAATCGAATTTCTCGGCAGATCCTGCAGGAGACGGGCAAAGAGCCGGACCCTGCAACGCTGGCAATCAAAATGGAAATGCCGGAAGACAAAATCCGTAAGATCCTGAAAATTGCCAAAGAGCCGATTTCGATGGAAACCCCAATTGGAGATGATGACGATTCGCATCTCGGGGATTTCATTGAAGATACGAATACGGTTGCCCCGATGGAAGCCGCACTTCAGGATTCGATGCGTGATGTTGTGAAAGAGGTTCTCGACTCGCTGACCCCGCGTGAGGCCAAAGTCCTGCGGATGCGCTTTGGAGTCGAAATGGCAACGGATCACACACTGGAAGAGGTTGGAAAACAGTTCGATGTTACGCGTGAGCGAATACGGCAAATCGAAGCGAAAGCATTGCGTAAGCTGCGTCACCCCAGCCGCAGCGATAAGCTGAAGAGTTTTCTAGATACACTGTAAGTTGAAAGGGCCCGGGGAACCGGGTCTTTTTTCTCGATGTCTACCCAGGCAGCTGTATTGAGTAAATGTTCGTAGGGGCCGTTAGCTCAGTTGGTTAGAGCAGAGGACTCATAATCCTTTGGTCGCTGGTTCGAGTCCAGCACGGCCCACCAATCCTGCCAAAGTGCTTAAGGGACTATCGAGGGCCATTGGCGCTGATAAACTCTGAACATGGCAAACCTAAATGAACTACCCAAAGACCTGCCCCTGCCGCAGGATGATGGCGCTGCCGACCATCTTAAAGGAAAGAGACTTCCTAACGTCAAACTGGCTGCGACTAATGGCCAGGTGATTGATCTTGGAGACCTTCCCGGCACGGTCGTGATCTACTGCTATCCAATGACAGGGCGGCCGAATATACCTCTGCCCGACGGTTGGGATCAGATTCCGGGGGCAAGGGGGTGCACTCCACAGAGTTGTTCATTTCGAGATCACTACCAGGAAATTCGAGCACTCGGTGCTGATGTCATTGGTCTGAGTGTCCAGAATACAGACTATCAAAAGGAAATGGCAGAGCGCCTTCAGCTGCCGTTTTCTGTTGTTAGCGACATTCATTATGAATTCCAAAAGGCACTCAACCTTCCCACATTCCAAGCGGCGGGAATGACCCTACTAAAACGCCTTACTCTGATCGTAAAAAACGGGGTGGTTGGAGAAGTCCACTATCCTATATTTCCCAGCGATAGCGACCCGGACTGGGTCATCGGTCGCCTGAAAAATCAATAGGATCGGGCACTAGGTTCTGCACGGGTTTGGCGCTGCATGGCTGTGGATTATTTTTCTGCTTTCAAAAGTCGTTTAGGTACTGCGCCTTGCAATTTTCTTTTCAACATCTGTTGCTCACTAGCTATTAGACATCTGTTCTATGAAACAAATCGCCGAGAAGAGTTCTGCTACTCGAACTGTTAGGATGCTGACACGCTATAACAGATGGGCAAATGAGTTGGTGCTTAAAGCAATCGCTGAGCTCCCGTCAGAAGAAGTCTACAAGAAACGGTCGGCAGCGTTAGGCGGAATAATTTTCACCCTTGCTCACGTGGATATCGTAGATCGGATCTGGAAGGCACATCTGACGGGTGTAGCACACGGGTACAACTCTCGAACTACTAACACTCCCGAGTCTCTCGAAATACTCACTCAAAAATTACGCGAGATGGCGGACTGGTATATTGATTATGCGGATACTACTAATGAGACCTTACTAAACGAAGTAGTCAAATTTGATTTCGTTGATGGTGGGTCGGGCGAAATGACCCGTGGAGACATATTGCTTCATGTTTGTAATCATAAGACTCTCCACAGAGGCCATTTGGGAAATATGTTTTATCAATTGGGGTTCAGGCCGCCATCAATCGACCTGCCAGTCTATATGCGAGATGCTTTTAACATCCGTCAATCGGAATAAAATAATGCAGCTCGGGATGTTTGTCCTGCGACAATATGCTTCTAGTACGATCTGTAAACTATCGCTGAGCCAGCATACCTGATAGGGGAGCCCCACAATGTACTACGATACACAGACCAACAACCACGGTATGCGGTATGACCCGATAAAGGCGATTGTCGGTCCGCGTCCAATTGCATGGATTGGTTCGGTCTCCCCCGAGGGTGTCTATAATCTCGCGCCCTATAGTTTTTTTAATCTGATTAGCGATGAACCCCCGATGATCATGTTCTCATCGGGCGGCCGCAAAGATACGCAACGGAACATTGAGGCGAGTGGGGAGTTTACGGTTTCACTGGTGGTCGATTCCCTCAGAGAGAATATGAACCTGAGCTCTGCCGCAGTCGTGGCGGATGTTGATGAATTTGCGCTTGCTGGCTTGACACCTGTAACTGGGGTTCAGGTGAAGGCGCCGCGTGTGGGGGAGAGCCCGGTCGCGCTGGAGTGCAGGCTTTGGAAAACGGTCCCCCTGCTGCCGCCGCACGGGAAAAGTGAGCCCTTTTGGACAGTCCTGATCGCCTCTATAGTGGGGGTCCATATTGATGAGGCCTATATTCGCGATGGCCGGGTGGATACGGCAGCACTTCAACCTGTTGCTCGATTAGGCTATATGGACTACACGCGAGTGTCTTCGGAATCACTTTTTACTTTAAATCGACCTGCAGTTGATTTCAAGACGGGCGCCGTTCGAGTTGAGGATAAGCCATGGGATGGCCGTTATCCTTAGATCTCTCGGGTTACTGTGTCAACCACACCAAACTATCTGACGCCGCAAGGTTATGCGGCGCTTACCAATGAGCGCAATCAGTTGCTCAAGGTTGAGCGCCCCAAGACTGTTGAGATCGTTTCCTGGGCGGCTTCTAACGGTGACCGATCAGAAAATGGTGACTATATCTATGGGAAGCGTCGTCTAAGAGAAATCGATCGACGTCTGCGTTTTCTATCTAAACGACTAGAGCTTGCAAAGATTGTTGATTCGTCTGCCCAAATGACGCAAGACCAAGTCTTTTTTGGGGCAACGGTCACCCTCGTCGACCAAGAAGGCCATGAACAGACTCTGCGAATCGTTGGGGTCGATGAGACCCACCTCGGCCCGAATTACATTAGCTGGGTATCCCCAATTGCGCGGGCCCTTATCAAATCCAGGGAAGGGGACTCGGTTACCTTTGAGAGCCCATCGGGGATTCGAACGGTTGAGATTATTCGGGTAACGTATGCGGGGTAATCGGTAGCGATCGTTCGCAATGAAAGCGCTCGCTAGATTGTAAATATCTAGGCTGCAACAAGACGTAACTCAGAAGAGGGCACGCTAAATTCAATGACGGTGCCATTTCTCAGTGGCGCAACACCCCGAGCGTGCGCAATATCTGCCCGGATCAGGGCATCACCTGTTCGAATATCGTAGCGCAAGACCTCTCCAAGAAACTCAACGCCTTCGATAATCCCTCTTAATCCGAGACGATCGGTCGCATGATGGTCGCCAGTGAAACTAACGGCATGAGGCCGAAAAGCGAGCTCCATCTTTGACTCGAGCAGCTCAAGACCTTTCGGAAGAACTACACTGCCAAGCGCAGGGGATATGAACTTGATCTGGTTGCCTTCTCGACTAATTGAGCCCGGAAACAGGTTAATGGAGCCAATGAATTGTGCAACGAAACGATTCACCGGGAAATCGAATAAGTCCATGGGTGTACCGACTTGTTGAATGATTCCTTGGTCCATCACTGCAATGCGCTGGCAGGTCGTAAGAGCCTCTTCCTGGTCATGGGTTACGAAAATTGTTGTAATTCCCAGCCGCCGTTGTAACCGAACGAGTTCTTGCCGAGTCTGTGTGCGAAGCTTTGCGTCTAGGTTTGATAGCGGTTCATCAAGGAGCAGTACCTCGGGTTCGATAGCGAGCGTTCTGGCGATCGCGACCCGCTGTTGTTGCCCCCCCGAGAGTTGACCAGGCCGGCGCTGAGCAAAGTCTGCAAGGTCAACCAGTTCTAAAACAGCAGCCACTTTCTGATCAATCACTGGTTTGGAAAGCTTGCGCGCTTCCAGCCCAAAGGCGACGTTTTGCCATACCGTCATGTGCGGCCATAGGGCATAGCTTTGAAAGACCATCCCGACATTTCGAAGCCAGGGAGGGGTTCCGGTGACATCCTTTCCGTCAACCAGCAACTCACCGCTCTGATGCTGATTGAATCCTGCAATAAGCCGTAATAAGGTCGATTTTCCCGAGCCGGAAGGCCCAAGCAGGGCGAAAAATTCTCCAGGCTCAACCCGTAATGTAATGTCGCGCAGCACCCGCGTCGACCCAAACGACAGCGCAATATTTCTAATATCGATACCGACGGATTTCATCGATTGGCTCCGATGGATTGATGGGGCGTCGCAGTAGCCGCGATCCGATGCGTAATATAGGTGCCTAGGGCGACGAGGGTGATGGCGATCACACTTAGCGCTGCGCCAGGACCGCGTCCCGCGATGGATTGGAAGTACAAATAAATTCCATAGGACATGGGCGCGAGACTCTCGCGGCTCGTTAATAAAATAGTTTCTGAGATCTCGGCTGCCGCCGTAATAAAACTCGTTACAAATCCCGCAAGTATTCCGCCCATCATCAGGGGGATAACAATTCGGCGAATCGTCTGCCAACGACCGGCACCGAGATTCTCAGCGGCCTCCTCCAGCGCTGGGTGGACTTGTGTTAAGGCGGCCATACATGAACGAAGCGCGTAGGGTAGTCGTCGCACCGAATAGGCAATTACAAATATGAACCAGCTGGCGGTTAATGCACCTGCTCCAAATGGCAATTCGATACCCCTGAAGGCCCGCAAGTATCCAATACCAAGAACTAGTCCTGGCATCGCGAGAGCCACAGTAACCAGGTGGTCAAGCAGTTGGCGGCCGGGAATTGAGGTGCGCAGAACAATATACGCGATTGCAGCCCCAATCAGCACGTCGATTACCGCCGCTAATCCGCAATAGAGTAGCGTATTCCAGATCATCTGCTTAGAGTCAGAAAATACCGTTGCATAGTGTGCGAGGGTAAATTGTTCAGGCAGGATGCTAAAACTCCACACTTTAAAAAACGACATCAAAAGAATACCAATGTGGGGGGACAGCACAAGCATCAGAACCCCAATAATCCAGCCGTAGGCAAGCGTTGTCTGCCAACTGGTGAGTTGACGCTTCGGAGCCTGTGCCCCTCCGCGTGATACGAGTGCGTAATCACGGCGCTTCACAAACCACCAAGCGCCACCCATAGCACCGATAGAAAAAATAACAAGAATCACACAGATCACGTAGCCGATAGGATCTTCAATTCCGATTGAGGTAACGCGCAGGTAAGCCTGTGGGGCAAGCATATTGGTAACATTTAAAACGAGGGGCGTTCCAAGATCATCAAACACCTTGATGAATACCAAGGATGCGCCAGCAATGTATCCGGGGAGTGCGAGTGGAAACACGACTTTTCGGAAAAGCCGCCACCCGGATGCGCCAAGGTTTTGTCCTGCCTCCTCCATGGAGGAATCAATCGCTGCGAGGGAGGCGGACAGGTTAAGCAGAATAAACGGGAAGTAGTGAAGCGTCTCGACAAAAATAACGCCGTTAAGTCCCTCCATGATGGGTAGGCCAAATCCGAAATTCTCGTTGAGAATAAGATTAACCGCTCCGGATCTTCCGAAAATAAGTTGCATTGCAGCCGCGCCAACAAAGGCGGGCATGATGAGTGGAAGTACTCCCAGGGTCTGAATGAGCACCGCCCCCCGGAACTGAAACCGCATTGTGAGATAAGCCAATGGAACAGCAATCAGCGTTGCAAAGAGGACGGTCATCCCCGCAACGAATAGGCTGTTTGCGAATGATTCTCGCATCAGAGAAATTTCTGAAAATGCGGAAAAATGGGCTAGGGTAAAGCCACCCGATCCATCGGAGAACGCCGTATAGATAACGGTAAGAATAGGACCGATAAGGAAGACAATAAGAAAAGTCGCTATCGCGATTGCAATAGCGACCATTCCGGGATGATGACGATTCAACTTGGCTCCATAGCCCTACGGGTGGGCACGGGGGGATCCTCAGCCGATAGCAGGGTTACTTGGCAGCGCTCGCGAGTTCGATGGCTCGGGCGTAATTGGCCTTCGCACGGCTTGCCCACTCTTCTTCAACTTTTGCTTTTGTTTTAGAGGCTTCGGCGTCAGTTTTCTTGGCCTTAAATAATTCGAGGAGTTTCTTATCGCCAATTTGCTTCTCGTCAACAATTGGAGACAGAACTAGCTTTCTGGCCTCATCAAGCTGTGCACTAGCCTTACCGCTAAGCCGCCTCTCTGCATCGTGGATTGCCTTCATTGCTGCGGCGAGCTCCTTGTGACGGAAGGTAATCATCTGATCAAACAGCGAAACCACTACGTAGTAGCGAGATTCAGATAAATTGGCATTGAAGTTTACTTTTGCCTGGATTTTCCCGCCAAACGGATTGGGATACCCAGCTGGCGCTTTTGCGTAAATAGACGGCAATACAGGCAGTCGACTGATCTCTTTTTGTAAAAGCAGCGTCTGGCCTTCTTCAGACAACGTAAAGTCAATAAATCGTTTCCCTGCCTCGCTGGACTTTGCACCGTCGATCAGTGCAATATTCGCTGGAACAATCGACGTGACAGAGGGGTAGATAAATTCCACAGGCATGCCGGAATTTTTTGCGGCGAGCCCAAAGAAATCAATGACTAGTCCAATACCAAACTGTCCATTCGAGACGCCATCGGGAACGCCGAAACTGCGTTCTGTGATCGCTGCACTGTTGCCGCCAATTGCAAGAACTTGTGCCCAGCCTTTTGTCCAGCCTTCCCCTTGCAGAATTGTCTCAACCGTCAGGTGGGTGGTGCCTGAGCGTGAGGGGCTTGATATTGCGAGGTGGCCGAAATAAACAGGTTTAATGAGATCCGCCCACTCTTTTGGGGCTGGTAATTTGTTAGCGGCCATATATCGGGTGTTCCACATTAGTCCGTAGCCCGCAAGAGCCTGCCCACGATAAAAACCCTCGGGGTCGTTGACAGGGTAGTTGCCGATTTTTGCGGGAATAGAGGGGCTTCCGGGGCCGATCTTGACGAGTAATTTCTGGCTTGAAAGGACCTCAAATGCATCGGGCGCAGATGCCCAGAAGACTTCGGGGCGAGACCCTGCCGGCTGTTCCCGCACATAGGCAATGCCTGCAGCCGTATTTTTATTAAGGATTTCGAGCTTATCTTGAGGATACTTTGCCTCGTACGCCTTTTTGTAGGCGGCGGTAAGTTCTTTAGGAAATGACGTGACAACGGAGATCGTGTCGGCGAGGGTTGCACCTGCGAATAACGCCGTAATTGTTGCGGCAATAAGATGTCGGCAGAGGGTCAAGTAAGACATGAGAGATCCTTTCTTTTTTGGAGGGTTCAGCATTCTTTGATGGTAGTGCAAAACGATTACCAATATGCGCCAAAGGTTTTTCTTAATTCTTCAATGTCAGGTCCGGCCAACTCAGGGATCGGCGAACCCGTGATGCTAATCAGTTTTGCGGTTTCTTCAAGCTCCTCGAGTACCCCCATCGCCGCACTGGGAGAGTCATGCCAGACATTGGGCCCGAGACGTGCGAGCATGACCGCGCGAAGGATTCGACCGGATTGGCCATAGGCGGTAATCGACTCTGCAACCTGGTCAGCAACCGCCGGACTTCCTGGTCGACCATAAGGAATTAGCGGGACATGACCAACCTTCATTACAAAATAGGGCGTGATCGGGGGAATTAACTCTGTAGCTTTTGAGTGTAGGCTCAGGCTTACACAGAACGTGCTGTGGGTGTGAATGATGCAAGAGGTATCTGGCAGAAATGGGCGACTCGCCCGGTAAATAGCCTGGTGTAGCGCTAAGGTTTTGCTTGCCCGATCGCCGCCTTGCTGCTGGCCGTTGAGGTCAATCCGGGCAATCCGCGCGGGATCGAGAAAACCAAGGCAAGCATCGGAAGGGCTAATGAGAATACCGTTGTCTAATCGAAGGCTAATATTTCCTGCAGTTGCATGGACATAACCACGCTCAAATAGGCTCCTGCCGATCCGACAGATTTCCTCGCGGGCATAGGATTCGTTCATTGGAGTGCTTTAAAAGATTTAGTGAAGAAGTCGGGGGCCCCGAAGTTACCTGACTTTAGCGCAATGTGGAGATCGGCGCGGAGTCCGTCGCTCGCACTGGCAAAGCACCATGGAACGCCGGGATCGATCTGTGGCCCGATTCTCAGGCGAGTAATACCCAGCGCCTGAACGCACGCCCCCGAGGTCTCGCCTCCCGCAATGACCAACTGCCTAATTCCTTGGGCGATCAATCCTTGAGCGATCGCGCCCAATGCCTGTTCGATGAGATGGCCTGCCTCGGCGATACCGATTTGAGCTTGCGCGGACTTGACTTGATCGGGAGTAGCGGTTGAGTAAATGAGAATTGGATCTTGACCCGCATGCGCATTGGACCAGTCGATCGCGCGGGAGATTTCGGTGTGGTCTTGCACAAGATTTAAAGGGTCTAAACGCAGTGAAGGCTTGCCTGTGGCGAGAAAGTGCGCGACCTGTTGCTGGGTTGCCTGCGAGCAACTCCCGGCGATGATCGCGCGGGATCCCTGCGCTGGTGGTAGCGTCTGCGCGTTATGAGCGGCGGGTAGAGAGAAATTCTGCGGTAGACCAAGCGCGATCCCTGACCCCCCCGTCACGAGCGGAAGTGACCGAACTGCACGCCCAATTTCCATTAGATCTTGATTTGAGATTGCGTCCACAATTGCAATACGTGTCGATTCTGAGCGGAGTACTTGAATCTGCGCGTCAATTGCATCACTGCCCTGGCTTACGCACGCATAATTAATGAGACCCACAGGGTCAGTGCACTGAGACTGTAAAACCCGCACGAGATCAGAGTCGGTCATCGGGGTGAGCGGGTGATTTTGCATTCCGCTTTCGCTGAGTAATCGATCGCCCACAAACAGATGTCCCTGGAAGACTGAGCGTCTGTTTTCAGGAAACGCAGGTGTGGCGATCGTAAAGTCTGTATCGAGCGCTCTCATAAGGGCCTGGATGACAGGCCCAATATTGCCTGCTGCGGTACTGTCAAAGGTTGAGCAGTATTTGAAATATATCTGCGGTGCACCCTGCGCGCGAAGCCAATGAAGCGCAGCAAGAGACTGATCAATAGCCTCTTGGGCTGGAATCGTTCGGGATTTCAGGGCAATGACGATTGCATCGGTTTGTGAATCGATCGGTGAGGTTGGGACACCAATACTCTGAACGGTACGCATCCCAGAGCGAACTAGATTATTGGCAAGGTCTGTCGCACCAGTGAAGTCATCTGCGATACAACCGAGAAAAAGTCTAGCCATGGTTAGCGTGTTTGGATTGCGCCGCGGTTCTCATCAATGTACTGCTGAACAATGGCATCAAACGACGAGTCCGGTACTAGGCCGAGTCGTGCAGCCCGCGCGCAGGCGATTTGGCCCGGCCAACTCTTAACGACTCTGGCGATCGCTGGGTCGATTACCCAGTCCAGCCGATGGAAGGCCTCTGCTCCCCCAAGGCGTTGGAGGGTCTGGGCCATCTCGCCGACTGTTACCCGCAGAGACGGGAGATTCATTGCAGTAAGGGCGCCCCAATGATCGTCTGATGTCTGGGCTGCCAGAATCAATCCCTCGATGGTACGGGCAGGTGAGGCCAGAGCGACAGGTGTTGCTGGGTCTACAGGAACTCTTGCTCGCAGACCTGATAGCGGCTCGCGAATCATGCCCGACAAAAACCCTGAGGCTGCGCCATTGGGTCTGCCAGGGCGAACGCTGACCGTCATTAGCCGAACGGAGCGCGCACGGATAAAACCCCTTCGGCCAAAGTCAGCCATGAGCTGCTCGCCGATAAATTTCTGAATCCCGTAGCTGCTCTGGGGGGTGGGAAGCGTATCGTCATCAATGACGGTGTCGCTCCAGGACTCTCCTGGACGGCTGCCGAACACGGCAACAGAGCTCGCAAAGACGACGGAAGGTCGGCAGTCAGATCGACGGCATGCCTGGAGTAGCTCTAGGGTGGTGTCGAGATTGCTCGACATGCCGAGATCAAAATCCGCCTCGCACTCTGCGCTGACTGCAGCTGCAAGGTGAAATACCAAGTCAATCTCTTTAGTGAAAAGCTTACCCTCAGCCAGAAGCGTCCGCAGATCACCACCAATAAATTGAATACGGTGATCGGACTGAAGATCCGCCCCGGGAGAAACAAGATCAGTCAGGATGATTTGGTGAATCGTTTGTGGAGTTTGTCCGCTGACCGAGAGCTTGTCATGCTGCAAAAGAGTCTTCGCTAGTCGAGTTCCAAGAAATCCGCAGCCACCAGTGATCAAAATCTTCATTGCTCAAGTCTTCTTTTGTGGCAATTCGATTCCGGGGAAAATCTTAATTACTGCACTGTCATCTTCTTTTGCAAATCCTGCTGTTGAGGCCTGCATAAACATCTGGTGGGCTGTTGAACTAAGCGGCAATGGAAATTTACTGGCTCGAGCAAGATCAAGGACAAGGCCCAAGTCTTTCACAAAAATATCGACAGCAGAGTGCGGCGTATAGTCGGCCGCGAGGACATGAGCCATTCGATTCTGAAACATCCAGCTGTTGCCGGCGCTATTGGTGATGACCTCATAGAGCGCATCTGGGTCAATGCCCTCGCGTATCCCGAGGGCCATCGCCTCTGCAGCTGCAGCAATATGGACACCCGCGAGGAGCTGGTTGATGATTTTGACTCTGCTTCCCGCACCGGCTTGGTTGTCTAACTGATAAACCTTTGCGGCCATCGCATCCAGACAGGGCTGGGCAAGTGCATACGCATCCGGATGGCCAGAGGTCATCATCGTGATTTCACCATTTGCAGCGCGCGCGGCTCCGCCAGAAATTGGCGCATCAAGGTAAAGAATCCCCTTTTCCGCAAGTAGTTTCTCGGTGCGAATAGACCAATTGGGGTCAACGGTTGAGCACATCACGAAAACGCCGCCTGGGCGCATCGCGGCTACGCAGCCCTCAGGACCCCACAGCACGGATTCAGTCTGTTCTGCATTGACCACCACCGAAATGACAATATTGCAGCGCGATCCAAGCTCTTTAATGCTTGAACAGGCAGTTCCACCTTGCTCTGCAAAGCGTGCTGCAATGTCTGCTCGGATATCGAAGACAGAGGGCTCAAGCCCGGCTCTGCGCAGTGACTGCGCCATTCCGAGCCCCATTGCGCCCAGTCCAATAATCCCGACAGCGGTCGGTGGGTGAGTGGTTGATGTCATACGCCTTATCTTACGCATTTCAATCAGCCCCAGCCAATTAGGGTCTTCCGCTTAAACGCACTGCAGCAGGTACGCTTGTAGATTTTTTAGTATTGTCATGACTCATAACAAAAAGGAGACTCTCATGCACCGCCGAATTTTTGCGCTCTCAACAGTGCTGCTATCTGCAGCCTTAGGACTGGGTCATTCCTCGCTCATGGCACAGCCCTATCCCTCAAAGCCGATTCGCTTGGTGGTGCCGTTTCCCCCTGGTGGCTTGATCGACTCAATGGCGCGTCTGATCACTCCGAGCCTCTCCAAAGAGCTTGGTCAGCCCGTTGTGATTGAGAATAAGCCCGGTGTTGGTGGGGGAATCGGTGCTGCAGAAGTCACGAAGGCTCCTGCCGATGGGTACACCCTGCTCATGGCGTCTCCTCCTCTAACAATTAGTCCGGCGATCTACAAGGCGCTGCCCTACAAGCCGGCTGACATCCAGCCTGTTGCAATGTTTGGGCAGTTGCCCAATGTGCTGATGGTGCACCCAGAGTCCGGGATTAATTCGGTCGCGGATCTTGTAGCGCGTGCGAAGGCAAAGCCAAATATTCTGAACTACGCATCAAACGGTAATGGGACCTCTCTACACCTGAGTGCTGAACTCTTAAAGAGCCAAGCCGGGGTGCATATTGTGCATATCCCTTACCGGGGTACCGCATTGGCGAATGTCGCTTTGATGTCCAAAGAGATTGATCTCATGTTTGATAACCTGCCGCCTGCATTGCCGCACATCCAATCGGGAAAGCTTAAGGCGTTGGCCGTGACGACCTCAAAGCGGAATCCAGCGCTTCCAAATGTACCAACCATGCAAGAACTTGGCTATCCGAAATTTGAGGTCTCGGCCTGGTTTGGGTTGGCAGTGATGCGCGGAACGTCAGCAGAGATTACTGGAAAGCTTCAGGATGCTCTTAGAAAAGTAATCGCTCAGAAGGATGTTGCCACTGCAATTACTGCTCGCGGCGTTAGTATTGAATTTATGAATGCTGCTCAGATGGATAGCTTTATGAAAACTGATGCAGAGCGCTGGCAGCAGGTTGCCACATTCGCAAATATTAAACTGGATTAGTCGGGGTACTTTTGCAGAACTCTTGGAGATCTTTCCAGCACTCATTGTGGCCGGAATCAAACTGGGTGATGATACTCATATGATTATGATCGTTGTATTGCCGATAGGTGGCAAAACGACGGCAGGGTTCAACATAGTCATGGAGCAAGGGGTTTTCAAACTCCGCCATTCCGATAAAAAGCGGGATGTCGGATTTTTTCATGTGGGTGAGGGGGGAGCGTAGTTCAAACTCTGTATCGTCCTCACCGAAGTAGGCGATGACACCTGCAGCATTGACATTTCTTGGATCGCGATCGGCTTTTAATCGGGGGCTCATCAATATCAGGCCATCTAGTTCCTCCCGAAGCGAGGCCGCCTTTTCGGCCATGCAGGGGTCAAAAAGTGCTGTCGCGCAATGGGTGCCGCCAGCAGAATGGCCCATCAGGAATTGCTGGCCAAGCCGTATTCGACGATCAGATAACACCTCCTTCGCCTTAGTGATGGCTTGTACGATATCGACTGCCGCATCGGGATAGCATGCATCCGGTGCGAGACGGTAGCCAATATTGACCCCGATAAACCCTGAGCGGCAGAACTCACGTAGGACATTGCTGTAGACCTCTGGGGTGGTATTGCGATCTCCTCGAACGAATGCTCCGCCATGCACAAAGAAAAGAACCGATTTCGGGTTGTTTTCGTGGGCCAGAGATTGGTCGTCCTGCCTTTCTGGCCAGTAGAACTCAAACTCGTTCTTGGCATGCGATCCGTATCGACTTGTTTCAATAATCTCTGCGCCAGGCCCGAGACGCGCGAGTTGTGCCTGGTGAAATGGCTGATAAAAAGCGAAGACCTCGTCGCGATGACCTTGGACATCGAGATGCCATCGGGGGCCTAACCCACGCAGAAATTCCTTAGGTGCTTGTTGGCTCATTAGCGACTTCGCTTAGCAAGACAGACTCATAGGCATGAAGAGATGGCGCCCCTCCGGTATGCAGAAATAATAGATGTTCTCCTGCCTTAAAGTGTCCCTTGCGTGATAGGTCAATCAGCCCCGCCATTATCTTTCCGGTGTAGACCGGATCTAACAAGATTCCTTCGGTACGGGCGAGTAGCTGAACAGCTTCGACCATCTTTTCATTGGGTATCGAGTATTTTGGCTGCCAGTAACCACCAATAGAGACAATCTTATCTCTAGGAATTATAAAGTGGCCTCCGAGGAGCTCTGCGATTGCACACGCCTCTTTGTAAACGAGAGGTTCCTGGTCCTGCGGATCTCTGCTGACACCAATGCCTGTGATCGGGATCTGAATATTGTTGCCAACAAAGCCGGCAACAATGCCACCGTGGGTCCCTGAACTGCCTGAACCGACAATTAAATGATCAATCCGAATGGCCTGTTCGAAGAGTTGCTGTTGCAGCTCCTGTGCGCAGGCGACATAACCGAGACCACCGATTGCGTTGGAACCACCGCCAGGGATGAGATAGGGAGCTCTTCCTTGTGCCTTGAGTTGGTCGGCAACAGCCTGCATCGCGTCATTCATATTGGTGCCTGCCGGAACAACGGTAATGGAATTGACGCCCATCAAACGAAATAAAAAATGATTGCCACTTGCAGTTTCAGAGTAGCTATTCGGGATTCGTTCTTCAATAACAAAATGGCATTGCAGACCCTCTTTGAGAGCAGCCGAGAGCGTAATTCGGCAGTGATTTGACTGTGGTGCGCCACAGGTAATGAGGGTATCCGCCCCTTTTGCTAGGGCGTCTCCAACAAGAAACTCCAGTTTTCTTGTTTTGTTTCCGCCAGGCGCAAGGCCCAGCATATCGTCACGTTTAATCCATATTTTTGGCCCGCCTAAAGCCTTTGTAAAGTTCGGAAGGAATTCAATTGGCGTTGCGAACTCAGTGTAGCGGCGGCGCGGGAATTGACTAAGATCCATGATGACATGCCTTCAGTGATAGTGAAGTAAGGTAATGATCCGGCCCGGTGGGCTTAACCGCAAACGCTCTTAAGGTCACTCTTCAAACCATTTCTGTATCCGTCTTAAGCGTGCTTCGCAATCCGATTCAGATAGTAGCGTTGCTTTCTCATCAGAAGGAATCGGAAGTATATCGCCCCAGCGGTTAGCAACCCATCCGCAATCATCGAGTCGGTAGGGCGGTGCCATCGGCAATCGATCTTCAATGCCTTGTTGTTGGGCAGTCGCAATCAATTCGCCCAACCGATTGGCGAGCGGCTGGAGATCTTCCTTAATTGGACAGTCGAGGTCGTGGGCTTGCACGGTGATCTGGCCGTGCCAAAGACCGAAAGCGCCACGCGCGTGTTCATCAAGCCGAAATCGTTGTGTCCCTATGCATTTCACCGCAAGTACGGCAGGCTGTAATGACTCTACCTGCACGATACGGGCCATACAGCCCCACCCGTGGAGCTGCTCAATTTCACCTGCTTTCTGCACCTCACTGCCTGCCGCCAGGGGGACCACTCCGAATTCAAGGCCCTCGTGTTGGCAGCGTTTCATGAGATGGAGATAGCGCACCTCAAAGACCATCAGGGAGAGGAAGCCCTCGGGAAACAAACCTTGTGAGAGAGGAAAAAGCGGAACCTCCTCGGTGGTCATGGGCTAGAGCGCAACAGGACTGAGAACTAGATTTTCAATACGTTCGACGATCTGCCCATTTGCTTCGCTCGCTTTGCGGATCGCGATCCATTTGGGGTCTGCCTGAAATGCATTCCACTTTGTCTCACGATCAGCCAGTGATTCCCACTCAAGGGTGTAGTAGAGCGCCGCATTCGATGGCCCAATCAGTGTGGTCCAGAAGTTGACGTGCTTAATGCCATAGTGCTGGAAAAAACCAAGGGTATGATTTTTAAATCGAGCAATGAGGTCGGGCAGTTTTCCTGGGCAGCAGTGGTAAATACGTAACTCGTGAATCATGGTGTCTCCTGGTTATGAGGGGTGTTGTGTGCGGCTCAATTTTACTTGGTGTGAATACCACAGGAGGCCACTTGCCATGATGATCATCGGAACCAGCGAGCCGAGATTGAGCCAGGCCCAGCCTTGGGTGGTGACCAAGGCGCCAGATCCGAACGAGGTCATTGCCATCACAAAGAAAACGCAGAAGTTAATGGCACCCTGGGCCTTATCTTTTTCCTCGGGACGAAAGGCAGACATCGACAGGGTTGTGCTTGCCGTAAACAGAAAATTCCATCCAAGGCCGAGCACAAAAAGTGCGATGAGAAACTGGTGTAAATCCGATCCGGATAGCGCCACGCCAATACAGAGAAGATTCAGCACAATACCAGCGGTCATAACCCGGGGCGCCCCAAATTTCTTAATCAGGTGGCCTGTGAAAAACCCAGGCGCAAACATTCCGATGACATGCCATTGCAGTACCAGAGCAGCGTCTTGGAAGGGGTATCCACAGGCCTGCATCGCTAGAGGGGTCGACGCCATGAGCAGGTTCATCACGCCATAGCCGAGCCCAGCTCCCATCGCCGACACAATGAATACGGGCTGCTTAACGATCTCGAGTAGTGGTCGGGAGGTCTGCTTCCGGCTCTCCGTTGTCGTTGATTGGTCTGGGAAGCGGATGACAGACATCAAGAGGGCAGCGAGCCCGCCGACAACCGTTAAGGCGAGATACGAGCCCGCAAACGGAGTCTCAAACCAGTCTTTTGTGACTGCAGCGATATTGGGCCCAAGAATCGCTCCAATTAGGCCACCCGCGAGAACCCAAGATACCGCCTTTTCTTTATAGCCCGGCGGTGCGAGCTCAGCGGCCGCAAAGCGATAGAGTTGAGCGTTTGCTTGGTAGAACCCGGCGACAAAGGTTGCGGTAATTAAAAGGTAGAAATTCTTAGTGATCGCTGCGTAGAGACAAAGCAGCGATGACAAAATGGCAACCACAATGCCAATTAAAAAAGAAGGCTTACGTCCGAGCCATTTCTGAACTCGGGCAACTGGCGCGGTTGCTAGGGCGCTGCCGACCACATAGCCCATCACGGGAAGGGTTGCCAGCCAGCTGAGCGGAGCCATAGAGAAACCCACTAGGCCATTGATCGCGATAAAGGTAATGTTATTGGTGAGAAAGAGGCCCTGACAGAGGGCGAGAAGGACAAGGTTGCGTTTCATGGGGGCGCCGAAATTCGGATTATTTCATGTTATTGGCCTACGAATTCTGAATCTCCAGCCCTTATGATTCCTTTGAAGCCTCAGAATCTAAAATATCCTGCACGAATAGGAATTGACCCATATGCCAGACTTAACGCCTCCTGCCCTTTTGCGTGACGGCACCCCCTGCCCCCAAGCCCTGCTCACACTTCCGTTTGAGACAACGCGAGGCCAGGCCAGCCTCTCGGATTTCCTCGGGCATCGGCTTGTGCTTTATTTCTATCCGAAGGATGACACCCCGGGGTGCACCGTTGAGGCGAAGGACTTTTCAGAGTTACATGCAAATTTTTTAAAATCAGACACCCAGGTCGTGGGGGTGTCACGAGATAGTCTGCGTGCACACGAGAGATTTATACAAAAATATGGGCTCAGCCTAACCCTGATCGCCGATACCCATGAGACCCTCTGCCAAGCCTTTGATGTTCTAAAAACCAAAAATATGTATGGGAAAACGGTTCGTGGAGTTGAACGGTCCACTTTTCTATTTGATGCGAATGGACTATTGCTCAGGCAATGGCGTGGTGTGAAAAGCGCCGGTCATGCTGCTGCAGTATACGAAGCGACTCGAGAACTTCGTTAGCCTATGATGGAGATTTCAGCAGCCTCAATTGGAGAATCTCTCCACGATATCGATACCCCCGCATTAATTCTGGATCTTGATGCATTTGAGAGAAATTGCGAACGGCTTCGTCAAGCGCTTGCAGGCTTCCCGGTCAACATTAGACCGCACGCCAAGAGTCATAAATGTCCCGAGATTGCACGCCGCCAGATTGCGATGGGTGCGGTTGGAATCTGCTGCCAGAAGGTCTCTGAGGCGCAGGCGTTTATTGAGGCAGGCATTCAAGATGTCTTGGTCTCCAATCAGGTGGTGGGCGCCAAAAAGATTGAACGGCTCTGTGCCTTGGCAAAGCGGGCGCGCGTATCGGTCTGCGTTGATCATCAGGATAATGCCTTGGCGCTTCATGAGGCTGCAGTTGCTGCAGGTATCCGGCTATCGGTACTCATGGAGATTGATGTTGGCGCACACCGTTGCGGTGTCGCACCGGGTGCACCGGCACTTGCCCTGGCGCAGGCCATCACGGGTATGGCCGGCTTGCGGTTTGAGGGCCTCCAGGCTTATCACGGGGCTGCTCAGCACATGCGAACACATGACGAGCGGCAGCTTGCGATCACAGCGGCGGTTGGGTTGATCCGTGAAACACGAGACCTGTTACTGAAATACGGGATCGTCTGCGAGAAAATTGCGGGCGCCGGAACGGGGTCTTTTCTTCTCGAGGCAGCCAGTAACCTCTACTCTGAACTGCAGGTCGGGTCCTATGTGTTCATGGATGTTGATTATGCGCGTAATGATCAGACTGGAAGCGATATGCCGCAGTTCGAGCACAGTCTTTTTGTTCTGACAACGGTGATGAGTCTTGCAGGAAAAGCGCATGCTGTTGTTGATGCAGGGCTAAAGGCGTCGAGTGTCGACTCTGGGTTGCCTGTCATTGCGCAGCGGCCCGGGCTGCACTACGCGAGGGCCTCTGATGAGCATGGCGTGCTCAGAATTGATTCAACAATTGCAGAGCCTCTACGACTGGGCCAGAAACTTAAATTGATTCCGGGCCACTGTGATCCCACAGTCAATCTCTATGACGAATTGATTGTGCTCCGTGGTGAACGTGTCGAGGCGCTCTGGCCCATATCGGCACGGGGTGCACTCTTGTAATGAGTCGTTATTCCTCTATCGGTTATTCTTTGGTTGTGAGTCTCGCTAAGGACGGCATCCGCTAATGGGTGGAATAGTTTTGCTGGTCGATGGCATTATCGCGCTTACGCTCGTGGAGTTTGCAGTCTTAATCTGGCTTTACCGACGACGTCGAAGCGGCATTTCTCCAAATGAGATTGGCCTGAATATCGCATCAGGACTTGCCTTGATGATTGCGCTCCGAATCGCCCTGACGGAGGGGCAACACTGGGCGATGTTGGCCTGTCTGGCGACGGCAGGGCTGTTGCATGGCCTCGACATTATCCGGCGTTGGCGGCGTTAAACTAGCCGCATGAATCGCCTCATCGAATTTTCTGGAGTCTAACCATGGCAGTTGCGTTTCCATTTTCTGCAATCGTTGGCCAAGAAGAAATGAAGTTGGCCATGCTGGTGTCAACCGTAGACCCTGGGGTCGGCGGCGTTCTGGTATTCGGTGATCGGGGTACGGGAAAGTCCACTGCAGTGCGGGCACTGGCAGCGATTCTTCCTAAGATGACTGCAGTAGTGGGGTGCCCCTACGCCTGCGCGCCCGACGACACCCGGTCTCGGTGTGAGTTTTGCAGTCAGTTAAAGAAGCAACAGGCGCGACTCAAGACGCACCTTATTCCTGTGCCGGTCATCGATCTACCGCTGGGTGTAACTGAGGATCGTGTGGTCGGCGCTCTTGATCTTGAGCGTGCTCTGAGTGCGGGTGTTAAGGCCTTTGAGCCGGGGCTGCTTGCGAGGGCCAATCGTGGGTTTCTCTACATCGATGAGGTCAACCTCTTAGAAGATCACATTGTTGATTTGCTCATTGATGTCGCTGCAAGCGGAGAAAATGTCGTTGAGCGAGAGGGCCTCAGCGTTCAGCATCCTGCCCGGTTTGTTTTGGTCGGAAGCGGTAATCCTGAGGAGGGCGAATTGCGTCCGCAGCTGCTCGATCGATTCGGATTATCGGTAGACGTGAAAACTCCGCAAGACCTTGGGTCGCGTATTGAAGTTGTGAAGCGTCGTGACGCGTTTGAGCGGGATCCGCAAGCGTTCATAGAGCAATGGAAAAAAGAAGACAATAAAATTCGACGAAAAATCGCAGCGGCACGTGAGCGCCTAGAATTTACATCGGTCCCTGATGCCGTGTTGGAGCGGGCGGCTGCGCTTTGTATGAAGTTAGGCACAGACGGCCTTCGAGGCGAGCTCACGCTCATGCGGGCGGCCCGTGCCTACGCGGCGATTCAGGGCGCAAAGGAGGTCATGTCGACGCATCTCAAGGCTGTCGCAACAATGGCCCTTCGGCACCGTCTGCGGCGTAACCCCTTGGACGACACCGGATCGGGTGTGCGAGTTGAACGCGCGATAACGGAATTATTTTCAGCCTGATGCAGCAAGAGCTAATTGAAGACGCTCTATACGATGCGTTACTTGCGGCGGCACTGTTTGCAAGAAATCCAACGCGTTTCGGTGGCATAAAGATTGCGGCGAGTGCCGGCCCGGTTCGGGATCGTTATCTTGACTTCCTAAAACACTGTCTTGGACCGGAGTTTCTCTCAAGAAAGCTGCCCCTCAATATCGCGGATGATCGTCTCTTCGGAGGCTTGGATTTATCGGCCACACTGCAGGCGGGCCGGCCGATCTTTAATCGGGGCTTACTCGCCGAAGTGAATGGCGGCCTGTTGATTGTTCCGATGGCTGAGCGTCTCTCGCGTGGTCTTGCGGCGCGGATCGCAGCAGTGATGGATCGGCGGCGGGTCTGTGTTCAGCGAGAGGGGTTTGCCACAGAGAGCGCTGCAGACTTTGGCATCGTATTGCTGGATGAGCGGGCCGCTGATGACGAACAGGTTCCCGCAGACCTGGTCGATCGGATTACTTTTCAGGTTGATCTTGAGGGCTTTTCATATCGGTCACTCGAAGACGCAATTGGCCTCTTTGAGGTGGGATTGCGCGATGATGGAATGCCTATGCAGGCGGGCCCTTCAGAGTTGGATGATGGAATCCTTCATGCCTTATGTACAACCGCAATGGCACTCGGAGTCGATTCCCTTCGGGCCTTGAGCGCTGCAAAACGTGTATCCGAGCAGAGTGCATTGTGGTTTTCGCGGCTAACCGTCACGCCTGAGGATGCAGCGATTGCCGCACGCCTCGTGCTAGCGCCGCGGGCAACCCGGTGCCCTGTCAAACCTGAAGAGACATCATCAAAGCCCCAACCGCCCGCTGATTGCGCCTCATCAGACAATGATCGGACTCAGACTGAGCAGGATCCCGTCAACGATAAGTCGGATCCTGCTCTTGATGAACCGACATCATTAGAGAACCTTAACGATCTCGATGAGGTCGTGTTGGGGGCAGCAAAAGCGGCAATCCCTGCGGGCTTGTTGTCGCAGTTGTTGTCAGGACAGACACTGCGTGGACGGGGATCAGGTTCAGGAACGTCAGGAGTCCAGCAAAAAGGCGGGCTTCGTGGAAGGCCTCTCGGTGTCCGCAGTGGCCCGCCCTCTGGCCGGGCGCGACTCAGTGTGATTGATACCCTACGTGCTGCAGCACCTTGGCAGAAACTTCGAGCAGGATCAACCCGATACCCCTTAAGTCGCGTGAAGATCACGGCAGATGATTTCAGAATCCAACGGTTTAAAGCCCGCACGGAGACCACGACGATCTTTGCGGTTGATGCGTCGGGCTCCTCTGCCTTACATCGGCTTGCTGAAGCCAAAGGCGCAGTCGAGTTATTGTTGGCAGACTGCTATGTACGTCGAGATCAGGTTGCAGTGATTGCGTTCCGGGGCAAGCGGGCAGAGGTGATCCTGCCTCCCACACGATCTCTCGTTCGAGCAAAGCGCTGCCTATCGGGACTGCCTGGCGGAGGAGGAACGCCGCTGGCTTTAGCGATTGATGCATGCTTGCAGCTCGCGCATAGCATTGCACGACGGGGCGAGACCCCGCTGATCGTGATGCTGACAGACGGCAAGGCCAATGTCGGGCGTGATGGGGAGCCCGGTAGAGAGCGTGCACAGTCAGATGCAGTGCGAGCCGCACAGCAGGTGGCGATGTGTGGGTTTACTGCGATGGTGATTGACACATCGCCACAACCCTCGGAGGCAGCGCAGAAGATCGCCACTGAGATGCATGCGCGTTATTTGCCTCTTCCGTATGCGGGAGCCGCAGAAGTCTCTCGGTTCGTTAAGGCGATGGCCTGAATATATTTTGCAGCGGCAAGTGGCTGCTCCTCGTGGAGTAGATGCCCGCCGGGCCAGATCGTGATCTGCGCCTCTGGAAAATATTGTTGAATAATTTTTTTCAGAGCGTTTTCCTTTACCCAGGAATCCCTCTGGCCAATCAGAAAACTGATTGGAATGGTCAGGCCTTTGGCGCGCGCAAGGATTGATGGAAGATCAGCGCCCGCCATGAAGCCCATTGAGCCCTGCACATGAGAGGGCTGGGAGAATAGAAATCGATAATAGTCGCGGTGTTGGTCTGAAACTTCTGATTCGGTGGAATCCAATAGCTGGTTGACCATGGCGGTGCTTGAGGCAATGAAGGCAATCATTGAGGTCATTGGGCCCGACGTCGCCATCGGTGCAACCATCGGGCCAAGCAGTGTGGTGTAGAGTGCCGGCGGTGGCACGAGGGATGGGTTAAGCCCGATGATCTGGGTTATCTGAAACGCTGGATTATTTAGGGCGCTGTGTTGGTAAGCCAATTCGATCGCAAGGGGTGCACCAGCTGAATGACCAACAAGAATTACATTTTTCTCCAACTCGATTTCTAGAAATAGTTCATGAAGGTCTCTTGCCATCATCGGCAGTGTGAGATTTTTTGCATCCGCCCCCCGCGTAAAGCCATGGCCAGGAAGGTCGATTGCCAGTACGCAGGCCCCTTCCTGAAGGACCTCGATCAGGTCGGCCCAAGAGTGTGTGGATGCCCCTGTGCCGTGGAGCAGAACGATCGTCCGATCTGAGGGTTTACGGGAGGGATGGACCTGGAGATGCCAGGTCAGTCGACCGATTGGCACAAAGGCGCTCTGGGTTCGATGAGGCCAATTGGGGGGTAGGGGGTTGTCGGCACCTGGCCGGTCCATGGCCATGTGTCTATTGCAGTTGACAGTCATAAGTGACAATATACCTATACATCTGCCAGGTTTCGGTTTTCCATGGGCTATGCAGACGGGGTTTTCTAAGCGGCTTCTCGGGGGGTTCTTATGGCATCTATCGACACAATCCAGGCGGCGCTCGAGCAGGCGCTCGAGTCCGCGGTGGCGGCGGCGGAGTCGCCCCACGGGCCGTCGCTATTAGCTCGGGCGTATCACCACGCCGTTTTTCCAGGGGGTGCCCGGATTCGACCCCAGCTCGTGCTCTCTGTATCGAAGGCCTGTGGCAGTGAAGATCCGGAGTTGGCCATGGCCGCCGCGGTGGCGATCGAATTACTTCATTGCGCGTCCCTAGTTCACGATGATCTGCCGTGTTTTGACAACTCGCCGATGCGTCGAGGTCAGCCATCTGTCCATGCAAAATTTGGTGAGCGGCTTGCGGTCCTAGCGGGTGACGGCCTTATTGTGCTTGCGTTTCAGGTGCTGGCGAAGGCCCAGGTACGTTACCCACAACGCATTGCCTCGATGATTGCGCTCATTGCCCAGGCCACGGGTGCTCCCGATGGGATTGTTGCAGGACAGGCCTGGGAGTGCGAGCCAAAAGCCAATCTTCGCGATTATCAACGGGCCAAAACAGGCGCCCTATTTGCGGCAGCAACAGCCTGTGGTGCATTGTCTTCGGGAGCGTTTGCGGATGCCTGGCGGCCGTTGGGGGAGTGGCTCGGCGAGGCCTACCAGGTGGCCGATGATATTCGGGATGTGATTGGTGATCCGGCCGCACTTGGAAAGCCAACCGGCCAAGATGTGGCCAACGATCGTCAGAGCTCGGCTCGTGCGCTCGGTTTATTTGGCGCAGTTCAGAATTTTGATTTGCTGGTTGGTAAAGCGATTCGGGCGATCCCATCCTGTTCTGGGGCGCCTACCCTGAGGGCGCTCGTACTTGCCGAGTCCGAGCGGCTGGTTCCGAGAGACGTTTTAGAACGCGCGAGTGTGATCTAGTCGGTGTTGAGGAGTTATTGGTTAACGCTGCGCGATCGTCTGCTCGCCAGCGAGTCCTTTCATCGATTCGCAGCATGGTTTCCGCTGACGCGGCCGATTGCGCGCCGGGAGGCTCGGGCACTTTTTGATCTCGTTGCAGGCTTCGTTTATTCCCAGATTCTCTATGCCTGTGTTCGGCTGAATCTATTTAGTATTTTGTCAGCGGGCCCGCAGTCATTAGAGCGGCTGGCGCAACAGATGCAACTCAGTGAAGATGCAGCGCAGAGGCTCTTGTCAGCAGCAGCTTCACTGCGCTTGGTCGAGTCGCGCGGCCCACAACTCTGGGGCCTTGGCATGCTCGGCGGGGTAATGGTGTCGAACGCCGCGGTCTGCGCATTGGTGGAACATCACGCCACACTCTATGCGGATCTTCGAGATCCCGTCGCATTGCTGCGGGGTGAGACGAACGCAGTCCTTGCGCAATATTGGCCCTACGCCGATGAGCGGGCAACATCTCCGACCCTGCTCACTGAAGAGCGCGTCGCGCAGTACTCGCAGCTGATGAGTGCTTCCCAGCCGCTGGTCGCAGACGAGATTCTATCGGCCTATCGGTTTGATCGACACCAGTGTCTGCTTGATGTCGGTGGCGGTCAGGGCACATTCTTGATTGCCGCCGCCCAAGCGTTCCCGCGTCTTCGCATGATTCTGTTTGATCTTCCCGCGGTTGCCACTCTCGCTCAGGAGAATTTTCTGCGTTCGGGATTACAGAGTCGTGCTTCGGCAGTTGGGGGCAGTTTTTTTGAAAACTCTTTGCCGGTCGGAGCAGACGTTGCAACCTTGATTCGTGTTCTCTACGACCACGATGACCATCGCGCAATCGGGATTCTGCGTGCCGTTTTTAACGCCCTTGCGTCCGGTGGCACCCTGATCGTGGCCGAGCCCATGTCTGAGACCCCCGGGGCAGAAACGATGGGTGACGCCTACTTTGGCTTTTATCTTCTGGCGATGGGCAAGGGCCGGTCTCGAAGTGCTGAGCGCCTGTTATCGATGATTCAGGAGGCAGGCTTTCGATCTTGCCAATTTAAGCCAACCCGGCTGCCCCTCCAGACGAGCCTTATCGAGGCCAGAAAACCTTGAGTCTTGCGTGGCGCCCAGAACCCGGTCAGCCCGGAGATTGGCGGTTTTAGGAGCTCCGGCCAAATTCCGACTAATAAAGTCTGGTATTTCTATTGACAAAGAATTTAGAAAGCCTACGATCCATATGTCAATATAAATTGACACATTAAAAAGTAAGGCAAAACTGACAATGATTCTCCCGAGATTTGAGGACACATCACAGGCGATTGTTCTCCAAAAGCCCCATCAGCTCGCGCTGAGTCAGGTTGCCTTGACCGCGCCGGTTGAGGGAGATGTCGTGGTCGACATTCTCTACAGCGGGATTAGCACCGGAACTGAGAAATTACTCTGGTCGGGCCGTATGCCCGATTTTCCAGGAATGGGCTACCCATTGATCCCGGGCTATGAATCGGTTGGGGTTGTTGTTCATAAAGAGCGTGGCGCCGCACATGAACTCGGGGATTTTGTATTTGTCCCGGGTGCGAAGTGCTTTGGTGATCTGCGCGGCCTCTTCGGTGGGGCTGCTTCGCGGGTTGTTGTGCCCGCGGATCGCGCACTGCCGATTGCGGAGTCCCTTGGGGAGCGGGGTGTACTGCTCGCCCTTGCGGCGACTGCGCACCACGCGTATCACGCAGACTCAGCCGCACAGCCCGATTTGATTATTGGCCACGGAGTACTAGGCCGGTTGATCGCCAGGCTCGCTGTTATCGCAGGACACAGCCCCGTCGTCTGGGAAACAAATCCGATGCGTCGTGAGGGAGCGCTTGGATATCGTGTCATCGATCCTGCTGACGATACATGCCGTAGTTATCAGCGTATTTGTGATGTCAGCGGTGATCCAACCCTACTCGATACGCTTGTTATGCGTCTGGCGGCCGGCGGTGAAATTGTACTGGCAGGGTTTTATGACGAGTCGCTATCGTTTTCATTTCCACCGGCATTTATGCGTGAAGCGAGATTTCGAGTCGCAGCCCAGTGGCAGCCTCAGGATTTAGTTGCCGTACGCTGCCTCGCAGAGTCTGGTGCATTGTCGTTAGATGGATTAATTACCCACCGCAGTACACCAAAACAGGCGGATAGCGCCTACCGCACCGCTTTCCAAAACCCCGACTGTTTGAAGATGGTTCTTGACTGGAGAGATTGCAGATGAATCCAAATCCTATTCCTGCCGAAGCGAAAGTACAGTTTGTATTAAAAGAAAATCTCCGTGCCGAGGCAGCGATTGATCCTGACCCTGTGGCAAGCGGTCCGGTCACTAAAGAAACACAAATTATTGCGATCTATGGCAAAGGTGGAATTGGTAAGAGTTTTACCCTATCCAACCTGTCGTACATGATGGCTCAGCAAGGTAAGAAGGTTCTACTCATCGGCTGCGATCCCAAGAGCGATACAACTTCATTACTCTTTGGGGGCAAGGCCTGCCCAACAATTATTGAAACCTCATCGAAGAAAAAACTCTCCGGTGAGAGTGTTGAAATTGGTGATGTCTGCTTTAAACGTGACGGCGTCTTCGCGATGGAACTCGGTGGACCAGAGGTGGGCCGAGGCTGCGGTGGGCGCGGCATTATTCACGGCTTTGAGACCCTAGAGAAGCTTGGGTTTCACGACTGGGGCTTTGACTATGTGCTGCTCGACTTTCTTGGCGATGTTGTCTGTGGTGGGTTTGGATTACCCATAGCGCGAGATATGTGTCAGAAGGTCATAGTTGTTGGCAGCAACGACCTGCAATCTCTCTACGTCGCCAACAACGTGTGTTCAGCGGTGGAATACTTCAGAAAACTCGGCGGTAATGTGGGTGTTGCTGGAATGGTGATTAATAAAGATGACGGCACGGGCGAGGCTGCTGCATTTGCAGACCGCGCAGGAATCCCAGTGCTGGCTGCGATTCCCGCCAATGAGGACATTCGACGTAAAAGTGCAAGCTATGAAATTGTCGGCCGGCCGGGAACCCAGTGGGCCCCCTTATTTGAGGAACTCGCAACCAATGTCGCCCAGGCGCCTCCAATGCGCCCAAAACCGTTATCTCAGGATGAACTATTAGGCCTATTTTCCGCCGATAGCGTAGGCCGCAATGTCGTATTGGAGCCTGCCACGATGAGTGATATGACCGGTAAGGCTGTTATTGAGAAGAAAACCCTCGAAGTGGTCTACGAGGACGTCTAGGTCGAAACGTAAAGCCCATCATGCCAAAGACGATTTCAATCCCGATAGTCGCTGACCACGCGGCCATAGCGAAGGCACCGGTGCCCAACCCAGCTGCGGTATTGAGCGATGGCCTGGGCTGCCATTCGGGGAAAGAGCAGATGCTGTCGGCCGCCAAAGAGGCTGGTAAAACCGAGACACTCGAGCGCTACGCGGTTGATTATCCAAAGGGGCCACATGATCAGCCCCAGAGTATGTGCCCCGCATTCGGATCATTGCGGGTGGGCCTGCGCATGCGACGCACGGCAACGATTCTCTCGGGCTCGGCCTGCTGTGTCTATGGGCTCACTTTTACATCACATTTCTATGGTGCGAGACGAAGCGTTGGATATGTCCCATTCAATTCTGAAACATTGGTAACCGGAAAGCTCTTTGAGGATATTCGTGAGTCGGTCCATGCGCAGGCCGATCCCAGTCGGTACGACGCGATCGTAATCATTAATCTATGTGTGCCGACTGCGAGTGGTGTTCCGTTGCAGTTACTTCCAAAAGAGATTAACGGTGTTCGAATTATCGGCATCGATGTCCCCGGCTTTGGTGTACCAACACACGCTGAGGCGAAAGATGTACTTGCAGGTGCGATGCTGAAATTCGCCCGTGAGGAGATTATGGCGGGGCCTGTGCAGGCTCCGAAAAATCGGGTGATTGGGCAGCCAACGATCACGTTATTGGGGGAGATGTTCCCGGCCGACCCCGTAGGAATCGGCATGATGCTGGCCCCAATGGGCCTGGCTGCAGGACCGGTCGTTCCAACAAGAGAGTGGCGAGAGCTCTATGCGGCACTAGATTGTGCTGCCGTAGCAGCAGTTCATCCCTTCTATACCGCGAGTCTGCGCGAGTTCGAGGCGGCCGGCCGGCCGATCGTGGGTTCAGCGCCGGTGGGTTACGAAGGGACAGAGGGATGGCTTCAGGCCATCGGAAAGGCGACCAATACCTCTCAAGAAAAAATTGATGCCGCAAAGAATTCGATTCTTCCTGCTATTAAAGGCGCGCTCGCAAAAATGCCGATCAAGGGTCGAATCACGATGAGTGGTTACGAGGGCTCTGAACTGCTTGTCGCGCGGCTCTTAATCGAGTCCGGTGCAGACGTTCGTTATGTGGGCTCTGCCTGTCCGCGTACGGCATGGAGTCAGTCTGATCTCGAATGGCTGCAAGCCAAGGGAGTTGCTGTCCAGTTTCGAGCATCGCTTGAACAAGATCTCGCGGCGATGACAGAGTTCAAGCCCGATTTAGCCATCGGAACAACCCCGGTGGTGCAGGCGGCCAAGCAGGCAAGTATTCCTGCGTTGTACTTCACGAATCTCATCTCAGCCCGCCCACTCATGGGCCCAGCGGGTGCGGGATCTCTCGCCCAGGTGATTAACGCAGCAATTGGTAATAAAGCACGTTTCGATCAGATGCATGAGTTTTTTGAAGCGATCGGCGATGGCGATAACGCCGGCGTCTGGGAAGAGACACCAAAGGCACACCCTGAATTTCGTGACATGACACGTCGGCAGTTGGCTAAGCAACAGAAAGCACGCAAATCCGAGGAGATGGGAAGCTAATGTTTGTGATCGATCATGATCGGGCAGGCGGCTATTGGGGCGCTGTTTATGTCTTCACTGCGATCAAGGGAATGCAGGTGGTGATTGATGGCCCTGTCGGATGCGAAAATCTACCGGTGACATCGGTATTGCATTACACCGATGCGCTGCCGCCGCACGAGCTCCCCATTGTGGTGACGGGACTTGCTGAGGAGCAGCTGGGTCGGGAAGGGACAGAGGGTGCGATGAAGCGTGCCCACGCTGTCTTAGACCCCGACTTACCGGCAGTTGTGGTGACCGGATCAATCGCCGAGATGATCGGCGGCGGCGTTACCCCAGAGGGGACTAACATCAAACGATTCTTGCCACGAACAATTGATGAAGACCAATGGCAATGTGCGAACCGAGCCATGATGTGGCTCTGGACTGAGTACGGCATGAAGAAGGTGCCGGCACCACGGCCCCGAAAGGTGGGTGAGAAGCCCCGTGTCAATATCATTGGACCCTGCTATGGCACCTTTAATATGCCCAGCGATCTCGCCGAGATTCGTAGGCTCGTTCAAGGAATCGGCGCAGAGATCAACATGGTCTTTCCGCTCGGTAGCCATCTCGCAGATGTCTCTCGTCTGGTCGAGGCCGATGTCAATATCTGTATGTATCGGGAGTTTGGCCGGCTGTTGTGTGAGGCTCTTGATCGGCCGTATCTCCAAGCCCCCATCGGGCTGCACAGCACGACCAAGTTTCTACGAAAGCTGGGCGAATTGCTGGGCCTCGATCCCGAGCCTTTTATTACCCAGCAGAAGCACACCACAATAAAACCAATCTGGGATTTATGGCGTTCAGTGACGCAGGATTTCTTTGGAACCGCGAGTTTTGCGGTGGTTGCCAATGACACCTATACCCGCGGTCTGCGTCATTTTCTCGAAGATGAGTTGGGTCTACCCTGTCAGTTCGCGGTGTCACGGCGTCCCGGCGAGAAGACCGATAACGAAACGGTTCGACAGTTGTGTAAAGACAAGCCACCTCTTGTGATGTTCGGAAGTTATAACGAACGGATGTATCTTGCTGAAAACGGAAGTCGCGCAACCTACATTCCAGCATCTTTTCCCGGTGCGATTATTCGCAGACATACGGGTACGCCTTTCATGGGGTATGCCGGTGCAACCTATGTCTTACAGGAATTCTGTAATGCGCTGTTTGATGCGCTCTTTCACATTCTCCCGCTGGGTTCTGATATGGATCGTGTTGATCCCACCTTGGCTCGGGTGGGTGATGCTGACAATCAGTCGATTGCCTGGGACATGGCGGCACAACAGCGTCTCAATGCATTTGTTCAGACAGAACCCGTCTTGGTGCAGATCTCGGTCGCAAAGCGATTACGGGATCGGGCTGAGCGAGAAGCTCGGCGTGCTGGCCTGCAGCTCGTCACTGCGGATGTTGTAGAGCGCGCACAGAATTCGTTACGCCAGGGAGAGCCCGCATGAGTCTCGGTATGCGCTCCTCCCTTGCTCTAACAAACCGAATGTTGCGGCATTTTGCTGCGTCATCTCCGGCCACGGGGAGTTTTCGTGGTAACGACCGCAAGGTCAACTTAGAGGAGAAATCCTATGAGTAATGGCAAATCGAGTCTTACGGGGCTCTCCGACGAGGAAGCTCAGGAGTTTCACAAGTTTTACATCCAGGGCCTTCTCGGTTTTACCGCAACCGCTGTCATCGCCCATGCCTTGGTCTGGGCCTGGCGTCCTTGGTTCCATTGATCCGTTACTTTCTTAGTTAGGGGAATGCTATGCAACAGATAACAGACGAATCGTTACACGAGTCAGTCAAAACCGATTCGATAACTTACTACAGTATTTTTGCAGTTAGTTTCGTTGTGTTTCTGGCGATCGCCCTCATCGCACAGGTCTTATTCTTGCGTTGGCGTTCTTGGTTTCCGGGGGCAGAAGGTGGCAAGACACTAATCGGTGATGTGAAGGCGGCGGTTTATACGTTTATGTCTCAACTCACCTAATTGATCTTTATCTAGGAGATAGAACCATGTGGAGAATATGGCGATTGTTCGATCCGCTTCGTGCGTTGGCCGCGCAGGCGGTGTTTTTGTTTGGTCTAGCTGCAATGATTCATTTCATTTTGCTCAGCACCGAACGTTTCAATTGGCTCGACGGCAAGAGCCAGGCGGAGATTATGGCCAAGAAGGCTACTCCGGCCTCTGTTGCCTCACCAAAGTAATTGATGTGAAGTACAGCGAAGAGCGTTTGCGTTTGACGTGAACCTCTTCGCTTCATGAACGGGAGAAATACATATGGCGATGCTCAGTTTTGAAAGAAAGTATCGTGTCCGTGGAGGAACCTTGGTCGGCGGTGATTTGTTCGACTTCTGGGTTGGGCCTTTTTATGTGGGCTTCTTCGGGATCACATCGGTTTTTTTCGCTGTGCTGGGCACGGTTCTGATTCTCTGGGGGGCTTCGCAGGGGCCGACTTGGAATCTCTGGCAAATCAATATTGCCCCACCTGATCTAAGCGTTGGCCTTGGATTGGCGCCGCTACTGAAGGGGGGGCTGTGGCAACTCATCACGATCTGTGCGCTCGGCGCATTCGGTTCATGGGCGCTTCGCGAGGTTGAGATCTGCCGCAAACTAGGCATGGGCTACCACGTTCCCATTGCCTTCAGTATGGCGATTTTTGGTTACTTTACGTTAGTTGTAATCCGGCCGGTTCTGATGGGCGCCTGGGGCCATGGCTTTCCCTATGGGATTTTGAGCCATTTGGATTGGGTCTCAAACGTGGGTTATCAGTACCTGCACTTTCATTACAACCCCGCACATATGATCGCCATCACCTTGTTCTTTACAACATGCCTAGCGCTCGCGATGCATGGCGGATTAATTCTTTCTGCAGCCAATCCGAAGAAGGGCCAGACCGTGAAGACGCCGGAGCACGAGGATACATTTTTCCGTGACTTGATTGGCTACTCTGTTGGCACCTTGGGGATCCATCGATTGGGCCTGTATCTCGCCCTCTCTGCGGTTTTCTTTAGCGCAGTCTGTATCGTCATTAGTGGTCCGTTCTGGACACGTGGCTGGCCCGAGTGGTGGGGTTGGTGGCTCAACCTGCCGATCTGGTCGTAGGCGGGGAGTAAGGAGAATCCTATGGAATATCAAAATCTATTCACCCAGGTGCAGGCGGTTACAACGCCTCACCACGGCGTTGCCCTGCAGGGTCCCGATAACAATGAACGAACCTCGTCCCCCTTCCTCGTGCACCTTGCGGGACGCCTTGGTAACGCGCAGATTGGGCCGCTCTACCTTGGCAAGGTCGGGCTTGTGTCTGCACTCTGTTTCATCTTCGCCTTTACGATCGTTGGTTTCAATATGCTGGTACAGGTTAACTACGATCCGATTCAGTTTGTGCGGCAGCTGTTCTGGCTCTCGTTAGACCCTCCTGCGCCTGAGTATGGATTGACGCTTGCGCCCTTAAATCAGGGCGGATGGTGGAATATTGCAGGCTTTTTCCTCACCGTATCGGTCCTCTTATGGTGGGTTCGTGTCTATCGGCGCGCTCGGGCCTTGCAGATGGGAACCCATGTGGCATGGGCTTTTGCCGCCGCCATATGGTTGTTTCTCGTACTCGGTCTGATCCGCCCCGTATTGATGGGGAGCTGGGCCGAGGCGGTTCCGTTTGGAATTTTTTCGCACCTCGATTGGACTGCCGCATTTTCTATTCGGTACGGGAACCTGTTTTATAACCCATTCCATATGTTGTCGATCGCGTTCTTGTATGGCTCTGCACTCTTGTTTGCCATGCATGGCGCGACAATTCTTGCAGTGAGCCAGTATGGTGGTGATCGCGAGGTTGAGCAGATCGTTGACCGAGGCAGCGCATCAGAGCGTGCGGCGCTATTTTGGCGTTGGACGATGGGCTTTAACGCAACGATGGAGTCGATTCACCGTTGGGCCTGGTGGTTTGCGATTCTCTGCCCCCTTACCGGCGGCATCGGAATTCTGTTAACCGGAACAGTCGTAGATAACTGGTATCTCTGGGGCGTGAAGCATGGTATCGCACCACCTTACCCGGATATGTGGGGTGCGCCCACAGTCGATCCGCAGACCCTGCAAGGAGCAAAATAATGAATCTCAATCGAACCACATGGGTTGCGATGATTCTTGTCGGCGCGGCGCTACTGTCGGGCTGTGAACGGCCGCCAATTGACACGGTCCAGACTGGGTTTCGTGGTACCGGTATGGAGCTTGTTTATAACCCTCGCACACTTGAGAAAACCGAGTCCTTGCATCAGGCGCCCGCTGCACTCGATCCTGCGGATAAAAGCGGGCCCCGAGCACGGCAGGTCTATCAGAACGTAAAGGTGCTGGGAGACCTCAGCGTTGGCGAGTTTACGCGGGTGATGGTCTCGATGACCCAATGGATTGCGCCTGAACAAGGCTGTGGCTATTGTCACAATTTACAGAACTTCGCTGATGATTCCATGTACACCAAGGTGGTCGCCCGTCGCATGACGCAGATGACACAACATCTGAATGCAAGCTGGAAGAACCACGTCGCCGATACGGGTGTGACCTGTTATACCTGCCACCGTGGTCAGGCTGTTCCGAATCAGGTCTGGTTTGCACCCGATGACAGTAAACTCGCTAAAGGCATGCTTGGGCAGCGTAATGGCCAGAATGAACCCGCCGGTTCTGTGGGAGGCAGCTCTCTGCCGAAGGATCCTTTCACGGCTTACCTGCAAAAAGATACGCCAATCCGGCAAATCTCTCAGACTGCATTACCTCAAGGGATTAACAGCACGGGGTCATCGACCCAGATGACTGAGGCAACCTATGGGCTGATGATGCATATGTCGACAGGTCTGGGTGTTAACTGCGCTTTCTGTCATAACTCGCGAAATTTTTCGGACTGGAAACAGAGCCCCCCGCAACGGGTGACGGCGTACCATGGGATTCGAATGGTTCGTGAGCTGAATAACGAATTCATCACGCCCCTGACCTCGACCTTTCCCCGCAATCGTCTTGGGCCGAAAGGCGATGTTGCCAAGGTGAACTGCGCAACCTGTCATCAGGGTGCTTATAAGCCGCTCTATGGTGAACCCATGGCTAAGCTATACCCTGAGCTACAGGGCCCTGCCGCAAAGCTTGTCAAAACAACGCTGGCAGATCGAGCGACAAAATAGCGCGTCAGGGCGACTCGCCAAGATAGGCGATTCGGACCGCAGGGTCTGCGAGCAAATCCTGCGCCCTCGCGCTTGAGGTGATGAGGCCTGACTCCATAACATACCCACGATCTGCAGCTTCTAAGGCAAGACGTGCATTCTGTTCAATCAGCAAAATGGTTACGCCTGATTGAGAAACATCGCGAATAACACTAAAAATCTTCTCAACCATCACGGGCGATAAGCCCATGGAGGGCTCATCAAGCACCAGAACTCTTGGCCTTGCCATCAGGGCTCGCGCCACGGCAAGCATCTGTTGCTCTCCGCCCGATAAGGTACCCGCAAGCTGTTTATACCGCTCTTTCAATCGAGGAAAGAGCGCGAGCTGGGTCTCGATCAGGGCCTTGATGTCGGCGCTTGATTGCGATGAGTGACTCTGACAGTAGGCACCCATCTGTAGATTTTCAATTACCGACATCCGGGTAAAGACACCGCGACCTTCGGGTACCATCACAAGACCCTTCGCCGGGCGCCTGTAGGCAGGGGTCTTAGTAATCTCCTCACCGTGGAAAAATACCGAGCCTTCTGTAACCGGAATTAATCCCGCAATAGCCTTGAGTGTTGTGGTTTTTCCGGCGCCGTTTGCGCCGATCAGAGACACCAGCTCGCCGGGCTGAACACTAAACGTGACCCCTTTAACGGCCTCAATGCCGCCATAGCGTATCTTAAGCCCCGCGCAGTGCAGCGCTGCCCCAGAGGACTCAGGCATGGACTGCCCCTGAACCGAGATAGGCCGCGATCACATCAGGGTGTCGCTGGACCTCTGCCGGAGCGCCTTGCGCGATCACCCGACCGTAGTCTAAAACGGTCACCCGATCACACAGCCCCATGACAAGCCCTACATCATGCTCGATAATCAGAATGGTCTTCCCATCACGCCTGATGGTTTCTAGCGTTTCCTTTAGTGCATTTTTTTCTGTTGCGTTCATTCCCGCAGCGGGCTCATCCAGTGCGAGCAGGAGGGGTTCGGTAGCCAGTGCCCGGGCAATCTCGAGTCGACGCTGATCTCCGTAGGATAAGGTCTTTGCCAAGGAATCCTTGAAGCGATCAATTCCAAGGTAGGCGAGTAGGTCGGTGGCCTCACGCCGAATTGCAGCCTCGCTCATTCTAAATTGATGCGTCCGAAGAAGGGCGCCAATAACACCACGATGGAGTCCGTGTGTACGCAGGTGGCGACCTACCATTACATTTTCAAGCGCAGTCATCTCGGGAAAGAGACGAATATTCTGAAAGGTCCTTGCAATACCCGCCCGCGTCACTGCATGAACGGCCGTCGGCCGGTACGGCAGACCCTGTAGCGTAAACTGGCCTGCATCAGGGGTAGTGAGACCGGTGACCACGTTAAAGAAAGTAGTCTTTCCAGCGCCGTTAGGACCAATCAATCCATAGATCTGGCCAGGCAATATGCTGAGGCTCACATCATCGAGCGCCAGTAACCCCCCGAATGTCTTTCGTGCCGAGCGCACCGACAGCAGTGCCGACCTCATTGCGAGCGCCTCGCAGACAGGAGCCCAAGTGGCCGAAACAGCATCACCATCACCATCGCAAGCCCAAATAACAACATACGGAGCGCCTCGGGTGCAATAAGCTCTTGACCAAACAGCGTCTCTTGGATGGGCTTAGCGACATAACGCAGAGCCTCTGGAATTGCATAGAGAAGCACTGCCCCGAGAATCACTCCCGGCACGTAGCCGTTTCCTCCAAGCACCACCATTGCGACAACAACGATGCTTTCCATGAGAACAAAACTCTCAGGAGAAACGAATCCCTGGAATGCGGAGAACATCGCACCCGATACGCCACCAAATGAGGCTCCCATTGCAAAGGCGAGTAGCTTGACATTACGGGTGTTGATACCCATCGCCTTCGCAGCCACCTCGTCTTCCCGAATAGCAATCCAGGCGCGACCAATTCGTGAATCCTGTAGTCGGATGCTAACCACAATCATCAAGAGGGCAAGAATTAGAAATAGGTAGTAATAGAGCTGTACCGATGGAATGCTAATTCCAAAAATATCAAGCGATTTACCAAGGTTAACGGGCCCTATCGTAATGGGGTCAATATTGCTGATGCCTTGGGGGCCATTGGTGAGATTGACCGGCGCATTGAGATTATTTAGAAATATCCGAATAATTTCGCCGAATCCCAAGGTCACAATTGCAAGATAGTCCCCCCTTAAACGCAGCGTCGGCGCCCCCAACAACACCCCAAATAGAGCAGCGATACAGGCTGAGAGAGGAATTACAAACCAGATTGAACTGTGTAGCCCATCGGGGAAGGCCTCACGAATCCATGCGAACTGTTCAAACAAATGGGGAGAGGACAGAAGGGCATAGAGGTATGCGCCTACCGCATAAAATGCGATGTAGCCGAGGTCAAGTAGGCCGGCGTAGCCCACGACGATATTGAGCCCAAGGGCCAGCATGATGTAGAGCATGGCGAAGGCGAGAATCCTGATCCAGGCATTCCCCGCGATACCGACAAGAAAGGGTAGGGCGATCAATGCAAGCCCAATTCCAATGACTGCGATCTGCGCATTGCGACGAGACAAGGGAATTGAGAGTTGTGCGAATCCCATATTAGGCCCGGTCTGCAATCCGTTCACCGAGAAGGCCAGAGGGCCGAAAGACCAGCACCAGAATCAAGACCGCAAACGCAAAGATGTCTTGGTAGTGACTGCCCAGAAACCCTCCGGTTAGGTCCCCAACGTATCCTGCGCCAAGGCTCTCGATGATGCCAAGCAACAGGCCTCCAGCGACTGCACCCGCAAGATTGCCGATACCGCCGAGAACTGCAGCAGTGAATGCCTTCAGGCCGAGTAAAAAGCCCATTGTAAAGTGGACGATGTTGTAATTCATGGCCACCAAAACACCCGCAATCGCTGCAAGGGCAGCACCCAGTATGAAGGTTGCCGTAATGATCTGATCGGGGTTTACGCCCATCAGACTCGCGATTTTTGGATTCTCCGATACCGCCCGCATCGCGCGACCGAGCCTTGTACGGTGAACAAGTAGTAAAAGCCCGAGCATCGCAAGGCCCGCGACGACGAGTATCAAGAGCTGCTTGGGCGCAAGTAGGGCACCGGCAATCTCAAAGGGGGTCGTTGACAATAGATCGGGGAACACTCGAGGATTTGGCGACCAAATCATCATTGCGAGCGTTTGTAAGACGATCGATAAGCCAATTGCTGTAATCAATGGCGCAAGTCGTGGAGAATTTCTAAGCGGCCGATAGGCAATGCGTTCAATGGCCGCTGAGAGCAGCATGCAGGCGGGAATGGCGACAAGGGTCGCGATCAGTAATTGGATAACAAGGGGGATACCGGGAAAGTAGAGGGCCATAATCTGCAAGATCGTTAAGGCGATCATTGCCCCGATCATCAAGACCTCGCCGTGAGCGAAATTAATTAACTGCAGAATTCCGTAGACCATGGTGTAGCCTAGGGCGACAAGCGCATAAACGCTCCCGAGGACGAGGCCATTGATGATCTGCTGAATCAGGGTATCCATATGACCCCTCTGGTGGGGTGGGGCAGGCGTAGTGCCTACCCCATCACAACACTTATTGAATTACGCTAAGTGATTCACGCTTTCCGTTGCGGAAGGTATAAAGCGTAAGCGTTCCGCCCTTGATGTCGCCATTAGCATCAAATGCGATGGGACCTGTAACGCCGTCGTACTGGATCTTCGCAAGCTCGGGAAGATATTTCTTGGGATCCGTTGAATTGGCTTTCTTCATTGCCTCAACCATGACCATGGTGGCATCGTAGACATAGGGCGCATAGAGTTTTATCTCGGCCCCTGTCTCCTTTTGGAATCGCTCCCGGAAATCAGCTAACTTTTTCTCATAGGCGCCGACAACTCCACCGGCCTCAGCACAAAATATCTTGTTGTTACCAAGTGCCTTTCCGGCGAGATTGGGTAGTTCACCTGTGCAGATTCCGTCGCCGCCCATAAACTTAGCAGTAATCTTCAGCTGATCCATCTGGCGAAGCATTGGTCCTGCGACTGCATCCATGCCTCCATAGAAAACGATATCGGGTTTCTTGCCGCGAATCGCAGTCAAGATTGACATGAAATCGGTTGCCTTATCGGTCGTAAATTGTCGGTCGATAATTTTGCCACCCGCAGACTCAACACCTTTCACAAATTCATCAGCGACCCCTTGACCGTAGGCGGTACGGTCATCAATGACTGCGATACTTTTGCCCTTGAGTTCTTGCACTGCGTAGCGTCCGAGAGTGCCGCCTAGCTGCGCATCGTTGGCCACCACCCGGAAGGCGGTCTTATAGCCCTGCAGCGTATATTTAGGATTTGTGGCGGAGGGGGAAATCTGCGCAATGCCGGCATCGTTATAGAGTTTTGATGCAGGAATTGTTGTACCTGAATTCAGATGGCCAATTACACCGGCGACTTTAGCGTCGACCAATTTCTGTGCGGCAGCGGTGCCTTGCTTCGGGTCGGCCCCATCATCTTCGGATAGCAAGGTGAACGTGACGGGGCTGCCCCCAATTTTGATTCCTGCTTTATTCAGGTCGGCGATCGCGAGCTTAGCGCCAGCCTCGTTATCCTTTCCAAGGTGTGCGATCGCGCCTGTCAGGGGGGCGACATGGCCAATCTTGACCGAGCTATCTTTGGGCGAGCAAGCGACTAGGCCAACTGTGATTGCGCTCAGCATTAGCAGCCCTGCGTTTGGAACAGTGGATTTTCTTGCGGGGTATTGAGACATAAAAATCTCCATAGGTAGGAAGGTTGAGGATGGGGAGCCGGCAAGAGGCCTGCGAGGGATTAGTTTACGTATTTATATGAATTTTGGTCAGGCTAAATCGAATGTCGCCTAAACTATGGGCTATGAGCGAATTCGAAGCCTCGTCCCGGTTTGGCCTTCTGCGCCAGCTAACGGTTGCCGTGATCTGGATTTCCGCGGTTTCTGTTATCGGGCAGAACCTAACC
>JACCDY011302743.1_pt1 | contig 160513 bp, 248 predicted proteins | sample 7446391 | NCBI WGS metagenome assembly JACCDY01 (sample SAMN15323451, study PRJNA562643) | freshwater metagenome | isolation source: river surface water | place: USA:Blue River Watershed | collected 2017-08-18 | reverse complement strand
TTTCATTACAAAACAAAATTCTTTCGTTGATGAATCATAAAAATTTAAGTAATTATACCAACCTAAATCCATTCCAAGTTGCTTTAACTCTAAAGCTAACTCGTAGGGTACAAATTCTTTTTCCATAACTTTTATTTATATTGTAAATATACGATCAAATTCTTAAAGAGCCAAACCTATACTAACCTCTTGATATGGTGGTCACGAGGAAGTGTTAGCTTATCAATTGGTTGATTTTTCATTAGGTTTAAAACTTCATCTAAGCTAATTGGTTCTAGGTTATTTCCATCAACACCCACATCAATACTCTTTCCATTTCCTACTCTTAAATGTTTTGGGAGATGTACGTGTCCATGGACATGTATAACTCCATCATTCATTCCATTCCAACTGGCGATTGGATAATGCATACAAATAAAACGAGTACGTTCTTTTGATTTACCAATCCATCTTCTAACATCTAAGTCCAAATATTGGTTTACTGAACTGAATAGTGATTGGATATCATTTCTATTATTTTGAATATGATGGTCGTGGTTACCTAAAACCAAATGTACATTTTGGCATACAATTCTATCTCTAAATGCTTTAATACTCTCAAATCCACCAAATGACCAATCACCTAAGTGAATCAAGATATCGTCTTGTTGAACATACTTGTTAATGTTAGATACTAATGTCTCATTCATTTTCTCCAATGAATCAAAATCACGAGTCAAAGCATCAGCACCAGTCCAACTAGTAGTTGCTTTACATATGTTAGCGTGGTTGTAGTGAGTGTCACTTGTGAACCATAATCCTTGATGTTGTTTTAATTCTATTTTCATATACTGTAAATATATGAAAGAAGGCTTGGTTTCCCAAGCCTATTATTATTTTTTTCTATGATCTACTATTTTTTTATCTTTACCCAGCAACTCATACCATCCTTCCCAATTAATGATTGATTCATTAGTGATTTCACTATCTGGAGTGATTGAGTATAATTTAGCTAGTTTTTTCATGATTTGTCCTGCTTCTTTACTTGATTTTGCAATTTCGTATTTGAAGTAATTTTCAAAATTATTGTCAAATTTCCTAGCTATTTTTTCTTGTTGTTGTAAAAACTTTAATTTATCTAAAAGGTTTTGGTCTGAGTATAAATGGGTTATTCTTTCTGTGGATTGCATCTTCCAAGCAGAAACATTATTTACAAATATTTCTAAAACCTGATCAATTATTTCATTATCTGAAGCAAAATAGTCATAATCTATGTCTGAGTTTTCAAATGCATCCTTTATTGTAGATATATGTTCTTTTAATTTATCTCTTAACTCTTGATAACTATAATCTCTGATTATTTTCAGTCGTTGGTATACTCTATTTTGAGTTAAAAAATCATAAAATTTATCTTTAGTTATTTCACCTGCACTTATCATCGCTGCTAATTCAGATGATCTAACTAATATTTCCATATTATCTGTAAAATAAACATTATATAGAAATTCGTTTAGTGGTGTTATTTGACCAAAAGCATTAGTTGAATATGTCTTATACGCTGCAAATTGGGGAATAGATGAAAATGGTTTATCTATTTTAGATTTAATAAATGAATCATAAAAATGTTTTAATTCATGAGCCAATGACCCAATCATTTCTACTTTTTCTTTTGCAAAAAACATTCCAAGATCTTTACCTGTTTTGCTAAAATCAGGAACCTTTAAATTTATGCTAATGTCAATTTCTGTAAATTTAGCTTTTTTAGAAACATTTAGATTATAATGTTTTCCTCCTTCTATTGGTGAAGCAATAGCCATACCTAACCATGCCCAATCGGAACTACTTTGAAAATCAAAACTTATTTTAGCTCTTTTTATTTTCATATCAGCAATATCCATGTCTACGGGAATAGACATGGTAGTAGATTCTATTTCTGCTAAATTCTCATCAGCCACTCCAGCTGTGTTATTTAGATTGTATAGAATTGCGTCGTACAAATGTGTTGCTGATTTTTCAATATTAGAAGGGACACCAACTGCTTCTAGCATGTTGGTGACCTCTTCTTTTATTAATTTCTTTAATTCGTCTAATTTCATACTAATAAATATTAGTGTGAATCTCCTACATCATGTTTCTCTCCGTAGATAAGATAGTCAGGATTGATTACTTTAGCTACTTTTTGTCTTTCTCCACTTACATGTTTAATTACAATACCTTCATGTGGTACTTTAGTACCTTCAATGTAGTTGTTGAATGTGAACTTGTCTTGGATCTCTTGAGACCACAGACCAACATACAACTCAGGCACATGACGCAATTGTAAAGTCGCACTTTCAATAAGGTGCCTTGTTCTGAATACATTTTGGTAATCATCATCAAGGGTAATATCAAATCCAGCAAACTCCAACTCTTTCATTCCGTAGTCGTAGTTCTTTTGGATACCAGGACCATATATCTCACCGTATAGCACGATACCGGATCCTATGTATTCAATCGAATGTACTACCTTAGCCAAGTGCCACATCTTCTCTTTAAGATTGTACTTGTCAGCTACCTCTCTCCAAACGTCTGTTGAGTAGAAACCTTGTGAGTCTGAACCTTTCTCTACGTTGTGAGATCCATATACGTACTCATACTCAATCCATGGATCGTTGGTGAAGAACTTCTTAACCTTATCCCATAAGGATAACTTTGACTTCCTAACAATACCATAACGAGCATTTGTACCATGGATCTTACGAGTGATCTGTACGTTGTCTTCTTCGTTAAACAACCCAGCTACATTCTTTAAGTTAGGGAACTTATGATACACTGTGAAGTTAGGATTCTGATGATACTTTATCTTACGACCTGAAGACAATTGTATTTGTACTGCAGGTGGTTCGTATTTGAAGATACCCATTAATTCCATCATATCTCTACCTTCAAAATACTCGTTAACTGTTCCTTTGTATGGGATGTGAGATAAAGGAATAATCAAACACTCACTGTAGACACCTCTTAACTTAACAGTACGTACACGTTGACCTTTACGCAAGTAATTAGTTACGTTCATTGCGTCTGATAGTTCTTGAGGAATAACTGCGTCTGTAGTTGCCACTACAACCAAGTCATCTACTTTGTACTCCCCTTTCTTGATAATACAATTCCATCCTCCGATAACACCTTGTTCGATATTATCTGCTCCTGGTATTTCTTTAATTTCGTTTATGCGTGCTATGTAGCACACTGAGTTATTATTTTCCATTTTTATTTGACTTTTTCCCAATATTTGGTTTCTATAACTTTAATTTTTTCTTCTACTCTATCGAGTTCATATATATCATCTGACTCATGGCCCCAATCATCATCACTGACGTATACGTTTGTTTCCCAAAAACCATCTAATTCTCTAGGAACTTCAGGAAAAAGCTCCTCATCAATTTCAATAACTGAGCGAGTGTAGAAGTTAGAGCCTCTGCGATGTTCTTGGTAGCTCACAATGTCCATATCTGAAATAAGGTTATCAAAATCAATACCCATTTCTTTAGCGGTTTCTCTTGTAATTTTATTCATGTTCTTTATTTTTAACTAATTGAATTATTTCATCTGGGTGAGGTGCAAATGAATATCTTGCTTGTTTTATTGCTTCTCTAATTTGCTCCTCGGTGTACAGTGTTTCTTCATCTAATTCTGTTATCATACGCTTTATGATTCCTTTTAATGGTGGGTATTGTTTAAATGCACCCTCCATTAAAGATATAATCCCCATTGTGTAAGCGTTTAACCATAAATCTGTTTCTTCAAATTCTTTTTCTTGACCAATAAGAATATAACATTCATATTTCTCATCAAGTAAGTCTTTGATTTGCTTTTGTTCTTCAGGTGTCATAGTATTTCTATTTCAGAGGTAAGAAAATCTTCTTTATTGCTTATACCTTTCTTGTAATCAATTTTCCCTTCTTCATAACAAGATTCAGCAAATTTCTCTGATGATGTAAGCATGCCTTGTATGGTTTCTAACATAGCAATTTTACCATCTAAAAAAGCAAACTCTTCTGAGTGGAAAGGATATGAATTTCTTTTTTCAGTTAGCCTTTTACGCTCCTCACCCATCCAATTATGTCTAATAAGGGAATAGTCTTGTAGTTTAATTTTCATAATTACTTTTCTTGTTGATTGTACCAATTTAAGAACTCCCATATTGCTTGTACTACTGCTTCTTTTCTGTTTTTAGCATCTATAACTCGAACTAAATTAGCCGATGTATTAAGATTCCATTTACCTCTTGTGCCATAGTTGGTAATCAAACAAGAATTTGGATGTATTGAAACAGATATGCCGTTTTCTCTATCATTTATCTTCTCAATCACCTCCATAATCCAATTCCAATCTGAATCAAACTTCAATAATCCCTCGGGTATTCCTCTTTTTTCAAAGGGTAATCCAAACCATTGAGGATTAAGTGGTGCTTCCATTTCAGATAAAACACCACCTAAAAGCTCAGCACATAGCTTGTTATACTCTTCTTTGTTAAACTCTTTCATAACTTTCATTTATATTGTAAATATACGATCAAATTCTTGAGAAGCCAAATAATATGTTATTTTTTTGTAGTCAGGACAGGACTCGAACCTGTATTTGTGTACATCAATTCATGCTATCAAAGTCCAATAAGGAACACCCCTTAATTGCATGAGCGTTTACCATTCCGCCACCTGACTATTTTGTTTTTAATACTCAATTTCAAATAAATCTAATATAAACCGAGCGTTTTCAATCTCAGCATCTTCTTCTCCAAGAAAATAACAATCATCAAAATTACCTCCACTAAACTCATAAGGGTTCCACTCACCATCTGGGTTATTTTCTACTGTTGTTTTCTTTTTTGCTTTTTGCTTAAAGTTTTCAATTTGTTCTTCTGTTAATTGTTTCATAATTTTTATTTATTTTCAAATTTAGCCTTTAATTTTTCGTATTGTTCAAATTCTTTAGCTTCCTTATCAGCATTTTCTTTATCCTTTTTAGCTTTCACCTTTTCAGCCTCAATTCTGCGTCTTTCATCTCTATCTTCAGTTGCGACTCTGATAAGTTCTTCATCTGGAAGTAATAACCATTCTGCCGGAAATGAAGTGGACTCTTCACTGTAACATCCCATACAAGAAGTGTCGTAGGTGATATCAACGGTAGTTAGTCCTTGCCATGTATCAATGGTTGAATTGACAATTCCTCGTCCAGTACCCCAAGCCTCATAGTCAACCTTTTCTAATTTATTAACTGTTTCCTTTATTAACTTCATCATTGGTTCGTATAACTCAATGAATGATTTGATTTGATTTTTATACATAACCTTTATTTTTATTTAAATATACGATCAAATTCTTAGGAGGCCAAACAAAGTGTTAAAGTTTTACTTCAAACCTTTGTCTCATCTTTTGAATAGTTTCTGATGGGACATTATGAGTGTTTGTTTCTTCTGATTCACCATGTCTATTCTCTACAATAAGTGAGTGCACTTGGTAACCATATTTTTCAGCTAATTCATAATATGGTTGCATTTCTTTACTAGTAGTGAATGTGTTGGATACTACTATGTTATATCCTTCCATCATCCAACCTTCAGTACTGGTTCTGCAGTATTCATGTGCTTGTTTTAATTTAGAAGCATCAAACTTATACTCACCATCCTTCATAAAATAATGGTCAGCCTCAATATGGATACCTCCCAACGTCTTAGCGAATGTACTTTTACCAGCGCCAGGTAAACCACGAACCAGAATAAGTGTTTTCATAATCTTTCTATTTCTTGTTCTACTTGTTCTAAATACTCCAACATATCATACCCTGTCATGTGGTCTGGGTGTTCACCTTCAAAGGTAAATTTACGTTCTCCAATAGCATCAAAAGCACAGTATTCAGGTTTATGAAGCCCATCAAAGATTTCTTTCATGTGCTTTACTACTATCAATGCACATTGTTTGGCTGTATTAAACTGAATGCATCCTATTTTATTTTTTGAATTATTTGGAAAACAATAGAATCTCTTAAATAATTCAACTGCTTTTTCTTGTGGTGTCATATTGCGTATAAAATTGTTGGGTTGTCTTTATGAATTTCAATACCAGGATACTTTTCTCCAAACTTCTGAGTATCAAATGACTTAGTAATTAAATGACATCCATTTTTAGTTGGGATGATATGTAAACACTTATGTCCGTCTTTAGGTTGACATTCAAGTTCAATCATAGCTATCATTAATGGACTTGGAGTTGATGTTCCATCACAATCAAGAATCCATGTTTTATTTCCTTTTGATTCACAATTGTTGCGCCCAATAATAGTTTCAAAACTAGTCTTGATACCCTCGTATTGCTCATTTGCAATTAACTCAGCATTATGTCTTAAACACTCTAAAGCAATCTTACTCCATTTTCTTCTATTCAAATGAATATAAGCTCGAGCATTAAACGTTTCACATAACTTGATAATCTCATCTCTGTTTTTATCAAATTTCTCTAAACTAGAGATATTATATGAACGAATGACTCTGTTATTAGAACCTAATTCAGGATTTTCTTTCTTACGTTGAATAATTTGAATGAAGTAAAAGTAATCTGATTCGAATTTTAATATACTTCTTATTTGTTCAAAGTTATTTGTCATCGTGTTAATTTATGAATTTTAATATTCACTCTACGTTTCAAGCAATTCCATTGTAACATTAATCCGTCTTTAGATTCACCATTGTTGTTGTTGAACTCTTTACACTTGTTAAAACTACGAGTGAATTTATTTTTATATTCTTTTACAATGTTGAAAAATACATTCTTATGACCAAAATGATTACTGATCCAAGCTCCACCTGGAATACCTTTATTACCTTGCCATGTTACCAAACGTGTTTTGGTTTCATTATAGATGTCATACAAGAAAACATCTACAGTTTGAGTTGTAACATCTGGTTCAAGCCATAACTCTGTTTCATTGTGTAATTTCAATTTTTCAATCATAACCTTAATTTTATTATTATGTCGTAAATATACGAAAGAAGGGTCCGAAGACCCAACTTTCTACTAAAATATTTAAAAATAATTTATTTTATATCAGCACTTTCAATTAAAGTGTAAGTGAATGAGTTACCATGTATGGCAGCTGCTTTTCTCATGATTATCATAAATGCTTCAAAATCTTTAGAGCGTTTGAATACTTGACATCCCTCAGACCAGTTTTCAACATAAGTTGAATCAGCACCTGCTTTATGAATGTTAATACCAAATACACCTTCTTGAATTTTATTCTCATCGTATTTCATATCACGGTTTGGGTCACGATATACTTTAACATTATCTTTTTGTCTTAATGCCTCATATTTACCCTGATGTAGACCTAACATGTGTGAGCCACGGTATTGGCCTTCTACTAGACGAGCAACGCCGGCTGCATTATGATATTCCATAACACCTTTTTTACCTGGATCAGTAGTGATGATCCACTCTTTGTAAACCCAGTTACCATTTTCTTTATATGATACTGTGATACGATCATCAAATGCATTTGTGACTTTGTCTCCAGTATCTGAGGTTCTCACTCCAACGATGTTAACATCAAAGTCTTTTGCTCCTTCAAACCAAACATAACCTTTGGCTTTGACTGCTGCTTCAATTTTGTCTTTTGAGTAATTCATGTGTATTTATTTTAATTATGATAATACTCCTCCTAAAGCAATAGATGAACGATTTATGTCTATTACTTCTTCTTGAGTTAGTTTAGTTTTTTTCTTATAATAATCTAACCCCAATACTCCTATAAATTTATTATCTAATGTTTTTACAGCAAAAAGATAACCGGACTTACATCCGGTTGTCTCAGCTACAAATTCTAATCCATAAGTAGTAGTATTGTCATCTTTAAAATCTGGGATTGATATTAGGTCATTTTCTAAAAGATGGTTCATTGATTTATTAAATAAACTAACAGGTATATTTTGAAAGTTTTGTTGTACTGAAGGGATACCTGCTCCTACTGTTTCATATACCATACTGAATTTAGCTATAGATTTACCTGTTGGGTAAAAATTCCCGCCATTATGGAATTGGGTGATCCAGACTCGATCAGCGTGGTATTTTTCTTTAATACTCTCAAGTTTGGTTATAACCTGCTCACCTATTTCTAGAGCATCAGTTATTATATCTTTTTTCTTTTTGCCTAGCTTATTATCTAGGTACCACTTACTCGCTAACACTATAATAGGACCAATTATACCTCCTATCACAGCAACCCAAATTGTATCAGTCATTTTTTAATCTATAGATAATTTATCTATAAATATTAGAATGGTAATTCATCGTCATCTTCTTTTTGAGTATTTCCAAAATATTCATCCAAAAACCATTTTGGATACAGCATTACAGTACCTGAATATTTTAAATTGCTTATGTTACGAGTACGAGCTGGTATATTTTTTAGTTGAGCTACTTTGTTTACCTCTTCTCCTAGTTTTATACCCGCTGCCTTACCTAAGTAGTCATATAATGACATTAATGAATTATCCATGTAGCACCTCCTCTAATGTTTTCCAATGTACTTCATGTCCCTCATCTCCAAATACACCTGTAGCGATTGCTAAATGTACTACTCCATTTTCATCCTTACCAATTGCTACTGACCCAAGTCCCTCACAAATGTAATAAGGATTAATTGTTCCGGGTTCCATATCAGCGGCGATCGCTTCAATATCAAAATCCCATCCTCTATTTGGGTCATTCATTTCAACCCATTGTTTACTATAATCTGCCATAATTTATTGTTCTTGATTTGACATTAATTCATCTATTTGATCTGCAAAATCAGTTATTTCTGCTTCTAATTCAATAACTCGGTCTTCGAGTTTTTCGTTTTTAGATTCTAGTTCCTCAATTTCTCTTACTAAATCACCAATCAATTCAGTAATTTCACTAATGCTACTTCTTAAGACTGCGTCTTTTTGTTTTTCTAGGTAATAATTATTCATAACTTTTATTAATTAAATAAGTTAAACGCTGTGGTTTCTAAATCTACTAATTGACGCTCAGCATCTTTTATTTGCTGTCTAAGTTGGACTTCATTTTGAGCCACATACCGTTTAGTAGCCATTTCTTTTAATTCTTCAAAAGAGTGTTTTACATCTCCCCAACGACCAATTAAATATTCCTTTTTATACCAGTCGTATTTACTTACTTTACCTCCTACTTCAATAGCATGTTGTTCTGCTTCCTCTTTAGTAAGATTACTTTTTACATTCTTACCATCTAACTCAACATACCAATTAGTATATATTATTCCTATAGCAACTGGGTCTGGGGCTTTATCATCGTACCATATCTCAATATCGTGGAAATAATTTTCACGAGTTGATAATGCTACTAATTCTAAAATTTCTAATGGAATTGGAGTTAAATCGTACTGTTTTACTTTACGTTTAGCTGGGCATAGTGTTTCAAACACACTTTTAAGTGATTGTTTCATATGCGTGAATGGGATTGGACTTTTCTCAGGTTTAGCTATTTGAGTTTGGCCTGCTAATCCTAATTCATCTACAATTGAATTCCATTTATCTAATTTTTCATTGTCATAGATTAGATCTACTGTTTCTTCAATTAAATACGTTTCTACAACTGTTTTCATGTCTTGTGAATTATTTTCTATCATAACTTTTATTTTTGTGAGTATACGATTTCTTCTTCAGGTAACCAATTTCTTTCATAATCTTTTTTAACTGCTTCTTTAGCATAATGATTTATAATTGGTCTGCCAGTATTATAAGCTCCGGCTGCCTTAGCCCAACTCTTGAATCGTTTATAATTTTGAGCAAGTATTTTCATACTTAAGTTAACATTAAACTCAATACTATCTCTTAATTCAGATTTAGTTACTTTACGTTCAGCAAAATAAGAAGCATATTTGTATCTAATTTGCATTGGACCCATTGCTCCAGCTTTAGATACTCTGGATGGATTATAAGTTGAGTCTTGTGGACCTCGATATGTTGTCTCTAAATGAGCAATATTAAATGCTACGTGCCTGGGTACTTGATACATTCCTGAGTACAGCATTATTGCTCGGTACATTCTAAGAGCGTGGCTTGGTTTTTCAACTGGTTTGTAAGTTGTTCCACTTATAAGTGTTAGGCAACTAGCTAGAATTAATAACTTTTTCATATCCAATTGGGTTTACGGGTTGGTATTTTTTTCCAATCTAACTTTTTAACTTTAACTTTATCGTTAATATAAAAATTCTTATACGATTCGATTGTATCTTCCACTCTAAATTCCTCAGGCATACATTTGGGTGGAGCTACAAAGCCATTGTCAGGTAAATTTGGTCTATTGTCTCTACACCACTCTAGTACTCTTTGTGTAGCGTGTAGTTTACCATAACGTAACTCAAACTCACGACAAATTTCTAAACCATGTTCAACTAACCAATTATAATGTTGGATTGATTGTCTAGTCCAAATTGTTGATGGGTGATTTTTATGAGCACGTTTATAAGGTGCTTCAGAACCTGTTTCCCAGTGTGCTGTACAACACATTTGAGCTGATTCTATTTGCATTTTGCGAATGTGATCATCAGCTAATTGTTGAGCAGCTACAATCGGATCAACATGTATATAGAAAATATTCATGTTGTAAATATACGAAAAAAGGGCCCGAAGGCCCAAATTTCTTAATATATTTTTTAGAATTAATCTAACGGACCAGAAGAACGCATTACATCCATTCCTGATTTAGAAAATTGATCCCACTTTTCATTTCCTACTGGGTGTAGTCTTCCATTTTTTACTTCTAATTTAGAATCACCATAGATACGAATAAAACGGTCTTTCCACTCTTCAAATGCTTTTGGTTGAGTTGCCTCTAACCAAGCACCACTTATCGGATCCCAAGGTAATCTAGTAGCTCCATATTTAGCTAAATCTTCGAATGTAATAGATGAAGCCATAATGTTTTCTTCTTCATTCAAACCAATCATTGTTGGTTTACCTTTCTCATCTTTGAAATAAATAGAAACAAAGTCCATTATTTCACCTTTAGTCAAGTTATTAGCGTCCATAATTTCTTCAAAATCCTTTTTCCAAGATTTTTTCTCCTCAGATACTTGATTCTCAACTAATTGTTGACGACGCCATTGGTATATATTAAAGTCTTTAGCCATTGATTTGTTGTTTTTTATTATAAATATCTACATTTTTTTCCTTCGCGTCAAGTAATCCCTTACCATGCGCCTTCATTCGCTCCCAATATCTATCTTTAACAAATTGATGTATTGGTAATGATTTACCTTCATCATCAATGCGAACAAAGACGATTTTAGTGTGGGTAACTGTTTCTTGAGCGCCTGTATACACATTATGTTTTCTGACGTCTATCTCCACTGTAACTGAGGTATTTCCGAACTCAACTACACTACCATATATTTTAAGAATTGCTCCTACTTTAACTGGTTTCTTAAAAACCAATTCATCAATTTTCAGAGTTACAACTCGTTGTGTGTCACAGATTTGAGCTACATAAGCTGCGGCTGCGTCATCAATTAAAGACATAATGGTGCCACCAAACATGTTGTCATGGACACCAATGTCTCCTTTTTTACAAATATAAGTAGTGATTAACTCCATTACAAACTAATTGTGCAATCAACAATTTCTACACTTCTATTAGTCATTGCACCACAATGTTCAATACTGTGTTTTACTAATTCGGCTTTTTGAAGTGTTTCACATACACAAATAAGCTCATTTGTTTGTTTGCTTCTAACTTGATAATTTCCTTTCATAACTGATTTAAATAAATTTCTATAAATTGATGAATATTCATCTGTTGCCATAACTATAATATAATAAAAATAGGCCCTAAGGCCTAACTTTATTTTTCAAATTTAGCACTAAATTTTCCTGGTTTCTCAGGGTGTGGTCCAACTTTAATATTACTTACCATTTTACCTAGTGCTTTTATTTGTTCCAAATTTGGTTTTACTTTAAAGATAATAAAATTATCCTCTTTATATGCTCCAAGTCCTTTTGTTGTTTGATCAGCATTAATTGCTTTTAAAGCCATATCTATATCATTAGATGCAAATTCAGCTACAATGGCTTCTTTAATAAGTTGTTTTAATTCAGATTTTTTCATACTAATAAATATCAATCAATTAGGCTCCAATAATTCTTAAATGCTCCATATCATTTTTAAATAAAACATCATTAGCTTGTCTTATTAGCTTATCAAAGGGCATTGGGCTAGTAAAATATATAGAATTTATATGTTTGTATCCTCCAGAGTAGTGACCACTTTTATCCTCAGGTACAATTTCTAATCCACTTTTATTTAATAAAGAAATAGCATCTAATATGTTATTTAAAGACTGTTCTGTTTGTTGTGGATCAATTATTTCATATCGATTCTCGCTCAATACTTTACGAATTTCTTCTTTGATGATTTGTTTTAGTTCTGATTTTTTCATGTTAATAAATATTAGGGGGTAATCACTAATGTATTGTCTTCGGGTAATTCTTTTAAAGTGTATTTATTTTTATCTAGAATAGAATTCAATGTTTGTCTATATAATCTATGTCTTAAATTATCATTTGCTTCCAAATAAAATTCAGTAAAATACTCTGAGTAGTGGTTTAAAATTTCATATATAAAGATGTAAATATATGTGTTGAATATTTTCTCATCATATGTAGGAGGTTTATCATATCGTTTATTATTCTCCTGGTCTACCCATCCAAATTTGATTTCGGCTACTGTGTCACCTTTATACAATGATTGATTTATTACTATGAAATATTGTATATCTTTTCTATCTTTAAATATCCATAAATTTTTACGACTATGTTCAAAATCGTAATGGTTTGATGGATTTACTTGTTCGAACATCAACTCATATGAAGACACTATAAGTTCTTCATGTATTAGTTGTTTTAGTTCGGATTTTTTCATATTAATAAATATGATTAATTTGATAAAGGTGCTTTAATGGTTGGGTGTGAATCATATCTCCACAACTGGATCATATTCATACTATCATTAGTATTCAGTAACTCATCTAACGTTTCATAGTTTCTTAATCTAACTTCGGGTAACTCAAATGGCTCTCTAGTCAATTGCAACTCAGCTTGCTCAATATGGTTATTATACAAATGTACATCACCTAAGTTACCAATCAATTCATCAGGTACCATGTTCACTTCCTTAGCAAGGATTTCAAGTAACAATCCATAACTTGCAATGTTGAATGGTAAACCTAAGAATGTATCTACCGACCTTTGATTCCACATTAAAGAGATTGCTCTGGTTGGGATATTATATTTAATATAATCTTCTTCTGATATTGCAGTCATTTTGCTTTTCTGTGCTGCACATAAATCATATCTCTCATCTTCACTCAACTCTCTTGTATAAACTTGAAATCCATAATGACAAGGTGGCAGCACCATCTTGTTCAGTTCTCCTACATTCCAAGCATTAACCATTAATCGTCTACTGTCTGGGTTTGTTTTAAGGTCATTGATTAGGTTTGCAATTTGGTCTACTCCGCCATCAAATATAGCATTCCAGTTTCTCCACTGTCTACCATACACAGGCCCTAATTCACCCCACTTTCTAGCAAACTTATCATCTGTTTTGATTTTGTTGATGAAATCTTCTTGTGTTAAGATAGGTTTGTTATCAATGTATTCAATATTTGGTTCCCAATGTTTTACATAATTTTTATAGGCATCTCCATTCCATATAGAAGTATTGTTATCAACAAGGTATTTGATGTTGGTATCACCTCTTAAAAACCATAGTAATTCAGTTACCATAGTTTTGAACGCAACTTTTTTAGTAGTTAAGAGTGGAAACCCATCACTCATTTTATGACGAATCTGTCTGCCAAAAACACTCTTAGTACCAGTACCTGTTCTGTCTTTCTTCTCTACTCCATTATCAAGAATGTCTTGAAGGAGTGATTGGTATGATTTATCTAGGTTATTCATATTAGTTAATCTTTTACAATCATTCTCTTTTCTCTTGACCCATCACTATAAACATAGATGTAGAATCTATTTGGTTCAGGAACTGCATCTCTACCTGTCTCATCAAGAACTTTGATTAGTTTTTTAGTAGTTGATAGTTCTTCAACACCTACTGCAGCAGAGCAATCAGTCCATGAAACACCATGGATACCGTTACCTCCAATCTGAAAAACATGAAATCCATGTTGAGTAGAGTCAAGCGTTTCAGTGAATGTTGTGTCAAATACACAACCACACATACCTACCGCATGAACAGTGTAAGTGATAGGTACTCCAATTGGTACAATAAACTGATAATTTCCACTATAAGGACCTTGTGATGACACGTCTGGTTGTGGTGAAATACTGATAACAGGTAAGCCGTTTTGCATTGTAGCAAATCCACCACAAATTGTGTCATAAGTTGAACTCACTGAAATGGTTTGGTTAAAGTCTATGACTTGTGAATAACCGATTAAGGTTGTTAAGCTCATTAGAGCAATTAAAAATAGTTTTTTCATAGTTAGTGATTTAGATTCCAATCTTTTAGTGCATTGCAAAAATCTTCATGTTCTGATCTACCCATTCCTCTGGGATCAGACGAATCATAAAAATCTTCCATTTGTGGTTTTTTAGAAGTAACATTGTTACTTTGTATGTTACTAGAAGTAACTGATTTGTTTCTTTTCATATTATTTGTTTTTGTTTTATATTATTCCTTTACGATCATTTTCTTTTCTCTTGACCCGTCATCATACACATAGATATAAAATCTATTTGGTTCTGGAATTACATCTCTACCAGTTTCATCAAGCACTCTGGTTAATTTTTTGCGAATTGATAATTCCTGAACTCCAAGTGGGTCTTCAACACTACAATAAAATAAACCTTGATACCCTAATATACTACACACTTCATTACTTGGGTTGTTGTATATTTGACAGCTGTTATTATTAGGAATATAATTCACGCAAAACACGATAGGAGCAGCGTCAAATGGAATATAGTAGAACTTTGTAACCGCTCTCCATTGGGTTTTCAACGAATCAAAGTATGAAATGATTGTTACAATTGGAGTATATAGACCAATAGATACTTCAATATTTGGCTCACAAGTTGTTGGATGTCCTTGAGAAACGGTTATTACTGCGTCATCCAAATGGTTTGGAGGGTAAGGATAAGGAACTCCATCATACTGAGACCATCTTATTGTGTCATTTTGTGCAAACACATTGAGTGTTAAGATGCTCATTAGAGCAATTAAAAATAGTTTTTTCATATTATTTGTTTTTGTTTTTAGAATAATAATGCTCCAACAATAGCTCCTTCAACAAAACTACTACCATTATCTACAACTACAGTTTTAGTTTGGGTTACTGGTGGAGTATTAGCTCCAATATTCATTTTAGTTTCATTTGGCGGTGTACCATCATTATTAGTGCTCAAACTAGGGACAATTCGTGCAGTTACGTTTGCATCTTCATCATTTGCAATTAAGATACTAGAATGTATTGGGCAGGAGAAAATTAATTTTTGATCAATATTGACGAAATTTCCATTACCATTGTAGTATGCGTCTGTAATTTTGAAAATTACATTTCCTTGAATTACTGTGTAATCCGAATATGTGCGTCCATATGGGCACGTTTTTTGTTTTTTACTCATTGTATTTATTTTTTATTTAAATATACGATTAAATTTTTGGGAAGCCAAACAATATATTATTTGTTTTTGTTTTTTCTAAAGATATTATGTTCGTAATCTAAATCCCAAATCCATCTTGTTCTACAAGTCCATACCCACAATTTCGTTCTCCACCAACGTGCTAGTTTAACATGCCATGGATCGTTCTCCATTTCTTTAAGGAGTCTATCTACTGTTTTACTTCTCATATGCTAAGTATTTTTTATAGTACTCTTCTTCTAAGCGTTCGGGGCTGAATCGTCTCCAATGTTCTACAATTTTACAAGCAGCAGCTTTATGTAATGATTCAAGAAATGCTACACATGACTCATCTTCAAATGACTCAATCAAGTCAATTGCTGCTTTATCATAATCGAAAAACCAATTATCTACTTCATCTGTTCCATTAATTAAATTCTCAAGTGAAGGAGATGTATCACGAGTAATAATGTCTAACTCAGTGTTAGGATGTATTTTAACTGTTGTTTTACTTGGTTTCATTATTCAATTATTGTTTCCATATTATGAGGTACTACCCAACGAGCACAATCTTGAGGCAAACGATGAATGTGTTTATAGTTGTTAATATAACCCATCATGTTAGCACTTCCAACAGCGTTTGCTGAGTGAACCATTACTGGCACTACCGGTGCTCCATTTAACCATTGTTCCACTAACCACTTTGTACAATCCATTCCTGTTTTCTCTGTAATGTTATTGTAGTCTAAAGTGTAGTTGTGGTACACGTTATTATGCCACTCTTTCATAGCCGAGTCTCCTAAGTCATGATCCAAAGAAATCAAACTAATGTTCTTTAAACCAATCTCAGTTACTGCTTTTACAAACTCGTCATAGTTTCTAACTACAATCCAATCGCCAGTTTCTGGCTTTGGTGTTCTAATATCGTCTAAATATATTCTTTTCATATTATTCTAAACTTAAATTATTTTCTGACATAAGACCTCGAATCAAGTCTCGTACTTTTTGAGCCATATCTATTTCAGTCTCACTTGCTTCACCTTGCTCAATCATACTTCCTCCGTACTTAACAACCTCACGTAGTTCATTATCTAATGACCGTACAACATCTTTCCAATCTCTGGCTTGCATAGCTAATTTAGCTTCATAAGCTTCTTCGTAACTATCAAATTCTAGAATTATCTTTCCCATTTTCAATTTGTTTAATCCCTTTTACTATTTGTTCACTATGCCACTTCAACCATTCATCGTAAGTCCACTTACAATCGAAATTGTTTTTAAGATACATCTTGTACTGTGTTTCTAGTGTTGCCATAATTAATCCCACCAATAGTCAATATGATCAGCTAAGTATTTATAAGCTTCTCGCTTATCTTTTTTATATTGTTTTTCAGCTTTAATCATTCCCTCTCTAAATTCTTTTGAGTATTGTTCTTCATCTTCAGGTGTTTTAACACCGTCATGATCAATAAACATTTCTTCAGTGTCTGTTCCTTCAATTGGAACAAATCTTAAAACACCCTCACCCCATTTAGCATCCATCTCTTGCATCATAGGACATTCATAGAACTCCCATGAGTCTTTAGTTTGATGAAGTTTATCAATAGCTGTTTGGATTTGTTCAGCTGTTTCTTTAGCTCTAGAGACATGTACTCTATCTGATAAGAAAAAGTCACGTTGGTGTTCTAGTTTTTTGATTAGAATTTCATTAATGTAATGATGATCCCAATCCTCATCTTTCCAAATAGTTGGTAACCATCTTATCACATTATAACACTTTCTAAAAAACCTTTTAATTTTATACATAACTTTTAAAATAAATCATTTAACTCTTTATGGCATCTATCAACAATATAACGTTTGATAAACTTTCTCCAAGTTTGTTTTAATTTATCTAACATTTCTCATCATTGTCATAGTTCCACCAATTATGAATGTTACTCCAATTGGAATCATAAATGGGCGAGTACCTTGTTTAAAGTATGGATCATAATACCATCCACCACCTTGTTTAGCATGTTTCCAAGCCTCATTACCCTCAAATTGATGGGCAATAATGATAGCTGTTCCTGCTATCACAGCAGCAAACCCACCCCATCTTAATTCATCTTCTTGGGAGACATAATTTCGTCTCATAGCTGAATTCATTCTATCAAATGATGCTCCTCTTTGAGCTCGTGTTTGTGCTTGGCTAGACAACGCTAACAAACACATTAACATAACCATTATTTTTTTCATTTTTTTAATGTTTTCTTAATTCTAATGTAAGTACTGCTTCTACTTTTCTGGGTATATATGGATAGTAATTATCTATCATGTTGTGGAATTCTTCATCAGTTATTGATTCGGTTTCAAATTCAAAATTCTTTGAATCAAAATCAACTCGTACTCTTTCAAGTAATTCTAATCTTTGACTTACTGTTAATTCAACGCTTTTAGTACATGTTGATATCAATGTATCCATAACTTATATTATTTGATCTATTACTTTATATTCTAAAGCATCATTGATATCAAAATACCAATCTGTTTTACTTTTTTTAACTTTATCTAATTGTTTTTTAGTAAATGATGTTTTACTAAAGATATAATCATCATACATTTCCATCACACGTTCTGTTTCCTCTAAATTTTCTTTCAATATAGATACTTTTTCATAATGTCCAAATGTATCTAAACATTCATGATACATAAATGTTGTTAGTGGGTGGGCGAATCGTTTAACACCTGATACTAGAATAGGTAGAGCCATTGACATAATAGCGCCGTAACCGTAGGTATAAACTGGGGTCTCTGATGATTCGATAGCTCCTATGATTGCAAAACCATCATACATTGAACCACCTATACTGTTAATTTTTAACTGGATGGGTGTGCGTTCATCTTTTCCAAAATCATCCTCATTAATGTCACTTATATGTTGGATGATGTTTTGAGCTGATTCCTCGCTTATTTCTCCACTAAGCACTAGGTTCCGGTATACTCTCTTCTTGTTCATGTATTTCCTCCCATTCAGGTTCTTTAATTGTTTCACATAATAGAAAATGAGACTCAGTTTTTAAAACATGATCTGCATCTAATCCTTCCTTCCATAAATGTAATAAATCTCTTTTTAACTCACCAGTCTTATCAAAGAAGTAACCTATAGGAATCGCTCTCAATACAATATATGCTTCTCCATTATAGAAATATAACTGCTTCATTTTTTAATACTAATATAAGTTCCATCGTACCACCCAAACACCTCGTCATCAAACTCATTTCTTCTTTCAAATTTGTCTATATCAAGTTTAATTTCTTGATATTCACTTTCATTTGGAAAGCGGACCCAAAACATTTTACTCCTCGCCATATTTAAATTTTTCGCGTTTATAAGTTTTAGCTGATGGTTTACATCTTTGTATCATTTTGCGTCTGATGATTTGAGCTACATGTCGCTCACTTAATCCGTTTAATGTTTTCTTTTCCATGTGTTTTAATTATGCTATAAATATACGATTAAAAACATGGGAGTCCAACTATTTAAATGAAGATTTTATTACCTATTAAATTTTAACCTAAAGTGAGCCATCTCATAGAAATCAATTAATCGTTTTGAACGGTCTTGATTTTTAGATTGATATTCATTTACTAAATTATAAAACTCTTCCACATCACCAGCAGCGTGAGCCTGGTGTAAAATTTCCTCTATGCGCTCTTCGTTACTCATTGTAATTAATTAACTTTAATTTAAAATATATTAGGTTATTAAAATGGTGTAAGTAATGACGTAATGTTTTTACATTCATTTTTCTTATTTTCCAATAGTCAATAAAGTTTTTTATGACTTGTCTAGCTGAGTCTATATGTTCAACTGTAGTGCAAGAATTGATAATCTTGTTTATTTTAGAAATATGTTGATCAAATAATTCTAGCATGTATATACATATTCTACTTCCAGAATAATTGTACTATCAATATTAAAACACTTAAACTTAAACAAATACCTGTTTTAGTAGTAATTGGTTCATCAAACCAAAGCATAGACATAATTGTAAATACAATTGTCCCAACAGCAAAACCTATTAACCTAGATGGCCATAACTGTCCGTCAAAATATTCAACCATATATTTTACTGAGCTCATAAACAGATATGAGATAGGTAGGCCTAGTAAAACCATCCACCAGGGATTTTCTTTCATCCAATCAAACTTCCATCTACCTTGTAATTGGATAAATGTCAAAAACTGAGCTGCCATTCCGAGCAGCATCCCTATAATTAAATTCATATATAAATTTTTTCTAGATTCTCATATACTACCCCCTGCACTTTGTTAAATTGAATATCATAGTGCAGGGGTTTAGCTTCCTCTAAATTATTTGAAAATATTGCTCGTCTTCCTCCATCTCGAAGACCAGTCCATACTTGACATTGTTGATTCATTATTATGAATGGGGAGGGGAGCTCAACCCTATAATCACGCTTCTTGGATTTCATACCATTCATTTCCTTCTGGTAATACTCCTAAGTCTTCGATTTTAACCCAAACTCTCATTTTCCATAAGTCGAGGGGTTTTCCGTCTAGATGTGTTTCTCCTCGCTCGTCAGCCATAGCTGCTATTAACAAGCATCTGTCTAAAGCCTCTACTGCTTCGTCAGTTTTATTCTGCTTGATTAATCCCAATGCTGTTTTCCAAGCATTTGTCATTTGTCCTATTTTTCTCATAACCTTCATTTATGTCGTAAATATACGACTAAAAAAATTAAGAGCCAAATCCTTAACTAGGAATTTGACTCTCTCTTTTTTGCTCTGCTTCGGCTTGTACCTGCTTGTCTAGTGATAACAACATACAAAATGTCTCTAATCCTTCCCAATCAAATTCAGCTAACATAACTAAATCTTCATCAGGTATGAATTCAAGATAATCGTATGTATCAATCTTCGTGCTCATCATTATAACGTAGCGCTGGGTGGTTCGCTGTCTTGATGAACTTTTCTTTTTTAACGGGGCGTTGTTTTTTCTTACGTCCGTTTTCAGCTGCTAAGATATAATCTTTTAGGCTGTTGTAGTTTTGTAATACACTGTTTTTACTCATAACTTTTTTAATTTAATTAACCTTGTCCTCGATTTACTTTTTTATATAACTTACTTGATTTTAGTTTACTGTATTTACATTTTGAATGTATTCCAGGTCTTTTCTTTTTAGCTTTCTTAATGAACGCCTTTGTTGTGTTTGTCTTTGCTTTTGCTGCCATGTGTTTCTTTTTCTTTTAGTGTGTTTATTGCTTCTACTATTTTAGAACATTCTTCATATAACTCTTGTTCCACATAGTATTTAAGGTTCTCTTGTAGTGTTTCAGCGAAATACTTTCTATCTAAAGTAATATCAAATGTTGATGCCTCTTCTAAACAGTTAACTGATAAGACATGAACATGTTTTTTACGTCCGTTTAAGTTAGATAGTATTGCTTCTACAACCGCTTTGGCAATTGTGAAATCTTTTCGCTCGACCATCTCTTGGAATTCCTCGCTGTTGTTTAAATTGATTTCTGCTGCCATATTAAAATAAATTTAAAAATTTTGGGTCAATTTCTTTCTCCTTTAATTTATTCATCTTCTCATCGTTAGCTAACATTTTTGTAGCTAACTTATCAAGATGCTCCGATTTGATTCTATCATAATCGGTTGTAATGTCTTGATGTTTCTTACCCCTCTTCATTTTTTATTTATAAATATTGATTAAATTCTACTAATAAATTCTGATCCGTCTTCTATTGGTTTTGGTTTTTCAAGCCCTAATTCTATTAATCTTTGTTTGGTATAATCATCTAACTCCCAATCAACTTGGCTGCTGTAAGTTGGTTTGTGATCTTCTAGTCCCTCAACTTGTTTATCTGAAAATACATTCCCCACCATTAAGAAATAACAATTGTAGCATAACATTTCAATATTCCCAGGACCATAATGTTGTTTATTACCGTCTTTAAAATTCATTACAAGTGGAATTTTGTAATCTGAGACTCGTCTTTCATGGAAACCACAATTAACACATTCTTCTTTTAGATAACCCTCTGATATCATTCTGTGTTTTAACTTTTGAGGGTTAAAATGAGATGCATCTACTCTACCCTCAATAACATCAAGAATGGCTGGGTCTTTTTTACTGTATGGGGAGTTAGATAAAAATTTAGGAATACCTTTCCCACATTGGTTTTTATGTACTTCAAATAACGAAACTCCATTTTCATCTTTATATATCTTCATGTACTTTTTAAGATGTTGATAGGAGCAATTTAAGTAACGAGCCGCAGCGCGAACGGATTTTGTTTTATCCATTGCGCTGAGGACCATTTCTTTAGTTATCGATTTTACTCTAGACATTAGTCTTCGTCTTCTGTATATTCGTCGTTGTTTAACAATTCTTCTACGTCTGGGAAATCGTCATCGTCTAATCCATCTAGCAATGTCTCCTCCCAAGCTGTGATATCTTCCTCAGAATATTGTGAGTCAAATTCTATGGGGTCTGGTTTTGATTTTTTACCTGTTTCCATTTCTACCATTTTGTCATAATCCTCTCTCTCAACTGCAAATGTCTCAATCCAAGTATGATCACCTTCACCCATTTGTACTGTTACTGCTACTTTCTTTTCAGCTGTTGAATGTTGGGTACAGGTTTGTGTGTGAGGTAAAATCGCAATTCTTCTTGGGTCAATATCAATCCCACATGTCTTACATTGTCTACTCATTTTTCTTTACTATTTGATTTATTTATTTTTTCTACTAAATTCCAAAGATCAGTTGGTGATTTAAGAATGAATCGCTTTGGTTCTTTACCTGGAAATGTGATGTCCAATCCTAGTATTTTACCATCAGCATCAAACCTATCATATACATACCATAGAATTAGATTAGCTACTTCTTCTGAGTATTGCATAAAAATTAGATTCTCGATTATCTTATAATAATTCTCTTCATAATTCCATAAATCAATTTTTACTTCCTCATGTAGAAAATTAGTTCTTAACCAACAGTGTTCTAATAAGATTACTGTCTCAACAAACGTATCCTTACTATTGGATTTGTTTCGTTTATTGATTTTTAGTTTACCAAAATTACTTAGACTCATTTTTGATACCTACTGAATAAATTTGTAAAAATTCTTCTGTACTTAATGCTTTCATTGAGGCGAAATAGTATATAGCTATACCCATTGTGCCCGCAGTACATGTTCCAATTGGCTCTCGAAAAGCATCATTGTTAGCGTAAAAATAATAATCTTGATATTCGTAATCCATATTTGTAAATATACGATTAAAAAATTAAAAAACCAAATTATTTAGTAATATATTTTTAATAATTTGTATCTATCTTATTATAAAATTTATTTAACTCAATTTGAAAGTTTTCTTCTGCTTGTTTTTTAAATTCATCTTTTTTATCAATCATATTTAAATAACCAACATACGGATTATGTCTAAAAGTATAATTTTCTGCTATAACTAAATTTTCAATAACATACTGTTGCGGCAACATATGCTTTTGTTTCATCATATCACAACAAAACATAACATATGTATCATCTATCCCATACGGCCCAAATGAGTTAGGTATATCTGTAAGTTTAAGAAGTTTAGTAGAGAGTAAATTAAACCATCCCCCACCAAATTTAAAAACATCAATTGGTTTCAAAGATATATCACCATAATCTTCTGTAAGAATAGAGTATGGGTCGATTTGTCTTTCAAACCCATATTGTTCATTAATATAATTTTTATTAACTAATACATCCCATGTTCGATCCCATAATTTAGGAGTTTGTGGAGAAATAATATAATACTCATCTTTAACTTGTTTAGCTCCATTTATTAATAAGGCTAAAGTCTCAGGTTTGAATATAATATCACAATCCAAATACACTATATTATCAGATGTTGATAGTCGTATACTATTTCTTCTTTTATCATCTATACCTAAACAAGTATTATTTTCATTAATGTCTATAATAGTATCACACCAATCAAAATATTTTAATGTTTGATTAAATTTATCAATAAAATATTGTTTAGGAATTTGTGAATCATCCCAGTTAACTAAATTAAGATTTAAAGTTATATCTATTAAAACCTTATCTTCTATATATGCACTACCTATTTTTAATTGTTTAGATTGCCATTCAAACCAATCTATTTCATGGGGAAGCAAATGAATTACTATTTGTGTTGTCATAATGATTTTAAATATTTTATCATATCATTTTCCCAAGAATTTAAAGTAATATGGTTTTTTATTTTACTACAATCCATAGTAAATCTTCCATAATTGTGAAAAACTCGATTTAATTTATTAATTTTAGTTATGTTTTTATTGGTTTTAAGCGTGTTATTTATAAACATTCCATATTCATAATGAGTAGTAATACCCTCATTAGCTAAATTATATATTCCAAAGAATATATTATTTTTAATCTCATATTTTATAACATCAATAACCTGGTCTAAACTAGTAGGATTAAACATCATATTATCTAATAATATAGAATCATTTTTAATGATGTATTCTGTTAATTTATCTTGCTTATTCAGTTGATGGTGCCCAAATAATTTTCCTATTCTAAAACTAACTCCATTTTGGATTAAAGCCTCAGCTTCTAATTTTTGTCTAGTGTAGTTATATAAATAAGATACTGGTGAAGTTTCTGTGCTTAGGCCTTCATTGTCATATACATAATATGAAGAGAAATTAATAATTTTACTTGATGGGTAATATTTTTGAATATCTAGTATTATATCTCTATTAGAGTAATCTGTTTCTTGTTTATTACTTTCACAGTATTCTAAATTAGGTTTACCAATACAATTTATAATGTATTCATATTTTTTTCCATTGTCATATATTTCCTTAGTATTTAAAGTATCCACATTTAAATTTTCATATATATAAGATCCTAAATATCCTCTCTCACCTAAAAGTAAAACACTCATATTAAAATCTTTTAATAACGCCTTCTATATAATTAAATACACCTTCAGTATAATGTGGAGCTGCTCCTATAAAAAATACTTTATCCAATACTTTATTAGCTTCAGGATAATCTAAAGCATTATCTAAAAATGAATAGCCGGGATGTAATAAAATATTACCTGCAAAATAATTTCTGGTTTGGATTTTATTATCTTCCAGATATTGAACTAATTTATGTTTTAAACCTTCTTCTTCACATATAAATGGAGTCCCAAACCAACATGGGTCAGCTTTATCTAAAGTTTTAGGCACTCTAATTCCAGGTATATTGTCTGTAAATATTTTTTCTAATCTTTCTTTAGATGTTTTACGGTTAGCTTCAATCTCATCTAATTTTTCTAATTGAACTACTCCAATTGCGCCTTGTAAATCTAATGGTTTTAAATTATATCCCATGTTGGAAAATACATATTTATGATCTATTACCCCATCATATGAGTCCAACCATTGATCAAAACGTTTACCACAAGTACCACATGCCATCAAATTAGCTGCCCCAACACAATAACAATCTCTTCCCCACCAAGCAATACTCATCATCAATTTCTTTAACTCTTCATCATTAGTACAAACCATTCCACCTTCACCCGTTGAAATATGATGCGCCGGGTAAAATGAGTTAGAAAATGCTACGTAATACTCATTGAGGTATTTACCATCCCATTTGCTTCCCAAACTATCACAATTATCTCCTACTAATTTAAGATTATATTTTTCACAAATTTTTAATAAACGATCAAAATCAGGTGGGTTACCTAATACTGGTGAGACGAAGATTGCTTTGGTGCGAGGTGTAATTTTAGCTTCTAATTGATCTAAGTCAAAATTTAAAGTATCCCATTCAATATCAATAAAAACAGGTTTAAGTCTGTTTTGATGGATAACTGATACAGTTGTGGCGAACCCAACAGGTGATACAATTACCTCATCATTGTCGGTCCAATTAAATCTTTTCTTTAAAGCAGCTATTAATACTAAATTAGCTGATGAGCCTGAGTTGACCATCAGGTTATGTTTGGAGTTAAACCGCTTACCAAATAGTCTTTCAAATTTATAGACATTTTCCCCAGTAGTAACCCATTTACCATTTAAAAAAGCATTAATAGCTGCTTCTGTTTCTCTATTATCCCAATATGGTCCAGAATAATATATAAATGTTTCTCCGGGTTTAAACGCTTTTGAATTGTAGATATATGGTGATACATGGTTACCTACTAACGCTTGAATATTTTCTTTTGTAATCATAATTATAATATAATAAACTTTTTATAAAAACCTAAAGTTTTCATCAGAGATGTAATCTTTTTTTTCTAATTGAAGAATTTTAGGTAAAGATGAATCAGAAAAAAGAGGCATGTTTGTTGGAAATGCAAATGTTGAGAGTAATGTTTTTGGTGGATTAATTAAAAAATATTTATTTAAATATGATTCATCTAACCATATTGGTTCAACATTATTATTTAAATCTTCATTAGTCCACTCCTGGATGGTTCGGCTAAGAGTCATAAATGCACTATATGTTCCTCCCCACAAACATGCTTGGTAATATATTTCTCCTTCTCCGTACGGGATATATGCTTTAGATAATGGGTTTCGATCATACGTAAAGGCCATATTGTTTCTATGAGCATAATATGGATGTTCTACCCCTACTATTCCACTATTATTTGGCAATATTTCTTCTCCTACCTCGGTATATATAAACATATTAGCATTAAAAAAATATATGTAGTCTAAATGAGATGTCTTTAATGACAATTCATAAGAGTACTGGGGGCGGAGTAGGCAATCTAGTGGCCATCCATTTCTGGTTTTAAATATATGATGAACATTATTTTGAGATTTATACTCAAATTCATTATCTGTTATGATAAAGTATTCTTTAAGATGTTTTGGTAAAAATTTTTCTTCACAACTTTGTATTAAACTATCTATAAAAATTGAATAAGGGCCATTAGCTAAACATATAATACCTACTTTCATAAATTATTTAATTTTACTATATTTTTAATAATATCTATTAATCTGTTAAAATAATTACTGTATTTGAGTGCTTTTTGGTAATTAAATTCAATGTATTGTGATCTATTTTGATATTCATTTTCTGTTAATGAGTTAATAATATCTATTAATTCATCTTCTTTATCAAACTCAATTATACCTCTTTTATCAAAAAAATCCCCAATATTAGTACATCCCCTATATATAGGGACAGTTTTTGTTAAAAAAGCATCTATTATTTTTTCAGTAAATAAATTGGTTTGTTTAATATTTTCAATAGCAACATGAAACATACATTCATTAAAATTAGAATTTTTTTCTTCTATAGAACATGAAAGTATCCATTCGTGTGGGATATTAATTTTATCTCTTTGGTTATATATTTTATGCCTAAATTTATGTCCTTCAATTTGATTTTTTAACCCACATACAAAAAATACTTTTAAATATTTATCTTTAATATTTATAATAGTATATAATTCAGGTGTTTCCCACATTGATGACATACCAAATGGAAAAAAAACAGCATTTGGGCAATTATCTAATAATTTTTCACTCCATGTAAAAATACAATCAAACATGTTATAATTATCTTTAGCCCAATTGTGTAATCCAAACAATTCATCAGGTTCATTTAATATTAAAAAATTATAAGGATTAATATTTATTTCTTCTAATGTAGGGATATAATCATTAAATATAGTAATAGGTTTATCCTTTAAGATCAAATCTGTTAATATAAACCTATCAAATATTTCAGGTGGTATAAAATTACTTTTTATAAGCATTTTCTAGCTTCTAAATTTAGACTAATTGGAATTTCTAGTGTTGTAGCTTGAGAAAAATCAAAGAATTTACTATGTGAAGTTCTTCTATAATCCCAAGGATGAACAGCTTCACAACCTGCTTTTTCTAAATACTCAGTTAATCTTTTTTTATCAAAAATATTGTAATGAAAATTCTGTTCATATGTTTGGCCTCCCATTAGTGGTCCAATAATATATTCCATGTCGCCTGATAATTCATATATTTTGATAAGTGCTTCTAATGATGGAACTGATAAACGGATTATTCCTCCTGGTTTTAAAATTCTAACCCATTCATTAACAACAGATTGGGTTTCTGATTTTTTAAAATGCTCAAGAACATGAGATGAATAGACTAAATCAAATATGTTATCTTCAAAAGGAAGAGGATAAGCTAGTGAAATATGGTCTACTCCTTCTAGTGGACGAGTGTCTAAGTTTTCAAAAGGGTGTGGGAGAATCGTGCTGCCACATCCAATATGTAAATATCTTTTATTCATTTGTTTTATAAATATTTTCTATAATATATGGTAAATCTTTAGTAATGCCAAACTTAGGATAGTGTTCTTTCATTTTGGATAAATCACTATAATAACAAATGTGATCACCTATTCTATTTTCATCTATATACTCATATATCATTTTCCTACCAGTAATTTGTTCTGTTAAATTAAATGCTTCAAGTATAGAGCATGAATTATCTTTCCCACCTCCAATATTATAAACTTCAGCTAAACGTGGATTAGCAATAAATAAATCCATAAATTGGATCACATCTGAGGCATGGATATTATCTCTTACTTGTTTGCCTTTGTAACCAAATATGTTATATTTGTTATTATTGATATTACATTTTACAAGGTAATTTAAAAATCCATGTAATTCAACTCCGCTATGATTTTCACCTGTTAAACAACCTCCTCTTAAAACACAAGATGGTATACCAAAATAACGACCATATTCTTGTACCATTATATCAGCTGCTACCTTACTAGCTCCAAATAAACTATGTTTTGACTGATCAATAGAGAAATTTTCATCTATTCCATTTTGATATTTTAAATTAGCATATTCATATCGTGTTTCTAGTTCAATTAAATTTAAGGTATTTGGTTTATCACCATATACTTTATTTGTTGACATATGAATAAACACACAGTCTTTATTTGTTTGTCTAACTGCTTCTAATAGATGTAAAGTTCCATTAGCATTAGTTTCAAAATCATCAAATGGAATTGAAGCTGCTCTATCATGAGATGGTTGAGCGGCAGTGTGAATTACTACATTAAATTTTATCTGCTTAAATAAGTTTAGAATAGATTGTTTATCTCTTATATCAATATCAAAATTAGTAAAATTAAGGTGTTTTTCTTTTAAATAGTTTAGGCGAAGTATTGTACTACCTTTTTCTCCAAAAAACACTTGACGCTGATTATTCTCAATACCAAATACTTTAAATCCTTGAGAACAATAATATTCCACAGCTTCTGAGCCTATAAGTCCTCCTGCTCCGGTTATCAATATATTCATATATTATAAGTTTTTTTCGGGGAATATTTCAATACAAAGAACATTTTTATCATTTACCATAAGCATAGTACCATCAATGCATTTTAATTTTGTAAATTGCCCTTGTTTAACTGATTCGGATATAATTCCATGGTATGTCCTTTTAATATCTCCTACAAAGTGTATGATTTGGGTTACTGTTTCTCCTTGAGAATTAATAGATGATTTTAAATTCATATTACTATCCAATTATTAGGGTAAAGATCATACAATGGTTTTGGATCAATGTACCATTTGCTAGGAGCTATTACCTTTTTATTTATATTATTATTTAACCAAGCTGACCACCAACTAAAGGTACTATTTGAAATTATGTTATGTTCACATAATGACATTAGGCATAAGTCTTCAAATTGTGAATTCCCACTTACAAAAACTACTTCATCTGGGAATATTTCCTTACACCATTTAATGTCATCTGAGAATACTAAAAATGTATACTCTTTATCATCAAAATGTTGGAGTGCTTCTCCTAGATATTCAGGTGTAACGTTCCAAAATCCAGGATGTTTAACATAATCACCTCTACGAACATGAATAGCTACTGGGTTGTTGTATTTTTCTATTTCTATTAGGCATTTATTTGAGATATCAAATTTGAATGTAAAATCTTTTTTAATTTCATCCTTATAATCTTCGAAATACTTATATGATTGAAAATAACCATCTATAGAAGTATTATCTTTGGTGTTAAAAAAGTTACCATCAAATGTAAAATTTTGTTCTATATACTCATTTTGAGGTAGATGTTCTGTTATAGAACAATTTAAATTAAATCCATCAAACAAATCAAGTTTATACTCAACCCACTTCTCATTTGTAAAATCAAATAACCCATCAGGTTTTATTTTTAGGTTATTAGGGAGACTATATTCAAATCCGTTTTTTAAGGCTAATGATTTTAAAGCAGCGTATTGGAACATTTGATTCCCTAGTCTGCCGCTATATCCTATACTTTTATGTGTTATCATTTTTTATAATAATCTAACCAATAATTAATCATTTCATCTAACATGGACTCAAATGTGTAATCATGACTCCATCCTGTAGCGTTAGCTAATTTAGACGAGTCGCCTTTTAAATTATGTAATTCCTCAGGTCGTAAAAACTTTTCATCTTGTTTAACATATTCAGACCAATGTAGACCTAATCTTGTGAAAACATAATTAACAAGTTCTCTTACTGAGTGGGAAACTCCTGTAGCACAGACAAAATCATCGGGTTTGTCTAGTTGTAAAATTTCCCACATTGCTTTAACATAATCTTTAGCATGTCCCCAATCTCGAGTAGCATCTAAATTACCTAATTTTAATTCATTAGATAAACCTAATTTAATCTTAACTGCTTCTTTACAAACTTTATTTGTTACAAAATTAGTTCCTCGTCTAGGTGATTCATGATTAAATAGAATACCATTAGATACAAACATATTATAAGAGTGTCTATAATTTTTACTTATATTATAAGCAAATACTTTAGCACACCCATAAGGAGAAACAGGATTCATAGGTGTTGTTTCTCTTTGATAACCATCTGGATCAATTGAATTACCAAACATTTCTGAACTACTTGCCTGGTATACTTTAGTGTTAGGAGAGACCATTCTAACCGCTTCTAATACGTTTAAAGCTCCTATTGCTGTGGCATTAGCTGTGTATAAAGGTTGATCAAAACTAATCCTAACATGAGATTGAGCAGCTAGATTATATAGTTCATCTGGTTGGATTTTTGATATTACTCTAATTAGAGATGCTAGATCAGTTAAATCGGCGTATTCTAATTTCAATTTAGAGTAAATTTCATCATTGATCCTTGCAGTTTGATTTTCAGCTACTGAGTTTCGTTTTAGTATCCCCCATACTTCATATCCTTTGTCTAATAGAAATTCGGCTAAATAAGATCCATCTTGACCATTAATACCAGTAATTAATGCTTTTTTCATAACGTATTATAATAATCATTTTGTTTTTCTTGCCTTTCTATTGTTTTAGGATGGTATAAAGATAAATCTTCAAAAGATGGTAATTGAGCCATAGTTTTGTAACCGTCTAGTACTTCATGTACTTTATTTTTCCATTTGATATCAGGAGTATTCTTATATATTCTCCATTGATAATCAGGAAAATTGACCCATCCATTTTCATTAACATACCATCCCCATTTTTGGATGTGTTCTTGAGTTAAACCATCTACTGTATTTACTCTAGGTACAGTATATACTTCTACTTGAAAATTAGTTTCTAGTATTTCATGTAATGATTCAATTAAATATTCATTTGGATACTCATCAGCATCAATTTGGAAAATGTAATCACCAGAGCACATTCTTGTTAATTCATTTTTCCAATCAGCAAAATGCCCTTGAAATGCACTTTCTTTTAATGTAATTATATCTTTAGATGACCAATAATAAAGTTCATCTAACAATTGTTGAGATGTCTTTGGTTTATCTAATAGAACACAAATCTCATCTTCAGAGCGTTTATGTTGATGAAGGAAATTAAGTAAACGACTTATTTCCTCCAGTTCATTACAGACTGTGATTGCATAACTAATTTTCATATAACCCTAATATAACTAATCTATCCTATTAAGCCAATATATTCTAAAGCATCGATAAATTCTCTTTCTTCAAAATGTTGGAGAGTATCCATATCCATTCTCCATTCATAAAACTTACCAGGTTGTTTAGGGATAGGATATTTAAATTTTTCTTCTTCAGATACGGGAGCGGCCTTCACAGCTGCCCATTTCCAATCACTAGGTTTTGCTCCATTAGCAAATATCATACCTTTTTGGGGCTCGTTGATAGTCTGGGGTAACCATACTAGACCTGTGTTTTCATCTTTCCAAGCCAAGTCTTTATATAACTCAGGTAAAGAAGCCATTTGTTCATTATAGAAGTCTTCACCTTCTTTCATCAAACTATTAGTCCAGAAGCCACAAGATAAAGACATCCAGTTAGTTATTTCAGGTGTAACTTGTGTTTCATAACACAAGTCACCTCCTGATTTAGGGCATATAATAATTTTATCCATTATTTTCTATTTTTTGTAATTTTGGTAATTCAATTTTTTTAAGTTTAGGCAATTGCAGTTTAACCTCCTTTGGAAAATCAGGAATATTATCAGTAAATAATTCATTTACTTTATCCTTCATTTTATCCCAACTAAACTCGTTTTTACTTTTATATGCTTGGCGTTTAGCACCATCAAGATATTTTTTATAATCTTCAAACATATCTTTAATAGTAGTACCAGCATGTCCTGTATCAACGGAGAACCATTGTGCTTCTTTTAATAACCATTGGTTTGCTGCACTTGAATGAACATCTGTTAACTGGCCTGGGAGCATAGATGTGAACTCAGGGTTTAGGAAATCTGTATGGCCGCTCCAATTAGTTGTGATGATTGGTTTTTTAGTTAAACTAAATTCAAGTAATGGTCTGCCATATCCTTCACCTTTAGTTAAGCTAATCATTGCTTTAATTTTAGGATGATTATATAACTCATTCATTTCAACATCTGTAAATTCACCATGAATTAGATATACATTAGGTAAGTCTTTTGAATTTATACTGGCTTTGATCATTTTAATTTTCTTTAAGATTTCATCTCGATCAATATATGATGAGCCCATTTGAGATGTTTTTAAAATCAATGCAGGTTTATCTTTTTTGTTTTTAAATACTTCAAAAAACATTTTAATTAAAAATCCAACATTTTTTCTATCTTCACCTAAATCACCATTAATCCAGTGTCCAACAAATAGAAATGCAAATTTTTCTTTAATGTCGTTTAATTCAGAAAATGAATCTACTTTATCTAATACTTTATAAATTTCAGTATCAGCTCCTTCAAATAATACTTCAACTGGTTTTTCGACTCTTGCTTCACCAATTACTTGGTTAGTACGTTGGTCTACTTTTTGTAACACTGTGTCTAAAAATACTTTTTTAGAATGTTCAGATGAAGTTAATGTTAAATCCATTCTATTAATCCCTTCAATCCAATCTCCGGGAGCAAGTGTTGTTTCAACTCCTGCTGTTACACCAATATTATATTTTCCAACAGGTTGGAATTCATTTGGAATAGTAATTTGCATCCAAATCTCAGGTTGTTTAGGAAGTTGAGAATAGTTCCATATATGTTCATTTAAAAACTCCCATTCTGGGTTGTCTTGGATGAATCCCCAAGGTGTATTACCCCACATTTGGGAAATAATTCTGACATCATATTTGTCCAATTGGATAATTGCTCTAACTAAATCTCGAGAGCGTGCTCCATAACCACTATAAGTATCAATAGGGCAGGAAATAAAAAATAACGGTTTACTCATAACTTTATTTTAATATACTAATTTGTGGGGTGCTACTTTATCTTTAGTTTCATTTGTATTTACAAACTCATATTTTTTTCTTGGTTTCCAAGTTTTAAACAATTTATCTAAAGTGGTAATTACTTTTTTACCCATATTTGAACCTGTGAAACCTGCTTCATCTGATAAAGCCCATTCACGTCCTTTAAGACCTAATGCTTTTCTTTCTTCTTTAGACAACTTATAAACATTCATAATTTGTTCAGCTGCATCTTCAGCATTGCATCTGTCATCCCAAATGTATGGTGTTAATGGAGAACCTTGAATTGATCTATTAGTTGGATATACTGGGAATGCCCATTCACCATGTTCTTTATATTTACCGGTGTGGTTAGAAGGAAAATCAGCATTAAAATTAATCCATTTACCTTTTTTACTGAAGCGCATTTGATCTTGCATTCCACCAGTCACGTTAGCAATAATTGGATTGCCTACTAACATTGCTTCAGTTAAACTTAATCCCCATCCTTCATTATTAGTTAATAAAATTTGAGCATCAGTACTATTATAAAGCAAATTCATTACATCAGGTGTACCGTACTTATCAGAATAAATGATATTATATTTAGTATCACTACCAAATAACATCTCTTGAACCGCCGCTAAATCAGTTCCATTATCGTCTACTACTTGAGTATGTAAAATAAAAGCACATTTTCTTGCTTGTTCCTCAGTTAATGAATCAATAAAGATCTTATAAGCAAACATTGCGTCTGGAATTTGTTTTCGGCGAATGTTTCTTGAATTAAAGAATAAAGCGAAATCAATATCTTTACCTTTAAATAATTCTTTTTTAAATGCTTTTAATTGTTCATCATTTTGATCAAGTGGTTTAAAAATATTTTCATTTAAACCATGAGGTACATATTCAATAATTTTACCTTTAGCTTTATCACCTAATACTAATTCATTGATATTTTTAGTTTGTTTTGAAATAGCTAATAAAGCATCACATGACTCATAATAAGGTTTATTATACATGGGTGCTGGATAATCGTCCCAAATATTCAAATAGATAATAGGCATTTTTCTTCTAATCTCATTTTCGATCTGGAATAACCAAATGAAATATCTTGGATCAGTAATTAAGAAAATAGCATCTGGCTTTTCGGTTTGAATTAACTGTCTAACCATGCGAGCATCACCATATCCATTACTTGGATATAAAATAACTGAACTGTCAGTTAATCCAGTGTTATTGTTAGTATCTGGGCTTAAGTCTAAACGTTTACCCTGTTCTGGGTGGTTGATTGCTCCTCCAACATTTACCCAGTTAAAATGTTGAGCTGTATTAATTACTAATTCTCTAGCGACTGTTGCTACACCTGAGTGTACTCTAATGTCGTCACAAATCAGTAAGATTTTTTTCCTCTCATTTTGAGGAAGGTAACCAAAACTTTGATTCATAAAACTTTTTTATCGATTTAAATTGTTGTGATTGTGAATTGATTTTCTAAATTCATCATCTGTAAGATATAAATGGACTGCTCGATCTACAAGCTTCTGTAAAGAAAATTTATGCTTTACACAGCTCATTTTAAAATCCTCGAACAAATCACTCTGTACTTTTACAGATGTTAATGTTAATTCTTTTTTATCCATAGCTTTTATTTGTATATAAATATATATAAAATAGCTATTTGTTACAGAGTTCTTTATTATTATTAAAAGGACACCATTGACAATTTTTATTTGGTGTTATAGGATGAGTTACATTTTTATATGAGCCATCATGATTAAAACATTGTTCTAAAAAATTATCTAAAGCAGTAAGTGCTTTTTTCATTTTAATCTTACCACTTGCAGGTACTACTTCCTGGATTCGACTTTGTTTAAATTCACTTTCTTCCCATATTTTTCTTTTAAGGACAATAAACTCAATATCAATATCATCTTCAGGTATGTTATACTGTTTACTATAGAAATTTTTATAGAATATTAATTGGAATTGTTTACCTTCATCTTTTTTAGCATCTTCATTCCACCCACGAGTAGATGTTTTAAAGTCAATTATCTTATGTCTACCTGTGTCTTCGTTGTATAAAACCAAGTCTAGATACCCTTTATATAACATACTGGGGTAGATAGGGTTTGGGTTTATAACTATAGGTAACTCAACTTTAACCAAATGCCATCCTCGTTTGCTAAAATGAGAACCACGGTTTCGTTTGAAGTAGTTTAAAATATTAAGACCATCTTCGTAAAACTCTCTCATTTCGACTGGATCGCTAAAATGTACTTTTTTATTTTTAGCGTATTCCTCTCTATATGTTTTACCAAATTCGTTCTCAAACATTGACTCTATATCAAATCTATCAGCTGCCGCCCCACTTTCTTCATACATTAAAGTTAAATAATGTTGAATTGTAGTATGCATTGCTGTTCCAAATACAGTATGGATTGTAGGTTGATATTCATTTAATCCTTCTTTATATAATAATTCCCATTTATGAGGACATTCATTATAGATAGAAAATTGACTATACGAAATCGTTTTTTGACTCGCATAGTTAATCTCTTGAGGAGTATGATTCCTAATCGTTCTTACTATGAACGGTGTTCTTTTACTCACTTTCCTACTTTGTTGGGATCAGTTACTTCTTGAATAAACTGTTGTTTAAGTTTTTCTAGATACAAGATAGCATCCATATGCTCTTGTTTAGCATGTTCAATCCAATCTAGTAAAGACAAATCTTGTCTATCTAAATCAGTACCATACTTTTTTTTACCTACAGCACTTCGTTCTTCGAATTGCTTAATTATTGACGCAACTATACTATCCATTTTTTAATAACTTATTTCTTTTATTTTTTCTATTGCTTGTGAAGGAATATTATTCAAAGTATAATAACCGTGGGTGTAATTAGGGTCAGTATATAACCGCAAATAATCTCCCGGAACCAAATTTGTGTCTATTTTTAATATAGACCAATCTTTTATTCCTGTTTTTTGATAAAACATCTCTCCTAAATTTTTAATATCTTCTAAATCTTTAGATAAATAAACTCTATCTGGGTGGTAGGATGCTTTAGATCTAGATTTGGGTAATAATCCTATTTTTAAAATTTTATCAACATTTTGTGTTGGTGTGATATGATATAGTACTGAGGGTATGTTTTCAACTATCTCTTCGTCGAATTTTGGTTCAAATCTTATTTTAGATAAATAATCATCGTATAATTTGTCTGTCCATTTTCCTCTATATGATGGAGTGGAAATATATGATGGGAACCATCCTAAATTATTAGTTAATATTAAAAATTTTTCAAATTGTGGTTTTTTAATTTGGTGGAAAGTTACTTCAAATGAATTTTCATCTCGTTGATATTCAAACCCAAAATCAAAAGACTTTCTAAGAAGTTCTATAGTTTTACCTATATTAGTAGTTTTGATTAAACCTTCTTTAAGATTTAATTCATACTCTTCTTTATAGATCTCCAATAATATTTTTAATAATTTCATTTTAGTAGTTTTTTTTGTTCTTTTTCATCAACACCCATTTTATTTAGGATGTCTTTAACACCATTTTCTCTTAAAATATCAATATATTCATTTGCTTCTCCTAAAGAACATTCATAGTAAGAGGCTACATACCCAAGCAATTTTTCTTGCCTTTTCTTTGTAGATGATTTGATGTATTTTAGAAACATTTTTTTCCTGGGTATTATATATAAATATATATTATATATTTTTTCTTTATCAGTATATGGGAAAGTCTGTACTAAGTTTACAAACTCTATATACTCAGGATTCATACTGAGGAAGCGATGAATCATATATGGTTCAAATGATTTCTTGTCTTCCTCAGTAAATGAATTCCAAGGCTGTTTATCGTAAGTAATCTGATTTAACCAATCAAATATTTTCATACTCACTTCTAAACTCTTTAGGTAACATTTCTACTAATACCTTACCTGTTTTTACATCATAAAAACATGGGATTGGCATAATAGCGTCTTCAGCTGTACCAGCTAAGAACTTAGATACCTTTCGCAAAATAACACCTTCAGCGAAGATATGATTACCTTCTGGTGATGTGATAGCCACTGTTTGGCTTGGATCAACTTTAACGTTGAGCTGTTGTTGGGTTTGTTCCATTATATTTGTTTTTTATAATTTTTCCAGTCTATGTAAAATCCAATAGCTACTAAAATATTCATTCCAAATGATGATAATATCTCAGTTATGTCCTCATATACATTCATTGTTAAATGAACATGACCTATCATCCAAAATGGTACTGATAGATTACTTGATATCCATAATAACAAGTAAGTTGTAAAATGAGTTATTGGATGATTTTTAATATTGCGCATATAAGAGCCATTACATTGATTTCTTTATCGATTCTGAAGTTAGCATGGTACATATAACTTTCTATTTCAATGACAATCATTGCTTTTGCTAGATCATTATTACCATACTCATCTAAACTATCATATAAGAATCTATAAACGTCTTCAAAATCATCCAAATTACTATCTGCAAGTATTTGTCTAATGTTTTTAAAACTAGTTTTAGATGGTGATTTAAGTTCTTTTAATAGAGCGTCTTTATAACCACCTGTTAAAACAGTATTATCTATTTTAAGATATAAATCATTAACACCCCCATCAACTGTATTTACTTGGCAAGTGTTTAATATTTTTCTAACATCAGGATAATGTTTATTAACTACTAATACTAAATCTTCTACTGTGTATTCGATGTTTTCTTTATCTAGAATAATAGATACATGTTGTGCTACTTCTTTTTTAGATGGAGGAGTGATTTTTAATACTTGACAACGTGATTGAAGGGGATCGATGATGCGTTCAAGGTAATTACATGTTAAAATAAATCTAGTAGTACGAGAGTATGTCTCAATAATGTTTCGTAATGAGGCTTGAGCTTGAATAGTTAAAAAATCTGCTTCATCTAAAATAACAATCTTAATAGGTTTGAATGAAGCACTTGAAGCGAACCCTTGAACTTTATCTCTAATTGTATCGATCCCCCTTTCATCACTTGCGTTTATATATAAGTAATCACAATCAAAATTATTTACAATTAACTTAGCTAATGTTGTTTTACCTGTACCAGGTGTACCATACAATAGTAAGTTTTGTAAGTCATTGTTAGCAATATATTTGCTTACAATTTGTTTTAATTGCTCATTACCAACATATTCATCTAATGTTTTAGATCTATATTTTTCTACAAATAAACTATTTTCTTTCATATACGTGAATATACGAAAAAAGGGCCCGAAGGCCCAATTTTATTTAAAATTTATAAAAACCACTTACAATTCCTTTATCTTTTATTTCTTGAATGTTTTTGCCTAGTTTAACAGGTACTTTTCCACTTTTTTTATTAAGTGAATCTCTATAATATATTTGGTCCCAATCACCTGTTTTTAAACTTACTATCTCCTCAGTCCAAAAACTATCTCCCTCGAATAAATGTCTAGAGTATCTATGATGTTTATTAACTATAGTTAGAAACTCACGAGATGTATGGTTTTTATACTCAATTCTGTAGCATGTATTTGTTTCGTCTTGATCAGCGTCATGTTTCCATTTAATTATGTACCAATTTGTAAGATACCCAGTTTCTAAGTAATGAAAATATTCTTTAGAGTTAGTCATACCTCGTCCATAGCTAATCATAACCCAGTCTCCATTTTCATCTTGTTCTACTACGTTATTCTCTATAAGAGTTTTTAATGGAAAGTGGTGATGGTATTTAAATTGTTGTGATTCATGAATACCTTCTTCAAGTGGTTTAATTTTACTCATAATTTATGTTTTTAATTATGAGGTAAATATACGAAAAAAGGGCTCGAAAGCCCAATTTTAATTAATAATCTCCGTACATGTTAAATTTCTTTGGTGGTGGAGGTGGAGGTGGTGGAGCCTTTTCAACCACTACACTATCAATAGCGTATAATTCACCTTTAATAGGTGATAATCTAAAATCACATTGTAGTCCTCCAACTTCTTCAAAATAACCCTCTAACGCATCAGTTAATGATGGGTATATGTGATTAGGATCGAGAAGCAACACCCACTGGTCTCCCGGTGGGCGTCGCTTAGCGATCAACACGACTTCTTCCTTTACTTCAGTAGCCATTAAAACATTCCTTGCATTCCGCCCATCATGTCATCCTGTTTTTTATCTTCAGGCTTATCCACAACTGTGCATTCTGTTAATAAAATAGTTCCTGCTACTGAGGCGGCGTTTTCAATCGCGGTCCTCGTGACTTTCGTTGGATCAATGATACCAGCTTCTTTCATGTTTACCATTTTATCAGAAGTGATATTGTACCCTTTCCAATTGTCTTTACCTGTTAATTTGTTAATTAACCCAAATGACTCTTGGTCAGTGTAACCAGCATTAGATAAAATCTTCATAAATGGTGATGCACATGCTTTATAAACAATGTTTCCACCTGTTGTATGACGATTTACAATTGCTTCCCTAGCATAAATTAAAGCAGCACCACCGCCTGGAACAATACCTTCTTCAATTGCAGCTTTAGTTGCTTGAAGTGCATCATCGACGCGGTCTTTCTTTTCTTTAACTTCTGTTTCGGTATTTCCACCTACGTGGATGATTGCTACTCCTCCGATGAATTTCGCCAATCTTTCTTGGAGTTTTTCTTTTTCAAAGGGTGAAATTGCTTTTTCGATTTGTTGCTGTAGCTCTTCAATACGTGTTTCAATTCTTTCAGGTTGTCCTTTTCCATCAATAATGGTTGTTTGGTCTTTTGTTACTGTTACAACTCGGGCTTCACCAAACCATTTTGAATCAAAACGATCTAATTTCATACCCTTGTCAGTACTAAATACCTCACCACCTGTTAAAAGTGCGATATCTTCTAAAATCAATTTTCTACGATCACCAAAGTCAGGAGCTTTAACAGCTGCTACTTTAAGTGTACCTCTCATTTTATTTACAATTAATGTAGCTAATGCTTCACCATCAATGTCTTCAGCAATGATAAACAATGGACGACCTTGAGATGATACTGCTTCTAACAATGGCAACAATTCCTTAATTGAAGTGAATTTCTTATCAGCAATAAGGATCAATGGATTGTCTAGTGTACAAGACATTGTATTGTTGTCTGTAACAAAGAAGTGAGATTTGTAACCACGGTCAAACTGCATACCTTCTACTGTTTCAAGATAAGTATCACCTGATTTTGATTCCTCAATATAAACTACTCCTTCACGACCTACTTTTTGCATTGCCGTTGCAATCAACTTTCCTACTTCAGGATCGTTGTTTGCTGAGATAGTAGCTACTTGTTCCAATTGATCTTCAGAACTAATGTCTTGTGAAATACTTTTACGCAATTCTGTTACTACATCTTTAACTGCAGCATCAATCTCGCGCTTAATAGTTACAGCGTTAACTCCATTATTTAATGATGTTAAACCTTCTTTAACCATGTTTTGAGCCAACAATGTAGAAGTAGTTGTACCATCACCTGCACCATCAGCAGTTTTGATAGCTGCTTGTTTAACCATTTGTACACCCAATTCTTCAATTGGATCTTCAAGTGAAATGCTTTTTGCTACTGTTACTCCGTCTTTTGTTGATTGTGGGTAACCACCTTGATTTGCTATAACCACATTACGACCATTTGGACCTAATGTAGACGTAACTGCGTTTGCTAATTTGTCAATACCAGTTACGAGTTTTTTCCTTGCTTCAGGACCGAATTCGATAATTTTACTCATAATTTATTCTGCTGTTTCAATAATTGCTAAAACTTGATTTTCTGGGCATACCCAATACTCTTGTCCTTCCAATTCAATTTTGTTAGGACCTAGTGGTGGGAGCATTACTTCTTGACCTACTTGTAACACTGTTGGAATGAACTCACCTGAGTAAGATGATTGTCCTGGTCCTACAGATACAATTGTACCAATAAGGGCTTTTTCTTTACCTAAATCAGGTACGATGATGCCCCCATACATCGTTTCTTCTTCTTCACGGGGTTTAACTATAACCGCGTTAAATGTTGCTTTTAACTGTTTCATATATTTACCATTTGTTTGATTTCGTTTCTTACTGATTCCCAAGCATCAATATATTCTCTGATAGAATTAAATACTGGGCGATTCTCTACTTTTAATTTAGCAATAGAATTTAGGGCAGATGATAGATCGTTGTGGAAGGTTAATGTTTTAACACTTTCTTTTTCTCGGGTTTTACGACCTCTACCTGTATTAGTGCCAGGTAGTACTAATTGATAGACAGTATAACTGTTACTATCTTTGCCAATAAAATAGGGCTCAAGGGCGGGGTCCTTGATCATCGTCATTGAAGACGGCAATTGATTTTCACTCATAACTTTTATTTGAATATACGATTTCTTTTATAAAAAACCAAATACTTTATTATAAATATCACAAATTATTGTTCTTTCGCCACAATATAGTAAACACTTGTGAAAGTCTTGTGGTTAAATGATAATTTCATTAAACCATTACTATTTACATGAATACTACCACTTTCCATATCTTTGTTAGCTACTAACACTTCTTTCAATAGAACCGAATTATAGACTAATTCAAATTGAGTTCCACTGTTATTTTCTAGATTTTGAATGGAGTAACTTACTTTATTAGCGTATTCGACATCACCTCCAAAAACAAACTCTAAGCCAAGTAAACCCGGTGTTATAACAACGCTTTCGCTATTTGATAATGCGTTTTTGGCTTTAATTAATGCTGTTACTACTTCATCTGTTAATGCTGTTTCAACATCATATTCTTCAGGACCATTATAAGTACCTGATTTAGGTATAATAAAGATATCTGATAATGAATAGTTTAGATTGTATTGATTATCTGATATAAGTAGTTTAGTAAGTATTGTTCTGTCTTTAACATAGTCTAATACTAAATCACCACTTGTGATTGAGATTAACTTATCTAATTGAGTAGTATCATTAATTCCTATTTCAGATTCAGGCAATGGAAAATTATTATGAACAACTGTTCCTATTAATTCACGAGACGGAGCTGTGAAGTTAATAGTTAGTTGTTTATTTTTATTAACTGTCCATTTAACACTTTCAATTAAACCATTTAAATGGTATTTTTCAATAACGGATTGTAGTTCTAATTTTGATATCATGATTGTAATATAATAAATGTTTTTAGAAGGCAAAGAATTTTGCAACATTAGGATTAAGAGCCGGGAACTCCCACTTTAGATCCTTGTATAATTCTTTTAATTTGTTTAGCAATAATGATTCAAAAATTTCATCTATATCAATGTATGTTTTGACAAACGCTCCTATTTCATCAGGAACTTTAGCGTTTGGTAATCCAACTGTTTCTAATTTATAAGGATTAGCTTTTAGGTTAATAATAAAGATTTTATCACCTTCAATAATTGATTCATATTGTTTATCTAATCTCTTAAATTTAAGTAAGTCATTATATCGAACAGCTGCTTTAGTATTGGCTGGTGCTTTTAATTTAAATGAACTAAACATTTCACCTGAGCGAGCTGGTTGGATGTATGAAGCAATTTGTTTTACTCCTGTTGGTTTGCCTAACTCTCTAGGATCTAATGTCTTGACTAGTTTATAGAAGTTAATAATTGAATTATCTAATTCATGTTTTGGTTTGCCAAACAAGATGTCTTTAATAAATTGTTCACCAAATCCTTTGAATCGTTTATTCATATTAGACTTCATCAACTCTAAACCTTTCATGTCTAGTTCTTCAACAGCAACACCTTCCTTATTAGTAACATACATTGCATATCTTCTCTTACCAGTAACTAAAATACCAGTAGCGATTACTTCTTGTTTTAGCTGGAAGTAATGTTTAGAAGCATCAATATTAAATAATTCTTTACACATTGTGTTAAGATTATTATTTGCTTCATCTTGAATTTCAAGTGCCATTTCTAATATGTACTTGTCTTTCTCTTCTTTAGTGGCGTTAGGATATCTATGTCTTAATAAGTCACCTAATTCAATATACATAGAGTCAGTATCACTAATACAAATGTATTGTTTATTATCTGATTTTAACTCAGTATTTAATTTATGATTAGTGAATACAATTGACTCTTGAGTCAATCTTTGACCTGTATTAGTAATAGCGGCACTACAAATTAATTGACCATCAGTGTATCTCCATCCACTCTTGGCAAATGTACCATACATAGCGTTCTGTAAGATCTTAAATGCATGTTGGAACAAATCATATAATTTATAGTTAGCCCAATCTTCAGATTTACCTGCTGTTTTCTTTAAACCTCTATAATGTTCTCGTTTTTCAAACCAACCTTCTAAAATCTTAGCAACTACACTTTTTTCATCTGTTCTAAACATAGCACCAGATGCTGCTATAGTTAAATTACTTTCCTCAATAATTCCTATTAACTGCTCAATAGTAATTTTAGTTGTAGATGTAGTATAGTTTTTCTTATTTACTTTCTCAATAGTAATAACTTCTTTAGGATCACGTTCTTTAAGTTTTTCTAAACTATGATTTTGCTCATAAGTTGGTCTATTATCTACTTTAATTCTACCAACTAATGTTTCAATACCTAAATTAAGTGACTTAATAATTGAAGGATATAGTGATGTAAAGTCTAAGTCAATAACATCAAAATATAAACCGGGTATGGGTTCTAGTAAATATCCACCAGCATATGACTCGTTAAATGATTTTAATGCAGGATTATGAGTTGTTGGTTTATTAGGTGATACAATACCTTCTCGTTTTAAATGCTTTAAAATAGCTCCTTCATTCATAACTGTATTCCAATAGATTGATTCATATGGAATGTTACAGATATGAGAAATCATAATTGTTAAGTTGATAAATTTAAGTTTATCTTCTAACGCTTCAATAATTTCAACGTCTCGCAAGTTATATTCTATAAACGCATTTAAATCATTTTTAAATAATGTATTTAAATTACCTTCATATTCAATCTTACCTAAATTGACATATTTAGTTCCAATATCACCTAATTTATATGATGGTTCTTCCTTCATAATATATTTTTTATGAAGCAACATGTAATCTAGACAATTAACTCCTCCAATAGTGATTTGTGATTCACCATTAAATTCTCGTTGATCTACCTTTCTAATTGGAGATAAACGCCTAACTTCATCCTCACCTACAACTTGTAATAAACGATGATAAATGTAAGGTATATCGAAGTAATCTGAGTTGTAGCCAACTAATATTGTTGGGTCTAGCTCTTCAAATTTAGATAAAAATCTACCAATTAATTCCTTTTCATTTTTACAAGGAATAATATGCTTACCGTCTTGATTAATTTCTTCAATTTGACCTGATGGATCAACAATTAAACATATTTTCTGTTTAGTAGTCACATCTATCAAAGCAATAGACGTGATAGGCATAGGTGCTTGTTGAATATAGTAAGGTGTTAATGCACCACCCATTTCAATCTCAATATCTATATAAACTATATTATGCCATGAAGGGACAGTGTCTTCTTCTTTATAATATAATTCTCGAAGTACTAATAATTTCTTATCAATATCTTTTTCTAATAAATCAGGATCGTTTTTATCTAATTTTTTAGTTGGTATAGCCCAACCACCAGTTAGAACTGGTTGAGCACCTTCTTGATATGAATTTACTCGTTTCCAATAAGTAGGCTGGTATTGGAATTCTAACCAGCCTTGCTTATCGTCTCGTAAATGATATGTGTAAGTTGAAAAATCGTAATAAATACTTTGATACATAACCTTTTTATTTTTTGTTTTAAGTATAATATGGGTATACTACTTCTCCTTGCTCTACAGCTACATAATCCATTTCAACATACCCATCTACAACATAGTATAAATCTACTAATTCAGTACGAGTTCTCCTACCTATAAATGGAGCACTTACTGCTGGTTTAACCCAATCCCATCTATGTAATAGATCTTTATATGGATTTTTAAAAGTTGGATTAGCAAATACTAATCCTGGGTCATCGTTAAATAATGATTTTTGATTAGACCCTGATACTATTAAACTTTGGTAGGGGTTTTTATTAGTGTTTAATCCTTGTACTATACCAGGATCATTATTGGGGATAGATTTTTTATTAGGATTACTATCTATTAATTTTTTATATCTATCCCCAAATGATGCCATTTATTTTATTGATAAATATTTATTTATCAAGGAATTGCTTTAAATTAGGACGGAAGTAATTTATGTTCTTCATTACTTTTCTATCTCTAGTTCTATATACAATCCAATAATCACCTACTTTTTCATAATGACATGGCTCACCTTGTTCTTGTTCACGCACTTTAACTGTTGCTTTAGCTTCATCTTCATCTTTACAAGCTTTACTCATATTACTTGCCTGAACCTCGGAGTAAGCGGGTAGAATTTTGTCTTTTAATCCATGAAGCATAGCCCCGTTTCCTAGCGACACATATGTAATATCACACAAGGCGTCTAAGACCTCTACTATGTTTCCTGTTTCGCATGCGTGTTTATATTCTTCTAGTTCTTCTAATATAAAATTGTAAACAAATTCCCATTCTTTACGATCGGGGATTGTTGGTTCATAATTGTTTGGTTTACCCATTGTAGCGTTGAATGTTTCAACTTCGCTAACAAACGGTACATAGTTTTCTTTTACCATAATTTTTTTATTTTGTAGTCAGGACAGGATTCGAACCTGTAACCGTAGCAGAGACGGTGCACATCGGGAGGAAACAGCGTCTACCAATTCCGCCACCTGACTATATTATTTTAATATAAATTCTGAAATTAAATAACCGGCAACACCTGCAATTAAGTAAAATCCTATAATAGTTAACCACATTTCTTTATCTTCTTTATTCATAACTTTTATTTTACTATTTTAACATACTTCGTTTCAAACCAATGGGGTTCATTTCTATGAATGTAGAAACCATAAAATAATAATGATGTAAATAAAATTATCAAACCCACCATTTTTAACTTTATTTTTGTTTCGTCTTTCATAAGTTTTAATTTATACTTAAATATACGATCAAATTCTTAAGAAGCCAAACAAAGTGTTAATTTCCTTTGTATTTCCAGATAAATCCACCTGCTGTTTTTTGTTTATTTCTACAACAGGCGGATATACTGTCTTTTCCTATGTTTGTACTTCTAGCTGCTTCGTTTATACTTTCAAAATCATTTATATGAGTATTTTCTAAATCATATTGAGAAATTGATTTTTTATTAGGAGCCGTTTTACGGTAGTTTTGGATCATTTCATCAGTAGTGACTCGAGGATTATCCTTTTTAGTTTGAGTTATCTTCTGAATAGTTTCTTGGGATCGAGGTTTAGAATTCTCTTCCCACCACTTATTCATTTTTTGAATAGTCTCTTTACTATGTTTTTTTCCTTTATTCACTTCATGAAAATAATAACCACCTCGAGATACATTTAATCCTTCATTTATGCTATTATATTTTTTAATATAATAGATTTCTTTATCAATTAATTCTTCGATAGAACATTCTTCTAAAACTTCAAACTTATGTTTTTCAATTCCGTATTTTTTAAGTGAAAACCATAATTTAGTTTGTTGTTTATTTGATTTATTTTTCCAACTATACGATTTCCATCGTTGTTCTATATTTTTGGATAAACCAATATAAACTTTTCCTTTTGGGTTTGTTATTTTATAAATTCCTACCATTTATTATAAATATTGTGTCTCTTGTAGAGACACAGTACTTATATAGAAGTATTAATTTTTATTGAATCAAAGAATTCTTTGCGTGCTAAATTGTCATTCTCCATAAACACACCTGATGCTTTGGTAGTAACCATAGATGCCCCTTGATGTTTAATACCACGACATGAAACACATGAGTGTGTGGCAACTACAGTAACAATAACACCTAAATTGCCTTCACAAACTTTATTTACTGCTTGATGAATAGCTGCTGTTAGTTGTTCCTGTATGGCACCTCTACGGCCAAAATGCTCTACAATACGATTTAGTTTAGATAAACCAATTACTCGACCTTTAGCACCTGCAATGTAACCAATATGAACTACACCTCTAATTGTTTGGTGGTGATGTGAACACATTGAAGTCAATTGAATATTACGCTCAATAATTACTCCATCATAACCATCTGATGGGAATGAAGTAATATCAGTGAATCCATTGTAACGACCAGCCCACAAATCATTAACATATGCTTTAGCTACACGACGAGGTGTATCAGCAGAGTTAGGATCATTTTTCCAGTCACACTTTAACGCTGTTAAGAAGTTACCAAAATGTTCAGTAGCTTCTTCAATCATTTGTTGCTTTTCTTCATCTGTTAATGGACGATCTAAAGCAGAACCGTTTGCTAATCCATTTTGGACGCACTCGATGTCATTGTGAAATTTTTTTCTATTATTTTCCATATAACCTAATATAATAAATTATTCTTAAACTGCCAAAATGTATGGTAAACTTCTTTTTTGGTAGTGTTCATCATCCATTCCAAAACCAACTACCCATTCATCAGTAATTTCAAATCCATAAATTGAACCTGCTGGTAGATTTACTTCATTGATCGCTCTTTTAATTAGGGTAACTATTTGAACTGATGCTGCACCTTCATATATAAAGTGCTTTCTTAATGAATCCATTGTTACCCCAGTATCATAAATGTCATCTATGATATAGACATGGTGGTCTTCAATATCAATTGATTCTTGAAGTTTAACTTCTAATTTACCTCGTTCTTGACCTTCATATGATTTTACTTTAATAAAATCGCATTTTGGGTCAATTGAAGATAATTTTTCAACTAATTTACTATAAAACATAAAACCACCATTTAATACACATATTAATACTATGGGTGTCTTTTCTGATTTATGACGGTTAAGAATTTGTGTTGCGATTTCTTCTATTCGCGTTTCAATTTGTTTACGTTCAAATAACACTCTCATATAACTCTTTTATTGGATGTAACCCTGGATAATTTTTCTGTTTGCCCTTATAAGACATAATTACGTGTGGATAAAAATCTACAGCAAATTCCTCTTCTAATTCAGTTGCTTCATTAAGCTTAACTAATTTAAATTTTAATTTACTAGCAATTTCTTCAACCATAGGCATGGCGACTTTGCAGCCACCACACCAATCGGCGTAAAAGAGTACTATAGTATTCTCTTTTTGTAATGTTTCGGTTAATAGTTGTTTATTCATTATACTTCTCGTTTTGTATCAAATGCTATAATATGTTCTCTACCTGTGAAATTATAACCATTATCTCTACAAAAATCCATAACCATTGGATATACTCTAATCAACTCATCTCTTGTATCACCAGGAGGCATTAACCATGTTTTACGTTTTGGAATATCCATTTCAATCCTAAACGCTTCAATCTCTTCCCATGCTTCAGGCATTTCGATAGGATTGCAAACAGGTTTGTAATGATAGTCTCCATGGTACTCAATCATTTTCTTAATCGCGTCTTTATTAAGACGGTATTTGTTATGTTGATCAACCATTTTTTGGTCTGCTTTTTTACCTTGCGGTGTATCAGTCCCAATCGCAGGCACACTATTACTGAACTTAGGAGACAAAGATACCAAACCGATTGGAAAATCAGTTTCGATAAAATGACTACCTTCTGTTTCAATTGTAATAAATAAGCCACGTTTTTCAGCTAAATGAGTTAATTCATTTACTAATTTAGGCCACATAGTAGGGCTACCTCCGGTAACCATCATTTCTCTAATATGTGGGTTATTGTCATACATAGCGACAATGTCATTAAAACTGTATCTAGCTTTTTCGGGGTGAATAGAAGTATAAAACGAATCACACCAACCTCCCTCTCCAAACCAACAACGATGTGTACATCCGGTAGTTCTTACGACTATCGTAGGCATTCCAGCTCTACTACCCTCAGATTGTACAGCTGTATAAAGCTCAATTATAGCAGAAGTTTTAGACTTTTCTTCTTCTGTCATTCTTTCTATTTTACTCATATTTTTAGTTTTAAATATTCTTCAAATGTATTAATTTCTTTTTGTCTCTCCAAATGATGATATTCCATATGACAATTTCTACAAATGGGAACACATTTCCGTACTTCTTCTTTTATTTTTTCAATACTATATGCATTAAATTGCAAATCAGTTACAGATTTATATTTTTTAGATGGATCTAAGTGATGAAATTCTATCAAATACCATTTATTTAAATTACATTTAACACATTTGCATCTTTTTTTAAATCGAATTATAAATTCTTTATTTCGTTTTTCAAATTCTTTTTTCTTACTTTTCCCAGTTGATTTATACTTGTATTCATAATACCAAGCACGGTATTCAGGGGTTCCACTTTTTGGTCTTTGTTCTTCCATAATATGTTATTTATCATACATATTATAAAAATATGGAGACCACATAATAGATGGTCTCCTAGTACTATATTTCTTCGTAAATTGAACTGTTATTATCATTTTCAAAGCATTCTACTTTAATACATTTACAACGACCAGCATCAGTTTTAGATAAAACATCATTAAAATGTTCATATACCATTCTAGCAGCACTTTCTGCTCCAATTTTATCCATTACTACTAACTTGCATAGTCCTTCCATTTGCATTGTTTGGAACAAATCCAAATATGGATCATCTTTTTCAATCAACATTGTATGATCCCATTTATCATTCATCCAATCTTTCAAACCATTACCTGTTGGAGGTGCTTTAAATCCACCGTAATCAACAATCCAGTTCATATCGTCTAGTTGCTTCTCAACATCTGGTTCATTAGATGCAAACCATACTTTAAATTTTAAAGCATAACCATGTAATAATTGACAGTGTGAATGTTGTGCTTTCCATTGTCTGATTGCTACTGAGTAATTCTCAAATAATTTAGTTGATATGTATCTTGTTTTAGTTTCCATAATTTAGCCAGTCTATAATTTGATTAAATGATTTAACTCCACTGAAGCGTCTTAATTCTTGTCCATTTTCTACTAATACAACTGTTGGTACACTCTTAACTTTAGCCTCAGTTAGAATAGCAGGATCAATATAGTCAATATTTTGTTTACGAACAGGAATTTGTCTAGCAACATCTTCCATAATTGGACCTAATGTTTGGCAGGGGTTACACCACGGTGCTGTATAATAATATAATTCTTTCATACTAATTCTTCATATATACCTAATGCTTCACTAGCGATTAAAACACCAGCGGCAGCAGGAATGTTAATAAATAATAACATATAACCCATGATTCGCAAAATTGATTTTGCAAAACTTATTTGTTGGTGTTTTTTAGGATCCGGATGTTTCATTTTGTTGTTGTTTTTCCATTTGTTCTTTTAACATAGCCATAAACTTACGTTCCATAACTAATTTGTTTTTAGCGATTGTAGCATTACGCTTAGCCATTCGCTTGTTGTGAGCTTTTTTACCTCCACGTTTTCTTGATTCTGGCATATTCTTATTTATTATGATTATTTGTTTATTTTATAATTTAAGTAATCTTGTATTGTAATCCTAGTTTTTTTCTCTAAATGATGAAAATCTCTATGACAATTGGAACATAAAACCACACATTTTTCTATTTCATTTTGTATTTTTTCCCATCCATATCTTTCACCTTGAGATAGTTGAAAGTCTTTTTGGGTTGGGTCTATATGATGAAAATCTAAAAGCCAATGTCTTGATTCATTACATTTAGCACAAGATAAACCTGCTTTAAGTTCTTGGATTTTTTCTCTACGTTTACGGTGGTTTTTCTTTGTAGTTTCATTCCATTTTGTTTTATTAGAATTATAATTATCTAGGGTTCTTTTTTGAACACATTCTTTACAACTATATTCCCAACCATCTTTCCTACGTTTAGATTTATGCCAAAATTCTACAGTTAATAGCTTTTCAGCATTACATGTTTTACATAATTTTGTTTCCATGGTTATAAATATAGTGACCACCGATTAAAATCGATGGTCATCTAAATTATTTACCGTGTTCTGCTAAAACTTTTTTAACATGAGATTCAGCTGTTTCCCAACTCACAGGACCATTTTCGTCTCCATAACTTACAGGGTCTTTACGTCCTAAGTTAATGAACCCTTCAATACGTTCTACTGAAGCAGCTGATTTGTAGTCACTGTACCATATCCCATTATGTTGCATAGGTTTATATGATGTGTTTGTGCGTTTGTATACTTCATCAAAATCTAAACCTAATGTATTACAACATGTTAACCCATCTTTTAAAATATCTCCTTTCATAACTTGGATATATGGTGTGTAATGATATACTTTTTCAGCACCCCAGTTACCTGCTTTAAATGCTTCAAAATCGATATCTCTAAATTCTTGTCTACAATCTGGGTAAACGCTGAAATCTCCTGCATGTATTCCCATTGCAATAGCACATTCAGTATTCTTTTGTTCAGCAATTGATAATGCAACTGCTTGAATAATAGAACTAAAAATCTTATTACGATTTGGAACTACTGTTGCTTTCATATTCTCTTCAGCATAATGTCCTTCAGGTACTTCTTCACCTCCAGTAACTAATGCTGAATTTAATAGTTGAGATAAACCATCTAGTTTAATAACTTGGTGTTTAATTAAAGGAAATCTTTCATTCCATATTGGTTTATCAGTTTTTATTAAATTATTTTTATTAATATATTCAACTAAACTTTTAGCACGCTCTAATTCCACATTATGTTTTTGTCCATAATCGAATGATAATGCTGTAACTTCATAGCCATTGGCAAGTAGATGAAGCAATAAAGTGGAACTATCCATTCCTCCACTTAGTGATAATACTGCTTGTTTATTCATATTTTTTATATAATTTAGTAATCATTTCTACTTCTTCATTACTCATTTGATAAAACTTTGAAGATAAGTTAATTAACATATCATGGAACTGACTTTCTAATGATGATGTACTTGGTGGTATATCACGTCCTTCTGGTTCTTCAAAATAGTAGCCATCCTCCTCTAACCATTCTGCCATCTTCTCTTTGTCTCGTCTATGCATTTCTCTATAGATGTCATCTAAATCTACATCAATACTAATGTAACTCATAACTCTTATTGTTTTATATTATTAATTTTCTTGAACATGTAAACATTATGATAAATCAAAGATAGATGAGGAGCTAAATCATCCCATGTCATACCCATTGTTTCATCAATTTTAATTTTAGGTTTAGATAGAATACCATTTTTATTGTATTCCAAACCTTCAATACCTGCCATAATAGGATTTGATGTATCAATTGTCTCTACAAATGGCATATAGTGATAAAAATTAAATTCTTGTGGTGCAGCACATCCTAACAAATGTACTCTATCATTAACGTCAATAACTCTATCTTTAAACAATCTACTAATCACAGCTACACGACCCATAGCTGTTGAAGTAGCATTGATTGGATGCGGAAAATGTTTCTGATAATAATCCGCACCATATGAGAATGCTATCTTTTTATATCCTAACATTTTATATTTGATATAACATTCCTCTGCTTCTCCAATACTTTTAGCTTGAACAACAGCTACTTTAGTTGTATAATAAGGCAATTTAATTTGAGCCCATTCAGCAGCATTCTCTAAAGACGCTTCCATATCCTGCCATACATCAGGTACAATAAATTCATTTGGTTCAAAATATTCAACCCAATGTAGTAAACGATCTGTATCATAAGCATGGCCTAGTTCATGTAAACTATTATCCATGATGATATAACGATCATTTTCTTTAGCCCATTTAAAATAATTTAAATAATCCTCATTCTGATCTAGCAAATGAGGTAAACAATAATCATAATGATTGAATTGGGGAGAGCTTTTAATTAGAGCTACTGGAACTTCGTGTGATACTTTCATAACTTATTTAATATAAATATAATTTAATTTTGTTATCTTGCCAATTCTTCTGCAAGAACTTCTTCAACTAGTTCAGATACTAGATCATCTACTTCAGTCATTTCTCTGAATCGTTCTATGTTAAACGATGGTTCTGCTATTATCCCACTTGGGAATACAATATCTGGGTTGCGAATTTCTTCTAAATGTAATCCGGTACCGTGTTTATATTCTTCAATTCCTCGTATAACATATGCGTTACCTTTAAATGGACGATTAGGGACACTTTTTAATGTGCGTGGTTCCCAAACATCATTTATGCATTCTACTATTGAGCCTACTTTCATTATTCAAATATAATATTAAGTTTACTTTCTATAATTCTTTGTGGACCTAAGTCTGTATTAAAAGTTGTTCTAATAAAAATATGAGCTGTATCTCCTATCATCTCATTATCAAAGAATATATTTTGAGTGGGTGTGTAATTATACTTACTGTATGTTCCAAGTAAAGTTGGTGTGTAAGGGCAATCAAAGCACATATATCTAGTTAATTGGTATCCAACAATATTAAACGGAGTATAATTATTAGCTAAGAAAACCATATTGTAATTGTGATTACCTACTGCAACTGGGTTTTGGAAATTATTATCACTCCACCATCCCAAATATGAATACATTGGTGTTGTGAAATTAACTGTATCTAGTATAATCCAGTAGTCTGAGTCAAAAGCCGCTTCTACTAGTGGGGTTTTATTTATAACATAATGTGAATCAAGTGGTGTTAAATTTCCTTTAATTGTAAAGTAATTAACTCCTATATGTTCAACATGCCAATACCCATCACTTTCTAATTCAGCATATGGAGATGACACGTAATATTCTGCTTCACATCCTCCAGGGCATATTTCTGGGTATTGATCTTTCTTACATGATCCTAAAATGATTAGGGATAAAAATAATATTAATGCTTTCATATAATGTAAATATACGAAAAATGGGCCCGAAGGCCCAATTTTTATATACAAAATGTTATATTATCCTTCACAACTTACACAATCACTTAATCGTTGTAAGTTATCTCCTCTTAGTACTGATTCTGTGCGTAAGTAATATAATGTTTTAATTCCAGATTTATGAGCTTCTTTATGTACCTGGCTAATCCATTTTGGTGTATCATTTGGGTCAAATGTTAAATTTAATGAAATAGCTTGATCTACATATTGTTGTCTAACACTATTTTGTTTAACAATCTCTAACTGATTAATTTCTTTAAATGTTAAGAACACTTCTTTTTCTTCATCAGTTAATATATAAGACGGAACATTAATAACTGAGCCTTGATCTTTTAGAATCTGGTCCCATACACTATCAATATTGTACCCTTTAGACTCAAGTAATTGTTCTAGAATCTTATTACGCTTAATGAATACACCTTTAGCTGTTTTTAAATTATAAACATTAGCAGGAATAGGTTCAATTGAAGGTGATACACCTCCTGAAATGTGAGCATTAGATACTGTAGGTGCGATTGCTAGATGGTGAGTATGTCTCATACCTGTACCTTTACACCATTCTGGTTCACCATATAATTCTGCTTGGTCACGAGATGCTTTTAAAGCACCTTTCTCAATAAAGTCAAACATCATTCTTGTATAGGCAGTCGCTTGAATGCCAACAAATGGTAATCCTTTTTGTTGTAAGAATGTATGCCAACCTAAAACACCAATTCCAATTGCTCTACCTTTAGTAGCTGAGCGAACTGTGTTCTCCATGAATTTGATATTTTTAGCTCTATCAATAAATTCTTGTAATACACCTTCTAGGAACCAACAAGTCAATTCAGGTAATGACATTCTATTTTCAAATCTATAATCTTTCCATTCATCCCAACGAGCTAAGTTTAAAGATGATAAACAACAAATAAATGAGTGTAATTCGTCTGTATATAAAGAAATTTCAGAACAAATGTTAGTCATTGATACTTGTAAATTGTTCTTAGTATATGCTAGTGGATTATCTCTATTAACATTATCTTCAAACATCAAATATGGTTCACCTGTCTCAAGACGAGTCTTAAGAATTTCACCCCACAATTTTAATGATTTAGGATCTTTATTTTCTAAATCGTCCATAAACTTATCATCAATAACAACACATTGATGTAAGTTCAAACATTGACGATTAACATCACCTTTTGGTCTACGAATTTGTAAAAATTCCTCAATATCAGGATGATGAATACTTAAGTTAACTGATGCTGCACCTCTACGAACTGAGCCCTGGTTAGTGGCGAGAATAGTGGAGTCATAAATCTTACACCACGGAACCACACCCTCTGATACACCATTATCTTTAATTGATTTACCTCGACCTCTAATGCGAGATACTCCAATACCTACTCCTCCACCTTGAGATGATAGTCTCATCAATTCAGAGTTAGCATCCGCAATGCCTTCAATACTATCTCCAACATCAATACCAAAACATGAAATTGGCATTCCACGTTCTGTGCCTAGGTTTGATAATACTGGTGATGCTAAGCATAACCAATTTTTAACCATTGCTTCATAAAATAATGGTTGTAAGTCTTTACGACGTAAACGACGTGCTGCTGATTTACTTACTCTCTTGTAAGCATCAAATACATCTTCATCAGGTAGCAAATATCCCTTAGATATCATACTAACTGCTATTTCATCCATCCATTCAGGATAGTGTTTTCCTTTAATCCAATTTGTTGTGTCTACTGCGCTCATTTTTTATTTTTTATAAATCGTCCCAATCTGCTGTTGATTTTGAATAACTTGTTACTCGACCTGCAAAGAAATCCTGATGTGTTTTACCACTTGTTAAGTGTCCAAACCATTCAATTTGTTTTAATAAGTTTGGATCAATATCATTATAAATTGCTTTATAGCCTAATTCTATTATTTTTTCGTTTGCTCTAGCTTTAATAAAGTTTTTTAGTTGGTCTTTAGTTAAACCTTCAACATTACCCATTTCAAATGCCTTATCAATAAAATCAAATTCCAATTGTACTGATAATTGGCATGCTTCGGCTACTTTATTTCTTAATTCTTCAGTGTTTAATTCTGGTTGTTCCTCTAATAGTGTTCTAAATAACCAACATCCTGCTTTAGAATGTAATGATTCATCTCTAACACTCCATTCAACAATTTGACCTGTACCTTTCATTAAATTTCTTAGTTGGAAACTCATTAATACAGCAAACGAGCTGAATAAGTTTACGCCTTCAGTAAACGCTGAGAATATAGCTAATGATAATGTCCTTTCCTCTAATGTTTCACCTGGTGTTTCAACTAAACGATCAATTTTGGCTTTTGATACTTCATCCTCTAGGAATGCTCTAAAATCATCTAATCCTAATTCTTCATTTAAGCGAGCATATGCTTCAGCATGTATTGATTCAAAATCGGCAAACGCACGAGCCATTGCTTGTACTTCAGGTTTTGGAAACCATACAGATACTTTTGTTGACCAATAGTCATTTACGTGAACTTCAGTTTGAGCAAATGACTTTAAAATATTCCCTATTAAACTCTTTTCAGATTCGTTTAATTTTAATTTCCAATCATTTAAATCAGATGCAAGTGGAACTTCATCTGCTAACCAGTGTGCTCTGTGTTGATCTTTATAAAATTCAAAAGCCTGTTGGTACTCGAACGGCTTGTAATAATTTCTAGCTTCTATTATGTTCATTTTTTTGTTATAAAATATTTCTTGTATTCATCACCAACTTCTTCCCAGTTTAATTTTTCTTTTCCTATTTTATCAAACATATTTCTAAAATAACTTAATCTATCACTTCCTAGACCATCTAAGTCGTGAGGTGAAAATGTTACCCCATTTATATCTCCATTTAATATTAATGGTAAAACATATTTATTTAGCACGTTTTTTAAAAATAAAGCTTTTTGTAATCTATAAGGATCATTATCATCCCATTTGTACATATCTTCTTCAGAAGTAGCATTTAAATTTCCAAACTTTAATTCATGTTTTCTAAAACCGGGATCATAAACTAGTCTCACCATAAATGGAGCGCTGTCTTCTGTACCTTCAAATTCTAAAGGTTTAAAAAAATAATTTCCACCTTGTTTTAATTCTTTAATACTCCATTGAGTAATTTCATTTAAAATGTACTGTTTAGTAGCTTCTTTTCTTTCTGTTAAATTAGAATAGTTACTACTTAAATTTTGATAAATTTCAATGGCTAATACAGTTAACGCTCTCATATTATTAATATAATTAAGATTGCAATTCAAAAAACGCTCTTTTAAGAATATCTCGCTCTTGAACGTTTACGTCACTAAATTCATTGACTGGTTTAGAAGGTGTATACGACTCTTCATTTTCCTCGTAATCATCAAATATCTCGAAGCGACCGGTAGCGGTATCGACTTTGGCTCCAAATGTCATTCCATCACCACCATAGCGATTTTTCATGATATGGAACCTTCCAGTGCCAGCTACTTTGTCTTCTTTCTTACGAGATAATGATATAGAAATGTCTGTAATCATAATTTTGTCATAGCTGCCTGCGGCCTTATCACCTTCAATAATATCATCTTTAGCACCTGCTCTATTAACTTGAGATACACTCCAAATTGGTATTTTAAGTTCTCGAGCTAAACCTTTTGTGCTAACATAAATATCATCTATCTCTTCCTTCCTCTCAGAACCTGTTCTTTTAGAGCGAAGAAGATCTACGTAGTCAATAATGACTAAATCTGGTTTGAAATCTTGTTCAATACACTTCTTAATATGTGCTTCTAATGTTGAAATAGATGCTTTACCAGGTGAATATTCCTTAATAATCAAATTACCTGGTAGATCAGTAATAGTGGTTTCTACTCTATCTTTAAAATCTTTAATTTGATTTACAGGTACTCCAGTAAAACAAGCGTCATATCTTAAACCAACATAATCTTCACCTAACTCTAATGTATAATGAATAACATTGTAACCTAATTGAACAGCGTGGGCTCCCATTGCGATCAATGTCCATGATTTACCTCCTCCTGGATTACCAAATATTAAACCAAAATCACCTGGTCCAATTCCACCTTGAAATAATTTATTAAATAAATCCCAAGGTGTAGGAATAGCTGGTCTATGTTCTTCTCTATATCGGGATTCAATGTCTTTATTATATTCTAAACCAACATTTTTATCTTGACCTGATCTTAAAGCATTGTCTACTAGATTACGAATTGAATCATAATCACCAGCCTTTAATAAATCTACTGATGTTAGTAGTGCTTTCTTTAATTGTTGGTTTTTACAGAAATTAGAAAATTCTTGCTCAACATATGCTAAATCATCTTCTGATACAGTATAGGCTTCTCGGAGCTGTTCCTTGATGGCAAGTTGTAATACTTCATTTTCAATTTTCTTAACTTCAACTTTAAGAATATCCATACTAGGAACAGTATGGTATTTAGCATAATACTTAAGAATTTCATTAATAATCCACTTATGTGAACTATTATCAAAGTATTCATCACTTAAAACATCATGGATGTTAATTAAGAACTCTTTATGTGTAAGTAAAGAGGACAAAACTTTGATCTGGAACTGAGTCCCATATTGGGCTAATGTGGATAACGTCACAACTTTTATTTTTATTTATTTAAAACTTATTTTTTTATTAATATAAAACCATCTTTATAAGTATCAAAACCAAAACCAGGAAAGTTTTGAAGTTGTTTTGCTATAAATGCTTTATATAAATTTGATTTTTGTGAAGCATCTTCACTATCTATACCTTTTGGTGAGCCTTTAATATATAGTCCTTCAACATCACCATTCCATCCTTCACCATGTTCTATAAAATCTTTAACAATGTCTATAACAGTTGATAAGATTGTAAGTAATGTTTTTAAATCTGTTTTAGCAAATTGTTTTTCAACCCCAGATATGTCATATCCTACGTTATATATGTTATTTATATGATCATATTTTCGAGGAAAATTAAATTCTCTCCCGATATAAGATATAAAACTGAATCGCACGTGCACCATTTCGGTGGTGTCTCCTATGTTAATTGGAAATTCATATTTTATGTTATTTATTTTATTCCATTTTAAAGGAGGAATATTTGCTTCTCCGATTTCTTTTACAAGAATTTCATGAAGTAAAGGTATAAGTAATGTTGTATGTGATGCCATATATATAAATATTACTTAAAACTACTTAATGTCCTAAATGTGTCTCGTAACCAATAATTAGCATTAGGTAATGTGTGGCCTAATCCGTCTTCATGGTACATTTTTAAAAAATCTGCAGTGTTTAGTTTATTAACTGTTTCTTTGGTTGCTTGCTCAATTAATATCTTTTCGTTTTCATCTACTAATGGATTACTTAAATCCATTATTTTATAGTGATTTTGCAGTGTTTTATATTCAAATATAAATTTAGAGTATATAATATGCTCTTTATATTTACTTTCACATATATTATACAAATCTTCTAAAGACATTTCATTTTCTGCTATCTCAGGAAAAAATTTAAATAACTTTTTGGGACCTAAACCTTTCAATCCAGGTATCTTATCAGAATTATCACCCATTAGTGTTTTATATAATATAAAATTCTTAGCAGGAAGACCAAATTTTTCTAATATTGCTCTAGGTGTATAGAACTCTTTAATCATAGGACTATACACTGTAATATTGTTGTCTACTAATTGTAAAAAGTCTTTATCTGCGGATACTATGGTGATTTTAGAATCATGTTCGTTGGCTAAATAGCGAGATAAATAAGCTATGATGTCGTCTGCCTCAAGTTTATCGATTGATATAAGATGTACAGGTAAACACCTTAGATAATGTATTAAACGCGCTATTTGATTTACTTTTGAATCTTGTTCTTCCTCTAAATCCTCAAATACAGAATGATTAGTTAGTCGAGCTAAATTTCGTCCTGATTTGTATTCGGGGAGTAAGTTCTTCCTGTTTTGGGAAGAACCTATTCCGTCGAATGTTACGTAAACTACCGTAGGCTTATTGTTATAGATTAATGATCCTAATGAGCGTAAAAATCCTCCTAATCCACCAACATGAACTCCATCTTGATTTACATAGTTTAAAACCGCAAAATTTCTTAAAAATAGATTTAAACCATCAATAATAAGAACATTGTCGTGTTTACTAAATGTTCCTTTACGAGGAGGTGTATCATCTTTTTGAATACTGTCTAGCAGTTTTAATAGATCTTTACTCATTATTCTTCATCGATTAATGTAATTGCCTCTTTACTTTCTTCCCACTCACTCTTATCTTCAATAAGACCAATTCCATCCATGCTACCTAAGATATGTACCCATTCATGGGCATGTTGTTTTTTATACTCATTTACATCTTTGGGATCGTCTGTGATGAATCCATGGATTGTTGCTACAACTGTATTTTTAGTTTGTAATCCTGTAACGTGATTTTTATCTACAGCTACTTTAGTGCGAACTGCGAACTCAACCTCTTTACCATCTTTAGTTGCTTTCATTTTACTTGTACCACTATTAGTAATATTACCAAATGTTAGTACAACTGAGGCATCTAAAAACATGGTTTCACCGTTTTTCATCTTCATTTTAGGTTGTGAAAAAACATTTTCCGCAGGTGCGATCCATATTTTATTAATGGCTACCATTGAATTTGTATAATGTGATGATTCTTTTCTTGATAATGGGAAGCGTTGGTTAATAAAATTTCCAAATTGTTGTGACATTGCTCCTGCATTCCACATTGGATTATTTTTATTTGCTTCAACACTCATCTTACAAGGTATAGAACCGATTGAATCCCAGAAGAAACATAAGTCATATGGTAAATTTCCTTTACGTTGTTCATCTAATAAATCAGCAATGAATTCAGCTACGTCCTCAATTGTGTTTAATGAACCTCTATCCGCATATAGGAAGAAACCTTTATAATCTGTTACTTCACCTGTTTCTGTATCTACTACATCGTCTACTTGGAAACCCATTTGCTTAGCGTGTTCCCAACTCCACTTCATCTCTGTAATAATGAACACAGGCAAAATGCCCATTTTCTGGGCATTGATTGCCAATTCAAGTAATGCTGTTGTTTTACCTGTGTTACTGTGTCCTCTTAATAGAGTGATATGACCCATTGGTGCTCCTGGAAGCGAAACTGATTCCTGGAGTGCTTCTGAAAATGGGATCCACCTTTGTTCTTTGAACTTAACGTTGCCAGTCAACAACTTTTTTTCTTTAAACTTCTCTAAATTGAAGTTTGATTTCATTTCATCGGAGACTGCCGCCGTTAGTGAATCTTTTTTCTTGGCCATAACTTATTAATTTATTAAAATTCTGCTTCCTCATCATCTGCAAACAAAGCATCAAATTTATCTGCTTTGGTTGTTTTTGTTTTAGCTTGAAGTGTATAATTTTTCTTAGGAGCAACTACTTCTTCTTCATCATCTTCCCAAGGTAAATCATTTTTAGGAGCAGGAGCAGGTTCAAATGTACCCTCTTCATTACCATAAGGTGAATTAGATTCTTCTTCTTCAAGATCAGGATTCAAAAATTTAGCTAAAATACCTTTCAAATCTTCAAATGACATTTGCTTTTGTAGCTCTAAAACATTTGGTTGTTCAGTTAACCATGTTTTAATAGTTGTCTTATCGTTACCTAGTGGAGATGTTTTTGGTTTAACACGAATTGAACACTTAATACCTTGACGACCACCGATGTCACCCATTACCGCTTCAACTGTAAAGTCACGACCTTCGCTAATATCTGTAAAGTCTCCATAATCTTCGTCTTCAGCAATACCTAATAATTGCATGTAAATTTCTTTTCCAAACTCCCACAAACGAACACCTTTGTCTTCTTCACCACGAACGATGACAGGAGCAAATATTCGCATTTTTGGCTCTAGTTTCTTAGATAGTTTCCAGTTTTCTTTGTCATTTCCGTTACGAAGTTGCTTAACAAATTCAACGATAGGATCTTTTTCACCCCAGTTTGTTAAAGCATATACAGGAAATTTAGATAATCCGTAGTGTACAAACACTTCTTGAAATGGATTTTCTTTGTTTAAGACTGAAGGTACAATTCGAATTTGATATTTACCTTCTTGTTTTGGTTTCCAATAGTACTTGGAATAATCGACCTTTTCTTTTTTCTGTCCGGACGACTGTAGAGAATTCAATCTCTGTTTAATTGCATTGATGTCCATAATTTAACTTGGTTTTTTATTTATTTGTTATTAATATACTACATTTTTTAACAGGGCCAAATTATACTGCCTCTTTCTATTAGTAGTGTGTTTTTCTTAACTTGTTCTAACCTAAAATAGCACCGTTGTGCTTATTACAACTCTATGATAGAGTATATCTTTGTATTCAATTGTTTCAACTCATTATGTTGAGTCAACAAAATACAATTTCTATAATGTTGCCAATTTACTTTATAATTTGTATCAACTACTCCTTCATTTAATTTTTTAATCAATTCATTAAGAGCATTGATAGTATAAAGTGTATTACTTTCTTTCTTACGATGAACTAAAATTGTATTCTCGGGAATATTGTTAACGTTACCCTGGTCAACATTGTAAGTGATAACATATTCGTTTGTGCTTTTTACAAATAACACAAACATTTTGTTATACATGATAGTATAAGACTGGGAAATATCCCTAGTAAGAGCCTCTAATTCATCTATGCTGGTGAATGTGCAGAATAACTTGTTGTTCAAATCCTTAATATTGTCAATATTCGGATCATACATATCATATTTTGTCTTAAAAGTCATAGTTTCGTCCTCTACTAATCTTTATTAATAAATTCTGTTCGTTAAATATATCTTTAATTTGCTCTAATTCTTGTTCTTCATCTTCATCCCAATCTAATAGGAATGAATCGTAAGTATACAATACTATTTTAGTATTTTTATTTGCTAAGACTTTATGAATTTTAAGTAAAATCTGTATGTTTATAGATGTTTCTAAATTTTGTAGGATGTAGTTAAAGAGTTTTTGTGGGTTCATATTCTCTAACTTATCTTTTTCAAAGATATAATTTGAAACGGGTGCTGTAAATATACGATTTCTTTCAAACTCTTCCCAAGCTTTACTAGTATATTCTTGCACTTTCTGGAAAAACTCTAGGTGTTGGTATTCTTTAAAAACACCACCATATAACTGTTTAAATGTTAATTCTTTAGCTGTTTTATAATCTACATTATATAAAGCAGCAAACTCAGAATGAATATCAGGGTTACTAAATTCATAACCCACCAACTTGGCTGCCAGTGTTGGGTGATATGCTGAAATATCAATTTCAAGAAATTCATTGTTTGATGGGATAAAACTAGATCGAGAGTGGTTGTCTTTTTTTAAAGCAGCGAAGTTAATGCTATTAAATGCATTAGACGGTCTTCTCGTTGTAGTGTTAAGGTTATATTGAGTAAAAATTCGATCATTATAAATCGAATAACTTTCATTGTTTGGTTCATAATACTTATAAAACTTATCTTTGTTTATTTTAATACCGTTTTTTTCAATTCCAAAAAATGCTAAAGCTCCCTTATTGTAAAATTTAACATATTCGGGTTTTGGGTTTAAAATTACTTGCTGTAATTTGTTATAAATATTCTCACATACCTCATAATGCTTAGAAACAGGTATTATTTTGTTAATATCCTGCTTATTAGTATGTAAGCGATAGAGTATATCAAATACTGGTTCAAGTGTTGTATCTGAGTTTTTAAGCGATGATATATCAACTACCTTATTTAATTGAAAATAATATAGGAATGATTTTTTATCTCGAACATAAACAGTATCTGTATGTTGGAGTATTTTTTCTATATATGTTTTTCCAATAGACATAGTTTCACTATGGTCTACACATAACATGTATCCTTTAGTATCATAAGTTGGTCTTATATAAACTAAAGATAAATCATTTAAAGCAGGATGTATATGGTTATGGTAAGGGATAACCTCAACAAAGACTTCTTTGTAGTCTTGATTGACAAATTCTCTTAATTGTTCTTTAGTTTCTATTAACCAAAACATAACCTTTATTTTCTAATAATATAATAAAATAACTTTTTAAGCCAAGTTATTAAGTTAAGGCAGCTATAATAGCGTCAGCATTTGGAGCTAGTATTCCATTAATAGTAGTTTCATTTCCTAAAAAAGCATGATAATTGTCATTTAACATAACATGTACTAACATACTATCAATTTTATCCATTTCTCCTCGAACATATTCTATGTTGTTCCAAGTCACTATTCCATTTGAATATACTAAATTTATCATAATATTAAGGTTTTAAAACAGTTGCTCTTGCGTATGTTGTTTTTGTAGAGTCTGCAGCCGACGCGTTATTTATCGCGAATACTATATATTGATCCACTGTCCAATCTATATTACTATTTGTTATAGTTACTGAGGTATTAACATCATCTGTAATTAGAGCTGTTCCTGATGGAAAACCTTGTGTTGTGGTTGCACTTGTTATTACAAATTCTCGGGATACTTGATGATATATGTTAGCGGCCGCTGCAGCGGGACCTGAAGCTAATAATGTCGCTCCTGAGATAGTAGCAGAAGTATTAGCGTATGTGAATACTCTTGATGTTCCCGCTGTACCTGTTTTAACAGCTCTTACTTTTAAACTAATAGAATCACCTACTGCTACAGTGTTGGCTGGGATTAGTAATGTAGATGTTAGAGTAGTGTTTGTAGTACCTGTGACTGCTGTTCCGTCTGATGATTGTATAAAATTATATATTTTTTGGGTTCCACCTCCAGATCCAGTATTTACAGTTATAGGAAATGTACTTCCATCTCCTTTTGTAAATGTAATTGTATTAGAGGAAACAGAAGCTGTTGTTAATACATTAGGTGAAGATATAGGAGTTGCTCCAAAATCTAATGCTCCATTTGTAAAGGAAATACTAGCTGATTGTGACCCACTAATTAAATTAACAGAGCCATTACTAACATATAAGTCTTTCCAAGCGGCTGTAGGTGATCCTAAATCATAAGATGATGTATTATCTGTAATAGTTCCGCCAGGGAGTAGATGTCCTATAACAGTGAGTGATTCTGGTGTTCTGTAATCTAAAGCAACAGTAGACCCATCATTTGCTATTAATTGTCTATCTTCATATGTCATACTCATGTTACCAACACCATCAATCATTCTCCTATTAGTCCAATCTATTGATCCTACTTCAGCTGAGTCTCTTAAAGCTCTGCTATTCCAATCTACTGATACTAGAGAAGTATTATCATAAAGAAATCTATTGTCTGAGTCTATGCTGCTAGAAACAGAGAATGATCCAGTCACTGTTAATGATCCAGATATAATAGCTGAACCGGTGTATGGGAATGTAGGGTTTCCACTTCCTCCAGATCCAGTGTTTACAGTTATAGGAAATGTACTTCCATCTCCTTTAGTGAATGTAATTGTATTTAAATTGACAGAAGCAGTTAATAGTAAGGAACCAGTGTTTATGCTTCCTCCACTAAACTCTTTTACAACATTGCCTGATCCACTACCATAATATAGTTTACCATCAGTAACATTTATAGCTAGTTCTCCTTGTGTTAGTGAGGAAGGAACTTGACTTGGTGTTGCACTATTTTTAGTTATTATTGTAGCCATTATTTTATATAAATATTAAAAAGTACCTCCATCTATTATGCCTGTTACAGTTAGATCTCCTGTTATTCTTGAACTACCACTTACATCTAAGATATATTGAGGATTAGTTGTATTTATACCCACTAATCCACCTGATGTAATTCGCATTCTTTCAGTTCCGTCATCGGTGCCAAATACTAAATAAGCACTAGCTGTGTTTGTAGCTAAATTAAATGCTTTAGTAGTTGAATTCCAGTTCACATTAGCTGATACTCTATGATCTGCAGTTCCAAAGCCTACTCCTGCTGTGAATGTATCACTACTTAAAACAGATAAATAAGCATTACTTCCACTATTTTCAAATACACCTACTGATCCACCCCAAGTCACACTGTTAGTTACAGTTCCATTTCTAACATGAAGTTTATATGTACTTAAAGGAGCAGTAACACCTATACCAACTCTTCCATCAGCCGCAACAACAAATGGTGTGGCATCTGGGTTAGCAGAATCTTCTACTATAATTGCGTTACCATCTCCTCTTTGAGTAACACGTAAAGCATCTACAGAAGATGAAACATCTATGATATAAGATCCACTTACTACTTGATTACCAACAAATGTATTAGAACCTGTAGTTGCTAAACTTGCTGATTTGGCTACAAATATTGGATCAGTTTCTTGATAATATGAAGCTGTTAATGCTTGTGAAGCACTGTCAGCCCAACTCGCTGTTCCTAAAAGTGAACCAGTGAATGATCCTGTAAATGAACCTGTATGTGTGCCTATAAATGAACCACTAAATGAACCAGTATTGCTAAAAAAGGTATCTACACGATTAGCAGTTACTATAAGTGAAGGTGTTAAAGGATGGACAGGAGAAACACCTGCTGGGATGGTTTCTAATGTTATTATATTATCATCATGAGTATGCCAAAGAAATTGAATAAAGTCTCCAGCAGCTAGTGTAAGAAAATAATTCCAACCAATTATAGTTTGTCCAGGAATAGAACCCTTTTTAGCAGGAACAGTGACAATACCTGATGAATCAGGGACATCATTAAGGAAAGAATTATCATTTTTTCTAATCCAGATATATACATCTGATGGGTTATTTCCGGTATTACTAAATTGGGCGGAGAATTGAAAATCATATACTCCTGGGTTTGTTACGTATATTTTAGTTTTATCTGTGTTATCAACATATACCCCGTTGGAGATAGCAGTTGTAGACAAAGACATAGAATATATAGTAGTAGCTAGAACTGCAGTTTGAGATCCAGTATCATAAAAACTACCGTATGAACCAGTAGATGTACTGTTAAATACTCCTAAATGGAATAAAGAGCCAGTTCCATCAAATATGTTAACACCATCTGGAGTTTGTAATACTCGTTGATAGGTGTTTTCTATATTTTCGCCTGTAAGATCCCATTGGTTAGGCATAACTTTTATTTAATTATTTTTGTGGGAGTTTTTCTATAATCCCATTTATAATTTCTTGAACTACTTCTTGTTCAATTTTATTTTCTTGTAAATAAGTACCAACAATATTATTTAATTTGTCTTTTTTAACTGTTAGGTTTTTAAGATTAATATCTTCTTTAACTAACATCCTAACAATTCTAACAATATGTTCAGTTATTGGGTCTACTTCTTCAATTCCTGAAATTTGAATTTTAGGAGTATTTTCTTTTATAACTTCAGCATCGTTTGATTTAACTTCAACAGTTACTTTACGAGATGCTTCAACTACAAATTCTGACTTCCAAGGTGTAAAATACGTATCCTCTGCTATGACCTCAAGCTTTATTTGACCTGAGGTATTATCTTCTAAAAGACCTTTTAATTTTTTAATAGGTATTGAACATTTACCATCTTTATTAATGGTTCCTTCGAACATTAAATTAACATCTTCTGATTCGATGATTAATCTTGCTTGACTGTTTTTTAATGAAGCTCCTTCAAGTTTAATATTACACTCAAATACTTCAGTTTTATCAGTAAATAATTTATACATTACATTTCTACTTTTATGTTTATACCTAAAACTTCCTTAGCTACTAAGGATACGTCCGATATACGTATTTTACGTTCTAGTATTTCTTTAGTTTCTTTATATTCTTTACCTTCTACTTTACAAAGTAATTTTATGAATTTCTTTTTCTTTTCAGGGTGTTTACCAAAGAATTCATCTGGGGTATATCCTCCATTTATTATCTCGCTTATAAGCGCGCAGTCATCCCAGGTAAACGGATTTCTACTCTGATTCGGGAATGGATTCGACTCCCAAGAGAAATTCGCGTTACCCCACTGAAATGGTATTCTAGTACTCATTAGAATGTACCTCCGTTAATATATGAAGCAGTAGCTGCTAAGGAAGCTGTAGTATTTAAGGTACCTGGGATAGTAGCTTCAGTAGAGTCAAATACTATTTCTCCATCTGGGCCTGTGCTTTTTAATGAGTAGACTGCTGTAGCATTGAGGACCTTAGTCTCATATGAGTCTACATTTGTATTTAGTTGATCAAATACTGTTTTTTCAGCCATTATTTATAGTATTTTAAATAATCCATGTTTAAATACTCATTTAACCCCAATACGTTTTCTTTTTCTTCGGCGTTTTTAATTGAGTAAAAATTATAATCTGCTACTTTTTGTTTTTCACCTGTTAACATCCATTTAATAAAAAATGGTTTATAAAGAGTAAATATTAAAGAACTAGGGTTATTTAATTGATCGTATTGATCTTTAGTTAATTCTTCAAATAAATATTCGTTTCTTTTTTTAGAAAAATATCTATTAAACATTCCATTTTTATAATCTTGTTCCGTTGGATATAAAGGTGGAATAGAAGAAGTTGAGGTAGAGGGAACTACTACTGGAGTGTCTGGGCCTTCATTTATTATTCCCAATAATAGATTATCTCCGTCTCCTGGGAATCTACCTGTATATAACTCTCCTGTGTATAATTTGTAATAAAAGCCATAGTACTCTTTACCTGTGTTTACAACATAATATCTATCTAGTTCAGTGGCTGTCTGATTAGTTTTTATTTTATTTTTAGGATAATACATTATGATATTGTTGGGGCTTTAAATATTAATAAATTCCAATTATTTGCTGCTACGCTTTTATAAACAAATCCCGTATTGTAATTATTTACATTATCAGTAGTCCATTTACTTTTATTAATATCCCCAATATACATTTGAGTGTGGCCAAATTGTCGATATGAACCCTTTGGATCCCCATCATTTGACCAATATACAACAATGTCTCCTTCTACCCAAGGTTGTCTATTACCATTTGGACCTTCAAATCCATTATTTATTGTATCTAAAAGTTGAGGTCTTGTTAAATCGTTTCCTACATTATATTGCGTGTATCCTAATGCTACTAATTTATTCCAATAGTCACTATTATTAGCATTTCCTCCAGCTTGTATATTCATCCCTAAATTAGCATTTTGATTTTTTTGTAATCTAGTAAGATTTACAGCATGATTATATGTTCCTCTGGCACATTTACCTTTTAATTCACCTTTAGAAAAGGACGCATCTATTGCTTTTTTAACTAAGTCTTTTTGTCTATTAGAAGCTGGGGATACACTTGGAATTAATGGTAAATTAACAGTTGGAAGCGGGGTAACTGGAGGAGCTACAGAAGATGTAACTTGGAATACATTTCCTAAATTGGGGTTAACAGCTGGGGAGTTATTATATGTTGGGCTTGTGATGCTGTTTAGAGTTGTTGTCCAGTCATTATTTTGTATTTTATGAGAAACTCCAATAGTAATAAATTCTATTTTATTGTTGTATTCTTTAGGTAACAATCTATCATCAGCAGTATATGTTTCATAAATTTTTACTCCACTTAATCCATCCATAACTAATTCTAAATCAATAGGTAAAAACCCTAATGGTGGCATTTTTTTAGCCTCAACAAATGTACCTATTTCATATTTAAATAAGTCAACACTTGTATTTTTAGCCCCATCAATATCTTCATCAGTTATATTCCCATCATTTATTTTATTATATAAATTAGTTAAGATACTTAAATTAGAAGAATATGCATCTTGTATAGCAACACTACTAGAAGGCTGCATTTCTGTTGCTTTTTCTCGAATAACTCTATCTGTTAATCCTTCGTTCCATAAACTTAATGATGTAGCATTTTCTCCAACTATATTTCCTCGAGATTGAGCCCCAATAGCAGTTACTGTAGCGAACGCAGGTGACATTTTGGATTTTATAGAGGCATTACGTAAAAAGCTACCTTCCTCATTATCTAAGGTATAAGTAGCAAATAATCCTTTTTTTCTGTCTTTAAATAATTCAGGTTTATATTTATCTAATCCTGGTATAAATGTGCTGTCGATTATCTTTATTTGGTTAGTGTCTTCGTTATATATTGTGTTAAAATTATTAACACTACCTAAAGAACTTTGGATACCAGACATTATTTGATCTAAAATACTAAATATTGATATAGAATTAGTTTTTGGATCTATACCTCCTTCTAAAACCTTAGCTATAAAATTCATATTTACCATTATGTCCATAGTATGTCCTATATAATCATAATTTGGAACTCTAAACTTAACATCTTTTAATTTTTCAAAAGTATTGTTAAATACTTCAGGAGCATTTGAACCAGGTGTAGGAGAGATATTATTATTAGAAGCGTATACTGTATTAGGATTTGTTAACATCCATGTTTTAGCTTCGTATGTTCTAATAGTTACAGTTACTGGGACTATTTTTACAGATTCATCACTAGTTACAGTTTCACTTACTGTTTCTACTAATTCTCCCCATTTAATTAAATATTCTTTTCCTTCTTGAGCTGTAAATGAACTTATATATCCTTTATTACTGGCATTTACATAATTGTCTTGGAAATCTTCTAAATCATTTATAGTATTGGTGTAAAAGTTTAACCAGAAAAATCCACCAGTATTCATATCTGAGGTTTCTCCGTTATTGTATACTGGGATTGTTTTAGTGTTGGATGTGGTTGTGCTTGTAGATATGTTTATTAATTTTCCATTTAGGTTGTCTTGTAAAAATGTATTAATTTTATCTCTATTTGCAGAAGTATTTTTAAGAAATTCTAAATTGGGGCCTACATATGAATCTATATTAGCATAATCTGTTGTACTTTCGTCATATGCTAAAGCCTCACTAGAATCAAGAAAAAATGCATCATCTACTTTTACTTCTACAGTTTTCCATCTATATGATTTTTCAGTTACATTGTAATTGTTGTTAGAAGTAGGGGTAGATATAGTATTATTTAATGGAATTAAACAAACTCTAGGATCTGTACTTCCTTGACGAGGATATGTGAACATAAAATTGTTATCATGTTCATAATCTATCTCTACAAGTGCTGGTTTTTTAGTGTTGCTATTAGCCGTATTATATAATAATACAAAGTTTTGTAATGTTCTTAAAAACGCACCAAGTCTAACATAGTATTCATTTTTAAAGGCACTATAGTTTCCTGATAACTTTATTCCATTTAACTCAGGAAATGTGAATGACATTAAATCATTGTCTGAATATTCTTTATTATCCTGGCTTGGAGTTAATCCTGTTCCTTTACTTACTCTTTCTGGGTCTGTGAACCAACTGTTTTTACTGTAATCATAAGCATTTGCATTGTCGAAACAGCTAGTAAAATACCATAGTATTCTATTTATAGATGATTTTACTTGATTATATAATAATGGTGGTTGGTCTTTTGTATTAGATGAATTACTACTTACATTAATTTTAACATTATGAGATACATTTCCTTTTAATGATTCGATTATATCTCCCCATGTTTTTAAAGTCAATGTTATATTATAACTACCATCTTTTTCTAAACTCCAAGAATAATTTACAACTCGTCCAAATACAGCATCATAGTTGCCGCATGTGTCTTTTCTTAAAAGATTAATTTTTTGCAATACACTATCTATGGTTATTTCTTTTCCCCAAAGAGTACCATTTAAAAAATCTTGGTCTAAATCACTATAATTTTCTCTTAATTTACCTACTCTAGTATCGTTTGCATCTAATGGTTCATCATTATGAAAAAAATAAGACCATCCCCATTCAAGAAGCATTGAATATCCTATCCTTAAGTACAGTTTACTGATGATTTCAAATTGGTCTTTATTATGACATACTATGTTAATGTTTGCTTCTTTTAATGATCCTCGATTTTGAGATTTCACATCAGCAGATATAAGACCTGGAGGTGGGATAAATCCAAATGTAGAAGTTGATCTCCATCCATATGCTGTGTTGGAGTTGGAGTTAAGTGATATACCTGTGGCTAGCTCTCGTACTCCACTTCCATCTGTTGTAGGAGTAAATTGAGTATTAAATAACTGGTATGCTCGTGCATAATTTGAGTCTCCGTCTATATCTATAGCTGATGTTAAGCGTAAAAAAGCTGTATTGTTGTTTTGGTAGCGGATTTCGTCAATAGTCTTATTAGAAGTTCTTCTATTTACTTTTTGACGTTTTAGTATCTGGTTATATACCCAGTCTGAGAAACCTGCTCCTATAATTGAATTAGCCATAACTTATTTTGGTTGGAATTGATTTAATATATTATAATTATAAATAATATTATTTACATTAGCAGGAATACGAATTTGTTCTCCTACTGGTGGGTACAATGAGTTTTGAGGGAGATTATCATTAGCTACAGATATAACCCACCATAGTGAGTAATCTTTGTAATACTGTTGAGCCAATCTATCATATCTGTCTCCATCAGTTGTTATAACCCAGATATCATCAACCGACAAAGGTATAATAGGGTATTTATTGTCTCTATAATAAGTTATACCAGATGTTGATTTAATTTTTTCTATATTTTGATATCGATTCATATTATTTTATATATTTCACAAGTTTAGAAACATATGCATTATCATAACCTGGGAACACTCCTGAGTAGTCTCCTATAAATGGTTCTCCAAATTGAGGTACAAAATTATGTATTGGGGTAAAGTTAACTTGTACTTTAATCCCTTTAGGTAATTGACCTGTAAAATTATCGTTTATAACCCCCGTGGTTTCATCTACAGGTTTAATTATATTTCCGGTGTAATTATCTCTATTTATATCCCATCCCATATCTTTCACTTCTGAGAATGATACATCTTTTATTATACATGGCATTCCTCTAAAATAATTACCCATTGTAAATTTAACAATAGACCCTCTCATAACGCCAGGTATGTTGTTTCCTTGAAGCGAGTAACTAGGAGCTACAGTCCAAGATAAAGCATTTAATTTATTATAATTTAGAATCATGTCTCCTCTAGATAGAGCTGGGACTATGAATGATACGGATGAGTCTCTAGACCATCCATTATATTTGTAGAAATTTTCAGCTCGACCCATATACTTAACAGATGACCAATCAGCTTTTACACTATCAGCCCAGTCTTCTATATATGCTCTAAAATCTATTAATAAATTTTCTTTATCTCCAGGATATGGAACATCATTGGAAATTATATTAAAATTAAAGTCGATAATATCTTCACCAGTAACTCCTATTTCTTGTTGGTCTGGGGAGATCCATTCATTGGGGTTGATAACTCGTTTTCCATCTTTCCAGTTTCCTCTATATGTTGTAACACTATCTAAATAGGTTTTTTCTCGGTTAAATATAGAGTAATCAGTATATGCTAGGTCCTGGTTATTGGCATTGAATGTGGTTCGATCTATTTCTTGTCTAAAATCTTTTATACCAGGTGTTGATACTGCTTCACCGTCACTATTAACTGTGGATGAGGCATAACTAGTAAATTTATCACTCCCTAGTGATTTTTGTTCTAATAATTGGTTTCTTCCAAATGTATATGAACTATTTTTGAAGTTTATTGAAGGTGCGGGTGTGTCTTTTCTATTTAATGCAAAATCAGATGAATTATCATTCGGAAATAGAGCATTATAAGCTTGTTCCTCAGAACTTGAGCTACCCCAATCTATATCTAAAAATGCTCTTTGTGATACACTATAATCAGTTGTGGTAAAATTATACTTCCAATTTATATTTGGACGCAATCCATTGTTAACTACTAAATATTTTGGGTCGCTTATTAAAGTAGAATAATAAGATGGTTGAAATTTATTTTGTTCACTTATATTTTCAACAGGACGTGTTCCATTTAGAAGTTTTATATTAGTATTCCCTATTCCTAATGTAGATCCTGGGCCTCCAGAATATGATAATAAGTTAACTGTGTCTAAAGACGGGGTTATGCCATAGAGATTCTTCCCGGCTAGTATTTCAAATTCATTAGCACTATTGGATATCTTTGATTTAAATAATAGTGATAATCTATCCTCGCCAAGGGTATTGGATGTATTAGTAATTGTAAAATACCCAATTTTACCACCATTATAATACCCTTCTCTAAATATATTAAAACCCTGTTTATTTAAATGATATCCGGTTGATAATACTCCGGCTTGTGCTATCGTTCCTAATGGATTATATAATCTATTTATACCATCAGATACATTAACATTTTGTCTTTCTAGTAATTCTTGTTTAGCTGTAAATAAAATGCCATTTGGAGACTTAGTATCAATAAAATATTTTGTTAACCTACTAACGTCTTGAGCTGAGTTAATAGCATTTAGGTATCCGTTCCTTAATAAGAAATCAGGGGAGTTTAATGCCCTTTCCTCAGGTATTGGGGTTTGGATATAAGGTTGATTACTAGATGCTCCTCCAGGTCTATCATCTCCATATCCTAAAGACTTTAAATCAGTTTTTAGGTTTATTAAGGCAGGCATTATTTAGGCTGGTTTAGGGTATAAGGTAAAGCTTGTCCTGTTGGTGAAATAGACGGGTTAACTCCACCTAAATCTAATTGTGATGGAGTTGGTAAGATATTTATTGCTCCATCTAAATATTGTTGATAATCAGCATTAACAGTTCCAGCATTTTGCCCTGTGATAGAATAACTATCATGCATTTTGGATTGAGCTGTTGCTAATGGGTTAGTAGGAGGTGTATTTCCATTAAATGGAGTTAAATTTGAATCTCCTTGTTGTAATTTATCTATTAGTCCCATAATTGTAATTTATTATAAATATTAGATATTATTGAACTTCTGAGGCTTGTACTCGTTGTTTTTCAGTAATGTTTGTAGCTACTGTAGTTGTATCCATTTTAACTATTACATTTGGAGGAGGTATATTAGCTACTGCTGTTGCTATTTTAGAAGCTAGAAGATCATAGTTTATACTACTTCCTCCATTTCCGCCACCTCTTCCTCCTTCTAAATTAGTTCCTACTTTAATTTTCCCATCAGCACCATACATTGCTTTATCATTAGGGTCTAATTGTACTGATCCAAATTCTCCTGTCATTATTGGTCCTTTTGAGGGATCAATTATTCCATCCTTCATAGAGCTAAATGCTGCTATTGCTCCTCCTACAGCTACTAATCCTGCTACAGCTGCTGCTGCTGCTGCTCCAAATGACATAGCACTAGATCCTGCTACTCGGGCGGCAGCTATAGCTGCTTCTTTACTCGCGGTTTGATTTAGTGTACTATTATATGCTTTGGCTGATACGAATAAAGCTGCCATTGATGCTGCCGATGTTACTAAGCTTGCTGCCATTCTTCCAGCTAAAATACCAGCTACTAATCCAAATACTATCTTTAATCTTTCTCCAGTAAATAATAGTTGAGCTAACATATCTAATGGACCAGCTAACGCTTCAGTCATTTTTTCTATAGACTTATTTATACTCTCTTGAACGGATAGGCGTTTTAAATCTTCTGATCCAATTCCCATTACTTTTTCAAGCTGTTCATCACTTAAACCATTAATTGCTCTTTGATCATATATCATTTTAGCCATTTCTTCACGGCCTAAACCTAAAGATTTAGCTATAGCTTCTTGTTGAAGGCGATTACTATTTGTAAATGAGTTAATAAGATCTTGGTTAGTACCTATTTCTTTAGTTAACCCAACTATATCATTATTTATAGCATACAATCTAGCTTGTTCTAGATTAATATTTTTACCTGTTAACAATTCTGCTTCTAATTCAGCAGATATACTTTCTTCAAAATTTAATAATGAGCTGGCTACTTTGTCTACTTGGTCTAATGATAAGCCCAATTTCCTGGCTTCAGCATTAGCTAGTGCTATTTTAGTTGGGTTTGCGCCTAAAGACATAGCTATACTATCAGAAGTATGAGCAACATCCCTAAGGGTTGATGATAGTGATATACCAGTACGATTAGTTTTATTAAAAGATTCTAATTGCTTACCTACAGATATATTACTAGCTTTTAAATCTATATTTGATAATTTAGTAAAACGAGCCATTTTACCAGCATCTTCAGAAGCCATACCCATAAGATTAACCATCTCAGTTGCTTCTTGAAGTGTTTCTTTTGTAAAGATAGCGTCGGCACTAGCTCCAAATTGTTTAGATAGTGCTGTGGCGGTCTTTATATAGTCAGAAGAAGAAATAAGAGTCATATTAAGGGTATCCATATGAGCTATGTTTTTCCCTGTTTCTCTTCCAAACTCTACTTGTGCTTTATTTAATGAGTTGAACCCCTCAATTAGTTTAGTAACAATAAATGCACCTTCACCCCATTTAGCAAAGCTTTCTGCGGCTCCACTTAATGATTTTCCTATACCTGGGATGTTTCCTAATTTACCTGCTAAACGACCTGCGAATCCTAGCTCTTTATTTAATTCTTCAGCGGTGGCTACTAATCCATTATATGCTATGTTTTGATCATTAATAACAGATTCATTTTCATTTAACGCGTCTTGAGTTGTTAAAAGTTTATTATTTAACTCAGTAAGATTTCTATCTTGTCTACTCTGTAAAGCTAATAGTTGACCTAATCTTTTATATTCAATTGAATTTAAACTTGCTTTTCTTGTTAAAGCATTTATCTCAGCATCTGTTCGTTGTTTTGTCTGTTCTCTAAGATTTATTTCTGACTGGAGTTCTGACTCTTTATCTTTTAATAGTTGTTGGGCATTTTCTAATCTTACTTTTTCTTTTTCAATTTGTGATTTTAAATTAACAATTTCTTTAGCAGATAATTGACTGATGCCTCGTTGGTGGTGTTGAATTTTTTCTGCTATCGATGTTAACTTATTATATGCTTTAGTACTTTCTCGTATACCTTTATTTTGGTTGGTAATTTCTTGTACTATTCTTTGAAAAGCAGTTAATGATGAACTGATATCTGATGTTAAGTCAGCATATTCTTTACGTAATCTTTCTAACTCTTGGCGAGCATTTCCAATATTTTGAGCATTTTGGGCAGCCGCATCCGCTTGAGATTGTGATAGAGCATCAATCTGCTTATATAATTTTTTTAACTCCTCTAATTCTTTAGCTGATATTTGGTTACTTGCCATAGTGTAATATATATGGTATAAATATTAAGAAGGCTAAGTTTCAATACTTAGCCAACTTTTTACCCTTATCCATCTGTCCTTTAAAGTGTGATGGAAGATCTACTTTACCTTCTTTAATCTTTTGAGATTGAGAACCTAAATCATCATTGCTCTCAGGATTTTGTTTATCATAATACTCTCTCATTTTATTAAAAGTAAATTTACGTAACCAAATAGGCATGTTGTAAACTGTTTCCCAATCATAACCACCTTGACCGTGAAATACTATTTCATGAATTTGAGTGAATAGATTAACTCTAACTTGAGGTACTAAATCAGATGTCAGGCCAAAAAAAGTTAAGTCCAATGGGAATGTCAACTTTGTTTGTTCGTCCTTCGGGAAAAAAGGTCAGATCAACGTCTGGCTGAACCTCCTTTATGTACTCCCTTAACGCTCTGGAGTCACGAGCCAAGAATGCATTTTCAACAAATTCGCGGATATCTTTCATATCTCTATTTCCTCCAATTGAGGTAATAGTATATTTCATCCGTGTTGATAAGTCTGCTGAAGAATTTTTGTTTATTTTTTTAAGCCCTTCTAATTCAGCATTTATTTTTTTCTCATCTTTACCTGTTAATAATTTAAAAGTAATAAGGATACCTGAATGAGGTAGAGTGAAATTGAATTCGTTTTGTCCCTTTCTAAATAAAGATATATTTAAAGGTTTATTTTCTAATGTAGATAAATCAACATTTTGTTCTTCTCCACCCCAAGTAAATTTATATTCACTACCATATCCTAATACGCGAGCTGCTACTAAAACAGCGTTTTTATCACCTATAATTAGATCTTCATAATCTATATCGGAAACAATAAGTGATTTGACTAACTCATCTAATACTGTACCTTTACTGATGTAGTTTTGGTTGGTTAATATATCTTCTTCACGAGCTGTCATGTATTTCATCTCAATTTTACCACTTGATAGAGGAGATGACTCAGGATAAATTAAGCCTTGTGATGGTAATTCGACAATTTCTGTCGGTGTTTTAAATTTATTTTCCATAGATTTTATTTAATATAACTTTAATGTCTTATATAAATATATACAATTACTTGGCTTCGTAATTTGTTTTCATAAAATCATAATACTTATTTGTGGGAGCAAATTCCTGAGAATATTGTGATGGAGGATCCCCCAATTGGTTACCTGTTACATCTACCGGGTAGACTGTTATTGTGTTCGGAGAGGTAGTAGTACTAACTTTATTAATATCTTCAATATCTAATCCGGTTTGGCTTAAAGTATTAATTTGAGCACTTGGATTTGAATTTAAGTAATATCCAAATCCAGGACCCCATGTTTGGGTAAATAAATTAGGTGCTCCATTAAACTCGCCCTGTACAAATAAAGGATAGACAGTTGGATCAATATTTTGAACAGTTGATGGAGATGAGTTAATATCACTATTATCTAACCCAGTTTGTCCTAAAGTATTAACTTGTTGGTTTCCAGCGTTACTAATAATAGTATTATAATTATCTAAGTAACTTTGTCCTGGGTTTGGGTTATATAGTGGTGTAAACTGTGATGGTGCTCCTTGAAACTCACCTAAATATGTTTGAGCAGGTTGAGGATAGTTTGTAGGAGCAGTTATAACGTTAGGAACAAAAGTAGTATTAAACGCTAATAAATTGGTATTATCTAAACCTGTCTCACCACCTAAAACAGTGTTAGGTTGTATATTAGAGTTATAATTTATAATATATTGGTTAGTAGGACCCCATACTTGAGAATATTGGTTTGGTGCTGTATTAAATTCTCCTTGCACAAATTGTGGGTATTGTGTAGTAGTTGATGGAGTAGTAGTTGTAGGGAGAGCGTTTGAGTTTTCAATATCTAATCCTGTTTCATCTAATGTATTAGGTTGAGTATTAGGATTATAATTTATAGCATACTGATTATTTGGTCCCCAGTTTTGAAAATATTGTGTTGGTGCTCCATTAAATTCACCTTGAGCAAACTGTGGATATGCTGTAGGAGTATTTGGGGTTGTAGTTGTTAAAGCAAATGAGGTATTAGTATTGTCTAATCCAGTTTGTCCTAGAGTATTAGGTTGAGTATTTGGATTATAATTAGCTAAATAACCAAAACCAGGTCCCCACGCTTGGTTATATAATATAGGAGCACCATTGAATTCTCCTTGAGCGTATTGAGGATATGAAGTTGAATCAATAGGTGTAACTGTAGTCGGAGCAGATGTGAGGTTAGTATTATCTAATCCAGTTTCATCTAAAGTTGTTGATTGTAATGTATCAAAATTAACAGGACTATTAATATAGGCGCTTTCATATGTGTTATTAGGTCCATATGGAGTATTATATTGAGAAGATGCTCCCCCAAATTCTCCTGTTGATTGGTTTGGATATTGAGTAGGATCTATTGGTGTAGTTGTAGTAGGAGCTGATATTGGGTTAATATTGTCTAATCCTGTTTGACCTTGAATGATAGTATTAGGTTGAGTATTAGGATTAAATGTGTTTAAATAAGTACTAGTTGGAGTATATATTTGATTAAAGTTATCACTTTTGCCTCCAAATTCTCCTGATGCTAAACTTGGGTATGAAGTATTAGTACTAGGAGAAATAGTTGTTGATACTAAACCTATATTTTCTATATCTAAACCTGTTTCATCTAAACTATTAGGTTGAACATTTGGATCATAAGTATTTAAATATGTGTTGTTAGGTCCATATATTTGAGAATATTGGTTTGAAACAGAGTTATATTCACCTGTAGCTAAATTAGGATAGCTAGTATTATTGATGGGCGATACGGTAGTAGGAACAGCGTTTGGATCTGTATTATCTAACCCAGTTTCTGGTAATGATTGAGCTAATGGACTTGTTGGAGCTCCTACTACTACGTCATTATAATTAATAACAGGAGACCATATTTGTAAAAATTGAACTGCACTTTGTCCTAATCCACCTACAGCTGTAGCTGGGTAAACTGTTAAAGTATTAGGAGTGGTAGTTGAAGGTATAAAATTAGGATTATCTACATCTAATCCAGTTTCTGCTAGGGTTGGAGGTTGAATACCAACGTTTGTTCCTCCAGTGAATGAATTTACATAAGTATTATTTGAATCCCATACTTGTTGAAATTGAGTAACACCTGTATTGAACTCTCCAGTAGGGGTTCCAACAGGACCATTACCTTGAGCGGGTATTTGTTCTACATCTAATGTAGTTTTATTTTGAATGAATAAATCTAATAAACCCATATTATTTTATTATAAATATTAAGAAAAGAAAAGCCCACATTGCTGTGGGCCTTTTTATGTTTAAATAGTGAATATTAGAAGTTTAATACGCAGTAATCCATTCCAACAGTCATTGTGATATTTACAGCTTGGTTTTCAGTATCCCAGTTATAATCACCAAAGTTGGCTTCTTTAATAAATGCGCCTTTTATAATCCATTCACTAACAACGTCACCTACAGGTCCTAAAACGTCTAATACTAAGTCCTTTTTATAAAAGTCTGAGTAACCATCTCTACCTGTTACTGATTCGTGGTGTAAACGTACCCATTCCATTACTGATTGTGCTCCAGAAGGTGTGATTGGATCGAATAGGGTCATTTGAATATCACCCCATGTTGTTTTTCCTTTAACCTTTCTGTATACGTTAATATGGTTTAGTACTACTTCACCCTGTGATACAGTTACAGCGTTTACTCCTTTAACTAGGTAACTAGGAACACCATCCATATAAAGGATGAATCTGTTAGCCTGTTTTGGTTCGAAGGCTGTGAAGAATATTTCGTTTGCGTTTAATATTGCCATTGTCTTTTATTTATTATAAATATTCAATCTTTAAATTTTATGCTGGGAAACTTGCTCCAGTTGGGGTAATATTGAAATCTAAGTAAATGAATTCAGCTGTTTTAGTTGGTTGTAAATAAATTTGACCTACTAATTCGTTTCTATCAATTACATCAGCTGTATTGTTAGTACTATCCATTACTACTTTGAAAGCATATAATCCTTGTCTTTGTTGAACGTTTTCTAAGTATGGGTTTACTTGAGCTAAGAAGTTATTTCTTGTAGCGATTGTATTTTGTTCAAATACTAATGTATTAGCTACTTGAGAAATATAACTCTTAAGAGCAATCAATAAACGACGAACGTTCACACGATCAAGAGCAGAAGCCTGAGTTTGTAATGTTTTCTGACCATATACTACTACACCTTGTCCTGGGAATGTAGCAATTGGATTCACTTTACCTTGATACAAACTATCACGAGAAGATTGAGGTAATTTTTGTTCAGCACGAACAACATTTCCTAATCCGCCACGATTGATACCTGCTGGTGCAAACCATGGTTCAGAAACACTATCATTATAAGCGTATACTCCTGCAATTACAGTTGAAGCTGGTACCCAAACTAAGTTACCGGTTGCTGGGTCGCTTACTTGACACCATGGCCAATAAGTAGTAGCGTATGATGAATTAATCGCTGCTGCTTGACCTGTTACTGTAGATACACTTGATCCGTAAGGAACCATATCTGTTACAAATATATTATCACCTCTATCTTGAGTATTTGTTATAATTGTAGATAAAATTCCTGCATAATCTGAGCGGTATAGACCAGGTGTGAATAGTATATTAAATTGGTAGTCATCCTTATTATTTAATAAGTTAACCATGTTAATATAGTCAGTATAATACAATCCTTGAGTATTGGTACCATCTATGTTTTCGTAGAAATTAGCAGTTATGCCATTAAATGGATCACCCGTAGCTGTACCGAATGCTCCATTATTAGCTAATGGAATTGATGCAGTATATTGTGATTTAGCTACTCCATTATTATCTAAATAATCTGGTGTTAATTGATTGACACTCTTGACTCTTACATATCTAGAAGCGTTAACATAATTACCACTATATTCCATTTGATTTGTAGATGGGTTGTATGTTAATGTAGAATCTCCTAATAATTTAGAAATGAAGTTACTTGATTTAGGATCTAATGATAAGTTAGTCCATGTTTCTAATACAATAGGACTATTTGTAGTATCATTACCTTGTCTAATTAATAAATCAAATGTTCCAGTTGAAGTATCAGGATTAACTACTTGCCATCTTATATTATCAACTGATCCACTTGCTAATGCTCCAGCTGAGTCTAGTGTGCTGTCGCTATTCATTATAATTCCTTCAGAAATGGTTTCTAAAGTAAATGAAGATGTATAATTACCAGCTGTTCCTCCTCCAAAAACAGTATATGGAGTCCAACTTCCTAATCTAGCAGTATTCCAGTTTGAAGCAGATGCAAATACATATGCTCCGTTATACGTTGAAATTTGAGATAAAGAAGAAGATAATGTTAAAACAGCACTAGCATTACTTGCTGATAGTCCGTGGTATGCGAATGTGTTATTTATCTTAACAGAGGCAGAAGCGGCTGTTTCAGCTGCTGTTGAACCACTTGTAAAATAAAAATAAGAAGCATTAGTAGTGATTTTATCAGATGGAAGAGTTCCAGATACTGGTATGAAAATGTATTGCACTGATGGAGAAGATCCACTATTTTGGAATACACCAAATGCTGTTTGGTTAGCTGTTACTGATGTTATTGTTAAACTAGCTGTTGCTCTAATAGCCCCAGTAACTAATGCACTATTTACAGATGCGGTTGCTGGAGTCCAATTTGATGCTTCACGTACTGTTCTAGCTACTAATAATGATTTTCCACCATTTTGGAAATAATTATATGCTGCGATTGATGTAAAGTAAGTATAAGTATTACTAGCACTTATAATAGTTGTTCCAAATTTATTAACGAAATCACTATATGAAGTGACCACGGTAGGAATTTCTACAGGTCCTTTAACTGTTGGACCAATTATAGCGGCTCCTACAGACACTGGTCCTGCAGTTACGAATGATGAATCATTTTCTCTTGCTAAGACACCTGGGGATATTAAAGTTTCTACTGCCATGTTTTTAGATGTGTTTATTTTTAGTTATAAATATCTTGGGAAGTGTCGAAATTACGGGGCAGAGATAAACTCTCCTTTTTCTAAATCAATGCTTCCATCTCCATATTTTTGTTGGAGTTGTTTACCTATTTGAGTTTCTTCTTCAAGTTGCTTTTGAAGTTGTTGTTTTAAATTTTGTTTTTCCAATTCTAAAGATTGAATTTTATATTCTAAATCTCCAAACAAATTTAATAATGCTTGTTGACGAGATTGAATTGTTTTTAGAGATTGAATTTCTTCTTGAGTTAGAACTTGTTTTTCCATAATTTATTTTATTATAAATATTATACTTGATGTTTATATTTGGTAATTTGGTAGTTATTCCATATTTCTTGAGGAGTTAAACATGTATTATATATTAAGACTTGAGACAAATCAGCATTCATCATATTAGTAGTAGAACTCCAATTGTTTCTTCCTATTATTATTTGATTGGGGCTATATATAATGTTATTAGTTAATAAAATTGAATTCTCTAATTTCCCGTTCACGTATATAGATAACTGGTCTCCTGTATTGTTTCCAGTTAATGTAAAACCAACATTCCACCAAGTATTGGCTGTAAAAGATGTTGTGGATGATATTGCTGTAGATGTTGCCCACGATCCTGTGTAAAATATAGCAGCTGTGAAAACACTGTTACCTACCAACTGCCATTGAGCTTGAGTCGTTCCGGAGTTTGGTCTTTTGTTAATGTAAAAATTCTGTGCTAGTGTTGTCGCTTTAGGTCTCACCCATAAAAACACACTTAATGGGCCGTTTGTTTCTTGAATTGGATTGAGTCTTAGAGCACCAAACCTATACGGACTTATTGATGCCCACGTATTCACATTTACACTGTTATTTAAATATGATGAAGAAAAAGGAAAAGCAGAAGATGAATAACTTATTATTTGTTGGGGTGTTCCACCTGCTACAACAGATTTAATTGGGAATGCATGATTATCATTACCCGATATATCGTTCCATCTTCCTGGCCAGGTTAGTATTGATCCACTGTTTCCTGTAAAACTTCCTGAGTTAAAAGGATGAGCAGTATATGTAGACGGGGAAGCATCTAAATGTACTACTAAATTGTTTTTTCTAGCTAGCTGATTGATGGTTAATCCTCCACTAACTATTAGAGATCCACTAACTGTTAAAGTTGATATCATATTCCTCTTACTATACCTTTAATAAACCAATTATTAGTTGTGCTCTTAGCTATAATTTGATAATATTGGCCACTCATAGAAATTTCAAAATCTATGCCTGATGGTGGTAATGATCCAAATGTTCTACTTGTGCCAGTTGAACTGTTATATATGGACCCACTCATTAGTGCTGTGAAAGTTCCAAACTGGCCATATCCTCCAGATATAGCTACATATTCCATTATTAAGAAATTATATGAGCTGGTTAAGTATCCGGGTGTTGTGAGGCTTTGGGTTTGTGCAACAAAAGCTGCTATTCCAACTGAGTCATACATTCCTTGATAAGTATTACTTCCAATTAGTGTTTGACCATTTGATCTAACATCCACAATTGCTGTACCTGCGTTGGTGTTTACTGATAATAGTGAACCAGAGTTTGAGTCATATACTTGTACAAATCCTCCATTTTGACCTGCTATTTGAACTAAGGGATTGGTTGTTGATGAACCTGTTCCCACTACTCGAAGTGCAGTTTGCCCGTTTGTTGAGCTAGAAATTGACAAAGAACCTGTTATCGATTCAGTTCCTATTACATTTAATGAATTAGAAACTATCAATGAACCAGTCATATTAAATGTATCATTGAAGTTACCATCAATTGTAAAATTACTTGCTCCTGAAAAACTACCTGCATCATTATATTGGAAACTATAATTTGGGGATCCAGGTGTTCCTCCTCCCCCTCCTCCACCATATGAGCCTGTTTTGTATATCTGTCCATTATCATCTAAGACCAAAGTATAATTAGCAGATCCACCTAAATCACTTGCCCCTGACCAGAACAATGAGCTGCTGAAGGTTACATTGCTACCGCTTATCAAAAGTGAAGAAGTTATTGTTTGTGTTGAAGTAGAGACTAATCTTACATATCTAGCATCAGATGATACTTCATCTAATGGAGATATTTGATACCATTGACCTATAGATCCACTTTTAAAAATATATGTATCCCCATTTTTGGCAGGATCTGAATCCCCTGAAATTACCCATACTGTTCCATTAGTGATAGAGCCTGTAATTGTTCCTGAAGAGGAATCAACTAATGAGGCTGAGATGCCTGTTAGTACTGCTGTTAATGCTGTTGATATATTTCCCAACCCATTTGGTTCTTGTCCATTAACTGTTAATACTTTTGAACTAAATGTGTTTCCATTTAAATTTAATCCACCACCAGCAGTATAAGTTTGTCCGCTACCTGTGTCTATGATGATGTCAAACTGTGTAGTGTTGTCTCCTTTTGTAAAAGTAATTGTATTTAAATTAACAGAAGCAGTTAATAGTAATGAGCTGGTATTTATATTTGGGGTTACATTAGCTATAGAATTAGATAAATATATTAAAGTAGTGTCTAGTTCTTCAAATGTGAGAGTTGACCCTTTAGCAGTATCTGATCCTCCATTCAGATAATATTCTCGAGTGATAAATTGTAAATCCCCAGGTTGTATAGGTTGACCCATAATTTTTATATATTTGGATTATTTTTCAAATCATTTATATTAGTAACAACTTCACTATTAACAACTAATTTATTTCTATTAGAAAATTTACTAATAAATGTAACATCTTTTTGTAATGTATCAGGTACAATATAACCAAATAATTTAATTGTAAAAGCACTTCTTACTGACCTTTCACCATTGTCTGATAATTCATTTGTAATAGGGAATGAGTCTATGTGTGCTCTAAATTTAAAGCGTTCTGGGTCACCCCAATAAGCGTCTGAGGCGTATTGTACTGCTTCAATAATTTTATTTAATTGGTCGTTATAATAAGTAAATATTACACAATCGTATGTTATTGTTAAATAATCAGGTACAACTGATGCATATAATGTCTCTTCAGGTTTAATGTTGTTTAATATATTAAACTTACTATAAGCATTCTGCTTGCTATATCTTTGTCCTGTAACTACAATGTTATGAGGATTATTAGCGTCTAATTTGTTAGTTAGATTTCTATTTTTTTCAATACTATTCTTCTTGAAAGCAATAAGTGGGGCCATTATTCTACCTTGTAAATCTCTATAATAACCATCCTTTTGGAATGATTTCCATTTTTCAGGTGAACCATAAATAACAGGTACTTCTATTCTTTCTCCGTTTTGAATAACAAATGGCTTAATAACATTTTGAAAATAATACATTATAGCCCAATCTAAATCTTCTAATCCGATAGATAAAGGTTTTACTGTATCATCTTTATATGAAAATTGATTACCTCTGTTAACTTGATTAGCATCATTAGGATTACCAGTAGGAGAAAACCCAGGTGAGCCAACTGGTGGCTCATAAGGTGTCTGTAAAGACTCACTTATTTCTTTTTGTGTTTTTGGTATTGGTTTTCTTCCCTTAGCCATTATAATCTTTGTTTAATAATATTTACTCTATCTGCTGGTATATAGTGGGTTTCACAAACTACGCTAACATTATATCCAAAATTAGCTAGGCCTGGGTTGAGAGGATTAGCTTCATATGGGTAGTCAGGATCTTTACCTGCAAAGAATTGTCTGATATTTGTATTGTCTATTTCAAAATAACTTTCTTGATATAAAATAACATCACCAACTTCAGGGTGAACGCTAGCGTCTACTAAGTCATCTCTTAAAAATGCTATAGTGATAGGCCAATTAAAATCTACTCCTAATTCACTTGTAGGAGAGGCATTATCACCAACAGTAATTAATGCGTTTAATAATACAGGACCATCAAAGAATTTACCTCCTGATGCTTCTCCATACATATTTACTTTAGTTTTATCTAAAACATATTTGTAAAAAGCGCACTGTTGAGTAATAACATCATGTAATAGTTCTCTGTTAACTTTACGAATCATTGATATGTCTCTTGCAGAGCCGAATATTGCCATTATCCTATAAAGATTGTCATTGGTACATTATTAATTTCTTGTTTTCTAAAATCACTTTCTTGAGCACGTCTTTCTAATAAAGATTTTTTAGAAGTTTCATCAAAATATAATCTTATTCTTTCAATTAAAGCTTGTTTTTCAGCTGTGGCGGCTGTCAATAGGTCAGCTTGATTTAAAGTCATATTTTGGTCAGGGATAGGAACTGTTGAGTATTTTCCTCTAACATATCCTAACATTTCTTTACATAATGCTAAAGTATATTCAAATATCCATTGTCTACCAATAGAATTTATTTGAGAGTAAGTTGGGTTACCATATGGAGCGTTAGAAGGATTTGTGACTGTGTTTGTTTGTATTAGTCCGTTAGATATGCGTTCCTCGTTTTTAATATATTCAAACCAAATAAATCCACCTCTAGCTTCTTCAGTAGAAGGAATAGGAAATATTCTTAATTTGTTGTTTACAATTTCAAATGTGTATGCTGCTAATCGAATAGTATTGCTTAATTCTATACCTTGAACTACAGCAGCATCAAATGCTACAGGCATCATTAGATATCCTCCTCCGTAACCACCACCATAAATGCCTCCATAGATACCAGCAGCAGGTACACCTCCTAGTCCTCCAAATGCTCCTAAACCGTATGGAGCATACATTTGATTTACTGCTGGTATTTCTTGGTAAAATACTCTTTTAATTTCTATCCCACCTGATATGCTTTGGCTGGTTGCCCATTCTGCTAAATCATATTCTTGTGTGCCTGGGATTAAAGACATGGATCCACTATAATATGTGACGTTGCCTCCTACACCTGCTTCTTCACCATATTGTTGTGAGAGGCGTACTATAGTAGCCATATTGGGTGTTATAAGCGCGTTATTTAAATTTGAGCTTGTAGGTGCACCCTCTAGTGATAACATATTATCTCTTACTTGATACGCGTAAAGTTCATTACCGTATGTAGTAATTGCTTCTTCAAAAGCAGCGTAGAAGTTTAAATCTTGTAATTCAACTTCCATAATAGGATATCCTAGTCGACGAGCACAAAATGTCGTTACTTTATCAGCATCAGTTTGGAATTGTACATCATAGTCATAAAATCCAAATGGTGTGGTGCCAGGAATAAATGAACTAGAGCCAGGGTAAATAGGTATATTCATATTATGTAGTAGCTATAAAATATTCAATTTTAGCAGATGAACCTGATGGTTCTGCTTTCACAGACACTATATCATTAAAAATCATTCCTGTTAAGCTACCTGTAATTTTACTAGTTGATATCATATATGAACTACCAGTAGCAATTAGGTAACTCATAGCCTCTGTTGATGATGATACTATAAGTTTAACAGGAGCATTAGTTGTAGAACTGTTTGTTAATCTAACATACTGTATACTGCTTGTTATAAATGTGCCTGCACTATTAATATCAGATAAAGAAAATAATGTTGTAACTGATCCGGTAGGAATAGTGAATGTTCTATTGTCAATATAATTTATACCAGATATGGTTTGAGTAGTTAATATTCCTCTATCATTACCATCTAAGGTTATTTTTTCATTTATAAGTACTGTTAAATCTGCCATAGTGTGTTTTACTTATAAATATTTAGTCTCTGTATTCTGAGTAGAGATTAAGTATTGGTTCTACGATTTCGTGTCTATGGTTAGTCTTAAGAGTAATTACTTTAACTCCCCTGATTTCCGCCTCTAATCGAGTGAAAAACCCAATTCCAGAATCTTTTTTCTGTTTTAAGTCAGTTTGAGTGATGTCTCCACAAAATATCATTTTACCACCTTTACCTAAACGACCTAAGATCATTTCTGTTTGGCCATGAGTGATATTTTGACATTCATCTACAATTACTACCGCATCTGGGAATGTTCTTCCTCTCATGAATGCAAATGGTACAATTTCAATTTGCCCATCAGCAACCATTTTTTCTATTTTAACTTTATCATACAACATATGTAAGTTTGCATAGATAGGAGCTAACCATGGATCCATTTTTTCTTTTAAATCACCTGGTAAGAAACCTATTTCTTCTTTAGCAACTGTAGGTCTTGTAATAATGATTCGTTCAATGTCTTTTCTAAACATTAAATCTAAAGCAACTTGACAAGCAACTAATGTTTTACCTGATCCAGCCATACCTTTTAATAGTGTGACAGGGTGATCTAAGATTACTTGCTTTGCTTCTTTTTGTTCATCATTTAAAGTTATTTTAAATGTGATTGGATTTTTAGGCTTCCTCTTTTCTTTGAAGATATTTTTTGCCTCTTCACTTCTGTTGAAATCTGTCATGACTTATTATTTGAGTATAAATATCAACAAAAAAGCCCAGAGTAATCTGGGCTTAATTGTTAGATATTATCTAGGTATCTATTAAAGGGTGTTTAATCCGTTAATATAGATCTTACCATAGAATTCAGGACGTAACATCTTCTTAGCGAAGCGAGTCAACAATCCTTTACGTGGAGTGAAGGTAGTTGGATCGTAGATAAGAGGAGTCATGATCAATGGAATGTATGGAGCAAATACAGCACCTGCCTCTAAGAATTGCTTACCACGGAAACCTACTAAGATAGTATTTTCAGTCATGTAAGGGTTCTTATAAACAGTGTAACGGCTGTTGAATTGACCTGCTTTCTGTACACCGAATGCATATTCCATATCCTCAGCACCGTTAGCGTTAGCAGCAAATCCTGGGATTGATTCTAAGATAGTAGATACAGTTGGAGATACTACCATGAAGTTAGCACCACCACGAAGAGTCAACTGGTGAATTTTGTTGCTGATCTTATTGATCTTAGTACCTAAAGTTTGGAACCAAGCACCTTGAGTGTTATAGAAACCTAAAGAGGCAGTTGGAACTGCACCTGCAGTAGCTACTGTGTTATTAATAGCTGACCAGTACTCAGTGTTAGCAGCTGGAGCGTCTTCGATTAATATGTCTAAGATTTCTAAGTCGATCTCTAAAGAGATATACTCACTCATGATGTTAGTTAATTCAGCTTCAGCATCCAAGTTTTGGTAAGCGTTCAAATCTTGTGCGAATTCAGGCGTCCAAGCAGCTTTTAACTTTTTAGTTTTAGCTGTGATAGCTTGAGATTGCATAGAAATGTTAATTTCTGGGATAGAAATTTGAGAAGCATCTGCAGCATTAGGTACAGCATAAGCAGCACCAGCTTCGAAATCACCACGAGCATTGTCAGCAGTTTTCTTGTTGTAGAACAATATTGGAGTAATATTACCAGCAATATCAGATGTACTACCAGTTAAGTAGAATGTGATAGTAGTACCATCAGAACTTAAAGTAGTATAAGCTGGTAATACGTTAGCGGGTACGATATTAGTTGTTCCAGCACCTGATACGAAGAAACCGCGAACTGCGTCTGGGTCCATAGAAGCCGAAACTGCTCCTAATCCATTAACTGTTAACTGCCAAATGTTACCTGAAGCAACAGAAGCTGATAAATCTGAATCATATCCTAGAGCAGCCCAAATAGCTTGTGCGCGAGCAGCTGAAGATGATACAAAACCAGAAGCTGTAGTTACAGTAGCAGCTGAAGCTGAGAATTGGTTAGTAGAGTAAGTGAAACGACCTGCACCATATAAACCACCTGCAGGCGCTGGGGTTGAGAATGGAGTTGCGCTAGAAGCATTGCGGTTACCATACAAAGAGTTACCTGAAGTGAATGGGTTCTTATTAGTACCATATTGGAAATCTAAGAAGAATACAAGACCAGAAGGTAAGTTCATTGGTTGAACGCTAACGAATTCTTTCGCTGCGATTTGGCCAAATACCTTACGTACTAATGGCAATGCAATACCAGCCCAGTTTTCACCAGATGTACCGGATGTGAAATAAGAGTTAGTTCCAGTAGCAGATGATTCAACTACTAATTGCTTTGCTTGGTTTTCCAACATCAAAGCCATGTTGTTTTTGTTTACGTCCTCACCTAAACCTTCCAAAAGGCCGGTTTTGCTCCATTTGTTAGCTAATTTAGCTGCGTCACCTTGTAATGACTTCCATGGATTTGCGGACTCTACTAATGATTGAATTGTGTTCATTTTTTGAGTTTTTGTTTTTAGTTAATTTTAATTTTTTATTTACGTAAACCTGCTAATCTTTGCATACGAGCAAAAGCATCATTTACTTCAATAATTTGTTCTTGTTTTGGGGCAGCAGTAGTAATTGCTTTAGAAGCTGATCCTAATGATTCTTTAATTGGATTCTTTTTAGCCGTTGCTTTAAAAGATTCAGTCAATGTTTCGAATACTAATTTCACTTCTTTAACAGTTTCTGCTTTGTCAAATGTGTTTAAAACCTTTACTTTTTCTGATTCGGTAAGATTTTTAGCTTTGAAGATTTTATTAGTATAAAGCAATTTAGCATTTAAAAGATTTACTTCGTTAAGTTCAGCTCTTAATTCTGCAATAGCAGCATATGCTTCTTCTAACTCATCTTTCTTTTCTTCAGCTTTTTTAGCTTCTTCTAATTCTTCTTCTTCACCTAAGATTTCAGCTAAAAGTTCATCGATTTCAATTTTGTCTTCGTCTTCGATTTCTTCTTCACCTTCTTCGGTTCCGTCTTCAACATCAATGTCCATATCCATATCTTCCATGTTTTCCATGTCGTCCATGTCCATATCCATTTCTTCTTCACCTTCTTCACCTGCCATTAATTTACCAGATGCGATCATGTCGTCAATTACCTGGGTTACAAGTTCTTCGATGTCTTCGTCTGACATTTCTTCTAACATTAGATCTTCATCTATTGTGTCTTCTGATTTGTCACCTTCCGCCATCATTTCCTCTTCCTCGGTAACTCCCAACTCAGCTAAGATTTCTTCAAGACTTAAGTCTTGATCATCTGCGCTGTAATTTTCTTCCATCCCTTCTGCTTCTTCCTCAAGTTCCATCTCGTTTAACTTTTCAGCAAACATAGCGGTTAGTTGTGGAGTAAAAGCTTCTTCAAGGGCGGCTTTAGCACTTGCGATAGCAGTTTCCTTAATGGTCTTAGCCTCAGCAATTGCTTCTTTGAGCATTTCTCTGTTCATTTTGTCCTCAATTAAATTTGTTTTGGAAATACGTTTATTAGAAACGTAATAGATTTTTTTGTCTGTAAATACTGCATAAGAATCAGGGGCAGCATATTTGAACATACATATATATGGAGATATGTAAGGTCGCGTTTTGTAAAAAAGAAATGCCCCGCTTTTGCGAGGCATCGATCCTAAAATACTATTCTAGGAGGGGGTTAACTTTTATTTTTTAGAAATTAGATGTATAATGATAAAATCTAGCTAAAGTATTCATTATATTATTTTTAAGATTCGAATCTATTTTACTGAATTCTGGGTCATTTTTAAAAATAGAGTGAGCAGCGTTCATATCTTTTTCATTAAGGTATTTATCAATCAACTTACCGTATTTTGTTCTAAGTTCAGATTTTATTCTTTCTTTAGCTTGATCAGCTGTTTCTCCTTCTTTTTTCTGGAATAATGATGGTGCTGTTTCTTTTTTAAAATTAATAGCGCTCCAGTGAATATTCTCTGTTAGAACTTTAGTAATTTCCTCTTTAATAATACGTAATAAATCTGATTTTTTCATAATTAGAATATTGGGCAAGTTCCATTAGCACAAAGTATATCTGTGATAATAGAGTTTACTGATTGGTACTTATTAATTTGTTGAGGTAATTTAGATTCATTCATCATGCCTTTTTCTTTCATGTATGAGCCAGGGTTAGAAGGTGTTGATACAAAATCCCAACATAATAATTCGAAGTCGTCTTGTACTTCCATTAAATCACCCATTTGTTTCAATGAACCCATACCACGAGAAGAAACACCTACTGGTATTTTATTTTCAAATAATGCTTTTAAGATATTACCTGATGGTGTGGGTAGTAGTTCAATAGCTCCCATCACATGGTCTCCATCCCACCAGATTTTCTTAATATTATGAGATACGTTTTTTAAGTTAATAATAGATGAGTCTGGGTGATCTAATTCACCTAAAGCACGATTTGCTTTAACATTATCCATATATTTGTTAATTTCACGCTCCCATAGGTCTCTTGAGTAGTAGCGACCATTGCCATTTTTAACTTCACAAGTAGCTAAGATACCTTCTACAAGTGGATTACTTGTAGGTACAGTACCTTCAACTAATTTTAAAGGTTTAGCTGTGAAATATTGGGTTTCAATTAATACTTGTTTCATGCTTTTAAATTAAATTTAACTACACGTCGTACTGTGTCTTCTAGTATTTCGTAGCTTTCAATTATTTTTTCTATTTCTTCTATATATTCTCCTAATTGATCTTCTGTCTCACCTAGTTTATATTGTAAGTCATCTAGTTCTTCTAATGCTTTTTCATCTTTAGGACTCAATTGTGATTGCTCACTTTCTAGTTCTTCATATTCTCCTAAAACAGCTTTAACTTCATCTCTAAATTCAGACATTAATGATAATTCATTTTTAACTTCTCCTACAAACTCAGTTAATGCTATAACCATGTTTTGGTATCCATTATCTTTTTCAAGTATATCAACTAGTCGTTTTCTCCAAGCAATTGGTTTAGAATCTAATTTATTCATAAATTCTTCTAAGCCTGGTATTACGTCTGTTATTTTGTTGTAGATTCGGATTTGGCGTTCTTCTTCTAGTTTAGTATGGAATTTTAAATCTCCTTTTTGTAAGCGTTGTAACATGTCTAATTGTCTTGGAGTAGCCATTCCATTTCTTTTTTTAACAGAATTAATTACAGATTGAAAAAATTGCTTATTAGAATTAGATAGACCGTTACTTATGTCTAACACCCTTTGATAAAAATCAGTGTTAACTTTTTGATCTTCAAGTAATAAATCTACTAATTTAATCATTATTTTTTGTTTTCGTGGATGGGGTTAGAGTCATTTTCAGTTTTAATCTTAGATAAAACATAAGTAACTGCGTCTATTACTCCACCTTCTGGTTTGTTGTGGTCAAAATATTTGCTAGTAATATCTTCAATATTTTGGTTAGCAAACTTAATAGCTTTATTGTAATGATGAACTAAGTCCATGTCAGGTTCACCTGATGTAGTCATACTATGTCTATTTTTAGTACGCAAGTCATTTTTCAACTTATCGATTAATTTGATTTCAAATTCTTCTTCATCAGCATATGCTTTTGGATCTCTTTGAACTTCATTAGTTGATTTAGATAATTTAATAACATCTCCAGCATAAACTTCGTCTCCATTTTCTAATTGAAATACAGGTAATGGTTCACCTGCGTTTAAACTTTGACTTTTGTACTTACTAGATACTTCTTTACCATCTTTTTTATAATGAACTATGCTGTCCTTAGTTACTTCCATAGCTTCATCTTTAGTGAGTTCAGTTAACACTTCTTTAATCAATAAATGAATTTGAGAACGTAGTACTGATTCTTTTAAATCACCATATCCTGATGATTTAAATTTACCTTTAGGTTCTTTTGGTTCACCTAATCCAGGTGCTTCAGTTGTATACCCTAATCCTTTGACCCCGAATTGACCATTTTTAACATAATAACTGGTGTCTTTAGCTAAGTTTTTAGCAACAATAGCTCTTAATTCTTCAACATCTTTATCAGCGTTTTTAGGATCTTTCATTTCAGTGTAGTATCCTTTTAAGAATTCTTCACCAAATAAATTATCATAATTCTTTTCATCCTTATTGTCGTAAGCATGTTTTTGAATATCAGTAACTTCTTTAGATGGATCTTCTTTACCTTCTTTAAGACTACCTATGTTAGGTAAAGCTTTACTATCTTCTTTTCCTTGCATCTCTTCATCACCACGACGAGCTAATTCTTCATCCTCATCTTCTTCTTCTTTAAGTTTGTCCATGTTTTCATTAAAGATAGCATGCCAATCTTGTTTTTTACCTGATGTTACTAATCCACCAACTCCTTCACTAATGATTCCTCTATTCTTAAGAATACGAGTTGTATCGTCAAACGAGTTAACTTGTGATAACATATCTGGGAATAAGCGGTATGCTGATTTCAAGAAATATGCTTTATCTCCTTTACCTTCTTTAATAAGGTTGTATTGTTCTTGTAGTGTTTTTTCCATGGTTATTTTTTAAATAATTCTATTACGTCATCTAATAAAGATGATGCTAAGTCTGTACCGTAAATTGCTTTAAATTGAGGATTTTCTCTATATGCGTTTATGGTTTCCTTTTTAGCATCACTTATTAATTGGATAAGTTCTTTTAATTTGTCAGATAAATTGTTATAATCTCCTAATCGTCCAGCTATGTATTTTTTTACTTCTTCATTATCTGTAGGTAATGTAGAGATGTATTCCTCTATATCAAATGAGGATTGCTCTTCTTCCCATAATTGTTTTACTTCAATTCCTTTAGCAGCTTTATTTAAAGCTTTTCTATTAACGGGTTTATACCCCAACTTATAATAATATATATGTTCGGCGCCTTTAGCTTTTTTATTAGGATTAAATGCAGCTGGGGTGGCGTAATTTTCACCTGCACCCGGAGTAAATGATGCTCCGGTTCCCGTAGCACTCATTTCTTTTATCTTTTTTTTAATAGATTCTTTTATTTTATCTATTTTACTCATTTTGCTGCTATTTCTAATTCTTCAACTAATTGATAGTACTGTAGTAAATTTACTAAATTATCATCATTCGGTTTATCACTTTTTCCTAATAAAGGTAAAATACTAATTACTTCATTAATCTTAATTTGAATTGCTTTGTCAGTAACCGTTTTATTAAGATTAGTTAAATGAGTCTTAATTTCATTCACCTTAGTATTGTAAAACTCTTTTAATTTAGATGTGCTATCAACACTGTTGATAAATTCTTTTAGTACTGATTTTTGGTTAGTATTTAAATTAGCATATTTGTTATTAAACTTTTCTAATAGCATTTTATATGCTAGTACCTGGACGTCTTTATCTTGTTGTTTGAATTCTTCTAGTATGTTATTTTTAACTTCTTGTTTATCAATTGTAGATTTAGTTAAAAATTCTAAAAGTACAGTTTTATTTTCTATAATTTGATCAGGATTTAAATTATTTTCACCACTGTATATTTCTAATATAGTATATATAGCTGCCTGTGCTTTATAATTAGGAAGTTTAGTTTTAAAGAAATCTTCAATATCGTAGTACTTTCTAATTTCATTTACTAAGTTATACTTTTGTCTTCTTAGAGCTGATCTGTTTAATTGTTTGGAGCTCTCGATTATGGTATTGATTACCATATCTGCCTTTGCTTCGCTAATGTTTATGTTTTTAAAAAAACTTTCATATAGCTTATATTCTCTCCCTAGTTCAGTCTTTGTAAAGTACTTTTTCAGTATACCAGCGGCTTTGGATTCTATTCCGGATAAAGTATCAGATGTAATTTGTCTTACAAGTAATTCAAAAAGAATGCCGGTATTTTTATACTTTGAATGCTTAATATTCATTCTATGGTAATATTTTATTTATAAATATGTATAGGATTGTTATTCTCGTATTTGAGATTCATCTAATAATGAGGATTCTTTTTTCTTTAGTGAGATCTTTTTTTCTAAACCCTCAAGTAAGGTTTTGTTCTGGAGAGTTTCTAATGCTAATGGTGAGCCGCCTTTAAAATTATTTCTTAAATTTTTATCTTCACCATTATTATCACCTTTCTTCATACCTACTGTCCCCAATCTATCTTTACCAAATGGGTTTTCTTGTGTTCCAATATTAGTAGCCTTTTCTTTAGGGCGACCTAATTTAAGATCTTCATCATATCCTGTTGGTAGATTTCCATTTCTACTAACTCCATATAATGTTGCTAAATCATGAGGTGTACCATATGACTTGCCTGATTCTAATGGGTCATTGCCTTCATTTTCAATCTGTTTTAGTCTAAAGATACGTTTTTGGTCTTCTGCAATTAAATCTCTATACTCGTCATATTGATCTTCACTTAAGTGGAATATGTTATCATAAATCCAGTCAGTAGGTAATAATTTAACTTCCATTAAGTTACGAGCTAAATCTACCTTTTCTTTCATTAATGCAATTCTTTCTTGATCATAAATGATAGAAGGAGTAGTTAATGATAATTCAAAATTAGTTAATTGTTCGTTTCTATATCCTTGAGTATATAAGTGAACTAAAGCAATTTTATTTAGTTCAGATAATATAATACGCTGGATACGATCAATTGTGCGAGCAAAACGAATATCTTCTGCTGCTAATGTTGCTTTACCGGTTAAGTCTTTTTCATAACCCATAAATGCTTTAGGTACTTTTAAAGCAGCAAATAATTTATCTCTTAAATAAACTACGTCTTCGATTGCTGTGTAATCCATACCTTTAGTTGGTTCAATTTTAGTAGAACTATCATTACCTCTTACTGGGATGTAAAAATCCTCTAATAAGTTTTGTTGATTATACTTCATATTGTATTCACCAGTTTGAGGATCAATAAATGGAGTTTTCTTCATTGTATTGATAGTCTTCTGCATGAAGTTTTCTACTTCATTTGGTGGAATAGAACCAACGTTAATATAGAAGATACGTTTTTCTGGGGCACGAACAATACGATGGATTAACATAGCGTCTTCCATCAAAATATATTGTTTAAATAATTTACGAGCAGGCTCTAAATATGATCTACCATATGGAAGATAGTTAACATCAGTAATTAATCTGAAGTGAGCCATTTCATAGTTATCAAAATAAATATTTTTATCGTTTTTTCTTGATGAATTAGTACCTTGACCTCCAATACCGTAGTAGCCTGAGCCACCTGCAAATCCATCTGGGGAGAAAGCGTATCTTACTTCAGCTGGTTTTTTAGGGTCATAATTTTCTTGTCTTTCAATATGATAAGCAGTATATGGTATAACATTATATACCCCAAATTTTTCAGCGATTTCTAATTTTAAGAAAAAATCACCATATTTACACATTTGGCGAATCCATGACCACATATTAAACTCAATGTTTAATACATCATAGAATAAATTATATAAAATCTTCTGTGTGTCTTCGTCACTACTTCTAATTTGAAGTACCTCTCCCATATCGTTCTTAAGAGTACATTCGTCTGCGATTATATCTAATGCTGATGCAATGATAGCATCTGTATCCATAGCATCATAGTCAGAATAAATCTGGGTGCGTAAGTATTTCCAGTTGATGTTTAATTGAGCACCGTAAAGTGAGGTACTGTTACTTGAATATATACGATTGTATCTATCAACTAAAGAGTTTGTCTGGTATTCTCCAGTCATTTGGATGCTATTAACATCCATTACTTTTAATTCATTTCCTCCAGCATTACGAATAATTACATCTGTTGAAAATAATCTTTGTAATCTTGAGAATATACTAGTATCTGCCATTTTAAATTAATTATATTTATAAATATTATAATAACCAACTAATGTCCTCTTGTCCGTGACCATAGTTTATTTGGTATGGGTTATTATAATTGTTTGGAGTATATGCTCCGTTAAAATTAGGTTTTGGTGCGGATATGTTATTTAACATAGCACGGGTTAAGTCCATTCCTTGAGATTTGAATTTTAAGGCTGTGTCTCTTACGTACATTGCTGTTCCAAAACTCATTACTAAATCATCGTTGTATCCCTGTTGTGCTTCTGCTTTTCCATTTTTCCAAACAAATACTTTCATTTCTTCAACTAGACGTTTAGATTGAATTACAACACTCTTATCTCCAATATACTCACGAAATTTATTAATGACAAGGGGTCTTGTTCTTAAATTCATTGAAAAGCCAGGTACTAATTTAGATGGATCATCTAATTTTTCTAAGTAAGACTCAGCATTCACTGTTTCAGTTTTAGGAGAATAATATAAATTTCTATATCCTCTTTCTTGAATTGCATCTAATGTAGCCCATCCTATATTATTGTTTTCAACAACTAGTAAAGCTTCATTATATTCAGTAGCAATAGCTACTAACAAATAACCAAATTCTTTTGGTGATAATTGTCCTTTATATTCACCTACTTGGGTATTTGTTTCAACATCTATAATGTGAAATGCAGAAAAGTCTTTACTGTCACCTCGAGCAACGTCAGCTACAACCATGTAACTACGACTGTAATCAGCTGGTTCCCATATCCATAAGTTATGGTCTACACCGCGTCTTTCTAATGGTTCTTTAACATATGTTTGTGTAATAAAGTCTAAATACTCAGGGTAAAATACAACATCTCCTGATGTATTAAAGTCACAGTCACATTCTTGCGCTGCCATTCTTGGGTCACCTAGTAACTCATCTTGTCGTTTTCTCCAAGCTTCATCTCGTTCAGGATGAACATACCATGGTAGTTTAATTGGTAAGAACTGGTTTTCGTTTGCTTCTGCTTTAACCCATGTTTGGTGGAACCAGTTACCAGTACCATATGGAGTAGATAATACAATTGCTCCTCCTCCAGTTGCTAAGGTTTGTTGAGCTGATGCCCATATCTCAGCAATACCATCAATGAAAGCGGCCTCATCTATAATAAGGAGTGAAACTGCTTCGGATCGACCTGCATCACCTGCTGCTGAAACTGCTTTAACTTGTGATCCGTTATTTAGTCGTAATGTTAGTTTATTGTTTTCCTCAGCTGGTATTTTTAACCATGATGGTAGGTTTTCAAACATGAATTTAACTTTCGTTACCATGTTTTTAGCTGTTTCCTGCTTAGTAGCTATACATAAGACGTTTTTATCTTTATGGAATAACATTAACCATAATGAATAACCTGCTACTAAAGTTGAGATACCCAGCTGTCTTGATTTGAGTATTATATCATATGGGTTGTCTCTCCATAAGTGTAATACTTTTTCTTGGAATGGATATAAACTAAATATAATCCTACCACGAGTTGGATGTTGAATGTGGCAGTATTTTTTCATAAAGTGTGCTGGATCTTGAGCACACTTAAGGTATTCCTCCCGAATTATTTGTTTAATATCTTGAGACATAACTATTTTTATTAATGTTACACAAAGTCCACTGGATTCTCAGGGGTACCCAATTTTGGATTTTTTGTTTTGGTTCGAGCAACATTAATAGCAGCTTGTTTTTGTTGTGGAGTTAAAGCACTCGGATTAGATACATCTATTGTATCTTCATTTAATAATTCAGTAATTATTTCTTCAATTTGTTTTTTAAGTTCTGAGCGTTTCATAGGTGATTTTATATATAAATATCAAAAACCCAAATGAAATTTAACCTGTTCGATACGATGCTCAGTAGTACCTGATATGATTCCAAAATTTTTAAAATTATCTAAATTATCTTTAGTAATATGTTTGATAGTTAAATCAATCAATTCACGATACTCAGCATTAGTTTCTCTAACTCCATTATCTTCAATTTCTACTCCAATAGGAGAAACATAGAATACATAATCATATTCTTTAATAAACATTGAAGCATATTTAATAAATTCTTCTTTATCTATTTTATCAATAGATTTAGCACAATGAGTAAAAGCCATTACATCAATAATTGTTCTATCAGTAATAACATTTTCTCTCATTAATTCAGAACAACGTTCAGCTAAGAATATTGTTTGACCTTTTAATGTACTATCAGTGTTTAATGGAATACCTAAATCACGTAAATATTTACTACGTTCAGTAGCAAAATAATAATCTTTAAATTCAGGTAAATCTTTTAAAGCATTTACTAGTGTTGATTTACCAACACTCATTGTTCCACAAAATCCTATTTTCATATTTGTAATATAATAAAAAAGGCCTGCATTTGCAAGCCTAATTTAAAGTGTTTTCTATTTATTAAAAGAATGATTCTCTATTAGCCTCAATAGCATCAAAGTCTAATTCAGGGTATATGTTTTCTGCTTTAAGAAGTTCTAATGCTTTATTGAAAGCTTCATCAAATTCGTTTCTATATGAAAGATCTAATCCTTCATCCTCTGCTACTGAGTCTATATATTCTCTCATGTATCCGCCTTCTTCAGTATCTAAAAAGGGGTTAAATGCTTCATTTACTGATTCCTGGAGTTGGCTTATTTCTCCATTGTGGTTAATAATATATACCTTATTGTATTTTGATATAAAGTTATCTAGTTTGTCTTTATCAGTAATAGTTTCCCAGTTATTTGGTTTGGTAAAAAAGTCTTTAATATAATTAATGTCAATCATACCATAATTATTATTAAACATTTGTACTACTTTTGGGTTTTTAGATAATACCCCAGTTGTAGATGTAACAGAACTTGATGGATCTTTAATAGCTACATTATAAACTATAAATCCTATATTTTTAGGTTTAATAAATTTAGGAGCTAATTTGGAATCATCAGAAACATATAATATTACTTTATCATTTAATAGATCAGTAGCTTGATTTTCAGTCAATTGGCGATAACGACCTTCAGTAATCAAACCAGCCAACTTTTGCATTTTTAAAAATTCTTTATTCATTGTGTTAGTTTTGATAATAAATATTAGAATCTAGCTTTAGCTACACTTGATTTATACCAAGGCAATCCATCACCACTTTTCTTTGCTTTTTTCCAATCATCTTTAGTATGTTCAAGACCATTGATGAAATATTCTTCCTTTCCGTCTGGGTGAATTACTGCTGGGCCTTCCCAGTTATGTAATTTACCGTCTTTCATGTAACGTACTATTCCATCTGTTGACGTGTACTTTTTAACTTGTAGTGTTGGATCTATTCCCATAATTTTAATTTTGTGTAAATATACGACTTTATTTTGTTAAAAGCAAATCTTCTGCAACATAAATTCCTTGAGCTCCACTAACTGTAATTCCACGAGCCGATAAAGCATCTCCTACAAAATGTACATTAGGATAGTCTACTAATGCTAAGTTTTTATAGTCTACTAATGGTTCAGGGCTTAAATATTTTACTTCAGGAATATAAATTCCATAATCACCACCAAATTCAAATATCTTGTCCATATCATTGATAAAATTCTCAACGTATGTAAAATATTCACCCATTATTTCTTTAACTGTAGTTAAATCAAAGATTTGAGTAGTGTTAATTAGTTCATGTTCAGATGTTTTAGATGGATTTCTTAATGGACTATAATATAAACCTGTTCCACCAATTTGTAATTTATTAACAACATCTCTTGACCATTCAAATGGATTTTCAATACCTTTAATTTCCATTAAAATACCAAAGTTAGTCATATCATTTCTAAATTCTTCACCTTTCTTAGCATGACCATTATAACTAACATCACCATATGTTTCTTCTACTGCTACATAAGCTGCGTTATTGTTAGTACAGAATGAACGTAATGATACATTATCAAATTTTTGATATAGTTTAAAATCATAACTAACATCAATTAGTTTTTGGAAATACTTTTGTGGTGCTTCAAAGCGAACTCCAATTTGAACTGATTTTGGTTCTGTTGGTAGTTGATAATCATCTGCTAATCGTTTACCAAAGTCAATACCTGATTTACCTACTGCAAAAATAAGCTCATCATATTCTTCACTATTACCATCTGATAAATGAATAGTATGAATGTTGAATAATATGTCTTTAACCTCAGTATTCCAACTAAATTTAACACCTTTATCTAACAAATATGAGTACCATGTTTTAGCAATTTCATGTAGATAATTTGAACCAATATGCCATACTGGGAATAAACGTAATCCAAAATATGGTTTAATGAAATCAGGTTCTGCTTGTGGATCAGAGCAAAATATTTCTTCTGGTTTAGGATGGAAACGTCTAAAGTTACTAATAACTTGATCCATTAATTCCATTGCTTTCTCTTCACCGCAATACTTTGATAATACACCTCCGATAGCAGTATGATAAGTTAATTTACCATCACTCCACCCACCAGCGCCTAGCATACCTGTCATTACTTCTTCAGGCAAACGATTATGTGGGTCATTTCCTTTGTCTATAATGGTGATCAATTCGCCTGGGTAACCATTATCGACTAGTTTAGTTGCTGCGTTTATACCCGCTACTCCCGCACCTATAATTACTATTTTTTTATCCATATGCTATTAATATACGAAATTTTTGTTTTAAATCCAAGTTAAGCATAGAGAAGGCCCAATCTAATGATTGGGCCACAGCTCCATTTAGTTTTGTTTAATCCGACAGGCTATGAATCTGTCTATAAATTATTTAATGATACCTGCTAATTTTTGCATTTTAATGAATGACTCATTTAATGCTCCTTCAGTTGTTTCTTCACTCATATCCATTTCAGCAGTTACATCTGCTTCTTCAACTGGGGCTTCTGTTTCAGTGTCAGATACTACTTCTTTTTTCTTACCTTTGTTAAGCATTTTTTCTTTTTGCTTTTCAAATTTAGCTTTAGCTTTTTTCAATTCATTGATTTCTTTTTCAATGTTCTTAACTTTAGCTTCATCTAAAACATCAGATACTTCTTCTAAGGTTCTTAATTTTTCAAGTTTAGATTCGCGCATATTAATTGCTTCCTCACATTTAGTGATACGAGCATCCATAGCTGCTTCATTAGCTGCTTGATCAATTTCTTTAATATATTCTTGAACTGATTCGCGAATTAATGAGCGTAAATTTTCTAATTTCATTTTAATTATGTTTTATTATAAATATGTGTGTTTATTTCCCTATTTGATATACACCACCATTTGTACCTACTGCAAATTGATCTGGGTGGGCTTTGATATAATCTCTAGCATAATCAACTATTGCACTTGTGTAAGTCTCGTTAAAATCTGGAGCTGCAGCCATTTCTGAAGAGTATTGTAGGGCGCGGGTTTTATTATTTATGTCTGCTCCTAAATCAAAGAGATCATCTTCACTCATCTTATTAACTTCCTTGCTGAGAATGTTGTCATAGTATTCAATGCGTTTAGCTTTATCAGCTTTTGCTTGTTGATCCATTTGATATACTTTACCTATACCTGCTAATGTAGATAAGGTTATTAATCCTCCAATTAACCAATTTTTTAACCCTTCGTCTAAAGTATCATCATGGATTGCTTCAATAATCATTCTATATTCACCTTCAGTTATTACACCAGCAATCTTTTGTATTTTTTTAAGTTCAAGTATGTCCATTTTAATTTTTATTATAAATATAGTACTTTATACAACTGTGTATTCGTTTTTACCAATTTTTAAATTTGTGATGGTATTTACACTAACCATACGATACCCTTTAGTTTTAACATCATATACTGGGATTAATCCCTTTTCTTCGGCATCATATGCTAACTGGCCGCCACGTAGATATACTTTCACACCTAAACGGGCATTCATTACTCGTGTAGATCCATCTTTTTTAATGAATGTTACTGTAAAGAATTTACCATTAGTTGCTTTGATTAAGTCTTTAGCTTCTTCTTTACTAATCTCACCAGGGGGAGTTGATGGAGTTTCTGCCGGAATTATTGGGCCATCCTCACCTTCGTTTTCAAAAAGGCGTGTTTTAGGGTAATTGGTTTTCATTTTCTTCTTTAGTTTGTAAATATTTTTGATATGTTCTTTCAGATACAGTATGATATTTACCACACTCTTGACATTGCATTTGTATTCGAGCTGATCCTAAAGCTGACAAGCGTTTTTTAGAATAAGCCATATTGTCAGAACCACATTCAGGGCATGAGCATTTTTCTCCACCCATAGCTACACCATGGTGGGTTTTATTCGGGATATAATTTGCAAGTTCGTTATATACTTTTTCAAGTATAACAACGTCATTCATGCAGTATTCCGACATTTCTTTTAATGCCTCTGCGTCTTTATTTAAAACTATATTTTTCCACAAGTCATAACCTGTGTGAATTTTTTCTCCTACTCCTAAAAATTTAGCTATATAATCTAATTTATTACTGTTAAAGTTAAATTTAGATCTAGCATTTTTAAGTGTGTCTAATGTTGTATAATTAGGGAATACTGGGATTCGATGGTATAAGCATCTTGTTCTGATCCATGGTAGGTCAAATCTATCGCCATTGTGTCCTACTAATTCATCTGCTTCATTGGCAATTTTAATAAATTTTTCTAGAAGAGATTTATCGTCTTGGTTTTTATCCCAAGTTAAAACATATGTTTTATCTTCATCAGCCCACTTATATGCTATACAAATGATAGCTCTTTCTTTAATAATATTATCGGGGCTAATGGTTTTTTTAAAACCGGCTGACCAGAATAAACCGATGTTTGGGCTTGTTTCTATGTCAAAGAATAATCTTTTTATTTTACTCATGATGAGAATTTTGCTATAAATATAAAAAGGATTATTTAATAATCCTAATTATTTTTATACTGTTGTTTTTTCTACGGGTTTATTTAATTTGAAATTTTTAACACCTTTTATACTCCTAATATCTTTTAAAAGTTGTTGTAAATCCTCATTTTTAAATCCTGATGGATATGGGTGTGGGTCTACTTTTACTTTAACTATAGAATAATAATTAGGATTATTAAATGCAAATACTTCTTGTCCTTGTAATGGATAATCTTTAGCAGATACAATGGTCACCCCAGGTAAAGAACGGATATCAGATAATATATCTTTTTGAGGTCGTCCCGATCCTGAAGTGGTGTCTGTTTGGAGGAGTCCCTCAAAATTGTATTGAGTGGACTCCTCTTTTAAGACTAGTTGTAATTCTTCTTTAATTATTTCTATTAAACGAGAATATTTCATTTTTTGTTTATTTTTAGTACTAATGTACCATTTCCTTTAATCAAGCGATGCCATTCACCTTTTGGTATAAATATTGATTCATTTATAGAAGTTGGTAATTGATTCTCTAATTGAATTTTCCAATCAGTTTTACCTACAATTTCTACAATACGATCTTCTTTATCGCGGTGCCACTTTAATTCAATAGGATCTACATCTTTATTAAATTCACGTAAGATATAATCTTTAGTTACTTTAAGATCTTTATAAGGCTTTTTATTTTCTTCTAAACCTAAATCAGCTAAACTAATATTATCGATGTCATCTTCATCTTCATCTTCATTTGAAGCAGGTTCCATGTGATCTTCAGCCCACTGCTTTTGAGAAGATGTTAATCTATTATTTAATAGGTTTTCAATGAATGCTACAAACGCGGCTGCATCATCTTCACGATATAAGTTGGCTAAAAACAATTCAAATGAGATTTTATCACGAATGTTGGCTCCGGTATGTAATGCTTTTAAATCAGCTAATATGTGGGTACCTGTACCGAAATCTTCTGGTTCATGTTCTAATTTGTCAGCAGCTGCTGCAATGTCGGCATTTGTGCTTGCGTCTTTAGTAAATCCTTGGAGTGAGATAATTTCATATAATCCCTTAATAATTTCATGGACCAAAAATGGGAATATTAAGCCTGTTGCTCTAATTTTTAAATTTCCGTCGTCATCAAAATCTGCTTCAGATTCTCCACCTTTACCCGATGCTGCTGCTCCTCCAGGATTTCCAGCTAACATAGCTAATAACATAGCTACTGCTTCTTTATCATAAAATATACCAAATACCTTTTTTAATGAATCGCCATACTTAGTAACTGAGTCATCTATGTTGGTCATTACAGTGCTGTATCTTTGTAATAGATTATCGTCTACATCATCTAGGAAATCCATGAACGGTCTGTCTAGTGAGCCCTGGATCGATGCTCCTTGGGTAATAGCGTTGATAAGGCGTCTTTTAGCCACCTCATCATTTTTAAGATCAGGTTGGTCTTGTGATGGGATTTGAGGTTGCTCCATTTCTTCTTCTTCTTCCTCTTCATCCTCATTATCATCTTTAGGAGGCAGTTGACCCATTCCTAATGTAGCTTCAATCTCAATATTGTATTCGTCAATAATTGGATACATCTGTTTTACCATTTCTACAGCTAGATTTTCTAATTCTGTTTTATATGGTGCCTCAGCTTGTACTAATTGACTAATTAAAGCTTGAGATTTTTGCATTATTTGTCTTATTGAGTCACTACCCAATAAGCGAGCTCTAGCTTCAGCATTTCTTCTTTCAACACCAGAAAGTGTTTCTGGGTCTTTAAAAATATCACTGTATTCTATTTCGCGGAGTTTTTTCATTTTTTTAATTTTTTATATCTATTCATTATTCCTCTTACTAGTGTTTCTTCTCTAGTTTCAGTAACTTCTCCTTTAGCTTTTGGTTTAGTCTTTGGAGCAGTTTTAGGAGGGGTTAAAGGTGTTTTAGAAGGTTTAGTAGGAGTAGTAGTAGGAGTTTTAGTAGGAGCAGGTGCTGTTTCAGCTTCTGCTAATACTTTAATTAACTCTTCTTTAATGATACGTTTTAAATCTTGAATTTTCATTTTATTTTTGTTTTAATTTTTCTTTAATCATTGATGGTTCATGAGCCATATGTAATCTGACTGCGGCTTCTGTTAATTCCTCATTTAAGTTATTTTGTTGTAATGTAGCTGCTAAAGTAGATGGGTCTGTTAATCTTATAAAATCTCCGTTTGGTCTCATTATTAAGTGAATATTACCCGGTTGAATAACAATAGAAGCTATCATCATTCCGCTATTTAATCTTATAATATACATCTTACTTTGACTAGTAGTAGAATTAAGTATTCTCATTACTCGACCTGTTCCTCTTAATAAGTTATCACGACGTGATGCTCCTCTATCTCCAGCTGGTTGGCTTTCAGTTGCAGATACAAATGGATTTCGGGCCCAGTTTGGTAATGCTGTGAATGCAGTTGTTAGACCAACTGCATCAATTGCTTGTTGTGTATTTGTATTTGCTCCTGCTGCAGCTGCGGGTTGAGGTGCTCTGGCGTTTTGAGTTCCAGCTGGTCTGCCTCTTCTTGTTGGTGCAGCTGCTGTTGCTGCAGGTTCGGCCACTGCCGGTTCAGCTGCTGCAGGCTCGGCTGCTGGGGCCTCAGGTTGTGCTGCTCCTAGTAATCGTCTAGCTAAGGCAGGAGCTACAGATGCTCTAACTAATGATCCTCGTTTTCCTAGTGCTTTACTATTTGATGGATTGTCAGCATTTATTAATACTGGGGTTTCTTCTCCGTCTTTTGTTATAGTTGTTACACGATATGTATTTCCTGGGGTTGTGGGTGGGTTACTACGTGCGAATGATGTCTTGGATTCTCTAGATGATGTTCTTCCAGATGATGTAGAATCAAAAAATCTTTCAAGATTAGTATCATTATATGATTTATTTTGACTTCTTAAATATTCAAAATACGCGGCCCAATCCCCATCTGTTAAAGGTTCATTCCTATCAAATACGCGCCAGTTATCCTTATTATATCCATTTTCTACTATGGGAACAGCAAGTAATATTCTACTATCCACCCAAAATAATCTATCCCCTACCATTAAAACTAATGTATTATCATTTTGGAATCCAGTTCTATTGGTATAAGGGAGAGATCTCAATAAATTAAAAAATGGCTCTTTTTCTATATTATCAGGAATAAAGCGTCCTTCCTTTACTAAATTATATGCTGCTTGTTTTAATCCAATGCTACCTTCGGATGCACTTAATGCAGCTTGTGCTTCTTCACTATTAAAAGGAATAGATTCTATTGCATTTCCTTCTAATTTCCAAGCAGTAAATGTATTTCCATCTATAATAATTTGGTCTCCGTTTTCTAATACTTGTGTTATGATAGTAGAATTAGGATCTTCTTTACTCTTTTCTATTATTTTACTAATAAATGACTTATCAACTACTTCACTTTTAAATAAATCTAAAGCTATCTTAAATGGAATTTTATCTATTTCTGGGTAGTCAAGTATGTACTTAGCATTATTTTTGTTTATTTTTATATTTGGATAATCTTCGTCTTTGGTGTATAATCCAGCAGATATTGTTTCTCCAAATTTTAATTTTATAATAGCATTTTTATCTTTTGTTACAAATAATCTTTCATTTGGTTCTAATGAAAAAGCATTTTTATACACTAATACTTTTTTAAGATCAAATGAAAACGTATCAGATGATAACTCAGAAGTACTAATTTTATTTCTAAGATTATTTTCTAAAATTGATTTCTGTTCAGCTCCTGTGAAATATTCAATATTTGATAATAATGTATCACTATTTATAATTCCTGGGGTGACTGATATAAATTTAGATATTTCTGGGTAGTTGGGGTCACATTTAGCACAGAGATATTTTTGAATAAAAGTTTCTATGTTTATATCTTTAAAAAGATTTTTATTTTTTCTAACGATTAAATATTGTTTTTTGGTTTCAAATGGGAGTGTAGTCCATTCTCTTACACCAATTGCATCTTTTCCATATACCTGAGTTGCTTTTTCAGTTGGAGATAATGGGATATATTTTAGTATACTTTGGATATTAGGAACATTTCTTAACCATGGAATTTCACTTAACAATGATGAAAAACTCATTGGTTTAGATTCATATGGAGAGTTTATCCTATTAGTATAAACATATTTTTCATTATCATTTGGCGTATCACGAACTTGAATAGCAACAAAGCTTAAAGGATTGCTAGATGGGAGACTTTCATTTTTAGCTAGATAAAATACAGGATATCCTCTATCCTTAGAATAGCGATAATTACTAAATGATCCTCTAGTAATACACCATCTTTCTCCTCTACCGTATGTTACACAGTTTCCTTCTTTAGAACCATTCCATATAATTATATTACCTTCATGGTATACTACATCCGGAGTATCGTTCTCTTTTTCTTCAACATCAGCACCGGGTGCGGTAGTAATTAATTTTCTTAATTGGCCGAAAGTATATTTGAATAAATCTTTTTCAGTAATTTTAGGAGAATTTTTAATTTGGTCAAAACGATCAATCCATTTTCCTAACTGTTCATCTGAGATATCTTGGTTTAAATCGTCTGCTTCTTGTTTAAATTTATCAAGAAGTTTTTGTTTGATTGCTGGGGCGTATGCTTCTTGTATATCTGTGCTCCAATTGTTAACTATATGTTCTATAAATAGATGTATATTCTTCATTATTGAATAAGAATTTATTATAAATATGTTTGATTATTTGGTCTTCCCTCACTTTTTACCTTTACCCTTGGTTTTACATTGGGAAGGTGTGGGACGACATGATGGGTATTTAGCTCGATCTTCACCTTTTTTTCTACCACAAGGTTTACACTTACCATCACGACATGTATTACAATCTACCCATCCACCTTCTTTACCAGGTGCTCCTTTGCGTTTGAACCATTTATGTAATGATTCGTCTTCATTTAAAGGATTACCAATATTAATGTTTAATTTATTTTCAATAAATTCTTCAAAATCAAAATAAGCTTTATTGGCATTATTAATAACATTGTCTAATTTATTTTTTGGAATTTCAGGTGTATCAGTAAATATATCTTCATGATAATTTAACTTATCTACCATTTGATTTAAAATCCTTGATAAAACATGAAATGTTAGTTCTTCTTCTCTATCACTTTCTTTAGGCCACATAATGTGTAATGTGTTTTTGACACTAAATGAATGCCTATATCTATCAGTTCCTGGGTGGCTTATTACATACGAGAACTCCATAGATGTATTGGCCTGAGGGAGAGTGATTATTTTATCACTCATAATTAATTTTACATCTTTATTATAATCAACCTTTTGAAAAAAGATATTATTTTCTTTTGAAAAATCATTAAAATATTTTAAAGGTGGGATTCTACTGATGATATAGTCTGGGGTGAGAGTTAGTTCCTTTTCTTCTTTTAAATCTTTCCAAATGTCACCTTTACGGCATCTAACAATAGCACCTGATTTATAAGCAGATGGTTTATCATAACGACGATCAGCGATGCGTTTACATCTGTCTTCTCTTTCTTGGAGAATTTGTTTAAGTATATCTGTAAGTTTCATATTACCAATATCCTGAAAATGTTGTTTTAAATCCTAATAACTTCGCATAACGAGGAAGACGACATGACCAGTAACTAGCTTTTGTTCTATCTTTCTTTTGTGGACAATTATGACGTTTAGAGAATGCTCTGCGTGCTTCAGGATTATTTAATTTAGCACGTAATCCGCCACCAGCCATACCAAACGATACTTTTTTAATACGTTTGGTTTTAGGATCTTTAACATAAACGTAGAATTTTTTAGATCCACCGCGTTTTGGTTTTCCTAAAGCAGGCTGTTTCTTTTCTTCTTCTAATTCAGCTTCAGTCAAAGTAATTATTTCCATTAATGGTAAATCTAAAGGAACAATTTCTCCCTCATACATCCCAAATCTACCTAAATCTGTGTTTTCGAATAAGTTTAAATCTTGGTCTTGCAATTGGATTACCCCTTGCTTCCATAGTAGGCGAGCTTCTTGAAGTAAATCAATATGTAATTTTGATCCAGGACGGAATATATTATCATGTATTTGAATGCTGTTATTCAAATGATAACGCATTGCTTCGGTAATTGGGACTTGATATTGTTTAGATTCATTTAATAACGGAGCCCCACAATCACATTTTTTCATAGGTAAAATATTATACCTATAAATATTATCGACTCATGATATACACCAGAGTTCCATTAACTAGAATTGATCCAACTGCTATCTTAGCCCAAGTTTGTTTTTTATTGATTTGGATTGTTAATGTGTTTTTAGTTTCTTGATGAAGTCTAAATTCTTCTCTATATTTGTTTTCAAAATCTGTAGATACACCTTCTAAAGCAACATATTGTCTGAATAGTTTATCATATGCTATTCTTTCTTCATCTACTTGCTTATCAGCTTTATTAGCATAAAGAATCCATTGTTCTTTTTCTTGTTCACAAGCCTCTAGTTGTTTCATTTTAACTAAAAGCATAATTTCTTGAGGTGATGAAAAGAAAATACCAGTATCTTTTTCAAATATTATTCTTTTAGGGCTTAAAAGTTGACCACAAGCTGTCGCGCTGATCAAGAGTATAATTATGGATGTTAGAAATGTCTTGAGCATTTTTTTCTTTGATATATTTAATTTTTATTCTTACTTCAGCTTGAGCACTATCATAATCATGTCTTAAATCAACAATATGATTATTAAGTGAATCAACTATGCTATGTAGACTATCAATACGGTTATCAGGTGGTAACGTGGTTATTTCCGGTTTTGGGGTAAATGATGTTACTACCAATATTGATGATAATAACACCACCAATAACCAAGGCAAAATTAATGTTAAGAATTGCTTTTTGTTCATTATGCTGGTAATTCTTCAGGTACTTCTTCTTCTGGTGAGATCTCAGCTCCAAGTTCTGGAACAGTTTCATCTTCTGGGGTTTCTCCTCCGGTTGGGACTGATGTTAGATCTGGTGCTAGTTCTCCTGTTTTTTCAGTTTCTGGGGTTTCCTCTTCTTTACTACCATACATCAATATTCTTGAAATAGCGCTAGACGCATTTTCTTCGTCTGACATATTTTCTAGGTAGTATTTTTTGCCTTCTACTTTAGCAATCCAAGAACGTTCAGTATATATTAAGTAAAAAAACTGGTTGTTGGCTAAGATAATCTTAAACGTAGTAGGGCGTGGGGCTACCCACCAAATATCTTTAATAAAATCTCCATACTGGTCTGTAAGAAGATTCACAATTGTTGTTTTAAGAGTAGGAAATTTAGTTAGTATAGGAAATAATTCTTTATCAAAATCAACATCTTTAGGTGATACACCTAATGTATTATCCTTAGTTTTAGCAGAATATACTCGTCTTGCTATAATTTCAATCTTATCTATTAAGTCCTGTTTACTTGCCATTTTATTTATCTAAGTAATATACTAATTTTTCCTCTTCAATATTAGGAGAATGATGTGCTAGTGATTGGTATTCTAAGTACTGTTCTACTGAGTTAAGGTAATCGGTAGCTTTGGTTATTTTGCTTTGTACCCATGCTTCCAATTGAGTATCTTCATCTAGCATCATAAACAGCTTTTCTGCGCTTTGAATAAGCTTATATAATTCTGCTTTAGCCATTTCACCTTCATAGTCCATTTCAGGAGAATCACATGTCATGCATCCGTGATCTTCTTTTACAGATTTTTTAGCATCACTAGCAGCCTTTTTCATAGACTCTTTCTTATTACCATCTTTATCTAAATCAAGAAAATCCGGCTTTGCTTTTTTTTCATCTATACTTTGCTCTTCACCTTGGCCTGTGCTTAAGTATACTTCTTGTTTAGTGATAGCGTCTTCGATTTTTTTCATTCTATCCGTATCACCTACTTTTTCAGCTTGTTCGTATGCTGCTTTAAGTTTTTCCATACGTGGATCGGCATCAAGTAATGCTTTATTCCCAGCCATTAACGCAGCAAATAATGCTAGTCCGCCTAATACTCTACCTGCTTTGCCTTCTTCAATTTCCTTAGATTTAGGTTTAGTAGATAATTTTTTCTTGATAATTTCTTTTAGTTTATCTTCGTTCATGTTTTTAACTTGATTTTTAGCTATATTCATTGCACGACCTCGCATTACGTTTTCAGCCTCTTTACCATATCGTTTTACGATATTTTTACGATTTTTTTTCATCGCTTGGTAAACATCTTCTGCTCTATCTAGTACTGCTTTTGATGGCATAATTTTAATTTTTAAAAAGTTATAAGGGGAACACTCCCGTTCCCCATAACCTCTTGCTTAATTATTGAGCTTTACCTTCAGCAACAGAAGCTTTACGATATTCGTTAGCTACTTTTTTAATTTCGCCAGCGATTTTACGAGCACGTCCTTGTGCTGCTTTAGAACCTTTGGCGTGTTCTGCTGTTAGTGTCTCAAATAATTCATGCAACTTTTCTAATAACTCTTGAGTGTTCATAGATTTGATTTATTTATTTGGTTTATATTATCCTTGATCTCCTGTTGGGATTTGAGTCTTTAAGAAGAACAAAGCTGTATTTCCGATTTGTCTGATTAGTTTACTCTTAGTTTCACTATCTGGTAGTTTTTTAGCTGCTTCTAAAGCCGCTTGTAGGTGATTACCTATTTCTTTTTCATCACCTGTTCCTCCACCCATATCCATACTAGTGTCTACTCCTAAGTCCATGTCTGCGGTGTCACTAGGTGGTGCTGTGTCTATGTTTATATCTTCTTCACCAGCGGGTGTATCTAAATCTAGATCTAAGTCAATTGGTTCTTCTTTCTTTTTTTTCTTTTCCACTAAAGAAAGTTCTTCACGAACTAATTGAGCTATTACTTTTCTAAGTTTATCTTCCATTGTTGTATTTTGTAATAAATATGTTATATTTGGTTATCTTAGATTTTGTAATTTATAAATAGTTGATTTGATCAACTCAGTTATACCATCTAATAAATTTAAAATATAACTATCTTCAATTGTTTCATAAGTTGAATAAACAGCATTGCAAAGTGCTTCTAAATAAGCAATTACTTGTTGGCTATTGTTATATTCCATTAGATTGAAATTAGTATAACCCTTTACAATACCATATTTACCTTGATATGCTTCTACAATACCATCAATTAAAGGAACAATGCCGTCATAATAAGCATTTAAAGCCATATGCTCAGCAAATGACTGTGTTTGTAAATGAAAAATATGAGTTTGGGTACGAGAGTGAAATAAATAAGATATTAATTTTACGAAATCCATGTTAAATTTTATTATAAATATTAATCCTTTTTGAGACTTTGAAGATATTTAATAGTTTCCTCTTTATTTTGTAACATTTTTTCTTTAGATGAACCATTCCATTTTTCCACATCACCCGCTTCTGTAATCCATGATTGATTGGATGACTCTATTTCTTCATCCATCCAAATGTTAAATTCATGGATCATACCATCAATATCTGAGTTGATGATGAATTTTTCATATTCATTCCAAAGTCCTTTTTTCTTGAGATCGGTTTCAAATTCTACTTGGCAGTTAAGGCATCTATGAAATTGGATGTAAAATTGTTTGTCTAGGTGAGGTTTCATTACATTGTTACATTCTGGGCAGAATAGTGGTAGATGTAATGATTCCTTTGCTTTATCTAAGCGGGTGATATTTTGTTTGATGCCGTCTTTAATAGTCCAAGTGCGATCATTTTCTTCCCACACGTCTCCTTCCTCATGAAATTCTTGTTGTTTGGTGTAACCTGTACCCATAGTGGCTTTCTCACCATATTTGCCTTGAACTAAATTACGAAGACGCTGTATGTCTTTTTCTTGGAACTCTTTTTTTAAAACATTTTCTGACATGGGTTTATTATTTTGAATATTCGTAGCTTAATTTAAATTGCAGTCCGGCACTTTTAAGAATTTTATTTAGGCTACTTTCTAATTGACTTAATATAATTCCTTTTTTAGCGTTTTCAGATTGAGGGAACCTTAAGCTATTTCCATCTAAAACATAGACAAATTCACTAAGATTCTTTAATTCTTGTTTAAACTGTTCTATATTAGCTGGTGTTTTGGGGTAAAAATTCCCATTGTTACTTTCTAATGTTTGGTATTTTTCTTCAAGACCTTTGTATTTTGCAAAAGTATTCATCCAGTTTTCTTTTGTTTCGGTTTTGAATTTATCTTGCATTGATTTTTTAACATTAGGTAACTGTGGTCCGAAGTGCCCTTCTAATTTGTCTTGAGAAAGTTCAGTAAATACTTTTTTATAATTATCTTTATTATTAAAAGCATCTTCTATTTGTTTGATGGTTGTTTCCCCTTTAGGAGAAACCATTATGTCTTGTGATAGTGTTACTCTACTTGATAATTCACTATCTTCGTTTTCTAGTATTAATTTTACTAAACTATATTTACTCATTTTATTTTATTGAATTTTCCCAACCTCTAAATAGTAAGCCGTTACCTAATTTATATGCTTCTTCTTCAATTTCTTTTAGGTATTCGTCTTCATTTATATTTTGGGTATTAATATTTTCTAATCTACCTTCTAAATTTTGTTTATGATGAATCATTTCATGCGCATATGAACGTAATATATCTTTTGGATGACGCCCGCATGTATATAAAGTGATTGATTTATTTTCTGGGTTATAGTATGCTGTTTTACCTAGTAAATCTTTGGCATTTTGAGTATCATCTTCTATAAATATTAAATCAGGTAATGGTTCAATATCAATGTTATCCATCAGGTACATTGTTAGGGATACTAATAGTTCCTTAAATTCAAGGTTATTTTCCAATCCTGTTTTGGGTTTAATATTTGATACAACAATTTTATCTTTATTTTTTTCTACTTTAAAATCAGATGGAATAACATTTTGTATGTGATCTTTATAATAATCAACTCTGCTAGGTTCTGATGATATATTGAGGTCTAGATTTTTGTGTTGTATTGGTTCAAAAAAATTGTTTGTTTTTTTAGGAGTAGGAGTATTGTCATGACCACACTTATGGCAGTTGTATAAATCACTCCCACCATCTTTTATTTCCCACGTCCAACCACAATTATCACAAATTATACTGTCACCTTCAATTTTTTCAAATACTTTATTTTCATTTAAAGGTAATATTGTATTATCTGGTGTACTTTCTATTATTTGAGGTTTAGCTTTAAAATCAGGAATAAATGGTTTAACCATTCCTTCCGTCAATTTAGATATTAAATTTTCTTTTGTAAACATTAATGATCAGTTTACAATAAATATTAAGGTTTTTCTAGTTGTACAAACGTTGGAAATTCATTAGTAGATGGCTTATCATTGGGGTTTTCCAATTTATATAAATCGTATATTTTTAAAAATAATTCCATATTTTCATCTATAGTACGAGGTGACTCATATACTTCCCATCCTTTACCTTGCATTGTTTTTCCTTTTTTATCTTCACCACGTTTAGATGATTTTAACCATAATATACCAGTACGTGTGACTTTTTCTTTAAATGTTTCATTCCATGCTTTAGCATATGCTGCTAATTGTAGATCATAGCTAGTGTGGAGTGAGTTTGATGTTTTAATATCTAATAGCCAAATTTCGTCTTCAATTTTAACAGTTAAGTCACCTGTACCTGCGTATTCGTATTCATCTGAAAATAAGTGTACTTCACTACCTAACAATTCTGGTTTATATGTGCTCCAAAACTCAACAAATTTTAAAAGCATTTTCCATACTTCTAAAGAGCAAGTGGTTTGTCCACGTTCATCCAACCATTCAATTTTTTCACCTTCTAGGTATTTTTCAATCATTTCATGAACTTGAGTACCTTCATCCGCTGCTTTGCGAGCAATAATGTCAGCATTGTGTCCTACATCTTTAAGCCATGTTTCAAAAAATTTACCTTTAGGCATAAATTGCAAAATACTTGTGACAGATGGATAATGTTTATCATGTCTAGTATAAAATCTTTGATCTAAAATTTGTACTCGTTTTGAGTTAGGATCAATTTCTAATATTCTACTTAATGATTTTTTGTAGATACTTAAGTTTTTCTCAATCATATTAATTGTAATTTTTTTTCGAATAAATCTGAGAATGTTAATGGGAAAGTATTTTGGATTAGATGTGTGAATTTTTCAAATCCCATTTCACTAGGATCTTTATCATCCATATCTACCAGGTACACTTCTTTACCTTCATTTAATAGTTCCTCACAAAATGAGAGGGCTTGTTTAATAGCATCTTTATCTAATGCTATGTATATTTTTTGTACTTTAGATGTTACTAATTTTTTCTTTAACGCTGTTTGAATATTTTTGCCTAATAACGGAATAACATTGCGTTTTATAGCTAACGCGTCAAATGGTCCCTCACATAATATAATTGGTATATTCCAGTTAATAAATAATTCAAATGGAATTATATTTCTAGATACATCAGGATTTTTATATTTTAGAGTAGAGTTTTTATCAAAACTTCTAGCTGTGAAGTAATTTAATATACCATGCTCATCATATGATGGTATTACAATACAGTTGGAGTAAGCGCCAGATTCACAATAACCTATATTATATTTTATAATGTCGTTAAGAGTGATATTCCTGCGTTTTAAATAACTAATAGCGTGCTTATACTCAATGCTATTACCCTCTATAGCGAGAGATTTAAATTCTTTAGGTAATTCTACTTTTTTCTCAGTTACTGTTATTTCAAAGTTACCTGATGTGTATTTAACTAAAGATTTGATTTCTGTTATCTTATCGTCAGGGGCAGATATTAGTCTGAATAATTTAACTAGGCTTTTACCTCTTTTATCACACACCCAACAATGCCATGGGTGTTCACCTTTTTCGTTTTCAGATAAATTAACTTCAAGTTTTGGTTTATGATGATTACAGAATGGACAATGATAAGCAAAATTACCTTTAGAGGTTTTCTTACCATTACCTAATACTGAATTTAATGTAGCTACTAAAGCTTGATTTACCATACTTACAATATATCAATAGAATTGGAATGAGCCAAATCTTTTTTGAAATATCGTCCTTGTATGTTGTCATTATAACTATCTTTTTCTAGACAACCTAATGTAAATTGGTATTTAGCTTCAAGATATGATAAGTGTTTTGATGTCCATGCTAGTTCTAGGATTTCTTTATAGAATTTATCTTCACCTAACAATGCTATATCTTCATGTAATGGTTTACAACTACCCCAATATGTTTTCCAATCTGATTCAGCGTAAGTGACTTCTTTAGTTTTCTTACGACCAGGACCAGTTTGTTCAGCCATAGCTTTTTTACCTAGTTTTTTTGTTTTTTTATGTTGTAGAAATTTTTTACCTATATATATTTTACCTGATATAGTATTTCCTATGAGATAAACAAATCCGAATGGAGTTTGGTCACCAAAATCTTCTATATTATTTATCTCTTTACCTTTATATAACCATTTACTCATAACTTATCTATCTATATTAATTAATATTGTTGTATCTGTTGTATTACTTGTTGGTAGAGGTTGAGCTAATTTAGCTACAGCTAATAGTTCTTGAGATTCATTATATAAACCTATTGTTGTAACATATGGACTAAAGTATGATCCTGTTACAAAAGTATATGGTGTACCATCTGTTGAGCCTGATATCAGTGATGGGTTTAAACTAAAAGTAAATTCATCAGGTCTAATAGTGCATTTGTATTGGGTTTCAAATATTGTTCTTGAACTTTGGAAACTACAAGTAACATTATTAGATCCAGTAAAATTAGTAGTTAACGATCCAGATGTAAATACTACAATTCCATGAGTGTAATTTATAATGCCTACAAAATCAGTTGATCCACTTTTATATACTAATCCTTCTCCATTATCATGTATGGTTATGTTACTACCAATATTGTATTTGTATATAAATGAGTTTGGATTAATATAATCCCCAAATAAATTTTTAGGAATAGATAATACTCCTATTTGTGCTCCAGATTCAGTTGGGAAATATCTTTCAAACCCATAATTAGAAGAATAACCAGCTGAGTTGGTTTGGAATAAAGTGTTTTGTTCGTAATTAAAAAATCTAGCATTTGTAGCGGAAGAAGTAAAATCACTAATTAAATTTCCATTATAATCATAGACTGGAGATGGTGATTGAGATTGTGATGGGGTAGGTATATAATTTGTGTAATATAGCTGTTTTATGGAATTATATAATTGAGAAGCAGATATTGAGCTTGTTATTAATATAGAAGATGCTAATGAAGATGAAGGGTCAATGTTTGACCCTAATAATCTTTCAATACTACCTGATGCTAAAGATGCACTCCCTACAAAAGAAAAACTTTTGTTAACAACAAATGGAACTACAGTTACATCTGTACTTAAAAATTGTTTGAATGCACCCATTCATTAAAAATCTAATTTAACACGTATTAAGGCTTCTTTAGTGAAGTCTTTTTTAAGTGGTTTTGATAATTTAGCTACTGCTAATAATTCATTTTGATCATTATACATTCCAACAGTGGTAATATATGTTGTTGGGTTATTTACAAATAAATCATATAATACAGCTCCAGTACTACCCGAGATAAAACTTGGGTTTTCAGTATAATTGAATTCAGCATTTCTAGCTCTACAAAATACAAAATCAGAAGTGATTGTTTCTTGTGAGTTTAAGGCAAATGAACTTGTATATGATCCTGTTGTTAATCCTATTCTTCCAGAACCTGTTGAGTATAATTTAGTTGGATTATTATCAGCGGTGTTTGAATTTCTAAATGTATTTAAAGCAATACCTCCATTAGCAAATGATAAGTCTAAAGCAGACGCATTTAATATAATAGTTCCAACATCTGGTAAGAATAGACCATATGAACCTGAGTTTGTAGTGTATCCTGTTCCACTGTATGGAGTTCCAGAGCTACCTGAGACTATTTGATATACTCTACCTGCATCGCAATATGATACAGTTGTTGTTACCGCGCTGTTGTCTGTTAAAGATATATTTTGAGATGCACTATATAATGTTAAATTTAAGGAGCCTGGGAATAGAGACTGTTTATATCTGGCTCTATCAATTGTTATAGCATAGAAATCTTGTTGGTTGGGGATTACTCCACCAAATGTGAAATCAGTATTTTCGTCTCCATATATTAAATTTCTCCACTGGCCATAAACTGTTCTAGTTGGGGACAAATTTGTGTATGAAGGATTATATGCTACTGATCCTGATCCGAATTTATTCCCGTATGCTATATTAAATTGTACTTCAGCTGTAGCGTCTGATGTGGGGTCTAAGTTATATATATTTATAAAATAATTCCCAGATGTTCCTGCTATTTGTGTTGAGGAAGTATACATTGCTGTTAGACTAGGAGTATAATTTGACCAAGCTGGGGCTGTTATGCTATCCGCACTTACTAAAAAATCTTGGGATTCTAATGTTTTAAATGACATATTCTTTTATAATATTTTATTAGCTAACTTTTGTTATAGTGATTGGAACAGTAATTCTAGCTCCACTATCTCTACCTTGTACAATTAATACTGTTTGTAAAGTTGTAGCTGATCCAAATAATGTGTTAATTGTAGTACCAGTCATATTCAATGTAGTACCGATTACTGTTTTAGAAACGTTGGTTCCAAGAGTAGTTGTTGAGTTTAATGAAGTAGCTTGGTCTGTATTAATACCAACTCCGTTAAATACACTCATTGTTCTAACATCACCAATAGTGAAGTTATAACCAGATGCTTCAAATGTATTTCCTCCACCTAAATAATTTAATGTTTGAGGAGTAATTGATAATGAAGCTCCTTGTTTTAATACAATATTAGTATAACCAATATTAAGAATAGGCATTTTAGCTGTTCCACGAGGTAATGTAGTAAGTAAATATTTCATTATCTGTGTTTCATCAGGAAATGCTTCTAATAAAGGCATGTTTTCAATAGCTTGTCCATAATATGCTGATCCTGAGGCATTGTTTGGATTATAAAGTGTATAATCAATTTCATCATCAGAAAAAGCAAATTGTGTGATTCGGAATGATCCGTCATTTTTAGCTAATAATTCTCTACCTTTTTTGGTTAAGATAGCATCAACTGTTACTATTTGGTTATTTAAATATCCCATATTTTTTATTATTGTCTTTTATAAATATATTAAGGTTGTAAGTTTATAATTATATTACATTATCTCTTTTAAGATTATCAATGATTGTTGGTAGATTATTTTTTAAAGTTTCAGATATATATTTTGGTTTTAAAAATCCAGTCATAGTCCCACCAGCTTCTTTTTTAACATTTAATATAACATAATTACCATCATTTATTACTCTATATACTACAAAATGATCTAATTTAGAGCCTGTAGGTATAGCAGGGTATATCTTAAAAGTTGTACGACCATCATCTAAAGATGATATATCATATATTTTAGATGTTTTAGATAAATCATATTCAAATCTAATATTATCACCAGGTTGAATATTAGCTGGGAATATTATTGGGCTAAAACTCATGCTTAAAGATGCTGTAGGAGTAATTTGGACCATATCATTATTTATAAATCCAGATAATCCTATTGATGCTGTTAAATATTGGGGAGTTTTTCCATCTGTAGGGAAAGTAGCTCCAGCCCAATATGAGGATGTGGTTGTTAATTCTCCTGAATAGTTAGTTATTGCTGCTATTGAAGACCATTGGGATTGGTCTAACCCATATATGTAAACATTAGGATATCCACTTGATGCTGCTTGTGTCCATACAGAAAATCTAACTTTATCACCATTGTAAAATTGTTTTGGAATTGATTGCATTCCCATATATCTTGTAACATTAGTATAAGTAACTGAGGTTTGTAACTCAGCATTTGGAATTATTTGCCCGTAAATTGCTACTGGGGTTACTCCATTAGTAGTAGATATATTAGTACTTGGTAATCTTTCCCATGTTGAACTTCCATAAGGTAAATACTCTATACGCATATAGAATGATGATGCTGCTTGAGAATCTGTGTATCTTACAGCTGCCATTTTAAATTGGAAACTAACTTCAACATTAAAATCACCAGTATTTTCAGTAAAAGTATAAGCTCCATATTGAAGGGGGCCCTCAACACCTGCGTAACCGTTCCATCTGGGGTTAGAATTTATTACAGATGTGAATGAAAAAGCGGATGAGCCAGATCCTATATAGTAGTCTTGAAATGCTACTCCAAAATGACCACTAGTAGGTTTTTTAACTAAAAAAGCATAATTAGGAGGTTGGGTCCCAGTTAACACTATAGAACCATATTGAGCAAAACTCATTGTAGTTACATAGTTGTTTGGGTTTGAACCTGTTTCAGTAATAAGTAATGGTTGAATGGTTCCTATATCTGTTACATCATGTTCGCCTATTAGATTTGATAATGTTTGAGTAGCATCTTGAGACTCAACTACAACTGTAGAGCCTTGAAAAACATCATTTAAATTATATAAAGCAATACTGTCAGGAGTTGGTTCAGATACATTTCCTTGTTCATCAATTAAGTATTTTATAAAAAATCCGGTTTGGTTTATCATTTCAGGAGTGGTTCCCCCTATTCCATCAAAATAAGCTATGAAGGTACCATTTTTTTCAGCCGCGGATAAAATACCATATCCACTTTGATCATTAGATATAGTATTAAAGTCTCCATTAGCATTAACACTTAAAAACCAATTGGGATCATTTATATTTTGAATTATTCTAGGACGTCTTGAAGCCATATTAATTGAATTTTACTGAGTTGTATTTACTTCCATTGTATCTAATTCCTGACCAAGAGTATGAAGTGTAATTAGAATCTTGAACATATGCTCTGTCAGCACTACCACTTAATATAAGGGATTGATTTACAGGAACCAAGGGATTTTGTGAATAATCTATATCCATAAAGAATACTGAGGTTTGAGGAATTTCAGCATTATCTAATAATGGGTTATATTCATTATAATCAAAATTAGGAGATGATGGATTAAATATAGTACTTCCTGTTGTTAAGGTAGATATTACAGGAGTATTCACTGATCCAGTATTAAAATTATTTGTGGATCCAGGAGAGTATGGGCCTATTCCTAATAAATATCCATATGTTTGTTCTTGGATTGTCGCTATAGGATATGTTTTGTAACCATCTAAGAATTCAAATGAAAGAGTAGTTGCTTGAAATATTAAATCTGATCTATCTACCCCATTATTATCTACTCTATTAATTTTAATGTATTTAACTCCATTAGTTGTACTTAAAATAGTACTTCCTGGGTTGACTATGCTTCCTATATCAAACCATGTAAATATTTGGCCTGGTGAGGGTGAGTATACAGATGTTAAAAAAACATTAGATGGTATAGAAGTAGCAGGAACAGTATATGGACCTGATCCGCTTTGGTATTGTAGTATTTTATATTCTATAACTTCAGTGGATGGGTATTTAAATGTGTTATCAGGATTTAATTCTCCATCCGTGGCTATAATTATAGAATTTGGTAACTCACCATTGTAAAACTCATCTTGAGTTGAGTGACTAATAGTTAGTAGACCTGCTGGGGTTTTAACTTCTTCACCCCACGATTGAGTATTATTGATAAATGTAGGGGGAATAGTTGATCCTGTAAAATTATAAGAATCAAAAGTACCTCCTGTTCCACCACTCATAAAAGCAGTAGTGATAGATCCACTATAATCTAATTCTTCCCATTCAACTTGTGGTTGGGGATATTTATTTCTTTCTAATAAATGTTGCTTAACTACTATACCGGATGTGAGACTTGTTCTTGCAGGAACAAAATCTTGAATCATTTTAAATAATGAATTATCGAAATATTTAATAAGTCTTATATAATCAAATAAATCATATGAGTCAAAATATTTTTTGAAAAAATCATTACTTAAATTAACTAAATCAGGGTAAGTAGTAGCAGAAGATGATACTTGTCTTGGGTCACCAATGTATTCTCCTATATTAAAATATCCTAATGAAGCAATAATATCATTATTAATTTCATTTTGAGGTGAAAATGCTACTTCTAATAAATTAATATCAGGTGTTTCACTACCTAAAGTAGGATATGTTTGTTCTAAAGAACGATATTGAGATAATACACTTCCTGTAGGGTAACTTGATGATACAATTTGTATTTTATCTGTTACTCTATTTTTAATACCGGCAATGGGTTGATCATAGAAAAATGATTCTATGTTGGAAGATACAGTGCAATCTTTTATATATAAATTGCTGGTGCTGCCACTAAAGGATTGAGTAATTGCCCATGATCCTGTTATTTTAGGATGGATTGATTTAGAACCAGTATACAATTCGTTTCCAAGTGGGGCTCTAAAAGCTAAATAATTAGCATAATTATTTTCAACCCCATCGTAGTCTATTGAGCTTGGGTTCATTACGAAATCCTTAAAGGCTTCTTCTCCAGGAGAGCTACCCCAATATCTTAATTCTTGGATATAACCATCATAATTCTCAAATGTGACTGCTCCAGCTGTGAATCCTTTTCCTATTTCTATTTTGGTTAAGTTTTTCCATTCTGATTCAGCCAGTGTTAAGGATGATGATTGGTAGTATAGGATTTGGTTTCCATCATACCCATCATAATATCCTTTGCTCCCAGCATATATACTATATGAATAATCACTCCCATCATCTTGTGTTGTTATCATTACTGACCACCAATCTCCATTGAAGAATGGAAGTTCTAGTAATATTTTATAATCATCTATATTATTAACATTGGGGTAAAAATAAAGTTTTCCATTTTGATAGGTTGGAGAGGCAATAGATCCACTGTATGACCCGCTGCTTAGTCTACTTTCTTCATATCTTAAAACAACTGCTGATGAAGTCGGACTTACATCTAGAGGATTTGATATATAAAGAAGTGATTGTGAAGCATTAAAGTCAAAAGATGTGCCTAAATTAGGTTTAAATCTAAATTGTATGGCTTGAGGGCGCCCACCATCTATTATGGTTCCACCATATATGCTAAATTTCCCATCTAATATAAAACTAGAAGACATTTCTGACCGGATGGGGTCTAGGTAATAGGCATAGTTATATTTTTGATCAAAATAATCATAAGTAGAAGTATCTTTATCTCTACCTCCAAACTCACTAATTCTTAAAATAGTATCAGGTACACCAAAGCAATTTATTAATGCTCTTAAACCAGGTATAGTACCTTTGGTTTTAGCTAAATAAGGTAAATTATGATATAAACGCTTATATGTTTCTTTATTTATATCATCTAATGGTGTTACTCTAGCAGCGTATGATGCTGTAATATAATTATTTATATACTCTTGACCTGAACCTGCTGTTACTGGGGTTGATCCGGTAGTTTCAGGGTTTATAGCTCCATACCCTAAGAATGCTGAGTAGAGGTCATTGGTTGAGAAATTATTTTGGTATAATTTGATTCCAAATGATCTAAGAGCATTGGCTACTAAATCTTTAGAAATACCCGAATCTAATCTATTATCAGCATTATATCTATTAGTTACATCCTTATAATAAACCCAAATATTGTCATAAGATTGAGCAACCATCTCCACAAATAATTTATATGGATCATTTTGTGGATCTTCTTGAATAAAATTAGGAACTGTGTTGTATAGATAGTCTAAATTATTTCTATCATATAATGATGCGCTCCCTAATATTCCTGTTAAATCATCAGCGTTGCCTAACCAAGATCTTACTTCTGGAGCTCCAGCTGGGTATAAGGTATAAGGAATTGTAGAGGTAGACTTTGGATAAGAATAAGAACCAGAGTCATAGTATAAAAAATATTCATATCCATCAAAATTTTCAATTATATTATTGATTTTATTTGTTAAGATAGATATGTTACTAGATGTAACTAATGATGTTATTCCATTAAGAACATTAATTTCTTGTTGGTACTGGTCTATTAATTGTTTTTTATAATAAAAATTATTGATTCTAGTTACAGCAGATGAGAAATGTACGAAATTTGAAAAATCAGTATAGTCGATTCCAATTTCAATACCGGATGATGATATTAAATTGTTTAATTGAGAATAAGAAGTTGATAATAATGAGCTAGTAATTAATGACTCATATGTTACATACTCTGTTGAATTATTTATTTGATCTTGAACCGGTAAATTTAGATTAGGTCCCTTTATTGGAAATGTAGTTATAGTTGGAACTACAATATCTGGAGTGTTTACTATGTTAAAGGCTAATTCATTTGCTATTTTAGTAACTACCCATAATGTATCTTTAATTCCAACGTTTAAAGAGAGAGGTTCATATAAATTAACTATAACATCTAATGTATTATTATTAATAGCTATGTTATTAGCAGTATATAAGTTGTTTCCACCAAGATTTAAAAAGAAATCTTGAAAATAATCAGGATTAGAATTTAATTGAGTTTTAAAATTATTAACATTAGTTACTACAATAGAAGAATCTATAGTATATCCTAATATTACCTCAGTTCTATCATATGATATTTCTTTAACAAAAAATATTTGATTGAATGGTGATGAATCTAGCTCGTTTTTTAAAAAATTATAATAAGTGTTAAATTCACCACTATTATATCCTAAGCTTATTATATCATTATTTGGATTTATTATTATATCAGAAATATAATTTGATGTTACTCCATCGTTTGGAAAAGAATAATTATTATAATTATAGTCTGTTGCTACAAATGATTTATCAGGAGTTTCTATAGTATATTCAATATAATTTTGAGAGGGATCAAAGGAGGATTGGGTTATAGATGGATTTAATAATACCTCATCTGATATTGTGTAATCGGTTGTAGCTGGGATTTGGGTAACAATTGTAGCCATCTTATATAGTTGTTGATCCTGAAATTTGTAAATTTAATATTGTTTGGTTAGCTGCTAATAATTCTTGTTGTAAAGAGGTTATTTCATCTAATAATACTTGGATATCTTCGTTTGTGTTATCAAAATTAATATACTCTCCACTACGTTTTACAATATATGTATGTGAATTTATATCACCAGTTACCGGAATATCATAAAATAATTTATCATAAAATGTAAAAAATTGCTCCACAGTTATAGTATCTTCTATAGGAGGTGGAGGAGTATTTTGTGTAAATGTAGTATCAATTACATTTTCATATATACTTCTAGGATATAATGTTTTATTTAATTGATAATTAGCCATTTATTATTTTAAAATTATAATCATTATCAAATATTAAAGTACTACCATTAATAGTAGTTTTAATTAAAATTGAGTAATATCTTTCAGGTTGTAAACCATTCATATATAAATCAAAATAACTACTTTGGTTATCAGCACTTAATTGAGTAAATTGATCATCAAAGTTAATAACATACTCATTAGTATCCAAGTCTTTTATAGCATAATATGATGCTGTTGGTAAATAATAATTTATAGCGTAATATGATGCGGTTTGCCATACTCTAAATGGGTATTCAGGTCTGCTGTTTACTCTAAATCTATTTACACTTTCAGGATAAAATACTCCTGGGTTTTCACTTAAAGCTATAGTAGCTGGTAATTCATTTAAGATGGTTAATGTTGATGATCCTGTATTCCAGGTGTAATCTCTCCATTTGATATCTAAACTTGGAGGATAAATAGTATGAGTATCTCTTGAAAAATACCTTAAAGTAATATTATAATTAGGATCATCAACAAATTCTGTTCTTTGTTTAACAATAATTCCATTATTTTCAATTAAACTACTAGTCCATGCTTTAACTATATTAGTAACATTGGTATTAATATCGAAATCATCGAAGTAAGTAAATGTTATTGACGAAGTCACATACGGTACTATAGATGGATTAGACGACGCAGTATACCAAGTACCTCCACCAGCAGTAGTACCGTAAGAAGCGGTTACATATGGCGAAAAACCAGATGTAGTCCAGGCATTACTACCTGATACTCCTCTATAAATCCAACTTACACCATTTGTATATTCAGGAGAATAAGCAAATTTTCCTGTTCCCATTACCCATGAACCAGATATTGGGTATAAATCTATAGTAGTATCTATATTTAAACCATCTCCATAAGCTAAATAATTAGATAAAGAAGCACTCCATAATGAACTGCTAACCTTATTAGTTAATACATCTGCTATTTCTGTAGATGAGAATTGTATTAAGTATCTGCTTGCTTGTGGGTTACCACTAGTTTGAGCGTCTTCAATACTTACGTCTAATATTTCATCTAAACCTGTATTTTTGGCAGGATATCTAGAGTATATAGTTGCGTCTTTGGTAGGGAATAATTTATATATAGCCATATGTTAATAAATATAAAAATTAGAAAGTTACAACCCTACCTTTGATATCACTATCCGGGTATTTTATTTCAAATATCATTGGATCTAAACTAGGGTAAATGACATTATTTTGAGTAGCTCCTTTAATATCATAATTATATTGAGAGTATCCTAATGCAGTACCTGTTTTGTTAGTTATATCAATTGTTTTAACAGTTTGGACTCCTTCTATTTTATCTAATAAAATATATAAATCCTTTAATAAGATTGGCTCATTAATTTGCCATTTATCTATATTAAAATAATTTTTTAAAGCAGCTATACAATTAGTTAATACTAAATTATTATTATATTGGGGTAAAATAGTTACTTCAAAATCTATACCTATATTGATAATAAATGCATCCTTAATTTTAATTGAGTCATTTATTACTCTATATTGTGAGATATATGTTGATAAGTTTTGTTTTAAAGCATTAGAAGTTGTTATTAACTTTTTATCAGCATCAAATCCTAAAATAAACATATTAAGAATTGATGGGGTTTCTCCAGGTAATAATGATGATATTTTTTCTGGTTCGATATATGCTTTGGCTATAGTACCATAATCAGATGGGAGAGATAATGCTCTAACTAAATAATCATCTTGAGTGATAGTTCTTTGCTGAGTCATAAATGTCCCCAATGATTTTAAACGTACATCTTCATCTGAATCTCCAGGGCCTCCTCCACTTGCTGCTAGTGGGTTATTTACAGATATACTATTAAATACATATTGAGCAGTTACTGCGTCTATTCCAGTATTATTAAAAATAAAGTCTGTATTTTTATTAGGAATGATTGATAATGTTCCTGCCGCTACATTGGCTTGTAATCCACCTCCAACTAAATATCTAATAGTTAATGTAGTATTATTAGGAGCTATACCATAAGTATCAGTGTATAAAAAATTAGCAGGGGAAAATGCTGTATTTAATTTTGATTGTTTATAAGGTAAACCTAAACCTACATTATCAGGATTAGGAATAATTTCTTCATCAGTATTTGAAGTGTTAGTACCCGCTCCGAATTGAATTTGCAATGTTGTTTCATTTGTAAAACGAGTCACAAAACGTCGTTGTACTTTTTTAAGTTGGAGTAGATATGGAGTATTATTATTATCTGATGAGAGTGTAGGGTTATTCACATTAGTATTTTTTATAGTATCATAAATAGTTTCTTGGGCTAAATATGGTACTTCATACCATGTATTTCCATCACTATCAACTATATCTAAAATTCCAATTATATTAGAATTACTTAGTTCAACAGTTGAAAATTTTTGAGGAGAACCAAAAGTAAAAGTAGTTGTTTTTATTTCAGCTGAAATTGCTTTTCTGGTTTTTTTTAGAAGGTAGTAATCTGGGGATGTACTATATAGTGTAACCTCTGTTGGATCTGATGAGCTAGAGAAACTAAAGTCTATTGAATCTTGGATTAAAAAATAAGTACTATTATTAGTATTAGATTTGATAGAAGTATTGGGTTTAACTTGTAATGAGTAAGAGTAGTCAGGAGATGATCCATTAGCTGGTACTTGTTGGTATACATCTATATCTACTGTAGCGACAGAAGTAACCTTAGGTCTATAACCCATTGTGTAAGCTAAATTATATATATTATTCTGTTGACGAGTATATTGTAAAAATGTTTCTTGAATTTGATTATCTAAATAAAAGGATAAAACATCTCCTATGTAAGCTGACATTTCCATGAACATCATTCCTGGTGAGGAGGGTGTGAAGTCATTATATACAGTTGGGAAATATGTTTTAGCATAATCCACCAATGATGTTTTAAATTGATTAAAATCTTTATTCAGATAGTTTATATTTACTTTTTGATCAGCCATTATAATGTTATATTAATTTGAGTCACGGGGTTATTGTAAATACTATAATAAATTTGAATATTTATTACGTTTTCATCAAAATTTGGGACTATCTGTATATTTTTGAAATTTACATTTGGGAAGTATAGAGATAAACCCTCTGCTAATTGGGATTGGATATTATTTATTGTTGATGGGGTGATCTGTTCAAATACTGAGGCTCTGATGTCGCTACCAAATGTAGGGTTAAATACTCTTTCTCCTCTATTAGTTAAAACATAATTAATGATATTAGATTTAACTTGATCTTGAGTAGTATAAGTTTGAGTAAATACTTGAGGAGCATTAAAAGGTAAAGATACCCCAATAGCTACTCTTGAGCCAACATCAATAGGATTTTTATTTGGTATTCTATAAGCCATTATCTACCACCCATAATTCCCATTATTTGATCTAAACTCACTTCACCACCAGGTAAACTTGAACCTTCACCTGCTGTATTCATAGGAGGAGGAGTATAAGCTGGTTGAGCATGTGATGAATTGGCAGTAACAACAGTGTCAAATTCACCTCCAATCATACTTCTTAAATTACGTCTAAGATCATGATTTACAGTTGATGTTGTTGGGCCAGTAGCCATTACTGGTTGGTTTAAGAATGGAGTACTAGGAGTATATGATTCCTGTACTACTGTTTTAGGTGATTTAACTGCTTCAAGTAGAATGTCTTTTAATTCTTCTTGAATTGCTTCACGTACTGCTTCTTTGATTAATTTTTTTAAACCGTCGATTTTCATATGATTATAAATATTTGATTATTCAGCTGTTATATTAGGATTTGAATCTATTATGAATTTTAATTGAGAAATTAATACACTTGGGTCAGACGCAAATGAAGGTTCTGTTTTTAAGACGGGAACACCTTGTTTATTTGATGCTTGGGCAAAACGTGAAATAAATTTACTTGTATTTTTTTCGTTTATTTTTACTTCAAGAGTAAATCCTTTATAGGTATTATTTTCACTTTGAGTTGCTGTTACAGTAGCATTTGATAGCGCGTTAATTTCATTATTTAATTGTTCTAAATCCATGTTTTGATCTACAGCACACTGTGCTAGTAGTACATCTAATTGATTTAATATTTGAATTACTGTCCCTAATAACACTCCTATAGTAGCAGACGTTATAGTTAATATAGATACCATTATACCCGCTTTATTTAAAGTCTGGATTATTTTATCTTTAGCCGTACCTGTGATTTCTATAATACCTGATGTTAATGGAGGGAGACCTATTGTAGGAATACCTGTAGCAGGATAAGGAATAGCATATACTAATTGTATGCCTATTTTTAAAGCAGATATTATAACATTAGTTACTCCTAATGTTTTAGTTAAGATAGTTATAGAAGAATATAAATTATTTAACTGTTTAACTAAATTATTTCTTTTCTTAATTAATTCTTGTATCTTAGCAGAACTAGGACAATCAAAAGATTGAGGTGTTTTTTTATTAATTATATCTTGAGCTGCGATTGTTCCAAATTCTAATATTAGATTTATAATAAAAGGTATCAAGGTAGTCTTAATAGTTTCCTTTTTATTATTAAATAAATTAGCTAATTTAGCCTCAATAGGTAGATTTGATTGTTGCTTAACTATGTCATTTTCTTGCTTAGTTAAATCTTGATTAACTTGAGAAGTTAATTGTTGGATAGGGTTTGGGATGGGTATTAATGTTATTCTTGGGACCTCATATATTTGCTCAGTTTTGGTTTCAGATGTTTGGTATACTGATGTAACTGATTTGGTTGTGTATTTTTCTAAAGAATAATTTAATTGTATATCTTTTATATCTGTAGCCGGGAAATTAAAGGAATATTCTCCATCTCTATCAGTTATATCATTTTTAGAGTTTCCAGGAGATACAGTTATAGATATTGCTACTTTACGTAATGGTTCTCCATTTGGATCTACAACTTTACCTTTTATTATAGCGTATTGTTCTATTTCACTCATTTGGATACTTTTACTTTATTAGATAATAAATTCTTCCCATTAACCACTGCTTGTAATCTTTGGCTTAAAGCTAAAGATGCAGGGGCTGCTACACTAAGTAATGATACTATAGGTACAGCTAAACTATCTGTAGCGCTAGAGAACGCTGTATTTAGGGTAGATAAATATTGGGCTATTTCTCCCAGTAATGAATTTAAATCCTCTCCTAATACTGCTGATTGTATATTAGTACCTTCAACACCTTGAGATGAGCCTAGATATACTTTTGGGGCAGTTAAAGCTATATATTTACTAGCGTCAGCATTAACTGATTCATTTGCTGTTAAATGTATTGTGCTATTTGCTCCTAAAATTATAGCTTCATTTTTAGCATTAAAAACTAATCGTCCTGAATTTAGAACTATTTGATTTTTAGAATATTCTCTAGGGTCTTCAGGTGCTTTAGATTTAGCATAAGAGTCAGTTAAATTACTACTAGGTGTGATAGGTAATTTTTGAGTTGAGGTTAACCAAACATCAGACGCATCTTTATTAATGTCTTCAGTTTCAGGAACCCACGGATCACTAGTATAATTGGTTTGTCCATTTCGTATAATAGTGATAGGATTTCCATTTTCACCAATATCTGACCATTGGTTTTTATTATAAGCGTCTTTAACTGTGGAGCCTAAGCGTATAGAATTGCCCCATCTACCCTCATATATAACATCTCCCTCATAAGGTAAGAGAGGATGAATATTTAATTTTTCTTTAAAAGTAGATCCTAAATTTATTTCAGTACTATTATCCTCAGGACGTCTTACCTCTCCTTGGAACGCGCTATCGTAATCTTGAGTTTGGTTTGGAACCCCACTAGCTGGTGGAAGAGCATTGTGGTGTTGGCTATTCCATATGTTTATTGGTGGGAAATAATAATAGCCATTTGAAGTAATATCTGTTGCTATGTTATTGGTAGAAAGTTGAAGGACGTATATTACTTCATTTAAAAGAGGATAATTTTTTATATTGGAAAAAAATGGAACAGCATAATTCTTAAAATTAAATTCTCCATCTGGAGTTGGTTGTTCTATTGGATCCCAGAATACTGTGCCTATACTATTCCACTCTCCAAATGTTTTAAAATATGGATCATTATTATCTAAAATAATATGTTTAACCCGAGCAGATATTAGTTTTCCATTAGCTGGGGATAGATTTGGTTTAGATACTACATCCTTAACAGACTTAACTATAGCTGAACTACCATAAATTACCTCAGGCATTTATTCTCCTCCTTTAAATTTATCTAACTCTGCTAATAGTTGTGCTTTTTCTTCTTCAGAAATACCAAATCCACCATCACTATTTGATGAAGCATTATTAGCCATACGTTGAATAATAGTGGCCATTTTAATTAATTGTTCATCATTTTTAACACTTATTTCTAAGTATTCTTTAATTAATGGTACAATTAAAGTAGCATCACCTATTTCATTAACAAGTGGCTTTAATTCTGAGATTAAAGCGGATATTTGTTTGTCTTTTTTCTTTTGGTTATTGTATATTTCCTCTAAAATATCAGAGAATTTTTTACCACCAAATACTACATTATCTAAACCTTCCATAATATTTATTTTTTATAAATATGGACATTAGAAATTTGTATGTCCGTTTTCTAAATAATAATAATAATGTTGTTTAAATATATCATATAATCTATCGGCTATCTTAGTGATTTTAGGGGTTTTAGCGTCGATAATTTCACGAATATATATATACAGTGCCTTTTTATTAAAGACGTCTATACTCTCACGCTTACGGAACAACTCTAAAATAGCATCTGCGATTTGAGCATCTGTTTTTTTAGGGAATAATTCATTAATATTTTCTGTACAATATTCTACATACTGGTCTATGAAGTTGATTAGTTTATCGCTTTCAGAGCCCTCGTCTATTCTATATGAGAAATTTTCATTTGATTCTATCTCACTAACAGGTGCTTTTTCAACTCGTTTTTTATAATTTTTATTATTACTATTAATTAAATAACGCTTAGCAATTGTTCCAAAATAAGAATATGCTTTAGCACCTTTATCTGGGTTGAATAAGTGTAATTTAGAGAGTAAAAATGTGATTACCTCGTGTTGTAAATCTTCAATATTATCTACCTCTGTATAATAAAATTTAAAAGTATGGATGATATTTTCTGTTAATTTAAAGAAAGCATAATGTATGCGAGTTCTATATAGAATATCTCGTTCTGTTTGATCTATAAGACTATTATATAATACAATTGCATCCTCAGTATCTTGAGTAAAATATTGAGTATTCTTTTTTTCTTTCACCTCTATCATAAATTTTTAACTTTAAATTGATTTAATGTACTTTGTATTTGTTTAATTTCTTCAAAGAAAAAACCTACTTCATCATCTGATTTAAATGATTCTTTATAGTCTACTTCTTTTAATTTCTTATCTGAGAATTCAATTATGTCTGAGAGTTTGTTTAAGTATGATAAATAAGAGGCTAAAATTGTAGCTTGGTTATTCATAGCATCTTCTTGTTTTTCAAGTTTTCTAAGAAGGTTAAAGGTCGTGTATCCTAAGATCACGACCATCAAACCTAATATTACTGTTAATATTATCATAAGTTGTCTAGTAAGTTCATTAGACCTTCACTTTTAACTGAGCCTAATGCTTTAGTTTTAATTGTTGGCTTCTTTTCAGTTACCTTAAAGTTATCTGCTTTTTTCTTAACTTCACCTTTAAATTTAGGATTCCATTCCTGTTCAAACTCAATACGAGCAGCCATTAAATCAGCCTGGTGGATAATATAGATAAGTGAAGTACGTGGTTTAGTTTCTGGTGACCAAGACATTAGATAAGGTTTATTAGCATCATCGTATAAACCATCATGTAATTTAATAGATAACCATTCGTTTTTAGATACTGAAATACCATGAGAAAGTAATAAATGTAAACTACGATCTGGTACTGACATAAATTCTAAACGATCATTGAACTTATAATCTTCACCTAGTTTATCACGTCTCCATTGATCATCCTGAGGGATATATGCTTCATGTTGCTCATCACCCATTTTACCTAGGTCATGATTTAGAGCTGCGAATACTAATTCTTCAGTAGTATATGTAGACTTATCTACCCCCATCTCGATCCATACCTTATTTAATTTAAGAGCACAATCGATAACACGAAGGACATGATCGACGTAACCACCTGGGAAAGCATTATGATATTCCTTCTTATGAGCAGCAGGCATTAACATAATACGTTCTGAATATTTAGAGTAAAAATCTAATAACTGTGAACGACGTGGTTCACTGATATATGATTTAATTATTTCTTCTAAATCTATCCAGTTCTGTTGGATTTGTTCTGCTGTTAATTTCATATTAGTTATATGATGTTGGTTCTACTTCAATAAATCCTCTAGTTTGATCTACTACTTCTCTTAATATTTCTAAAAGTTTAATATAGTCTTCAATCGGTTGCTGAGTTTTAACAATGAAGTTTAATTGATTTGTAATTCCATCAATCTTATCAAGTTGATGTAATACGTTGTTTTTATTTTTCATATTTTATTTTTTTAATTTTTATTATGTCGATTACGTTAGTCACATTGGTTACATCTTTTCTCATAACCCGTAATCATACTATACACATAAGAAGATTAAAATCCAAGTTATTCTTAAGAAAAAGAAACCATGTCTAGAATTTTTTTAAGAAATGCACATCTTTCATATTCTTCCATATCTTCATAGTACTGGAGGCACGCAGTTAGTGCTTGAATAAATTTATCATCCGCATAAGTTTGTATGATTTCTGCGTGAAAACTGTTGGTTAAATCAATTTTCGCCAGATGATCATATGCTCTCCAATAAACCATATGAACGCCGGCTTTCTCCATTTTCTCAACATCTAAATTTACGTCAGAAGAACGCATGAACTGAAATAATTGTTCACTAAATGTGCTGTAGTTTATAATTAATTTCTTAAATAACCCCATATAGATGTATGGATGATCCACTAACTCAGCATTATTAGCTATATTTCTTTCCTCGGGAGTAGGATCCTCATCAGATTGAAATAAGTTAAATAGTTTATCTAAATTCATTGTATATAAATATATATGAATAAAAAAAGAGCGATAAATCGCTCTCTAAATATTTTGTGCGCCCACCTGGGCTCGAACCAGGGACCTAATGATTATGAGTCATTTGCTGCTAACCAACTGAGCTATAAGCGCATTTGTTGTCCCTGCTGGATTCGAACCAACATACTCAGAATCAAAATCTGATGTCCTGCCATTAGACGAAGGGACAGTAGTGCTCAAGGTTGGACTTGCACCAACATGTTCTTTCGAACTCGTTAACTTAGCGTCTATCTATCGGATTTACCATGGTAACCTCGCTTTCGCCACTTGAGCATATTTTGTAGTCGGTACGGGAATCGAACCCGTGTTCCCAGAATGAAAATCTGGTGTCCTAACCCCTAGACGAACCGACCATAAAAAAGATAGATTATAATATCCACATTTTCCACTATAAGAAGTAACGACCAGTCAAGTTGTGAATCTTACTTTATGTCGCCTGCAACAGGTGAAACTTACTTCTATCTTTTAGTTGACTAATAAGGAATTGAACCTTAATCCTGTTTCCCTTTCCCCGTCCTCATGCGGACTGTCAGTACTCCGTTCTACCGTGCGCCATTACACCATAATCAAGCGAGAGTTTCGAACCTCTCAGGTTTCAGGATAATTACTCCTGAACTTTGTAGCGGGGGCAAGACTCGAACTTGCGACCTTCAGCTTATGAGACTGACGAGCTACCAACTGCTACCACCCCGCTATATGTTATCTTTTAATTGTTCAAACCTTACACAAGTTAAATAATAATTAACTAAATGTTCTTTAGTAACTTCATGTCCTCGGTTTGAGGGTGAATTTACTACTTTCCACATCTCCTCCAAGGCTTTCTCATCTAGTTGTTCTATTTTTAATTCTTTAACTAAAATAGTTTTTAACTCGCCTATGTACGTAAACTCCATATACTTTAATACATATATACTAATATACGATTGGCTCGCCAACTTGATGCAAAGAACCAATTTCCCTTAATTTATCAAACGCAGTTAACGGAGATAATTTGAAAAATTCTCGACTATTCCCGTGATCCGAATCAATTCGATGGTGAGCAAAATATTTATGCATTTGTTGCTCAATGTTAAAGGCGGATCCTTTAGAAACAGCTAAACCAAATTTAGGCACCCATTCATTAACAGTTGAGGTAGCGTTAATTGAATTAACCCTATCTTCAATAGTACGAACAGTCATACCAATTTTGACTATTTCGGGGTAACCCGGATTAATAAGAATATAAATATATTCTATATTATCTTTGGTTCTAGTTTTAATTTCGGTATTTTCTATACCATACAGATAAATCCATTCATGTGATTCATCGTCAATTGGTAAACTCAATTCAATTGAGTATAAAGCAGGAAAATGATCAAATACTTTTTCGGATTTGACATGGCGTGCTTTTTCTCTTAATGCTAGATAATTACTATACCATTCTTGGGCTTTAGGATGGAAAGTTCCATCTTTAATAGTAGATACTATTTTGATCTCTCCTTGTCCCTCAAGATCAACAGCTTGATTTAAATGTATTTTAGTTCGGTACATACATTTCTTTTAAATGAATAAAAATAAAACCCAATTGTAGTCCGGCAAAAAACCAACTAAGATTTGACCAGTTGTATTCTTTTCTTTTTCTACACATAATAGCATTCACAACATGGATTGCTAATAAGAGTAAATCCCAATATATCATATTTTATTTGTTTCAAAAAATGTAGAACGCTCCAATAATTGCCATTGTTAACGCAAACAAAATAATGTATACGTCAATAAGCCAAATAAAAGCATTGAAATCATCCTTTCTTATCCAATGAGTTATAAAAAATAGTTTTCTCCAATTCATAATTTTTATTCTTCTTCGTCTTTGGTTAGCTCAGTATACTCTAATGCAAATTGTATTAACCCATTAAGGTATTGCCACCTTGGACATGCGTTTGGGTAACTTGGAAATATCTCTTTAAGTTTTTGTTCTTGCCATTCTCTTTCTGAAGGGAATGGTGATAACCATTCTCCATCAACATCATCGGGTTTTATGGATGCGCTCATTTTATTTCTTTTTTATTTTAGTAGCACAGACAGGATTCGAACCTGTAATCGGGTTTCTAACTGGTGTCCCGTCCCCAGAGCGTCTACCAATTCCGCCACTGTGCTATGTTCCTCGTCTTTCCGAGGTGTCATCGATTTGGTTGTTAAGTTTGACAAGTCTATTAAATCGAGAACCTTTACTTCGCGATTAGGGCAAGATTCGAACTTGCATTTGGTTACCCAATGGTTTGGGAGCCGATACCAATTCACATACTTCGGCTGCGAGTGTCTACCAATTCCACCACCTAATCATTTGCCTTTTTAGACCTAAAGAAGGCTAACTTTATCATTACTGAACGCAGAAGTTCTTATGGTTTTTTGCGTGGTACATTTTTACCTTTTAAAGTGGTTGAAACGACGTCGGATATTTGCAAAGGCTAACTAATATCCTATCTCCTATACGATGAGAACAGTGATTTGAGCTTGTGTCAGAGGCTTACTGTGTTTTACGATCCCCTGGCCAACGGGGCTTATGCTGTCATATCAAAACTACGTTCTGTAACAATATATTCTGAACCATCATACTCTTCGATTTTAAATCTAGTACCTTCGGGTACCCATTCAATTGTTAAGTCTTCAACTCCTCCTAAGTATATACCTTTTGCTTCTTCTTCACCAAGCAATTCTACTAACAATGTTGATATATTGTCTTTATTGTGTTGTTCACTTTCAATTAGTTCTACTAATTTAGGGTGAAAAGCCAATGTTTCTCTATTTGGTCCGTCATGCCATGTTGACCAACCGGCTCCATAACCGTTTGAAATTATTACTGCTACGTGACCGTCTCTAATTACTTTTTCCATGTTATTTAGTTTTTACAATTTCAATAAGTTTTTTTAGGCACTCCAACTCTGCTTCTTCGTAGGTAGTATAGCTCATACCCCTTTGCTCACCATCGGGAAATATAACCTTAAAGAACTCTCCCCAATTTGATGACATACCTGATTCAATAAAAAACCTTACTTTATACTTCTCTCTGAACCATCTAAATGCTTGTGAGTAGGTTGGAGATGATGTAGTATCACCATTTACTAAATTATCATTCCAATTTCTTGACTCCGAATTAATTCTAAATTGTTTAGAGTCATTAAATACTGCTAAACAGGGTTCATCAAATCCAAGGTGCTTAAGTTCTAAAGCCAACTCATAGGGTACAAATTCTTTTTCCATAGTTATTTTAAAGTTTTTTTATTTCTTCTTTTACTTCTTGCCAATACATCATTTTAGATGTCCCGTAATCAAAATCATCAAATACAAGATGGTCTAATTCTTCTAACATCTCATTCACTGCTATCAAAGCGCATTCTTTAGCTTCTGATTTTGCCCCTTCATTTGAGTAAGTATCATCAGGTAATCTTTCATAATACTTCACAAATAAATCAATTCCTTTTTCTTTTGGTGTCATAATTAGTCCTCCAAATCTAATAACCAATTCATTTTATCCCACCAAAACCAAGTAGCTGGCGCAACAATGGTAACTATTGCTAAAAACCATCCCCATAATTGCCATCCTGCGTCTGTGCTACTTCCATTAGTGAGCGCACCCCAAACACCAATAAGCAAAATTGCGTTTACCACAATAAATGCTAAAATTCTTTTTAATCCGTTTTTCATAATTTTAATTTTTAATTAATTCTGCTCCTAAATAACCTAATACTAATACTACCGTTAATGCTAAGGCAATTTTAATGAAAAACAATCCACCTACAAATAGTGGTAATCGTTTATCATCGTTAACCCAACAGATAAACTGCCCTACATAATGTGATAAAATTACAAATAAACTAATTGATAAAAACATCATCATAACCTTAATTTTTAATTTATGCGGTAAATATACGTATATACTTTGTCGATGCCAAACTTTTTTGTAAAGAAAGAGATTTTAATTTTCATATTTTTTTGCCGAAAGGGGTAATTCGAAATTCCATGTTGCGTTGTTGGGATATACGTATATACGCTCGGCCGGCGTTATACGTTTACGAGTTGAAGGTGCGGGTAGTGTTGCAGAGAGAACGGATATACGTTATATGGACAGCAGCGCGCATGTGAGCGCACCGCATTACTACTATATATATACGGCATATATACGCACGCACCCCTCTAAAAAGAGAGGAGGGACCCAACCTCAGATCCCACACTCAGAAACCAACACTAGTGTCGATTTGTACATCTGTAATTTACCATGTCTCTACCTGCATTGCGCTTATGCGCTTTAGCAGTCACTGATCTATTTTTACGCGCGTGCGCTGAGTAATTGTAACCGTGCTTTGTGCTTGAGCATGAGCTTAAAAATGCTACTACAGCTACGAACGCTATGAACTGTAATACTACTTTAACTGGATTAACTGTTTTCATGTGTTATGTGTTTTTAATTATTATGCTGTGAATATACGACTTAACTTTCAACTATCCAAATATAAAATAAAAAAAGGATACATTAATTAAAATATATCCTTTAATTTAACAACTACACTTCAACTAATTAAAAATCATACAATACAAAATAAACTCTCTTACCTTTAATCAACTTCATTTCTACACTTACATCATCATCTTCAACATCATCTTCATACAAATTACAACCAATTTCTACACTATAACCTTCACTATTACAACCAATAAAACCTCCAAACTCATCATCTTCAAAACTAACAATTTCCTCAACACTAATATCATCATCATCTAAAATATTAACTAATACATCTTTTATTTCATTAACATTTTCATCTAAAAACTTCTTAAAATCTAAATTTCCTTTTTTCATAATATATATTTTTAATTATTACTTTAAATATACAATATTAATTTTAAATAATCAAATAAATTAACATTTAATTTTAAAATATATTTTTAAACAAATAAAGGACTATCTATCTCACTAATTTCACTTCCAGATTCAAATACAATATAATTATTAAAGAAATAACCTTTAACCGTTTCGAATGGTTCACCCCAGTTTAACTCACTCTCATAAATGTCCTTAATTAATTCATTCAAGTTGTCTGTAACGAAGTAATCTCTACCGTCGTCAACATTAATAGCGATAAAATTTTTCATGTGTTTTATGTTTTTAATTATGCTGTAAATATACAACCACAATCTCAAATAACCAAATAAAGCATTAATTAATGTAGTACCATCTTTCAACGTTGTACTTTGCCACATCATTATTCTCAGCTAGCATCCTGTACTCCGACCTCACTACGGAGTGCACTCGCTCTAGATCGGGTGTCTCAACCAGTGTCGACCCAAGCACCCTGGCAAATTCATCATTTGATTGATCCACCTGTGCTTGAGTTACAGGTGGTAGCCCACAGTATACGGCCTCAGCTACCTCACTCACAAACATGCCTGAGTACAGGCCGCTCAGATTGTATCTATTGATAAACTGATCTGCGTTACACCAGATGTAAATACATTCCTTGGTTGCTAGCACATCAGCATGTTGAGCTCCAATTGCAAAGAACCCATTACCGATCCCAGACACATTAAATAAACCAGACGGTGACCCGTGCCCTAGCATTATTATTCGATCATTCGCTTTAATCACCTCCATTAATGTTTGGGCGGTGATGTTCTTAGTGATCACCGTGGCCCCAGGTATGTTCTGATAGATCGGTCTGAGGAAATCGGTTGATCGATCATCTGGGTGTATTACTAGTGTTTTCATTTGCTGAAATATTCAATTATCATTGCTATTACACCCACTATTCCTAGTATCACTGCTGCCGCAGCAAATGGGATCCACAGTGGGCTTGTTACCCACCACCAGCTCCAGTCGATGGTGCCTGTTAGTTTTAGAACTAGGAACACGATGAATAAGACCATCCCTATCCCTATTCCGCTTGATGTGTTTTCGTTTGCCATGTTATTTTATTTAATATTAGATTCAGGGTAAGCACTAAGGATTGATTGTTTATTTACCTCGGCATATTCAGATTCAGGGTCGTATGGGTTAGATAACTCTATACTTACTTCAGCATTATCAGCAGCTGCCTCAAGTGCTGCTTTAACATGAAGTTTAGCAAACTCATTCATAGCAAATACTAATGTTCCTCCACTTAATGTTTCAGGTAGATTTTCTTGTTCTAAGAACTCTTTTGCTGTTGGTACCTTACTCATATTCATTCTGTTTTTAGTTTAATTCAAATCGTCTGTTAAATAATTCTGCTTTAACCGTATACTTGATCTGGTTAGCTAGCGCTATAAAATGAGCTGCTAGATCCACCATGATCATATCGTCTTCACCTGGCTCTTTACCCAGCATCTCTAATTCCTCACCCATTATCTTTACCTGGTTCTTCACCTCAGCAATCTCGGCTTCCGTCTGATCCAATATCGCTTGCAATTGGTAGGTAAATAGTGTTTCAATGTTTTCAAATTCGACTTTCATGTGCTTGTTGTTTTTAATTATGGGGTAAATATACGCTCAAACATTCTGGACTCCAAACAAGAGTGGGAGCACTTTTGGCTCCCGATCTCTCTATAATTAAAACACACATGAAAATTAACTCTCAATACTCAAATGCTCTATAATGTTATCTACTTCAGCTGCTACTGAATCAGCATCAACACAAATGAAATCATCAATTTCATTACTAAATGCTTCTTTAATTGCATCATTATCTACATTGATTTCGATTTGGTTGTTATAGTTCAACTCCAAACTAACTAAATTATCATCATCCAAATAAGCGTTTGTTATTGCTTCTTTACATGCTACTATTGTTCGACTCATTAACTCCATAGCAATCTCAACCACCTGTTCTTCAGTGAATGTACGCTCAACTACTGTTCGATTTGTAAGTGTAACCTGATCTTCATCATCACAAGTACATACACCACTACAACATGTAGTGTATTCTGTTGATTGTGCTTTAAAAGATTCTGTATTCGTTAAATGCATTTTCATTGAATCTATTTGATCTTGAATCTCCATTAACTGTTCCATTACTGTTTTCATGTTGTTTAATTTTTTTAATTATTATGCTTTAAATATACGAACGGATTTGATTAACTCAAACCCATTCCTTCATACTTTAACAGTGAGTTACAAATGTAATTGTGCACTCGACTAATTGACTTACACGATTCAACATTTCGAATGATGTTGACTTTATCTTCGGCTTTAATGTGCTTATCTTCAACGAACTCTTTAACAAACGTTTTTGCTTGATTTACATCAGTCATTTTAAAGACGTTTTCTGCGATCTGCTCGAAGATACTCTTAATTTGAATTTTGCTCATGCGTTTTTATTTGCTATGAATATACAACTTAATTCTACGATTGCCAAAAAAAGGTAACCTAAGTTACCTTTAAATCAAATCTCAATCCATTCTCTTACACTCCATTGCTCTTCAGTTCGATATCCTTCACTAAAATAATTTAAACTATCATAAATGCTTAATCGACCTTCTCCGTCAGTATGAATATATACTGTTTCAAATGAGTTCAGATTACTTAAGTACATATTAACTTCTTCAATCCAATCTTCATCATCAAAAAACATATCTGATTCTTCTAATTCTTCTGTATCAGCTCCATATGCATCAAACAATATTTTAGTTAATACATTCTTTACTTCTTCATTCTGAAGATTTCCTTTTGGAAAATTGTTTACTTTGTACAACTCATTGTACGGCTCGCCTCTAAATACTTTTGTCATGTTATTAATGTTTTAATTATGCTGTGAATATACGACTATATCTGCTTAAAGCCAAAGAAAAAGGTGGAAGCTTTCGCTTCCATCCTTCTCATAATTAAAACACACACATTATCCTGGCTCACCTTCGAAGTCAGCATCGTCTGCTTCTGGGTAGCTATATTCTACTTGATTCAAGCCGATTCTGAATTGAATCGAATTACTTGTATCACAATCTCTGTTCTTGCTGAATGATACTGTTCTAGTATCTCCGTCTTTCTCTTTCTTAATCGAGCACATTGCATCAGTCATGTGTTTCAATCTGTTTGATCCACTGAAATCACCTGATTTAGTCACTTGCTGAATGTTGATAAATGCAGTGTACATGTTCTCGTCGTTGCCTCCTTTCTTGTGTCTAGTCTGCAAGTCTAGAAACCAGAGCTCAGCTGCACTCTCTGTTGTGCGATAAGCGTCTTTGTACATGTCAACCACTTCTGCTACTGAGTCAATTGCAATGATCTCGTATCCTTCTTGAAACGCATGCTCAAGTGCTTCTTTGACACTGGTAGAGTAGTTCTTTAAAAACAAGGTAGGTACGTTTGCAATGTTAGGCATGCGACGACAGTACTTGTAGTAACCGATCTCATCCATTTCTCCTGACACAAACAATGTCTTGTAACCTTGTCTAGTCCACTTGGACATCATATCTAACACTATTGTTGTTTTTCCTGATCCGGGTCCGCCGCAAATGATCATGTTGGTTGCGGACATCAGACCTCGGTTGGTGCTCAAGATATCGTCTATGATCGTATCCGTTCTCATTGGACGGAAGATCGATTCATCAAACGTCAATTCTGCTCCTGTTACAATTCTCATTGCTGCTGGATCAAATGTGCTGACGGCAGCTGGTGTTGCTTGTTTGCTTGTGCCAGCTGGTCTGCCTCTTCTTTTAATTACTAAATTACTCATGTGTTTTGTGTTTTTATTATTTTGTAAATATACGAACGAATTCTGCAGACGCCAAAAAAAGAGCGACTCTTTCGAATCGCTCTTAAAACACACACATGGTCTCGACCTACGTTTAGGCCACTTTGCTAAGCTTCTTGCGCTTGCTAGAGATTGAATACATAGCATTAGCTACATCTTCTGTTACGGTACGACGTCCGTTTGTCATGTTTGACACGTGGCTCACTGAGTAGCCTGTCATCTCTGCAATACGGTTGGTGTCACCACTTTGCTTACGGGCATTCCAAAATGCCATTTTTGCTGTACGATTTAAACGCATAACTTTTATTTATTTAATTATTAATTATATCCAATATAATAAACCTATTTTAAAGGCCAACTTATTTTTCAAATAAAACCCAGACTGATTAGATCTGGGTTCCAGATTAAATGTCTCATAATCAACCTCACAGTCTCATAATCAACTACTGGCATTAGCAGTCAGGACAGGATTCGAACCTGTATGAGATTGATTTTAACTTGGCCGAACCAAGAGTTCCCAATAATCTGCTACGTTGTCTTCCCTTGAACCTAATCGGGGATTTTTGCCCTTAACAGGTACATACGTTACCAGCAACCTCTAAACTGTAAATAGCGTCTACCAATTCCGCCACCTGACTATTTTTTTATTTTTCTCGAATCTTTTCTAATTCTATTGCTATAACATAAAGCGCAATTGTTGATATTATTGCGCAAAAAGGATAGATAAAAAGATTTAATATTTCTTGCATAGTTTTAATTTTTAATTATTGCTTTAAATATACGACCACTCTTTAACAAAGCCAAATAAGAGGTTATTTATTTTTGTAGTCAGGACAGGATTCGAACCTGTATTTTTTTTGGTTACTTAGATATCAACTCCGCTACCAATAGGAGCCTTATATTCGCAGCGTCTACCAATTCCGCCACCTGACTATTTTGCTGATTAAAAAGGATTCGAACCTTAATCCTGAGCTCCAGTTACGGTCTCTGTGCGCCTTTACACCATAATCAATCGACAGTTTCGAACCTGTCAGGTACTGAGTTAATTACTCTCAGACTTTGTAGTCAGGACAGGATTCGAACCTGTATGTGGTGAACCGTGAATTTCTTACACGTCTTACCAAGCGTATCCATTCCGCCACCTGACTATGTTGTTTAGTGGGACTCATACCACCATGCTTCATTGCCTTGTATCATGTTTTTTTGTTTAAGCTAATTTGTTTAGTAGTCAGGACAGGATTCGAACCTGTATGAATGATTGGTTTCGCTTTCACCCAATTACCACTCACTGGCTACCATAACGCCACCTGACTATTTTGATTAGGTGGGTCGCTCATCTCCACTGTCTGCATTCCTTTAAGGCATGACCTTAACTGCTCTAATCATTTGTACCGAAGGCGGGAATCGAACCCGCACGGGCAATTGCCCAATTGATTTTAAGTCAATCTTGTATACCAGTTTCAACACTTCGGCTTTTTAAGAGGGTGAGTGCCGTCGCACCCACCCCTGGGTTGCCTTACCGGTTAGGCTTCCACTACACTATCTTCTACTGTCTCTGTTTTTGGTTTAGCTGGGCGTCCACGCTTAATTACTCCACCGTTTGCTTCTTTACGAGCTGCTTGTGCTGCTAAACGTGCTTGACGTGCTGAACCTGCTACTACTGGGCGTCCTTTTGTTTTTGTTTCTGTACTCATAACCTTTATTTTTTATTTGTTTTTAATTATTATGCTTTAAATATACGACTTGTTTTTTCTAGAAGCACGTTTTTTCTCACTTTTCTTCTTCTACTTCCCACTCACCGTCACCTTCTTCAACCCATCTCATTGTAGCGGTTTCCTCTGCATCACCATTCATCACCATGTCTAGTGCTTGTTCTTCATTCTCAGCCTCAACGTAGTAGGTATACTCTACGGTTGCTGGTATTGTTTCTGTAACGATAAATTTTTTCATGTGCTTAATTATTATGAGGTAAATATACGACTATATTTTTGCAAGGGCACGCATTTTCTTCCTTTTCTTAATATTTATATGGGACCCGACCAGGTCCGTGTCGCGCCGATAGATCGCGTAATATTTTGAGCATATCTAACTCACCCATAGCGGGTTAAAACTGATAAAAACACTGTTACCGAGATGCAGGTCGAACGCACAAACCAAAGTTAGGGTTTAAAACAAACTAAAACAAAGTTGCCTCATTCTTTAAACACATTGCTCGGAGAGCGAAAATCACTGGAATAAAAGAATAAACGCACGTTACCTATTTACTCGAAAAAAGACGGCCGCACGACGGCCCACCACTGTCTCTAGATAATCTATCCGATCCTCCTGCCTGATCCTCCTGCACTCACTCCACCTTCCTCAAGGTAAACCCACCCGCTCTCTTTAAGCAGGTGGGTTGTCGGTTGTAATACGGTATTTTATTTACTCCCCTGTTTCCGCACTTATCTGAGCTAAATATCTCTCGGCTTGAGTCCAATTCTGGAACCATGGGTTTATACTGTACTCATTCGGCTCTACTACCAAGTTTATCTGGCCTGGGAAGTTATGATCAATAGCTCTCAACACTTGTTGCACTAGTGATGGTTTAACATACATCCAAAACTGCCCACTCTCACTATCATACTGTACTCCCTCACCTGGCTTGAAAAACATCTTAAGTGTGTCTTCCATATCATAGTGGGACAAATCACCCTTAGCACATCCAGATAAACAAATTGATAGGCGCTCCCTGTCTGGAATCAATGCTTTGATTGCCTCATCAGCTGCCTCTCGATAAGCTTTAAACTCGTCCTTTTCCTCCTGCGTTGGCTCTATACCCTCTCTCCCGTAAGTGTTTTTCCAGTGCTTGGCTGTCGCAGCCATTACTATAGCTACTTGTTTTTTGGTTTCTTCTGTGCTCATATGTTTTAATTTATGCTGTAACGATACGAATAAAATTTTAATTTTCCAAATAAATTTTTGTTCTTTTTGCTTGTTTTTTTTTAAAAATGCCCCTCCCCGGGCCCAAAAGACCTAATTTTTTCTTTAAATATACAAACAAAAACACAAAAAGGCACGCACTTTTGCATACCTTTGTGAAAATATGTGGTGTTCGTAACGTATATACTTTGTCGACGAGAGAGAGGGGAAGGGGCGGGGCATGGGGTTACCCTGTCCCACCATCCCATACCACCCACATCTCACACCCTGTCACATACACTATTCTGTTGCCTCTAGCTGATCTCTCTAGACCACATACGCAAACAAAACAGGTCACACTTGCGTATGACCCTGCTTGTTCTCTTTGCCTATTCTTTCTGTTCTCTCTATTCGTTCCCTCTGCTTGTTCTTTTTGTTCTCTCTACCCAATATCTCTACTCTTTTCACCCGTATACTCCTTTACCCATTCCTCCTCACTCATAAATGGCTTGTTCTCTCTACCCGTTACTCCTTCTCTTTCCATCCTAATGATATCATCTGCTATGTTAGCTATTATTTTGATAGTATTGCTTACGTTATAGTAAATGAGTGAGTTAGTATTATCTGTTCCACCGTCTGTGATTTCGATTTCTGTATTGTTATGTTTTACTCTGATTTTCATATTACTGGATTATTATTTATTATTTTCTCCCGTCTGTCACCTCATTGCATTTTAATTCCTCACCCGTTAAAGCAAAGTAAAGATTTTGAAGTTGGTGAACGTACTTTAGTTCAATTGACTTTTCGAAACCATAGCTAAAATAAATTGCATCACCATTATTCCAAAAACCTAATTCTGTCTTGATAGACATTAACCTAAACTTGAACAACCATTCTTCTGTTAGTGGGATTGGTTTAATGTGTGATAAAGTTGAATCTAAACTAATTCCTTTAATTTTTAGTACACCACCCAAATTATCATATACATAATTCCCAATTCTAAGTTCATTTGCTTTCATCATAATACTCTTGTTCTTGAGTCTCCTCAATCATTGGTTGGTTATCTAGTTTCTCAATCACAATGTTAAGGGCTTCAGGATAGTGGTTATGCCCTGATTGGAAATAAATTGTTGTCAATCCTAATACCTCATTATTAATGTAATGTCTGTTTTTACCCTTACCTTTTAAAATCTCGTGGTCCATTGAAACATCATTCCAATCATCCAATACACATTGGTTTCCACCTTTGATTTTGTAGTGTAGTCTAACAATATTGTTATGACTAAAGTTTTTAATAAATTCACCTAGTTTCATTTTTATATATTTCAAATAATTCTTCTTCAGTATAGTATTCACCATGGTACTTATAGTTTTCTGGTTTATATCCATCTATATGTTCCCACATCCACCTATCTTTAACCCATGTTGACATCCAGTTCTTAGCTAACCATTTAGCAAAGTTAATCGCTGTTGTAGTAATTTGTTTATATTGTTCTCTAATGATCCATTCATCATCTGTTAAGCCATCATCTTCTACTTCAAACTCATTATTCATTGTTATTTCTTTAGGAATCCACTTACCATTATTCTTTATAGCTAGCTCTTCACTCCAAATAACTTTAGTTTCAAATCTATCATCCATCGTCACTTCTTTGCCGTAAAGATGACTATACATTTCAATCGCGGTTTGTTTACTCATTACCACCTCCAAAATCACGTTTTACTTTTTCATTAATTGCGTCGGCAATGAATTTACCTACTTCATCCTGAAATGCTTCTGCTCCCGCTTCAGTTTTAAACTCTTGTTGTAACGCGCCCCATCCTCTAACTTCACCAATCAATTGGTTTCCATCATCATGTTTAGCCCATAAGTATTGTCCATAATCATCGTAATGGACGTTTTGTAGCCATTGTTTAATTGTCATTTTTACCTCCTATTTTATTTTCATCTTTAACATTTAAGCCATGCAATATAGTATCATACATTGTATAAAACAGAGCACCTGCTCCCATAATCACTAAACCAGCAACAAATGTTAATGGGAAATAAGTACCTACAATTACAACCAATGTAAGTGTTCCTATAATTGATAGAGTGATTAGTGCTGCTTTTAGTTTATTTTTCATTGTTACCTCCATATGTTTGTTCGTAGTATTGTTGTGCATTTTCTTTCACTTTACGGAAAGGATTTCCATCATCATACATCCAACATTCTACATAAGCATCCGTAATCTGCTCACGTTCCATTTGTATTGCTTCTTCAATTTCTGCTTTGTAAAAATCTTTGAAATGTTTATCGTGATTACTTGTTATTTTATCTATAAAATGTTGTAATGCTGTTTGTTTACTCATAGTTATTTAGTTTTTACAATTTCTATTAGCTTTTTCAAGCAAGCTAACTCTGCTCCTTCGTAAGTGATATAACCTACGTCCACAAATTCATTATCATTTGATAATACTAGATATTGATAATCATTTGAAAAAGTAGTTTCATGAAAAATTATGGAGTGATTCATATCATACTTTTCTCTAAACCATCTAAATGCTTGTGAGTAGGTTGGTGCTGATGTTCTAATGTCTTTTGTAAATGGATTTATTGACTTAACGATAAATAATTCTTTTGATAGATTGTAGTAAATAGCAAAACAAGGTTCATCAAATCCAAGTTGCTCTAACTCTAAAGCAAGTTCGTAGGGTACAAATTCTTTTTCCATAGTTATTGTTTTTAATTATGCTTTAAATATACGACTAAGAATACTAAAAGCCAAATATAAGGTGATTTACCATGAATCTGAGTAATCGATCCACCCAGCATCATCTAGAGCGTCCTTAATTTTGTCTAATGCTTTCTTCATATCATCAGTAGCATTATTAAACGAATGTTCTCTAGACTTCATACCCGCCTCAAAAGCATAGTGCATAAGGTAGTTAACAAATGTTTCTTTGAATCCGAATGTCTCACCTTTACCTACATAACGATCTGTATCTTGCATTCGCTCGCTCACATATGCTTTTAACCACAATATATTTTGATCTACTTCTTTAGGTGGTGTTGATAACTTATCAGCACCTTCAGCTACTCGCTTTGTATACATGTCCCAAAATTCACTCATGTTGTTCTTGTTTTTGTTTTCATATGCGTTTTAATTATTTATTTATCAAAATAGTTGCGTATATTCCGATGTTAGCAACCATCATCAAGATAACTTTCTACTACTTCACGATGATATTCAGGATGCTTGCCGTCCATATCTTCAAGAATTGATTCGAGAAGATGACGTTTGCTAATAGCAAATAAATCCAATAGCTTATCAACTGTAAAGTCATCAAAGCAACCAAAATCTGTTAGCAGTATTTCTTCTATTTTTTGTTTTTTATTCATATCGTTATTGTTTTTAATTATAACTAAATATAACATCATTTGACTACGAGGCCAAACATATTATATAATATTTAACACTTTAAATTCAATCACTATACCAATCAATGATAATATAAATAAAGATACCTTTATCATACTGTCAACGAAAGTTTTAGTTGACCATTTAAAACACATCCATAGTAAAAAGATAATACTATAAATGGTAAATACGTGTGTTAATGCTTCCATGTCGTTATTGTTTTTAATTATGAACTAAATATAATAAACTGGTTTACCGAAGCCAAACATGAGGTTATTTACCTCCATATGTTTCGTTAACGTATTGCTGAGCATCATATTGTTTAATTGTACTTGAAGGTGCATTATGACCATGTACATGAGCGTCAATCATTTGCTCACGTTCCATTTGTAGTGCTTGTTTATATATGTCATGTGGAACATGACCATGATTTAATTCAACCATTTCCTTAAACCATTGTAATGCTGTTTGTTTTACCATGTCGTTATTGTTTTTAATTATGCTTTAAATATACGATCGAGTTTTTAATAAGCCAAATAGAAAGTTAACTCATTTTTACTACCATCCTGTTCCACGTTTACCACCATCACCGCCTTTGGGTTGCCAAAACATAATGTAGAGTAAAATTAATATTAATGTTGTTGTTGCAAGTGTCATACTCCTAAACTTTCTTTAATTAAGTCATCATAGTGTGTGTACATGTGTTTCAACATTTTTACTAAATCTTCATCATCTGAATTCATATGAATTAGTATTTGTTGAGCCATAGCACCTCTATACCTTATTAATACCTCTACACGTTCAATCATTTTTAAACGTTCTTCTTTATTATCACACTTGCTTAATTCAGAAGCGTATTCGTATTGTTTAATTTCTTGTTCGTCCATCATATGTAGATTTCTTGTTTTATATAAACCTAATTTTTCATCTTGTTCCATCATTTCAATTAGGATTTGTTTTTGTATTTCTTTCATACCTGCTTTACTTATTATTTCATGGGCGTCATTATCAAAAATACTATCCCATACTACCCTAAACGGTTGTATTAGGGTTGTTATCATTAATTTCATATTTGGTATATGGATAAAAATCTACACAATACACTTTAACTTCTTCTAACTCTGTACCTCCATTGAAGTCATCTACTTCATATCGATATGTTCCTTCAAACTCATCTGGGTACTTACTTTCATATGGTATCCATTCAAGTTGATTTTTACCATCACCAAAATACTCATCAATACCTGCTTTTAAATCATCAAATGTATGAGCAGTTGCTATTGGTTTACCCCAATGTGATAATGCAACATATGTTACTCTAATATATGATCTTTTCATAACCATTTTTTATTTCTCAAATAAATTAAAAATGCTTTTAATTGTCCTAATCCATTTGGTCCTAGACTTTCTATTGTCCCATCTTCATCATTTAATGCTTCAGGGTCATTATCTAATATACCTTTAAACCAATTCGGATTATCCCAAATATCTGTTTTCCATGGTTTAACTCGTTTGTCAGTGAATTCAATATCAATTGAGTCAAAAAATGTTTCACCTTCATCTTTACTTAACTTAATAGCCTCAAAACAAAAATCTGTAGATTCGTAAATATATGATTTACTACTAGTTATGTTACGATCAGTAATTTCATATTTAGGTACTTCTGGTTTTTCTCGTTTATACCAAACACCATTTATTTGTATTCTATCTTCCATAAATTTCAAATTCTTTAATTGTTTGCATCTTAATACCACCCATATTAACTCTATTAACTTTATAATAGTTAATTGAATCTATTTTACAACTTTTATATACATCAACAACTACACCTTTAGAACTATCAGGTTTAATATAAATTATATCTCCTGGTTTGTATAATGGAGTTGAAATGTATTCTGAGCTAGGCATACTACCAACTGATAGATGTGAGGCTGTGAATGCAATTGCGAGTGCAAAAAAACCTATAAGTCCAAGTATTACTATTGCTCTCATATTATTTATTTTTAGGTGTTGTTTTAGTTGATCCGTCTAACCAATATCTATCATCCTTATCCTCATCTTTCATAGGTGCGTCTTGTAACCATTCATAGAACTCGTCTGCTACTTCAAGTAAAGCGCCTTTATATTTTGCTTTTCTTGCTTCAATAGCCATTTGTAAGGCTACTTGTCTGTTTGTGTGAAATTTAATGTTGCTCATTTTGTACTGGGTTTGTGAAACTATTATAATCTAATACTGCTTGTTGTAAAGTAGCTGTCGCTGTATAAGTCGTAACTGCGGGTTCTTCCATTATCATATCCATTGGCTCTCCTAAACTAATACCTTTACTTAACTCTTCTTTTACTTTCCACTGTTCAGGTGTAATGTCTTGATTAGTGGCTGTTGTTTTAAACTCATTAAAGATCAGCTTCATAATAAATTCAGGCAACTCCGCTTCATATGAATCAATTCGAGTATCAACTTCATTCCAAAATGATAATTCAGGTTCATCATATGGATCCGTGTTTTTAAACGCTGCTACCTTTTGACCTGTTTTTTTATTAATGGTGTAAATTAAAATACCTCGTCGTGTGTATCTGTAGAATTGATATTCCTCATTAGTGCTAGCGGTGCACCACTTAGTTCCTGCTCCATACTTAACAGATGACTCCCTAGTTAATGGACGTAATACCAACCATTCATCATCTTCATACATTTTATGGACTTGCTTAATTAACTCCTTATTTAACGATCTAACCTCAGCAATCGATATTTGTCTTAAAACATCTTCTATGCTTTTATATGAAGTTAAATCTTTATTGTCAATCAAACCTCGTTCATTATATTCAATGAATTTTCTTAGATTATTACCCTCTCTCAAACTATAAGGTAACATACTTATAACGTTTTGAATAACCCATACCTTATGGTTAGACAACTGTCTTAGTTTATCTAATGGGGTCCCAAACATATTATTGATATACTTGATGGTTTCCTCATACTCTCCATTTGATAAAGCATTTTTTGGATTATACTTAGTAAGATTAACTACCATTTCAGTATACTTACTTTTAGGCATTAACAAATCGATTACATCAATCAAAGACATATCCAATTGTTGGTTTTGGTATTTTAATATATCTATTTTACTCATAATTCATTTATTAAGTGATAAACTCTATTTAACATTTCACCTCGTTTTACTCTCAACTCCATTCGATATGGTTCTTCATTCAATTTTATATCCATAAACTGGAGTTGTTTACCTAGCATTTTCAATTTTTCAATTGTTGTACCTTCAATCTCACCATCAATTTCAGTTATTTGAGGTGCAACTTCAAGTTTAATTGCTGGCTTGCGACCACGTTTTTTAGGTTGTGTGTTTTCTATCATACCATAAAGATACGAACGAGAAAGCAAAAAGCCAAGCATTTGCTTGGCTCTTTTAAATAAGTTTTAAATTATTTTACTGGTTAGTTGAGTCGTTTTTTTGGTTTTTAATCTTAAATACATTCTCAATTACAGTTAATCCTAAACCACCACCTGCTATCATTGCAATAGCATCGAACATAAATTCAGGTGTTACATGTTTTTCATCTTTATAAGTGGCTATAAATGATAAAGCGATTACTGTAGCTAATGCTATTAATGAGGCGAATCGCTTACTTGATGTATCAGAGTTACCTGATAGTAGATTTTTAAAGAATTGTTTCATAATGTGTGTTTGTTGATAAATATATTTACATATATTTCCAAGTAAACCCACCCGCAGATTTTTGTTTCCCACCACAACAATCTTTAATCCCATTTTTTAATCCATTTAATGTCATGTGAGAGTGAGAGGTAGATAAAAGATAATTGGCGGCTTCTATTACCATATCGAACTCTTTAATATATTCTCCATCCATATTCATTTGCATCACAGGCTTACCATGAGATTTTTTTCTAGCATCTCGAATATTTTGTAAATGGGTCTCACTAAATGGGTTAAGTTTTCCTTTTTTATTTTCACTTATTTTATTACCCCAAGTGATTATTCTACCTTTTTTAGACATACTCATTTTGTTTTTAGATTCTTGAGTAAATTTAAAATTTTTTCTATAATCACTGTGTTTTTTCTTTCTTTCACTTGTCCACGATACTGAGGTAGTTTCATTGTCGTGGTGGTTTGTTAACTTGAATCCCAAGTATTTCATATATCGTATCCAAAATATTTCTAAATAATCAATATCTTTAACATTTGTTTCTTCAAGAATAGTATTTATGGTCTTAATATTATTTTTCTTATACCACCTACATAATTTATCAGTTCTGGATCTAGATTTTTTATCCCAAAAGTGTTCATTTATTCTTATATTTACTGGGTTTCGGGTGGTTTTTCCAATATAACACGTATTTGGGTGATTAGGAAACTCAATTAGGTATATGTAAGCCATGGTTTGCGAGAATGGGGTTTATTATAAATATTACCCCATTTTCACAAACTGCATTTTTACATAAATGTTTCTGCTACTTTCCACAATTCACTATTGATTTTAACATCTTGTTGAAAGTTTTTAATTTTACGAGCTTTACGAGATTTGGCTCCGACAGTATATGAAAACCCACCGTTGATTATTTTTTCCTGAACGCGATTGAATATTTCCCAAAGACCGTTACCTTCATCTTCTTTACGAGTAGATTCGAGTAATTGGTGAAGATCTATTTGAATGTTATTCATTTCCGTACCTGTGAATCTAGTTGAAAGTGCCTTTTGAGCAAAGTCAAGCATTTGTTCTTGTCCTAGCTGGGTCTGTTTCATTTGATTCATCGATCTGATAGTAAGTGGGAGTTGTTCAATTACTAATCTAATTTGAGTTTGTAGTGTATCGAATGTATAATTCATGTGCCTGATTCTCACATCAGTAAAATCTTGAGTTGAGATAACTAGGCCATTCTCACAAACCATTCGGAACATTGCACATTTGAATGTAAATGAATTTTTACCATCGTGGCTGTTTGTTAATAAGATTTGAGGGAATACATCATCACCATCTGCTCCTTCAATGAACAAATCATTGTTACGGAACACTACTAAGTGTTTTTGGAAACCTTCACCTTTGCGAGCACGTACTTGTTTAGCATCAACTACACCCCAACCTAACGCTTCCATGTCCTGGATAATTCGATCTGTCGGAATATGTGAATATTTTTCACTTGTGTCTGGAGCACCTGTAGTTGTATAAACTGAACTTGCTCTTTCTTTAATCTCAGCTTTACCGAGAAATGTTGTGTTGCTTAAATCTAGTGGCATAACCTTTATTTTTATTATTATGTTGTAAATATACGAACGTACTTCCCAGGAAGCACGCTTACTCGTAAGACTCTCGATCTATTTTGATTACATATGGAAATCTAGGTACTGGTGAGTCGCCTGGTGTTAAGTTGAAGTACTTAACTGTAGCTGACTTGCCAATTAAATTAGCTCTATCAATCCACATCGTAGTACATTCTTCCCAATTGAATTTGGGTGACGCGTTGAATCGTTTTCCATCTTTATTCTCAAATACAAACGAACCTACCATTCCAGTTTTATTACCCTCACCTTCAACTACATCTAAAATAGTGTACTCTTCATCAATGAATGATTTGTATTTAAGTAATGACTTAGAGCGTTTTGATTCATATTTTTTATTTAAACGAACCATCAATCCCTCATAACCCTCACTAACATAATCACTATACCATTTATCAACCCACTCAGCATCATGGACATGGCTTGTTCTTACCAACACACAACAACTAGGTAAAGACATTTTATTTAAAGTACTATATCGTTCACTAAACACATCATCATGACTAGGTAAATCATAAATGTGATATTGAATTGATTCTTTACTTTTAGCTAAATCATCACTTGTTGGTTTAGTTTTCTTAACTAATGAACAAATAGCATTAAAATCATTTGCAAACTTATCAGCATACAACTCACCATCAAAAATCAAGTCTGGATTTATTTCAAATAATGGTTTCATTGATTCAAAGATATGAGGCGCTGAAATAATTTTCTTACCATTTCGACTCCACATACCATCTGCTCTAACAATACATCTAATACCATCTAGTTTAGGTTGACTATAAACTGGGTACTCGATTTTGTCTTTATAGTCTTCAAATTTATGAGCTAACATTGGATTGAAGAACTTAGGTGTATCAATATCTTTTATTGACTCATAACTACCTAACTCTACTTTCTTAGTCCACATTGCTTGAGCTTCAGCTAGTGCTTGTTGTTCAGGAGTGGTTTCGTTTTTCTTACCTACATTCTTACCTGAGCAACAGGTCCATTCAGAAGTTGTTTTAACTCCATCTGTGTAACCAGATATTGTTCTAAAACAATTGTTTTCTACTTCAACGGCCCATTCATTTACTTTACCGTTTACTGCTCTTTTATATAATGTGCTTAATTTCATGTCTTAAATATACGAAAAATGGGCCCGAAGGCCCAATTTTGCAATAATATTTTTTATAAGATTAAGAGACAATAGTCCAATTTAAAGTATTTTGTAGATATAATATATTAGCGTTTAATGTAGCATCTGTATTAACATTTGCTGTACCACCTGTTCCGGCATTTAAGAATACATTAGTCCCATAATTACATCCTTCAGCTCTAAACCAAACTTCATTGAGATCAGCGCAGTTAGCAAAGGCTCCATCTCCTATAGATGTAACAGCATCTCCTATAAATGTTACTAAAGCTGATCCATCAAAAGCATTACTCCCAATAGATGTTACGGTATTTGAGTTAACATCTACAATTCTAATCATAGATGTGTATCCTGAGAATAAGTCTAGAGGGAATGCTATATCGCTTGCACCACCAATTGTTATTAATGAGTCATTTTCATTTACATTTATATAAGTAAATATGGCTCCAAAAGAGTCATTCCAAAAAGTTAACGAAAGAATTCCTTCTCCAAACTCATTAATAGCATCTTGAATATTAGTAAAATAAAATTGAATTAGAGTATCTGGTATAACAGGCTCTGAAGGAGTAGGAGCAGGTCCACCTCCACCTCCATTCATAAATGTATTTTGTTGATGGATTTGATTCAAATTCTCCATTTGAGCTTCAAACAAATATTGTTCATGAAGATATTTTGATTTCATCTCCATAACTGATAAACCTCTATTATCAGAACGAAATTGAAATTGCTGCCAGGAGCCAGGATGATTTACTAACATTTTACTTCTTAACAGTTTTGGTTTTTTTCTTTTTAGCAGGAGACATCTTAGCTGCTGGTTTTTTAGGTTTAGGTATTCTTTTAACAGTGGCTATTTCTTCACCAATAATTACTGTTTCAATCACCTCTTCTTCTATGTGTTTTACTTCATCAACAGGTTCTGCTTTTGGGTCTTGTTTAAATAATAACCAAAATGTTAAACCTAAACCTGCTAAAAATGCTATAAGAAAAAAATTAATCATAATGTTTGTTTTGTTATAAATATTAATATAATTGACCTAGTTCAAACTTCCCATCCTCATAAATCAAATATTGACCAATATCAATTGCATCAATAAAGTAATATCTACCACCAGTTGCTTTACCCATATCAATATGTTTCACTCCAGTATGACCTACAATTTGAATATAATCGTCTTTAAGGAATGTTTCTTTATTACCTGCCATTAAACTTAAAGGACGAATCCAAATTGGTGTTTGAGTTTTATTATCACCATAAGGATCAAAACCATAAAACATAAAATGATTAGGTTGATAATTCCAAATCGCATTCACATAATCAGCAATTGTACCTGGGTCTGTTTCTCGCTCATATCTTTCTTGCTCAACTAACCAATTATGACCTATGCCAGCGTGTGTACATAAGATATTATCTAATTGATAACACATTTGTAAATGGTGTTTATTTTCCTCTAATAATTGTCTAATAGCAGGTGCTGCACCATGTTGATAACCTGAATATGTTTCACCACCTGGGTAGTAATGGAAGTCATGATTACCAACCAACATAATAACTTCTATATCCTTGGCTTGTTCTTTAAACTCAATAATTTCTTTAAAGTTATGCATTTGCTCAGCTCCACCAATATCAAAACTATCAAAGTAATCTCCTATAAAGATAACTCGGTCTGGGTTTTCTTTAGTGATAATGTCTTTCCATGTTGCGCGACCATGTGTGTCGCCAAGGAATACTGTTTTTTTCATAAATTTAAATATTTCCCCACAAGTTCTACTTGACCTTGCGAGTTGGTTATTGTTTTAGGTTTTTGATTTGGTGTACCAATAGGCATAGAACTCATCTCACCAACTGTGTACTCTGTGGTCTCACACTCAAAATGAGTAGGTCTTGATGGTTTTTTAATCTTCCTAAGAATCAAATCAAGTAAGTCATCAAGATTAGCCACACCTATAAACCCCGTATCACCTTGAACATATCCATAGTTCATAGC